>FUFK010041186.1_pt1 | contig 32024 bp, 31 predicted proteins | sample 1021851 | NCBI WGS metagenome assembly FUFK01 (sample SAMEA51879418, study PRJEB19060) | metagenome | reverse complement strand
CTTTTTCAGCAGCGTGCAATAACATAGCAGCGTATACATATTCCATATTTTTCACCTCATTTTCAACCGAATAGATCTCCAAGTCCGCCGAATCCGGCTTCCTCTTCCTCTTCCTCTTCTTCTTCGGCTTCGGTTGGAACCTCAGAAGCGTCCTCGACGGCGGCAGGTGCGGCGGCTGCCGCAGTAGCGGCGGCGCCTAACATGGCTGCCAGTTCGTCATCGAGTGCGTCAGCAGATAGCGAGCCTGCAATACCTAGTGCGGCACGGTTTGCTCTGCCAATTATGTGTGGGGCAGAGGTCTCATTGACCACTGCTGCTTCAACAGCCACAGCGAGTGCTTCGCTGCTGGCTTTAGCGACCAGAGAAGGCATGGTTTGACTAGTAAACCATGCAATGTTGCAAGCAACGTTGAAAGCGCTTGCAGCGTAACTGATTAGGTCGGAATTGAATTGTTCGTAATCGATGTCTAAAGTGGATGGTTCAAACAAAACACCATCTTCGAGAGTTCCGCATAGTTTTAGTCCGGTAACAATCGGATTGATACCAATCTTAGACAGCATCATACCAAGTTCACCTTCGAAAACTTCGCCTTCTTCCAAAACTACAGTGCGCTTCTGGATTTGAACGGAGCCACCCATAATCTTCGCCGGAATTCCAACGGAGTTTAGGTCACCAACTATCGGGCCTGGAGGCATTCCAGTATCCATCTTTTCAACTACGATTTGATACGGAGCGACATCACCTTCTTTGGCCGCTCGTCCGGCTTCTGTCTTCTTCAACTCAGTGAACAATCCGAATGAGTTCATCTTGTCTGTTGAAACCAGTGCTGGTTGAATAGCGGATTTGAAAAGCGCCTCTAAGTGTTGGTAATCATAACCACACTGTTCCCATGCAAGCTTCATCAAGCGCTTCTTGGCAACTTGAATCTTCATTGAACCACGCAAATCTTTCCTCATGCCAATCATAGCACCAGCTGGAACTCCGTGAATGTCAATAACTGCGAGAGTATCGCCACTTTTCAGTAAAGACACTAAGTCTGCAACGGTGTCTTTCTTCCATGGCATTACTTTTGGAATCAATTGATCACCTCGATTCTTTGTGCTGGACCCATAGAGGTCTTGATGTATAGTGAACGAATATTGCCGATGCCACGCTCTAGTTTGGATATTACACGATTGTAAATTTCCATGGCATTAGCAGACAGTTCTTCCTGGCTTTGCTTTGCAGTTCCAATTGCGGCATGGAAAGTCATTTTATCGCCAGACTTAACGATAACAGTCGATTTTAGACCTGCTGCAATTATCGACGGGTCGAGAGTTGGTGGCACTGGACGTGGCATTTTACCTCTCGGTCCAAGGACAACACCAAGGTAGCGGCCAATTAGACCCATGTGAGGAACTTCAGATAGGAAGAAATCGTATGAGTTGGCAATCTTCTTGGCTCTGCCTTTCTTACTACCCAGTTCTTCGATTTCTTGAGGAGTGATTACGTGGATTCCTGCTTCTTTAGCCTTGGTTGCTGCTTCACCTGCTGCAAACATTGCGATTTTGAGTTCTTTACCGCGGCCGGAGGGAAGTCTTACTTCTTCCTTGATACGATTGTTAGGGTTCTTCAAATCAACATCCTTTATGGTAAACGAAATGTCAACAGATTCGACGAACTTTCTTTCTGGAGCATTCTCCAGTGCGTCCTTAATTGCTTGGTTAATTTTCTCTTCCATATTACCTCACCCCTGCAGTCCACGAGGTGTAACCCTCTCCTGCGGTCCGTGATTTATTCAAACAAAGCGCTCGTCCCAATCTCCTTTACTGATTATTGCGAGCGCCTCATTCGCCCAATGACCGTCGATCTTGACACGCATTGACACACAAGTTCCGATAACTTCGCGTGTTTGTGCTTTCAAGTCCGCACCGGTCAGATGACCTTCGCCATGCTTCTTCTTGGCAACCTCGATTGCCTTTTCCAAAGGTAGGTCTTCGGTCGCAGCCTCCATACTACCGTTACACTTCTTGACTCCAAGTGCATCTCTAATGAGATGTGATGTCCAAGGTTTCGGCATTATTTCAACTCCATGCTCACAGACGTGGGCATCTTGCCGACTAAACTCCCCTATATAATCGCGCCGCGTCCAACAATGGTCTCTCGGTTTAAGGGTCAGAAATNAACAAANTTAGATTTTATTCTAAATCCAACCTGAACCAAGTAAACCACTCAGTGCTAGTAAGCCCCACAACAATAATGGCGGAAGATTATCCTTCCAATTCATTGTCATAGTTTCCTTACCCAAGGTATACTCTAGCCCTTGAGATATACACACTACAAACCAAATCCAGACTGGCCCAGCCATTACAAGCGCTAGTCGAGCCTGTTCCTCGCCGTCTAAACAAACTGCAGCATAAACCAAGGTAACCGTGGTTAAAAGCATCCAACCCGCTACCATTTTTGCTGTGTCATTTGCCCAATTTGTTGGTATTATAACTCCAGGTATGGTATGACCAAGTACGACTAAAACCAACCAAACTTGAGGGTTTAGAATTGTATCAATCATTCAGTCACTTCCGCTTCACTTTCTCCGTCTTTATGCATGAAACCCGAAACACAAGTAAGTACAGTTGCTAGCATCATAAGGCCTGCCAGTGCTGCTGATATACCTGTAGGGGTTCCTCCATAGCCATTTTCCCTGGTTAGGATTAGCATTCCCCCTATCATATTCACCAAAACTAGAGGGGCAAACATTGCGACTCTCGCTAGTTCCTTTCCTGTTACTACTAATGCAGTAACAATTGCCATTACTCCAAGTGGCATCAAATGCAGTGCCCACATTTCTTCATATGCTTCATCATGAGCAAGCACATTATCTTCACCCCACCCAATTTCTGCCCAATCGTCTCCGTGAGTCATTCCCCACAACGACATGAGTATCACTATCGATCCAAGGGTAATTAGCATATTTTTAGGCGTCAAGACTTCTCTAATCTCCATATATCATGTGTAGTTAGTTAGCAATATAATCTTTACATCGGTGCCATGAAGGATATTGTGGTTTTAACGATGTCACAATATTACTCGACTCTTTCAATGACTCTTACGTGGTCACCACGCATGTTAACTGTCATCGGGATTGGTTGGTCATACAGTTCCATGCTGACCTCTTCCTTTGAATCTGAAACGCTCAAGATGCGCGCTTTCTCGCCCTTGAAGGCTCCGGTGATAATCTCAACAATACAACCGACTTCAATGCCAGAAGTTACTGCCTTTGGCTCTAAATAGGGCAGAATGTCTGCAAGGGGAGCCTCGCCGGGTAGTACTGTTTTGGCATTCTTTAGCGGTGTTTGGTTGATGCCTCTTCTAGAGGTTGGGTCTCTGCCGCCCGAGCGCCCAATTAATTTCTCAACGTGGTAAATTGCACTCGATTCAACAAATACATAGCCTCGCATACCGGTTGGATGGAGAATTGACATGATGTCGCCCTGAAGTGTGGTCAGTGAACCGCTGCCGTGAAGCCTGGCATGCATTTCGTCTGCAACCCTTTGCTCTGAGCCTATTGCAGTCTTAACAATGTAGAGGAAAGAGCCTACTGAACCGTACATCTCTCTAAATAGTGAATGTGCATTGTCCATATCAATGTTTGAGAAGATACAATTGTAATCTTGGATTTTACCTGGATCAACCCACTCGTGCTCGCTATATCTGCCAGTTGGAGTCACTTCATCGGAGGATGAAACAACTAATATTGGCATTACGTCGACCAAAGAACGTCCCATATCAATTCCTCGCTCTGGCCCGGTTGAATGGTAGTGCAGGTTCTCTAGCGGAATACTGGTTGCTTCGGAAACTCTAGCCAAGACCTCTTCCTGAGTATCTGCAACGCCCCATACTCCGTCCCACAATGCTGGGAAGTCGCCGTCTGATTTATTTCTACGCAGCAACAGCAATTTTTCCTCAAATCTCACAAATGCAACAAATGCCTCAACCATATTTATCACCCATCAAACCTAGTTGCCAATTCCTATTACGTCATGAATCAACCAAGGGAAAAAATTGTCCATTAAAACGAGTAATCCGAAACCAATTGCTCCGAGCACAAATAACCCAATTCCGCACACAATGCTAGTTTGCTTGAATTCTTGTGGCGAAGGCTTGCGAGCCATCCGAATAATTCTTGCCCAAGAACCACGAGAAATACGCCTAAACTGGGCTTCAATCCAATCTTGACGGTCCTGAATTCTATCTTCGAAGGAGCGGTTTTTCTCAGTTTCATTGGACATGGTATAACCTCGTGCTTGTAGGTCCAAATGCCTTTCAAATATAATCGCGTCGGCTGTCAAACTATCCTAATTTCAGACGACAATATCAACGATATTACTGCTAAAATTGATGAGGTAGAAGTGTTGAAGCCCAATCGATGGCGGAGCAAGACCCATACCGAGTACTTGGCGTCAGCAAAGATGCTAGTGATGCTGAAATTAAGCGAGCGTTTCGCAAGAAAGCAAGGCAGTTCCACCCAGATCGCAACCCTGGAGATGGCGGTGCTGAGGCGAAATTTAAGCAAGTACAAGCGGCTCATGAAAAGATCGGTAGCGCTGAGGCTAGGCGTGAATATGACCAACAACAGCAAATGGCCAACATGTTTGGCGGCAGCAGAGGTGGTAATCCATTCGGCGGCATGGGCGGTGGATTTGAAGATGTCATCGGGCAAATGTTCTCCGGCGGCATGGGCGGTGGCCGAGCAGGCAATCCGTTTGGCGGCATGGGTGGCAGACAGAGAGCGCCGTCTCAAAGAGCTACCAGACCCAAGGGCAGCGATATTACGGTTAGTATTCATTTAAGCGTCGCTGAGGCCGAACAGGGGGGTACTTTTTCCTTCACATTCAAACGTTTGAAGCCGAATTCTACCGGCACCATGGAGCCAAAAAATGTCACCATGAAAACCAAACTTGAACCCGGAGTTAAACACGGAACAGTCAAACGAATGAAAGGACAAGGTCATGACCACCCTGAGGGAGAATCTGGTGATGTTTTGTTGACCGTTCGAATCGATGTCGGTGAAGACTTTTATTGGGATGGCGACTCGTTGATTCAAGAAGTTCAAACCCCTTACAGTACCCTGAAACTTGGTGGCAAAGTCAAAGTAAAACTTCCCTCGGGCAAAGAAGGTTTGCTAACTGTTTCTCCCAACACCCAAGTGGGTGACAGACGTAGGATGAATGGGGCTGGAATCCAAGGTGGCGACCTAGATTTGGAATTTGTATTGAAGGAAACTGAAGATTTGACGGCTGAGCAACGAGAGGCCTTAGAAAATTTATCAAAAACCGGATTGTGAGGCTGAATGTCAACCAAACGCAATCGGCATAAAAAATCGAAAAAGGGACCTCATATGAGCGAAGGCGAGAAGTTATGGAAACGTATGTCATCAGCCATTGGACAAAAGCAGAGCTTGTCAACTAAGGCTTGGGATGCGGAATCGATTGCTAAACTTCTCATCGAGGCTGAAAACCTTACTCAACGATTTACCATGGAACCAAAATCGGCGCGTATATTTCGCACTGAATTGGATCAATCGTTGGCTAAAATAAGAAAGCAAAATGAATATTTCACCACCGATGAACAAAAAAATATAACTCTGCGTAGTTCAGAAGAAATTAACCAGATAAAGGGGTCAATTGCGGATTGGCAATCATTTTTCGAGCGACATTCCAATTCAAAAGAATTGTTTCAAGGCCCTCCGACTCTGAGCTCTGAATCTGACAAATCGCGTTATCAGATAATCGAAAATGCTTGGTTGTCAATCCTCAATAGCAGCCCTTTCCCAGATGAGTTAAGCCTCTATGGGGGGCTGACTAAGTGGGGTAAATTCGATTTGATTGGAGAAATCGGTAAGTTTGCTGATGCTAGATGTGGATTTAAATTTCAAAATTCAACTCCAAGTATTGCATTATTATTGCTGCAAAATCAAAAAGTTTCCATCGCAGAGTTACTCGACCTTCGTTTAGCCGCCAGAAAGCGCGATGGCATAAATCCATTTCCACGCCACTACGATGAAAGATTAACCCAGCATAGTGACCAGCAAACTGAGGTTGATGGGGAAAACGAAGTTAACAACGGCCGTACTGATTTACGTCATTTACCTTTTGTCACCATCGACCCACACGATGCAAAAGATTTCGATGATGCAGTGTGTTTAATCAAAGAGAATGGCGTTGAGACTCTTTGGGTTGCCATTGCTGATGTTGCTAATTACGTAAGAAAAGATACTCGCTTGGACACTGCAGCACGTTCTAGAGCCACTTCTGTCTACCTGCCACATACCGTTTTGCCGATGTTACCACCACGCTTGGCAGATGACTTATGCTCACTTCGTGCGAAGGTCGATAGATTAGCGATAGTTATAGCAATGGAGTTAAACAAAAATGGTGAAGTTGTCGATTCAAAGGCATATGAAGCGGTCATAAGAGTGAGTCAGAATTTAGCCTACGAGGACGCCCTTGGCGACCAGCGCTTCGATCCTATGTTCAATCTCGCCGCCAAATGGCAAGCTAAGGAAGTTAAATTGAATATTGCCAATGCTGAAATGCGCCCACGAATACTTGATGATGAACAAATCAAGTTGATGGTAAAATGGCCTTCTGATTCAACTAGGATGATTGAGTCATTCATGGTAGCAACCAATGCCTGCGTTGGCCACATGTTGGGGAAATTAGGCGCCCCGCTACCATGGCGCTGTCACGCACCACCGGACACATCAGATGTCAAGGAGCTTAATGCAAAATTACACGCACTACAAGTGGGTATTGAGTTACCAATGCCGTCATTCAAAACTCATGGACAAACTGATTCAGAGGAATTATCTAACCTACTTGGTGCTTGGGCCAATACGACAATTGATTCATTACCTAAGATAGAAAATAACAACCAGACTAAACCAGAAGTTGATTCATACCTTGCCAATGTATTAGATTCTGACGCTAGACAAGAGATTCTAGACTCGTTGATGACTGCTCAAGAAAAGGCCTCTAGCCTTGATGATAAAACTAGGAGAATTGTTGACCAAGGCCTATTTCAATTGATGCAGAGAGCGAATTATTCGCTAGAAAATATCGGTCATTTCGGATTAAACCTTGATGCATATGTGCACTTCACTAGTCCGATTAGAAGATATCCAGATTTACTGGTTCATCGACAATTGAAAGCCATGATCAGAGGTGAGGATTGGACGCATACTGCGGATGAGATCGCGGAAATTGCCAATCACTGCACGGAACAATCGGTAATTGCCAAGTACATTGAGTGGGAACTAGTAGCAAATGCTTATCATGTTCACATTCTACGTGGTGGTGAAATTGATGATATTTCACAGAATACATATCCATCCATGATGGAAAAGTCATGGCCGGCAAGAATTGTCGGTCTTAGAACGCCTTGGGTATTTTTGGATTTGAATGATGACGGAGCAATTCAAGGCCGTATGCACTTGCGGCAAATGAGTCCTAAGCATAGGCTAAATATCGATGAAAATGGTTTGGAGGTGACAAGTGCTGAGCCTAGTAGAGATGGTAGTTACAAAGTGATGGCTAAATTGGGCGACAGATACCTTTGCAGGCTACGAGGAATTGATATTTGGGGCGGGTCATTAGACCTAGCCCCCAAGTAGTATTGTAGTCATAAAATTGTTTATATTGACTACAATAATCCGCAACGCATGGCGCGCATCAAAGCGAGTGTTTGCACGTGTGGTTGCAAGATGAAGCGACTATACACGAGAGCAGAAGGAGGCAAAGGTTGGGACACCATTGGATGGATGTGTTCGTGTGGTTGTGGTTGCATAACTCTTGATGATGGTGGGTTAAACCAAGTCGGCTGTGAAAATTGCCAGTGAGGTGAAAGCATGGATGACAATTTACTGCGACTCGATGTTGGGGGAATGAGTTGTGCAGCATGCGTTGCTTCGGTTGAGAGAATCGTTGGTAATGTTGATTCAGTGAAGGCCGTTGCAGTAAATTTAGCAATGAATTCTGCCAATATCCAACTGAATGATCCAATATCTAACAACTTGGTGGATGAGATTGTTCAAGCGATTGAAAAAGGCGGATTCACAGCTAGTCAGCAAAACAAAACCGAACCGCTTAGAAATAGAATGGCGGCAGAAGTTACCTCTGAGGGTCGTAAGGCTGCCCTTGGACTTGTACTTGCACTACCAACGATTTATCTTACAATGATAGCAAGTGACATGGGAGAGACTAATGGGTTTGATACAAGGCTGTTATTCGCATTACTCATGACCATACCAGTCTACTTTTGGTCCGGAATGTCATTTCACACCAATGCGTGGAAAGCAATTCGTCGTGGCGGGGCAAATATGGACGTATTGATTCACCTTGGCACCAGTGTGGCCTTTTTTTGGTCTGTAGGAGTAACCTTAGCCAGGAAATTCGATGAGATGCCTAGCATCTTCACCGATGCTGAGCACGTCTTTTTTGATGGAGTTGTATTCATAATTAGCTTTGTGTTGCTTGGCAATTACCTTGAAGCTGGTGCAAAATTGAAGGCAACTGATGCAATTAACTCTCTAATGAGTCTGCAGCCAAAGCAAGCTAGAATTGTCGCTGATGATGACTACACTGAGATGGTTCCAATAAGTATTGTAAAACCAGACTGCTTGATCAAAGTGCTTACCGGTGAAACAATACCTATCGACGGAATTTTGGAGGACTGTAAAGCAAGTATCGATGAATCCACCATGACTGGAGAAGCCTATCCTGTGAGGAAAAAATCTGGAGAAGACGTCTATGCCGGTACTATTGTATTAGATGGTACAATCTATGTCAGAACCAACAAACCAGCAGATGAATCACTGATTTCAAACATCATCAAACTTGTTGAAGATGCTCAATCTGGCAAAGCCCCGATTCAAANATTGGTCGACAAAATCTCTGCCGTTTTCGTACCTGTTGTCGTTCTTTTAGCTGTTGTTGGCGGAATATTTTGGTACAGTATCGGCCACACATGGGTAGATAATCCAATGAATTCCGGTTTTGAGTTGGCTTTGATGGTTATCATCTCTACTCTGGTAATCGCCTGCCCCTGTGCTCTAGGCCTTGCAACGCCAATTGCGTTGGTGGTAGGAACGAGCGTTGGCGCAAAACACGGACTGCTAATCAAAGGGATAGATGCCCTGGAATCTGTCCACAAATCCAACGTCATGGTGGTTGACAAGACCGGAACTGTAACCTTGGGCAGGCCAAAAGTGAGCCATATCGAGATAAATGATTGTGAAGTTAAAGAAATTCTTTCCATTGCCGCAAGCCTAGAACAAGAATCAAATCATCCATTATCTGCCGCAATAATTACCTCATGGTCAAATGTCACCAAAGATAAGATCTCGATTACTGATATCAGAACATTGCCAGGAATGGGCATGATTGGCGAATATCAAGGCAAAATTGCCGCAGCAGGAAATCAAGAACTTATGCTCGAAGTTGGCGTTACTTTCTCTGCAGAATTGGAGGAGAGAGTTGCTGCGGCTACTAGAAAGGGCGTATCTATTGTTATGGTTTGCCATGGAAACAAATTGCTAGGATGGATTGAGTTCAGTGACTTAATCCGGGATACATCAGCAATTGCGGTAAAACGTGCAAAACAAATGGGAATTGAAGTCGTAATGTTGACCGGGGATAATGAGAACTCTGCTAAGATCATCGCAGAGAAAGTCGGCATTGAAACAGTAATTGCCAATGTCAAGCCTGATGAAAAATCTGACCGCATCAAGGCACTTCAGCAAGAAGGTAAGAATGTCATAATGGTTGGAGATGGAATCAATGATGCTGCGGCATTGAGTGTGGCAAATGTTGGCATTGCTATGGGTGCGGGCTCCGATATTGCTATGGATGCTGCAGATTTTGTGCTCATCCGTAATGATTTGGCCGATGCGGTATCGTCTGTTGAATTGGGTAAGGCGACTATGCGTAGGATTAGAACCAATCTTGCATGGGCATTCTCTTACAACACTCTAGGCATACCCTTGGCACTTGGCATTATGTTACCAGTTACTGGATTCTTACTACCTCCGGCTTTCGCCGCTGCGGCAATGGCACTCTCTTCGGTTAGTGTAGTATCAAATTCGCTAATCCTACGTTGGTGGAGTCCAATCAAGTTGTGATTTCATTTCATGCAAAGCCATTAAAACCACCAATCTAAGCATAAATCATGGGCAAGAGAGTTCACAAGTTAGCGATTTTTGGCATGACATGTAGTGCTTGCTCTAGTAGAGTGAAGCAGGTGTTGGAAGCAAATCATGATGTTCTTGATGCCGTAGTATCTCATGAAAATGACTCGGGTGTTATTACTACAACGGGAAACCTGACCACAGATAACGTAATTGTAATGGTGAATAGTGCTGGATTTAATGCATCTGCTTGAGCGCTTAATTGAAATGATAGAGAATACGCCCAAAGTCTGCGCGGGGGTCGCCCAGCTTGGTCAACGGCGGTGGGTTTAGGTCCCATTCCTTATCGGTTCGCAGGTTCGAATCCTGCCCCCCGCACCAACTTTTGTCACCAACCTAGTCAGGTTTCATGACTAGTTCGAATAAATTCACCCTGCATTCCGGAAATTATGCGATTGTTGGATGTAACCTGTTGAATTGGAATCAAATCTTGTGTTAGAATGTGAGTACCCTTTCGCTACTTTGTAACCACTGTGAAAGTTCTGCCATTGTTGAATACTGTGCTCCTTTGTAGTAGCCTTGGCCTTTGAGCACCCCACATCTTTGTTGGCATGTGCCACAAACTTTGACTGGTATTCCACTTTTAATCAAGTCCTTGGTCATAGCCACCATATCTTCAATCCCTTTTGGTGGAGTTATTCCATCTCTTGCTAAATCGACGCTGTCGTTCATCAAAAATAATCTAACTTCAACACCGTCGTTGTGTAATTGCCTTGCTAATCTTAATGCATTCCAAGTCACATCTGTCCCGTCGTAAGGTTGCTGGTTGAGTATCAAGAGGGTTGCCACGGCAAAGCCTAGAATTGATGTGTTATATACATGGTTTCAAATGCTAAAACAATAGGCAGAAATCATGGGAAAGGGTTTCCACAAATTCTCCAAGTGGTTCGTTCCCCACAAAAAAAGAGTCCATATTGCGGTTTTTTTCCTGTCATTATTTATGATTCCAGGTGCCCTAACCGCACTCCAGCCAATAGATATGGAATCGTATGAAATGGAATCGCCTGAATTAACTGCTCAGACCATAATCAATGATGAATTTGCCAATTCTGAAATTATACTTGGGTTCGTTATATCGGCAAGAGATCCTGAATTTGTTCCGAGTATTGAACAGTGGTCTCCTGTGCCTACAATGAGTGACGGCGCCCCCGACTATTCCTCTTTACCAGACGTGGGAGAGATGGTTGAGGCTGGCAAGCCTTGGCAGGGCATTTCAGCCCCGAAAGGTGGCATTGTTAACCTCACTGTATTACAAGAAATAGACGCCAAGAAGCAAATTGTTTTTGACCACGTACTTGCACCAGCGTTGAAACCATTAGTCAATGATGTAACTGGACACCAATTCAATGGCGTGATGACATTATCTGATATCTTTAGAGGGTTCATGAATGGAACCTCAATTCTTACCCAGCCAGGCATAAACTCGCTGGGGATCGCAACACCTGCACCAACCAACTGGACTGATTGTGGCGTGCTTGAGTGCGTTGAATTTGACGACCCTAACATCACTCAAGACCACATTGATTTAGCAGCCTTGAGGATGGCAAATGCACCGGAGAATAACTTCCTGCGGTGGTTATCTCTAGACCGTGGGTTCTTTCCCGATATCAACTCACTGCAAACTGGGCCTATCGGGGGCGAGTTGCAACTGGACGGGTCTTGGGCAAATGGCATCCAAGGACTGGGTCGCTGGTCCGCATCATCAACTTGGTTCCTCGTACAATATGACAGTGCAAAACTCGAAGAGATGGGTTGGGAGGTAATCTGGAAGGACGCACATCAAGAAAAGGATGTGAAATTCTCCGACGAGGGCGTGATAGTTGGCGGTTATAGATTGGATGGCAGAGAACTCGTACTTCATCCGCCGGTATATNACGAAGCTATATGTCAAGAATTACAAGAGATAAGCGGTGGTTGTTCCAGTGAATGGTCATATATGGATCTTGAAGGCAAGTTGCGATCTAATGACCGTACTACAATCACCCTACTCGTAGGCCAAGGAGTCAACGTGGAGGTTAATCGGGAATTACAATCTAGTGCCGGACTAATTTTACTGATGGGTTTGGTAATTATTGGCTTGCTATACATTAGTTTAAGGCGATGGACTGATGTGGCGATCGTGCTAGTGGCACTAGGTGCAGCCCTATTGTGGATGCAAGGGATGATTGGTCATGTGGCAAATCTCACCGGGTGGTTTGGATTTACCATCATTGCTCGTTCTCAGTTCTCCAATTTATTACCAATTTTAGTGTTAGCGTTAGGTATAGACGATTCATTACACGCACTGCATCGTTACAAAGAGGAGCGAAAGAATGGTGCAAGTACCACTGACGCTACCGAGGTTACCCTTACGCGCGTTGGCCGCGCAATTATGTTAACCTCGCTCACCACTATGTCGGCATTTGCGGCCAATCTATTTAGTGACGTTGCAGCGCTAAGATCTTTTGGTGTTGAAGCGGCCCTTGGAATTCTAGCTGCATTCTTACTAACTGGCTTGTGGGTTCCATTGATCCGTCTCAGCGTTGATGAGTGGATGAGTAAACGGAATAAGGATATCTCCGAAAAACCGATGACTCACCTAGTATCAGAAGAGTTATTGCGTAAAATAACTACTACCTGCGGAAAGGCCAAACCTGCATTAATCGTAGGCTTTATTGCCGCACTAGTCACTATCCCTGCTGCAGTAGGTATGGCTCAATTAGAAGGCGATTTTAGAGTCGAAGATTTCCTCGATGAACGTTCTGATTTTGCTCGTGGGGTTGAGATTGTAACCGAGCGATTTGCTGACGAGGGTGAACCTGCATACCTGTTGATTGAAGGTGACGTGCTTGACCCCAGCGTTTACGCGGCAATTGACCAATTCCGGACAGAAATGGGAATTCTTCCCGAAGGAGTTGCCGATAAAATCACAAAATTGCCAAATGGCGATATTGACATTCTAGCATTAGATGAAATGGTCTTTGCTGCCATGGGCTCACTAACTTTAGACCCNACACCATTCGAAGCGGCTGGTTGGTTGTCTGATGTTGAAGGGCATGGGATGAATTGTTCTGATGACGGTGCTGGCCCGTTACTTGACTTGACCGACAGAGACTGTCTGTCATTTTTCTATGGATTCTTGGTATTACACGGCGTCCCCGGTGTCGGGCCAATACCAGATATACCTACCAGTATCGTTGAACTCTACATCAAGCCGAATGTCGAATTAGACCCGCTAAAACCATGGCTGGATATTGCCGGCGATGCTGCAGAATATGATCGTATGCTAATTCGTTTTGGTATGACTTCTCCAGAAGACTTCCCCGGTATGGGCGAGGGTTTGGAAGAATTATGGCGTGACCTAACCGCTTTTACTAATCTTTCAACCGGCACTCAAGAATCAGCAGGTGAGGAAAGCGAAGACAAGCCCCTTACTTGGGTCATGGTTACTGGACGTCCGGTCACAAGATATGTCGCCTCTGATGCCATGCAAAATGAGATGCAATCCTCGTTGATTCTTGGATCGTTATTCGTCTTCATTACCCTATCATTTGGTTTCAAATCAGTCAAACAGGCAACTATTACATTGATTCCAATTCTTCTTGTTGTAGTTTGGTTGTATGGCATCATGTTTGCTGCGGGTTCCTCGCTAAATATAGTAACAGTGACAATCGCTACAATATCACTGGGAGTCGGAATTGATTATTGTATCCACGTCACTGAACGTTACCGGGAGAGTCGCGAAAAGGGCGAGTCCCATCACGAAGCTCTAATTGCTGTTGGTGGCGCTTGTAGTCTCGCACTCATTGGTAGTGCAGCATCTGACATCGCCGGATTTAGTGTGATTGCATTATCGCCGATGGGCCTGTTTAGNAATTTTGGCATCTACTCGGCGGCGATGATTGCGCTATCGCTAATCGCTAGTCTGGTGTTAACCACCGCTGCTTTGGGCATATTAGCGATGTTAATGAGAGATAATAAACCATCTACCTCAGTTCTTTTTGAGCACGAATAATGTTATTTAGCGCAACAAAAACAGCCTACATATGACTGATGCTCAAACGTACTATGACGGATTGATTGTTCAGGGCTATCCTGCCGACCAAGCGCTTGGATACACTCAACAATATTACCCGGGATTCACTCCTGCTGCAACGGCACCGGCGCCAATGCCTGCCCCTGGGACAGCGCAACCAGTTATCCAACCGCAAGTGACCCACCAGCCCCAACCAATGACTCATCCGATGGCACAAACAATTCCAGTGCAACAACCGATGATGAGTTCTGCGCCGGCAGGCATGGCGCCAATGAGCACNCCTCCCATGGTAATGGCTCCACTAGGAGAGCAGCAACCGATTATGGCGTGGGCTGCCGTAAGTTGCGTCATTTTAGCGCTGATTTTGACCTGCGTGGGACAATTTGGCAACTCGTGGCTAGTTCAAAACGAGGATGATGTTGAGTCAGGATCTCCTGAGGTTTCTTTTGGGCTATCTAATATGCTAGCAGACTGTAGTGATGCATCTCAACAAGACAGTTGTATCGCCCTTTCTTACACTATTTTGGCTGAAGATATGACTAAAGCAGCTGATGAAACTCCGCCGACCGACCCGAAGGTAAAAGGTAAAATTGAAAATTATTGTGAGAATACCTACAACCTGATAATATCTGCTGCTGGTGATGATGTTGGGGCTCGAAGTGAAGCAGGTGAATTACGGGAAAACTGTTTGAGCACTCATTCTGCCGGAGGTGTAGCCGGAATTTTTCTGTGGCTCGGTATCATTGGAGCATTGGTATCTGGTGTGATGATGACGATGGCAACAATTGGCAAAGACTTACCTGGACATGCACAAAACTACGGGCGCATATCATCTTGGATAAGCGGAGGAGTTATCCTACTTGGTGCAATAATATGGGCATTCATGAAACATGACTTTGATGGCGAATTTAAACTTGGCCTATCCTTCTACATAGTGATTATTGCGGGTATTCTAGCGATTACTGCCGGCGTATTAGATATGCTTGACAAGCGCCAGTGAGGTAAAATCAGCCGTCATCTTCTTGAATGGATACTGTGAGCATTGTCTGCTTCCACCCGGGGTCGGCCCCATGGCAGTGGTGATTGTTTATGCCTGAAGACAAAGAAGAAGACTGGATGAAATATGCTAGCGCAGGCTTTGGGCAAACCGACTATTCTCTTTGGGACGAGGAATCAAAAGAAGCCGAAGTTGTAGATGAGTCTCAGCAGTTAGACCTCGACCTTCCGGAACAACTTGGCACTCACATGGAAGAGATTCCTCGGGCACCCAATCCTGCGGGCCTGAAGCACTTAGTAAGAAGTGGGTGTTGTGACTTCTGCTTGGGCAGGCTTGGTGGCAAGAAAAGATACGAACAGACGATTGAAGAATCTGGCCAGGAGATTCGGCAAAGCGTTGTTGAAGGCAATAGCCACTTGACTAACGTTCGAAAGGAAATTCCACTCTGCCCGTTTTGTGAAAATCTGTTCGAGGAGGCTGACTTGCTTGCTGATATAATTTATGATCGGATTGAACCGTTTGAAATAAAACGCTTACAACTGGGTGCAAGGTTTCCAAAAGACCAAATCGAAGCAGAGGATACTGAAAGGAAACGTTACGCAGCAACTGGTTCTGACGGTTTGAAGACCGGTTTGGTAACCGAAATTGCGCGCAATTTGAATAAGCGTTTGGAAGGAGTTGCATTGGTCAACGAAAAACCACACGTTCTCGCCTTAATTGATGTATTAACTCTGACAGTTGAACTAGATGTGCGCGCTCATTACATCTATGGCAGATACCGCAAACTGGAGCGTGGAATCCCACAAACAAAATGGCCTTGTAGAGCCTGCAAGGGCAGAGGTTGTGAGAAATGTAACGGCACTGGTCTACAATATGATTCAAGCGTCCAAGATTTGATTGGCAATCCAATTCTAGAAGTTCTACAAGCGGGCGAACATTCGTTTCACGGCATGGGGAGAGAGGACATCGATGTTCGATGTATGGGTCGTGGCAGACCCTTCGTCATTGAATTAAAAGAACCAAAGATTAGATCTTGTAACTATCGAGAGCTTGAAAATCTCATCAACGAAAACGCGGGCGGTTCAATCGAGGTTTCGGACTTGAGAAGTTCAAATCGAAAGGAAGTTGTCAGAATTAAGGATACACCAGCCGACAAATCTTATACCATTAGATTTAGAATACAGCCGATGAATGAATTAGAGTACGGAGTATTAACTNCCCCTCTTGATTTGACCAAGGAAGATAACACTGCTCAAAAGCGAAGGCCGAAGCGTGGCGATAGGAGAAAAGACCACAAGAGGCCGCTACCAAGTGAAATCATTACTGAACAACCCGGTTTCCAAGAAGATGAACTCGCTAAGATGAAAAAAGCGGAGTTGGAGGTTATTTGCGTCGAAAACAGTTTGCCAAAATCCGGTAAGAAAGCCGATTTAATTGAGCGGATATTGGCCATGCCGGCACCCGGTAGTACCTGCTTTGATCTGCCGGATACAGAAACCATTAGATCCACAATTATGGCTCTTCAAGGGACAAAACTAGCTCAAAGAACTCCGGATCGTGTCGCTCATCGACGAGCGGATTTAATCCGTAGAAGAGAAGTTGTCACGGTACACGAACCGATAATTGAAATAACTGAATGCGGCGAGACAGAAATAGAATTCACTTTACGATGTGAATCTGGAACTTATGTCAAAGAAACTGTACATGGCGATAATGGAAGAACTCAACCGAGCGTTGCCTCGCTACTAAAAGCAAAATGTGAGGTCTTGTGGCTCGATGTGGGAGATATTCACGCTGATTGATTCAGGGCGAACTTTAACCGATTCTTCGTCGCGGTGCTTATATGCAATTGGTAGGTCGCCAAACTGCTCCGAAGATGGCAATATGCTGAATCGGATGTTGAGGAGGCGAAAACTATGAAGCGTTCCAAGGGCCAGAGAGTAAGAACTCGAAGCATTCTGAGAAGAAGAAAAAATGAGCGCAGTCGCCTGAATATCAGCAGGGTTATGCACGATTATGAAGCGGGCGACAGAGTCGCCATCGTACTCGATGGCGGTCAACAAATGGGCATGCCTCACAGAAGATTCCACGGTAGAACAGGTTTTATCGAAAAGCGTCAGGGTGTGGCATGGGTTGTTTCCGTTAAGGATGGAAACATGCAAAAGACCGTTATTGCTAGGCCCGAGCACCTTCGACCATTGGAGTGATTATTATGAGTGAAGAAGACAANTATGTTGATTTCGCAACTGTTAGAGATATGCTGGAAAGTGCGCAAGAGAGGCGAGGCGACCTAACCTATGAACAGGTCGCTGCTCTACAGCACGCACAGTGGGCTGCTAGTGATAACAGAAACGGTTACAAAACCAATCCAGAAGTGTTTGAGAGTTTGAAAGTCGCTCTGTGTGAGATGGACAAACTCGCTCAATACCCTGATTTAGCAGCGAAAATTGCTGAGTTGATCCCGATGTATCCTGATGATGTAAAAACCGTTTTGGTATCAAAGAGAATCGCAATTGACGACTCTGAAATCAACCAAATCCTTGACATTGTAAGGCAACATGTTGGTTTTGAGTGATGCTAACGAGGTGATTAGTATGAGCGGTTTCAATCGTGACCGCAACATCAAAATTCCAAAAAAGATTGACAAAAAACTCAGTACTAGCCCGTCAAATTATCTCCCCTCTAGACCTGCTGAGGGTCGAGTAGAAGTACCAAAAAAAGTAACTAAACCTGCGCAGCCTCGCCGGCAGAGTAACCAACAACGCCGACGTGGAAACCATCGTCGAAGCGCTGGAAATAGCGGCAATAATCGCCAAAGGCAGCAAAAGCCTCGCCGCCCAACACCATTAGATGATGAAGTGTGGGCAAGAGTAATTGAACGCGAGGCAAAAACCAATGTTATCGTCGCCTTAGGAGAAAGTAAAATGATGCTCGGGCGATATGCCGCAAAAGATCTTACTGCTACAGTAGGTGAAAGAATCTACGTGGGTGTTGACTCTAGCAAACGCACGGCGGTCGATGAAATCCTCGGGATGGCAAAACTTGACCGCTTATCCAGCAATGCAGTGCGTGACTTACCTCTAGTAGCACAAATATTTGTTGAAGAGAATCAAGCACATTTCATTAACTCATTTTTCAATATTGCCGGGCCTCTATCACTCAAGCAGCATGCGTTCGAGCTTCTTCCGGGAATCGGTAAGAAGAAGGCACTACAAATGGTTGAAATTCGCGGTTCAAGTGGTTTTGCTTCTCTCGAACAGTTGAATGAATCCTGTTCTATTAACGCAGCTGAACTTCTATCAAGACGGTTTATTGCCGAGATTCAAGATAAAAACTTGCAACCACGACTATCAGAACTCCTGTTACCGGTGTCAACATGAGAACTGCAAGACAACTCGTTGATTTGCTGCGTGCCAAACAAGATAACGACAAATCCCTTGGTCAGCATTTCTTAATCAATGATGATCTAATTACTAAGTCGATCGAATTTGGTAATGTAAGCGAAGAGGATCATGTGTTGGAGATCGGCCCCGGCCCCGGAGTCCTTACCGAAGCATTACTTGCTACGGGTTGCACCGTAACCGCCATCGAAATTGATATTGGGGCAGTTGAACATCTGCGAACTATATTCCCAAATGAATTGAAGAATCAACAATTAACCATTCACCAAGGTGATGCTTTGCAGACTAACTGGCCGCCGGATATAACCAAAGTCATCGCAAATATTCCCTATCAAATATCATCCCCATTAATTGAATTACTAACCAGATATCTGCGCTCTAAATGGCAACATTTAGCCAAGGTAATTCTTCTAGTACAGGAAGAGTTTGCGCAAAGGCTAGTCATGGAATACGATTCGGACGTAGGCTCACTAGGTATGACTGCCTTACTCGATTGGCAATGTGATATTTTGGCCAAAGTGCCGCCACACCATTTTAGCCCTAACCCAAAAGTAAATTCGTGCTTCATTGAAATGATGCCAAGCGATGAACAGTTTGCGGTGGACAAACGCTTAGTCAAACAAATAATCCATCAAGCATTCAATCAGCGCCGCAAGAAATTGAGAACAAGTTTAAAATCAATTCCNCGACGATTAAACCGTATTCCAAACTGGTATTCAGCAAGATGGAAATTTGCCTACACTAATCTGATTGATGATGAGCGAATGGAGGCTCGTCCTGAAGAGTTTGACTTTGATGACTGGGTCAAGTTAGCGATAGATTTTGCTGAATTTACTGGAGAAGCGTGAATTGGCTCACAATGATGCTATTTTGCATTTAAAATTTGAAAATATTGCTGAAATTTAGTAGGAGAGGTTTTTCTTAGGAGTGGCGCTTGGCCTGCACTTGTCGGAGGGGATGTTATGGCAAAGAAAGACACATATCTTGCATTATTAAGGCGTGGAATTGATGACACGACAGCTCAACAATTGGCCGATGCAGGACTAAAAATTGGCGATTTGAAGAAAATCGACCGAAATATGCTCATTGAAAATTATGGATTGAAGGCTGACATCGCTGATGGGGTAATCTCGATTGTCAATTCTGGCCACTCCTCGCACGGTAAAGAGAGATTTCTAGCATCGGTTTTGGCACCGGAGAAAAAAATAGATTCAAAGATTGAAGAAATCAAGTTTAAGCGTAAGCAAAAAGATGTTCTGACAGAACTTGCGGAACAAAAAGAGCGGCTTAAAATCGCTAAGGTTGAAGCGTTTAGAGCCAAGAAGCTAATCATGAATCGGTTAGGTAAAACCGTTGAATTAATTGTCAAACTAGAGAACAATTTGTATGATGAAGGCAAAGATGACCAAAAAGTGAAAATTCGAGATCAACTCGAAACTAGAGGTTTGGAGGCGGCAAGAGATCATGAAATGCTCGAATTAGAGGGCACTCCACAAGATATTGTAGATTTTAGACGCAAGTTTGTTCCTGCACTTATTTTCCATGCGTGTCCCATATGTGGCGATGAGATGGATCCTCGTCAAGCAAGGGACATGGATAAGCCAGGTGAATGGTCATTTATTTGTTGGGAATGTGAGGAAAACTTCTCTCCTGCGCTGGCTGATGATGTCGAAGAGCGCTTATTGAACGGTAATCGGATTTTGATTGATGAAGATAAACGTCCGCGTAACCCTGTTCCACCAAAACCAGCAGCAATGGATTTCTCATCGGTTAATGACATGATAAAGAAAGACCTTGAGCAAACCGGTGCGAGCGCCGATGAAATGAGCAGGGTAGTTGAAGAGAGTACCTTAGGCGGCGGCTTGATGGACATAAATGACTGGATTGACCAGACCCTTGCGGCCAAGGACTACATTCAGGCACAAGAAGACCGTGAAGACTTCATCCTACGAACTGGTGCTGGTGCAACAAAGTTCAACAAATGGATGAAGAAGGCTGGATTGTACTTCAACAAACAAACCGGTCGATGGACTCGTCACAAGGATGTTCGATGAGGCGATTCAATGGGTAATGGTGATTCTCATCATGAGAATGATTACCAGCAAATTGAATTAGTGCGGTTTTTCATGGGGCCAAAATTACTTGGTCAAACCAGACTCAAACTAGGCGATACGATTGTTGAGCATGCAGAATCTGCTGGAGTAGAGATTCCAACTAATTGTACCTCAGGTACTTGTGGCACTTGCATGATTACCTTGCTATATGGTGATGTTCCGTTACCTGATATTTTGCCACCAGGCATAGACGATTATATGGTAGAAGAAAATGCTAGATTAGGTTGTATTGGAATTCCGGTTAGCGATTGTGAAATCGATATTCGCCCGCCATTGTGAGTGGTTAAAATGTTTGACAATTGGACTTATGTTGAATGGTTGATTCTTATTATCGACATCCTAGCGGTGATAATTGTCGTACGGTTTTTACGCAGCAAAATCAAGAATAAGTTACGAGAAGTTGAGCTGCGTCAGAACTACCAGACTAGACAGCGTCGAATACATGCTAAGCAGACTTCTGACGAGTAGTGATGGTCATATTCAATAACCCATGACTCTAGTTTATGCCTATGAGGGACGGTAGCGAGGTTACTACTGGCCCAATACCTGTCGGGCAATTTGTTAACTTCATAAGGAATACAATCAGATACGATCAGGCGTTTCAAAATCAAGTCATAACTGGTGAAATAACACAATGGAAGCAATATCCAAGTGGACATACCTACTTTACTTTGAGAGACTCTGATGGTCAAATAAGTGCCGTAATATGGAAAAACAGATGCCATATTGACTCAAACATCGAAGAAGGTAGCGTGGTAGTGGTCATCGCTAATTTAGACCTATATGCCAAGGCTGGAAGGATTCAATTAGTGGTTAATAGAATTGAACCGGTAAACAAGCTAGGTTTGCTAGAAGAACAAAAAAAATTGTTGATTGAGTCATTACGTAATGAAGGGCTGCTCACCAGGCCACGACAAGATTTGCCTGCTATTCCCAAGCACATCGCCATCATTACTGGCACCGGTTCAGCGGCGTTATCTGACATGAATCGATTGATTGACAACCGCTGGCCTGGTCTTAGACGAACCGTCATTGGAGTTACCGTTCAAGGTGAAAATGCGTCTAATGAGATCGTTCGTGGCTTATTAGCCGCTGGAAGATTAGCTGACTTGAACGTTGCAAATAGACTCGACCAGCCGCCAGTTGACTTGATTATTGTCGGCAGAGGTGGTGGGGCACCTGAAGATTTGTGGGCTTTCAATTTAGAACCCGTAGCTAGAGCCATAATTGCTTCAACGGTTCCAGTAATATCTGCAGTGGGACATGAATCAGATTTACTGGTTTCCGATCTTGTGGCTGACTTACGTGCATCAACTCCGTCAAATGCCGTAGAACATGGCGTCCCCGAATATGACTATCACCAGATGCTAATCCAGCAGCTTCATGAACGGATAGATGATTCAACAAATCGATTATTGCAAGATTATCGACACAATCTACAATTCTTTCAATCTAGATTGCTCAATGCGCCCCTCAAAGGCATATACAATGCGAACCAACAAATTGCTGAGTTATCAGCCAGATTGGCAACCGCGCTATCTAACAAGTTTAATAATGCTCGAGAAAGATTGCAATCACTTAATAATACAATTCAGTTAGTTACGAGAAAAATGCTGGCTGAGGAAACGACTAGATTAGCAGTTTTCAGGTCGTCATTGAATTCTGCTCACCCGAAAAATGTCCTAGATAGGGGATATAGTATGATTACAAAGCAAGATGGTACAATCATAACAAATAGTCAAGATTTGACGGAAGGTCAGCAGGTTGTCTTGGCCTTAACGGATGGTAAGGCGAAAGCAACTATCGATGAAATTGAACAAAAAAGGTGAATGAAATGAATAAAGATATGAATTATAGTAAAGCAATACAGCGTTTAGAAGAAATCGTCCAATCCTTAGAGCGTGGCGGGATACCACTTGATGATACTCTAAAACTGTACGAAGAAGGAGCCGAATTACTCGAGTTTTGTCAAACAGAATTGGCTAGTGCTGAAGGAAAGTTGAATGAAATGCGACTGGCTGATGTTGAAAGTAAATTGGCTGAATAAGGCAATAACTCATAAGGCGTTGATGCCACCGGTAAATATGAAAGAGAAACGCTTGCGTTCACTAAAGGTGAAGGTTATCCAAGTGTTTTCTAAATGGAGAGACCCTCACGAAGCGATGTCTTACAAGGAATCTGGTATTCTTCAATCACTGGAAATCAGTGATGATGGTGAAATCTCATTCACCATTTCCCCCAAGCACCCACACTGCCCTTGCTGCTTGTTGAATGCGAGTCAATTACGAGAAAAATTGCTGTCGATTAAAGATGTAAAATCTGTTTTATGTGATGTAATTGAAATACCGGGAAAAGAAAAGTGGATACGTTCAATCAACGCCTAGACGATGCTTTCTCAACAGGAAGAATGCTGGAATAGTCCACGATCCAACAGCCCCTAACCATGCTGTTACTGAACCTATGATAATGCCAAACGATGGCAATGCCCACATTGCAATCAAAGCATACACAGAAACACTAGCGCCGCCTAACATCATTGGTGCAGCAGCACCTTGAGGCACTTGCGGGCCTTGTGAAATCCAAAGAGCAACCATACTGGTAAGGAATATTGCTGGAAAGGCGCTTGCTAAACCTGCCACAAATGGCAACCCTATCTCTGCTAGAAGTAAACATCCAGCAATCGCTAGACCTGCAGCAATACCTCTAATCGATAAAATCATCAATGGTACTTTATTCGTTCCTTTCGGGGCTGCTCGATTCTTTGCATTGAACATTATTGCCAATGTTGCAAGTAACACTAAGCCAATTACTCCGAGCATTACTTCACTGATAATGCCGCCTGTAGCCTGCCTAGCGATAAATAACCCAAACAATGCCAGAATAACCCAAGTGAACAATGATAAAACCACTGTTATTGGTAATTTGTAACTATCGCTAGCGATATACCTTGGTAGTATAATCCAAACTCCAAGAAACATACCATTAATCAGCATGCCAATTGGTACTATCGACATACTAGCTGTCAACGCTTCATCGCTTTCGAGTGCGTAAACCCCTGCAGCCGCTGGGACTATTGTGGAGGGGACAGTGCCGAGAACTCCGCCAATAAAACCACCGAATTTTTCTATTGCTATAGTTACTAAAATCGCCACTAGGCCAGCAAACACTCCATACAGAATGATGGTTGAATTTGACACTCAATCATCTCTGCGGATCAATACCAAAGACTCAAAGAGACTCTGCCAGAGCAACTACTGCCTCATAATCGGGCTCAACACCGGGATTTTCAGCAACCCAGCGGTGTTGCACAACACCTTCTTTATCGATTACAACTACCACTCGATTAGCAGAAACATATCCCTCAAGACCGCCAAGTCCAACAAACTTAGCGTCATATTCCTCTACGACGCTGCGGTCTAAATCAGAAAGTAATTCAAATTCGAGATTGTATTTTCTGGCAAACTCTGCATTGGCCCACGGTGAATCTACACTGATGCCAATAACGGTTGCCGATGCCTGATTTAGTTTAGCCATATTGTCTTGAAATGCACACATTTCTTGGTCGCAAACGCCAGTAAATGCACCCGGATAAAATGCTAAAACTACTGTTTTGCCGCGATAATTTGACAATGATATCGATTCTTTTGCGGTATTTTTCAATGTAAACTCTGGGGCGATCTCTCCAATCATGACATAACCTCTTAGTATGATGCTTGGGTATGAAGTATTTTAACAAATGCACCTGTAATCAATACGGATCTATATGTACTATCTGTTCAATATCGATTCTCTTGTACCCCCTCTCACGAGCGTTAGTTGCTGCTTTAATCAGCATTGAGCGCATCCATCCCAACGACATCAGAGTCTTCATACGATTGATTGACTCAATAAATTGAACCGGATTTCCGCCGAGTTGGGCATGAGTTCTAATATCGCCTTCTAACTTCTCAACAACCATGTAATATGTGTCGATAAGTTCCTCCACAGCCTCATCAGTAACCGGCATTTTTGCGTGAGTCCTTGCTAGAGCGAGGAGGGATGAGCGGGTAAGAACCCCTCCGCCTTGGCCTACTACTAACGTTTCAGTTTCTTCAATTGCTTCTAATTCCACTGCACCATCTTCAGATCCTAGACCCATCCCTGATATGGCGATTTCCAAATGGCGTGGTTTTATTGTGCCGACCCTGTCTTGTTCAGCAGCCGCCTCTGCGTGCTTCAATATCTTGGCTAGATGTTGTTCCGTATGTTCTATACCTGCTTGAACGGCAGCAGAGCCTACTGATTCGATATTTCTGATTCTGTCAATCATTAATTCTCTGGTTCGATTGTAATTTAGTCTAGTTCGATTAGCATCATCGAGGGTTTTTCTTTCCGGGTCTTGAGCCAGCGTTTCTGACTCCATTTGTGGCACTAATCGGTCTAATTCATCGCAGAGCAGTTCGACAAGTTGTTGTTTGACCGCTCCGGAGATTCTCATTTGAGTATAGTTTGCAGCTACTGCTCCAATATGGCCAGGGGAATACGGCTTAGCGCCCATAAAGGCAGTCAAAGAGTGACAATTATTGAATTGCGCGCTCATCCTTTCCTAGTGAAAAGCCGTACGAATACCACGAGGAAAATTAGTAAAAATACGGATAAGGTAAGTACATAAGCATCTTCTTGTGTTGTGGCCGAATCATTTTGGTTGTCTAGTTCAATGATATGTTCTAGGTTGTGGTATTGATTGATTTCAAGGTCTTGATATTCGATGATTGTTCCGTCTTTCCATTTGATTTGTACTTTTGTGATAGTTTCACCTTCCGGAATTCCAAGTTGTATAGTAGTATCTTTGGTGCCGGCATAACCGCTACCAATTTTGACAACTTGTCTAACTGATTTGTCATTTGAGAAATAAATGTCGACAATGGCTCCATTAGCGATTGTCTTGGCCGAATAATTTTTCTGTCGCTGCCATACATCTATTCCAATCCAGTTTTTATCATTATTGTCTGCTGCATTATTTTCGAAGTAGTGAACGCCGGTGTTTGATTGCGAGATAATTGCATCCAAGTCTCCGTCTTTATCGAAATCAGCCCAAACTGAACCCATTGTCTTCCCAATTGGGGAAAATAATTGTGAATCACTACCAGTCGCTTGTAAAAAGTTACCATCACCGTCGTTTAGATATATTGTATTTGGCGAATAAGTAACATACGGATTGATATTTCCGGAACCAAACCACAAATCTAAATCACCATCTAAATCAATATCGATAAAATTACAGTCCCAACTCACGCTTTTTGATGCAATGCCAATCGTCATGCCGTTTTCTCTTCCTACATTTTCGAATGTTAAATCTCCGGTCTGCTCAAACAGGAAGTTTGGGCCAAAATTAGTCTGGCAATAATCCAAATCCAAATCACCATCGATATCGGCCGCATCAAATCCCATAGCAGTACCACTTTCGTCAATTCCTGACTCTTTGGTAAAAATCGTGAATTTCCCGTTTTGCAAATTCTTATGCAAAGAGGATATCCCAAAATCTGAACCAATAAGCAAGTCATCTCCGCCATCGCTATTGAGATCAACAAACAATGAAGCCCATGTAATCCCTGTGCCGCGTAATTGATCCTCAGAATCAACATCAATCAAATTTGGCAAAATTGAAGCTTGTGCCGATGGATTGGCAATTGAACTTACTCTGTAACTGTATTCAGGACCAAAACTCAATTCATCTTCATTGGCAGGAGTTACATAACTGCCATACACTCCCCCAACTTCACTTGAATAATCTTCAAAATATGCTAACCCTGTTTCAGTCAAGAAGTTATGGTAAAATATGTCTGATTGTTGATATACCGTTTGATTTAATCCATCAATAACACCGATATTTGAGGAGTAAAGATCAAGATCGCCATCATTATCATAATCGCCCCAAGAACTCGATGATGAATAACCTAAATTACCCAGTCCAGCAATTGTTGTCACATCGATAAACTCACAATTGCCGTTGTTTGAATAGAGTGTGTTCCTTGATGAATTTGTTTGATCTGGGGCAAAGTTTGATGATATTCCATGATTTGATTGGTATAAATCTAAATCGCCATCATTATCATAATCAACCCAAGTCGCACTAAGCGCGGTAGAATTGTACTCCAATAGGCCTGAATTTTCCGAATGATCTAGGAAATTGCCGTTACCATCGCCTAACAATATGTATGTTCTAGAATGTGATTCAGGAGTCGTAGTTTCGAAGCCTATGTGGTCATATGAGGATCCAATCCAGATGTCTTCATAGCCATCGTTATTGCAATCCCCAACCGATAATGTTGGGCCTTGTGCCGACCACATCAACAAATTTTCAAACATTACCGATGAAAGTCCGCTATTTTGGGTGTTATCTGAGAAAGAAATTGTCAGGTCGGAATAAATATCTTCTACTATAGAATCTGCTGAGGGATTTGAAAATACACGCGTATATTTGCGATTATCGGAATGAAAGCAGCCCATTTCATTTACGCTACTTACAGCATACATTACCTCGCACTGCATTGCAGTTATTTCGGTATTACGTAAAATTATTTTTGCAAGACTGGACTGAGTTATTTGGTTAATGTAAGGTGCAATCTCTTTATCGTTTTCGAAATAGAGAATATCGCCATCCCTCAATCGTTGGTATTGATCCAACAGCAACGCATGCATTGTCTCGCCTAATACTCCTCCCGGCAAATGGGGTTCTGCATACATGCCGATAATTGGATCGACCTCATCGATATTAGGATATACCTGAACTAAATTGTTGAAATCTGAAGTGTTTTGTGGCATTATTTCTGACCAATTATTGATCTTACCCAAACCAATTGTTGATCTGAGAGTGTTATAGTCTGGCAATCCATGTCCCCTGCCTCTTTGGATATCTATGGCACACATATCAAGGCCACCGAATCCAGGATCGCCAAACATTGAGTTTCTCAGACCACTGGTATACTTTGTATCGCTAGCCGCTTGGATAGTCATTGCTGCGCCCCTAAATACGGGCGCAATGCCTCCTTCTGTGTTAAGTCTGTCAGGATTCCAGAAACCATCGGCCATACTGATATTTCCGTATTCAAAATCAACATAATCTCGTCCCAACCTCAAGGTAGAATTTGTTATCTGTGAGTGGCCCATTCTAAATGCGATCGTCGCAAAACTGTTGGAAATGCTTGGATCAACCTCAGAATCAAATCCTGTGTAATCAGGAAGCGCTATACCTAAAGAGGGAAGATACTCATAATACGTTATGTACTGCATTTGAGCAATATTAATTTTTCTAGCAAGTTGGTAGACCTGTTCATCAATTAGGAACGGATTGTTTTCAGTGATTTCTTCTGCTAAACGGTTATGTTCTCTGACAAACAAAACATGAATTGCGGTTAAAGCAGCATGCTCGTTAGCGCGTGGATCACCTGCCACGTAACGCTTTGATGGTGAAAAACTTGCAAAACTTACCGGAGGAGTATCTGGATCATCCTCGTCTGCAAGTGGTAAGAATTCGCCATTAAAACCAGCATAAGTTTTGAGTTTGCCTCCTTCATGTGCTCGCAACCAATCGCTTGTTGCATTTGAAGAGCCATAGACATGTGAACCATCTAACCAACCCGTGATTGAATTTGGAAATTCTCTTGCGACTTCCTCGGTTCCAGTTGAAGTATTGTATAGAGAACGATCCATTGGCATAATCAAAGAACCAACAGAAAACGGATCCATCCACTGGTCTCCCTCGGGTATTGGAATATGCATCGTTTCTGGCGTGCCTTCTACCCTGCCATTCTGAGTTAAAACAAAAGATATGTCGTGGCTTAAAAATTGCCCCCAAATCCAGTTGAAATCAGAAACTCCATTAGCATCCAAAGTTAATTCTTCCTCATTGCACAGAATATTACTTATCTCCCTCGCACTAGGTGAGTCAATCCTTGAAATATAGTCATTGTCGAAGGTTCCCGAACTGGGACTTATTCTTGACAAATCTGAACCTACTTTGTTTAGATCATGGTTTACTGGATGGTGCCCTGCTCCATCAAATGGGTAGTAATTAAAAACCGGCTGATATAGTTGATCTGTCTCGTTTACTTCTTCACCAGCGGTATTGGCAAGTGGCACAATGGGCAACAATAACATCACTATCAAAAATACTGACTTGCCTCTAAAGTGACCCATAGCACACACCTAGATTATTGTCAAAAAACTTGGCCTGTTATGTAAAGTTAACTTTTCCAACCCTTCGTCGGTTTGTAGCCAAGTGTCCTCTATCCCAATACTACCATCGGAATACACTAATTTAGGCTCGATCGCCATTACTCCGCTTTTAGTGAGTGGTCTATCAAAACCTCTAGCCACGACCGGTGATTCATCTAACTGAAGGCCAACCGAATGACCAAGAAATTTACTCTGGTCTGGTTTCATGCCCATCAAATGCTCGCTATGGCCCATTGATTCAGCAAGTTGCGAACCTATTTCCCAAGCCTTCGAACAATCCTCGCCACGACCCAAAGAAGTAACTACACTATCGCTTACTTCTATCATAGCGGATAGTCTTTCCTCCCAAGGTTCTGGTAATTGACCGATACTATACATCCTTGTAGCATCGACTACATACCCGCGGTGTACGTGGACAAGATCGACCAAGATTGGTTGCTTGGCTTGTAACTTAGTGAACCCTGCGCCCATACCTGCTAATGGGTGTGCGCCGGTACCTCCAATTGCTGAATCAAAGAACGAAGGTATGCCTCCAGCCCTACCAGAAACTATTACCGCTCTGTCACATTGAAGTGGATATCTCCTCATCTGAACGTTGCCACCAAACCCATTACGACGACTGATTTCTTCGGCACTAGCAACTATTTCAAGCTCAGTTGCGCCAATTTTAATCGAGTTCTCAACCGCCTCAAACATATGCTGTTGAATTTTTGCTCCTTCTCGCATCATTGCAATTTCCCAATTCGACTTTGTTTCTCGTTGAAGATGAATTTCATGGGTACAATCTCTTGCATCACCCAAAGGAGCCAAAACAGAGCGAAACTTGTGGGCAAAATCTGCCGGAATCTCGCCAAATTGCAACCCTGGTGCTTGTTCAAGACCGAGGTTAGCCAAAGTTTCAGCGAAAAGNCTCAGGCTGGGAAATTTCTCTATGGTCAACGGGGAATCAGTTCCACCGGCCTCAAATTCTGCCCGCATCACGGAGCGTCTAACAAAAAATTTGGCGCCATCTCCGCCTTGGTGGATACTAGCATTTGAATTGGTGGCCGGAACAAAAAGTGTACCGTTTTGTCTACCCCCGGCGTAATAATACAAATCAACAGGGTTTTGAATTAGAGCTCCAGACATTCCTGCCTTAGCAAGCCGCTGGCTCAAACTTTCTAATCTGAACTCGAGTTCCTTCACAGGAACCCGCCAGTCTTCACCATCCGGACCAGACATATCCTTTGTCGACCAAGACGCCATACCGATGGCTGAGGGTTGATGTTGAAAAACTGTGACCATAATTATTGGAAATACAACATATTTCTGTTTCTCCACAGTCTACTAAATCGAGAAGATATCAAAAACTGTCAACCTTTGGACTTAATATGGCAAGGGTGATGAACTTGCGCGACTTTAATGTCGAAAGCAAGACTGTCCTGGTCAGGGTTGACATCAATAGCCCATTAGAGCCCAAAAATCAGGAATTCTTGGATGATACGAGGATAAGAGCAATTGTTCCAACTCTAAACCTACTCACTAAATCAAAAGTAGTTATCTTAGCACATCAGTCGAGACCGGGAAAAATGGACTTTACCAATACCTTAGGCCACTCCAGAGAGCTAGGTAGGGTGCTTGGTCGTAATGTCAAGTGGGTAGATGACATTCATGGTGAAAAAGCGATGAAAGCAATTGAAGAATTGAAGGATGGTGAAATTCTTATGCTAAAAAATGTCAGAATGGATCCCGAAGAAGTTTCAGTAAAAGGTAACTTTGAGAGTATGGCTGAAACCAAGTTAATTCAAAGATTATCAAGCGTAGCAGATATATTTGTCAATGATGCCTTTGCTTGTGCTCATCGTAACACTCCATCAGTTGTTGGTTTTACTCATACTTTGCCATGCGTAGCTGGAGAATTGATGAAAAGGGAAATTGATGCTCTAGATGCTGCCTTAGAAAACCCAAGGCGGCCTTGTATTGCTGTTGTCGGTGGCATCAAGGTCGGAGACTCGGTGTCAATTGCTGACAATATGCTAAGAAAGGGCATTGCAGACCAAATTTGGGCTACCGGCGGAGTAGCAAATCTATTGCTTGAATATTCTGGTATTGATGTTGGCGATAAGAATCATGATTTCTTGGTAAATGAACTTGGTGACACATATCATCGGACTGTGGAAACTGCTAAAGCAATGCTTAATGATTTTAATGACAAGATTATGCTACCAACCGACTTAGCCGCTAATGTTGAGAATAATCGCGTTGATTTAACAATTGATGAATTACCTGTAGAAGCACCTATTTTCGATATCGGNATCAATTCAACGATGGCACTATCCGCAGCNATTAAACAGTCGGGAACTATTATCCTTAACGGACCTGCTGGTGTTTTCGAATTAACTGATTTCGCTCTGGGAACTATAGAGATACTGAATGCTTGCGCAGAGTCAAATGGCTATGTTGTTGTTGGTGGGGGTCACACTGCGACCCTAATCATGAATCGTGGCATCGATGACAAAATGGGACACTTATCGACCGGCGGAGGTGCTTGTTTGAATTATCTTGCAGGTCGGCTGTTACCTGGTATTGCAAGTCTAGAGTACAGTGCCGAGAAATTCAAACTGAAAATATCTCAAACAATTACTGACAATTAAATAATCCATCCACTCCCGAAATGCAAGGAATGGTGTCCAATGACGACAGAATATGCAGCACGTTACACAAATACTGTGCTATATGATGATGTAGGCCGCAAACATACGGGCGATTTTCTAATTCATGATAATGGCGCTTGGTCGGCATCAAAAGGCGATGAGGATGTGCGTCAAGTCATCGATGGTTCAGAAAAATTACTTACTCGTTCACTACAAAATTGGCATACACATCTAGCTATGCAGTTGAATGCGCGCGACTTTAGTGATGGTTTTACCCTTAATCAGTGGTTGAGTGAAGCAATTTTCCCGACCGAGGCTAGGTTAAATCCTGAGTATGTTAGAGTTGGGGCTACCGCTGCCGCATGTGAATTGATTGCTACTGGATGTAGTTTTGCTGCGGACATGTATTTCTATCCAGCAATCAC
>FUFK010896222.1_pt1 | contig 32027 bp, 45 predicted proteins | sample 1021851 | NCBI WGS metagenome assembly FUFK01 (sample SAMEA51879418, study PRJEB19060) | metagenome | reverse complement strand
TAATATGTTTTTTTGTTTGTCATTCATTTTTTCTTACTTTTTTTCTGGTATTTATATCCCTTTGGTTGCAGCTCTGCGTACTCTTCACCAGCATTAAAACAAGGACAGGCTTTGTTAGCAAATTCAAAATGGCTGTGAATTGAAGCTTCTGGGTAAATGTGTGTTAGTGTTTTAAGTATTTTAATCAATGCTTTTTTCTGTGCTTCTGTTCTTGTATCCTTTGCTCTTTTACTTTTACTTAAACCACCTATGTAACAAATTCCAATGCTAGTTTCATTTTCTCCTTTTGTGTGCGCTCCTGACCTGTTTATCGGTCTTCCATAATCAATAGCACCATCCAAACCAATGACATAATGATAACCAATGTCACTCCAACCTCTGCCTTGAACGTGCCATCTTTTAATTGTAGATGTNGAAACATTTACACCTTCAACAGTTGCTGAACAGTGTATAATTATTTTNTCAATCTTTCTCATAATTATTTNTTTTCTTTTCNCCTTTGAGTTCTAGCTGATTTTTTNCTTGCATTTTGTANCAACCTTTCTTCCATTTTTGCTACTTGCCTGTGAAGTTCGGTGTTCTCTTTTATTAACTCATCAATCTTTAATTCTAAACCTTCAATCTTTTTTTTAAGTTCTTCTATNACNCTGTATGAAAGTTCATCGTTACGTTCTTCTTTTTTTGCCTTAATGTCAATTCTTTGCTTTATNAAAGACCATATTTCCTTTATACCTAGTGCAGTTACTAGNGTTGATATTAATACTATCAAGTTGTGGTCTTCCATATTTAAAGCTTTTTGCACAATATTATACTTTTATTCTTCAACTGGTTCTGGTTCATTCCAAGCTGCTGTTGCCATTAATTCTAAAGCTTCTGAATGATTAAGAGTTTGTGATGGTTTTACTGTACCATCTTTTATAAATGATGGTTCTGCATTGTATTTAATTACAAATAAAGTTTCATCTACACTAATTCTAATTGTTGAAGCTGAACTTTCACCTACTTGGCTGAAGTCAATGTTTTTTAAATCTGTTGCTATGTTGCAAATACTATAAGTCAAGCTATTTTTCATTTTTTTATGTTTTAAGTCGGTACGTCTGTTTCTCTGTCTGCTTCAACCATATTGACACTTTCTGCATTATTACTACTAGTTCCTTGGTCAATTAGTGTCCATTTAGCACCATCCCAAGTACCGTGTTCTCCCATTCTAATCCAAGCTGTTGGAGGTGTAGATAAATCATTAAGGTTGTTGGGTACTCCTGAACTGTATATAGAACTTACGTTGCTACTTTGGTCACTATTCCAAACTGCTACCTCATCAAGACTGCCTGTATATTCTATATTGCCTCTTTTTGCAAAAGTGCTTAATTTAAAAGTGTTTCCATTATTTTGACTACTAGAGAAAGCAGAACCATTTCTGAAAATACCAAAATTATCAGAGCTATCTCTAAATAATAATAAATGTTGCCAAACACCATCTACTAAATTATTTCCAACATCTGTAAAATTTAAAGTTGTACCACCGCCTCCGCCAACTTTAAAATCTATTTCACTAGATGAGCTTAGTCTTATCCAATTACTTGAGCTTGAGCCATTGCCTACTATTACCTGACTTGTACTAAATCCATTAGGTTTAACCCAAATACTTATTGTAAATTCATTTGCAAAAGATAAAGTAGAATTTAATTGAATAAAATCATCCACGCCATCAAAATTAAATGACTGTGTAGATGCAAACGATGCTGCTGTAACTGATAAATTAAAGTTAGAACTAACACCGCCAACAGTATATGTTACAACGTGTGCAGCAATCGTTGAAGCACTTAAATCTATCTGCCCTGTTGAGGTTGAAACAAATACTAATCCAGTAGTGCCACTAAATGTACCACCTGTTGTTCCTGTAATTGTTGGAGTAGGGTCTGAATCAGCTTGAGTAAAAGAACTTGCTGAATAACTAAATGCTGCACTTGTTCCAATTAATGCAGTATCACCACTTGCACTGTTCTCATAAACAGAACCAGCGCCAATGTTGTTGGTAGCTAATTTACCCCAACCATTAGTGTTGTTAATTACTCCTTGTCCCCATCCATTTGTTACTGCCATAATCTATTTTTTAAAGTACAAATCCTCCAAAATCTGCAACATCATCAGGGTTCATATCTCCATTACTGTTGCTGTTGTATTCTGGGAATAATGTTTGATTAAAAGTAATGTAATCTATAAACCTACGTGTGTAATGCTGTGCTGTATCTCTTGCTTTTTCAATTAAGCTGTCAACCCTGTTTTTATCCAATACTGTACTGTTTTCAGGTTGCATTGAAAAGATTCCATTGTTTGTAATATTTACACCAGCATAAGGTAAATACTCTACAATACCCCAAAAAATTAGCATATGTTTTATATGGTCTTTTACCAAATTAAAATAATTAGGATTATCTGCCAATGTTAAAGTTCCAGCATTGATTAATGATTCTATTTTCTCCATNAAATCAGTTCCTAAATAATTCTGGATATGAATGTCCTGTGCAATACGGATATAGGGTAGGAATTTGTCTGGATCAAGGTTTCCGTTTGCAGTTGTAAATGTAACTAAATCTTGTCGTGATATAAAAAGTGCTTTTGCCATCTTTTATTTCTTTTTATAATTAGGATGATGTCCATTGTTTGGCATATTAACTGGAGCTACCTTTGCTACCTTATGTCCTCTTGGTGTAGGTTGATAAGTCTTTGGTATACTGCTAACCTCATCATAATCTTTTAATTTCTTACTATCTTTCTTATCCTTATTCTTAACCTTATAAAGAACTTCTTGAAAAATATGCCCACAGTAAACTCCCCCTTTAAATTTAAACAAATCAAATGGCTTATCTTTACGCATTGGTAATTCTAAAGAACTATATTTTGAAGCACTCCAATTTTTAGAAGCAGCATCAATATCTTCAATTCTATAAACTACTCCTGCCCTACTTCTTTTCATCATTTCTTTGCAAAACTTTCTACTATTTGAGCTTGATTTTACTTCTGCGTATCTGTATCTTACTTTATAAAATGATTTATCTAAAACAGAATATCTGTTAAGCTTATTTGGTAATGGTGTGCTTCTTTCTACTACCTTAGCTAATTCTAATAAATTATTTGCCCATTCTTCAACATCAGTATTATTTTCATCTACTGTTCTAACATCTACCATTTCATATTCATCAGTGTCAATTATTTCACCATCTAAACCTTCTAAAATATCATCATAAAATTCATCAGGTAAATGACTAAGGCAATGTTTATGTCTTGACATTTCTAGTTCTGCTTGTTCATCATCTTCTTGCTTTATTCCAGTTTCTTCTTCTTTTGTTTCTGCATCTAAATCATCATCCAAATCCATAAACTCTAAAGGTTCAATGGTTTTAAAATACATATTTAATGATATATTATTTACTGCAAACAATTCATCTAAGGCATCTAAGATTAAATCTTGATAAGGTTTTATAACAACATTGTTAAATAACAAACTAGCATTTTTAATCTCATCAGCATTTGAACCTAAACCATTATTACCATCCCTTAAACCAATTAACAAAGGGGAAGTAACTCTGTGTGTTACAAGTATTTTTCTTGAACACTCTTCTGACAGATAACTGTAATGGCTTGGAGCATCCGTCAAACTTACATCATCAATTGAAGTCTTGCTTTCTGCATTGTTATTAAATGCTACAATTACTTTTTCTCCATAACTTCCTGTAAGCTTTTGTAATACCTGTGATTTAATATGTTCTTGCTTTTCCCTATCTGGAACGCCATTATTGAAGTTGATTATTTTCGTTCCACTGAAGCTACATTGTGCGTCATTTATTAAATAATCTGCAATCTCTTTTTCTAGTGTAGCATAAGAAGTTTGATAATCCGCTGGTGAGTAGTAAAAATATCCACTTACATACCTTCTAACAATAAATATTTCATTTGTTGCACCACTACCAAAAACAGGGAATTTTTTAAGCTCTGTTTGCTTTGTTACTTTACTCCAATCAGCACTGTATAAATAATTTTTTATTTTACCATCTTCACCACACTTTTCTGCTCTTAATGTTTCTCTTGGAAAATGTGTAATACTTGCAATTTTATCACCTGAATAAGTTACTTGAAAAGCACCTTCACCCAATAGTTTTAAATCCTGTACAACCCTTCTTAGTTCTTTGGGTTTTAAGATTTTTTTCATTTCAGCATACTGCTCTGGCTTTCTATTGCTATCTGTTGCATCTAACCCTTTACCATATATCTGGTTTACAATACCATTTATAACAGCATTGTTTGTAGTGCTATCCATATAAGCATCAATCAAACTTTGGTAATAATCATTGTTATCACCAATGCCTACCCAATCCTGATTCTTTTCTTCAGTAATTGTTGGTCTTTCGTAGCTGCTTAGTTGTATTAAGTGAACATTGTCCATTATGCATAAATGTATTCGTTATCTCCAGTTGAGGTTTCAGTGTAAACATTGTTGCTTATGTTGAAAGTGCTAACTGTTTGGTCTGTTGCAAAAATTTTATCTTTAAATACTAGTGTATTGTCAGTTGTGTTTCTTACCTCGTAGGTGTAAAAATTAGCTTCTGTAAGGGCTTGTGTAGTGCTGTAAGTGTAGTAATAATCAACTTCAGAAAAAGTTGCGTTAGAATCAGTAAAAATAACTTTATTTAATTCCTCAGATTTTATCACCAGTGAATAGGTTTTAGCACCAGAAAATTTTTCTCTTGGTACTAAATTAATCAATCTTGTCCCAGTTGTTGTTATTACTTGCATTTTTTTTAATAAAAAAAGGGTAAGTTATCTTCCAACCTACCCTTCCTTAACAAACACTAATTATTAACTATACTACCTATGAATTAGTACCTTGTACAATGGTAAATGTTCCAGACATTCCAGCAAATGGGTCATCAACAGTACCATTTAAAATAAAGTTGGACGGCTTTTTCTCAGTGCCAACTAGGGTAAGAGAGTAGCCCGACATATCCCCCATAGCAGTTCCAGTTGAAATTGTACCTCCTGTTACCTCACAGCCAAATTCTACACCACACATCATTGAATTTCCATTGTAATCTTGTACCACAATATGCGGTCTTCCAAATGAAAGAAGCTTTAATTCTTTATTATCTTCTTTGCTTAATTTTGGCAAAGATAAAGTTAAAGTTTGTTCAAAAAAGGTTGTTCCATTTTCTCTAGAACTTGTAATTGTCTGTTCTAAATTGCTGTTACCTTTTACATTATATAAAAATGCTGATGCAGTTCCAGTCATATCACTGATAGCATCATCTGTTTGAGTTACAGTACCAAGTGAACCGAAGTTAATTAAGTAAACTTTAGTTATGCCTCCAATAACGTCCTTACACGGTACCTTACGTCCTATTGATAAATCACAAGCCATCTTGTTTTTTTTAAAAGGTTAAAAATAGGGGAGCTTTTACACTCCCCAAGTTAATTAAGCGTATATAACTACGTCTTCAGCAATTCCAATCTGAACACCAGCTGTGAATCTCATAACTACGCGACAGTTCTGACTGCCGTCCAAATCACTCATATCCAGTAACTTAACTTCATTGTGGTCAGAAAGTAATCCTGTTCCGAAGTATAGGTTGCTTTTCTGTGCAGCCATCATTGAATCATCTGGTAAACCAGAAGCAATTACAACTTTAACACCATCATAAGACAATGCTCCATTGTTCCACCATTGCGTCCCCTGTGCGTTAACACCATTAGCTCCTAAGCCATTAGCACCAAATCCACCTAAAGCTCTAACGTATAATTTAGCAGCTTTTCTTGAAACATAGATATACAAATCTTCTTTTCCATAAACTCCTGAAGGAATTGCATCAACTACTTTACCCATTTCATCTATAATATTCGAAGCAGTTAAGGGTGAACCAGATACTGCAACAGTTCCAGCACCACCAGCAGTAGCTAAATAGTAAAAGCCATCAAATTCGCCAGCATTGCCAGTTTGTCCACTCCAGATGTTCTGCTCTGTTTTCTCAGCAACCAATCCAGCAACGTGTGCTAGAATGAAATCAGAAAATGCAGGAGGTAAGTTATCATAAGCTGAATAACCCATTTGAACTGCTTCCCAATCACTTCTAAAATCTTTTTTACAAAGATTCAAGTTGATCTGAAATTCTTCAGGTTGTAAAATTCTTTCTGTTAATGTTAAAGTTCCAGTTGGTGTGAAATCACAAGTTGCATCTTTGATAACGTTTGCATCAGTTGCTACTTTCTTTAAAACCTCTTTGAACTTTACATTAGGTTTTACGGTAATTAAACCGTTTTCAATTGTTGAACCACTCAATAGAGCCGCAGAAATATACTTTCCAGCAAATTCACCAGCGTAAGTTGAAGTGATTGAAGTTGTTGTTGCCATTTTTCTTTTTTTTAATTAATTACTAGCTATTTTACTAAAAACTCTATCCATTGTAGTTTCAGTACGTTTTTGACCAAATAAAAACTTTCCTTTTTTGTTTTGCTCAGTTTCAGGATTGTGCTTTATTGGTTCAACTGCTTCCTCTTTGGTTGCAGATAATTCAGTTTCTTGAAGTTCTTCTTTTACTTCTTCTTTAACTTCTTCAGTTGCAGTTTCTTCAGACATTTCTTCTTTATCTTTGCCCATTTTATCAATCATTGCTTTGATTTCATCAACTGCTTTTGTAAATTCTTCTTTGGTAACATATCTCATTTCCTCTTTCTCTTCATCTTTGTGGTCAGCAGCTTCAACTTCTTCTTTTTCTTCTTCCTCTTTCTCTGCTTCAACCTCTTTAATTTCTGAGATTAACCCTTCTTCTTTAACTACAAGAATCATATCGTTCTCAAGTTTATATTCACCAACTGGAAGTGCAATTTGTTCTTCTTCTGATTTTATAAAGATTGCTTCACCAGCTTTAAATTCTTCAGCTACCAATACAGTACCGTTTTCAAGTTTCATTTCAGCAAGATTTACTGATTCTTCCGCAAGTTCTACTCCGACTATGCCTTTTATTTTGTTTAGAATTTCTGTTGCTTTCATACTTTTAAATGTAATTGTATACTATTAATGTAAAAAAAAGTGCAAAGTGTTATACCCAACACTGTTATTATGCCTGTGTTTTGCCTATTCCCTGTGCCCCAATGCTACCATCACAGCAAGAAATACTGTATCTTTTACCATCTTTACATAAACAACCTCTTCTTCCACCTTTTGGAGATGTTCTACTTGGTATATGTGTTTCTTTTTTTCTTCTTTTAGTTTTCATTCTATTTGTTTTTAGGTGATTTTGGATGCTTGGCTGGTAACAGATCAAAATCTCCAGTATATTTTGGATTCTGTGGTCTGCCATTTCTTACTAAATACAAGTAAGCATTAACTCTTGCCTGTGCCCAAGCTGTTGGTGATTTAATTCTTGGACTGTGGCTAGTGTTAAATGCTCCTAATCCTCTTTGAAATACTGCTTTCAATTGTCCAATAGTTACACCATAGCCAAGTTTCTTTTTATACCTTTCATTAAAATCATCAGATTTCTTTTGAAGTGCTGCTTCATCCTTCTTACTAACCTTTGCGCCTCTGCTTGTTGATGCATCTCCCCTAGCTGTTCCTTTACCTTTTGGGTTTGGGTTTGGAGTTCCTGACTTTGGAGCTTTTGGACTTTTTCTAATTCCACCTCTTTCTCCTATTTCAGCCATCTTTACACATTTACCTTCCTTGTTTTTTTTATAACCCTTTGGGCATTTGTGTGTGTACATATCATCTTTTACGTGGTACTCACAAGGCATATACCAAGTTTTGCCTTCAAACTCGTGTGTGTGAAATCCTTTACAACCTATGTTTCTTGCCATTTCTTCNGCTTTCTCTTGTGTTGAGTATGCNAACCTATCATCAATAATTGCAAACTGATCATCAATAACCATTGAAGCAAGTTCAATTTCNCCTANTTCTTTTAATTTNCTTTTACTCCACCTCAACGCNGCTTTGCCACCCCATAATAAATAACTGATAGTTCCACAAGCTTCTGTGTTGCCTTCATCATAATACTCTCCAGCTCTTGAAAGAAAACTATACATCCTTTTTATAGTATCTACACTTACAGCTCTACCAGCAGCCAAATCAGCACTACGCATCTTGCCCACATCAGTTGCACATTTGTTGCCTACCTTTTCATTTAATTCTCTTCCTCTTTTTGCATTGTTGCTTACTGCCTGTGGATAATCTGTAAAGCTTTGTAATTCTGTTTTTTTGGTAAATAAGTTTTTAATTTCTTCAATCTTTTTTAATGCTTCTTGCTCTTCAGCATCAATTGCACTTAGCTTTGCTTTGTCAGCAAAATAGCCCTCAATGCTAAACCCCTTTACCTTGCCAGTCTTTACAAAATCATTCCAAATTTCATTGTTATTTACCTTCATTGAAATCATCCAAGTACCTTCTGGAACATCTAAACCATACAGAGAGCTTTTATCTTTTTCTTTGTTTTCTACAATCCAAGATTCTACAACTGTTAAATTATTAACTTGCATTTTGTGTTCTAGGGTTGCATTGTTTTGATTGCCATTTTGAAAAAACAACTCACTTGCCTTTCTTACAGTATCAGCAGAAAAATAAACATAATACTCTTTGTCACCTTGCTTTCTGTATATAGGTTTGTTGGGTATCAATGCAGCTCCCATTAATATTTTCTTTTCATCATCTACTTTTGCAAGTTGTATTTCTTGGCTTTTAAGTGCTACAAAATCACTCTCAATTGCTGGTGCTTCTACGATGCTTACTGCTTCTATGCCAGTAACCTCATTTTCTTCATCCAGAAGAAGTTCAATTATTTCCATTTTTCTTTCCATTGTTTTTTTATTTAAAATGTTGCTGTATCTATTATATTATTTTCTAATGCCTGTGCAGATGTTACATCACCACTAACTACAAATGCTTTTATTGGTGTGCTGTTCTGCTGTCCTAATGCTTGTGCTACTTGATTGAATCCTGATTGCCCAACTACGTTGAATGCTGGAGCTTGTGAACCTATTCCTGTTCCACCACCACCTGTTGAAACATTTGTTGGTATGTTTGGAGTTGGTCCTTCAACCTTTGATAAAATTGCTTTTGCACTTGCCACACCAGCTAAAACTTGCCCAACCAATTGAGCAATTAGCAATGGAGTAACAACTGGTGCTGCTGGTCCTGTTGCTGCTGCTGCTGCAGTTGCTCCAGCTATTGCACTAGAAATACCACTTGCTGTATCAATTAATATCTGTGCTAATGCTGCTGCTTTGCCAACCTTTGTGCCTTCACCAGCTAAAGTTACTAAACTACCCAAAGCTGAAGAAGTTGCAGAAACTAAATCTTGTTGACTTTTAATTTTAGCATCTGTTATAAGTTTATCATTTTCTAATTCTGATTTTGTTGCAATGTTATTGTGTTTATCTCTTAAAGCTTGTAAATCTATTGCTTGTTGCTCTTCAAGTTGTTTTTCAAGTTCAGCATTATTTCTTGCAAGTTCAAACTTTTTATCGTATTGCATAATCAAAGCTTGTAACTCTTTTTCAAATTCAGTTGCTCTTTGAGCTTCTAAAAACTGAAACACACTTTCTTCTTCTTGTAATTGTTTTTGAAGTTGTTTATTCCTTTCAGCTTCAACCTTTCTTAGATTATCAATTTCTTGTTGTGCTTCGTCTTTTTTTGCTTTTATTGCTGCATTTATAAGAGCTTTTTCTTCATTTCTAAACGTTGTAATAGAAGTTTGCAATCTTTTTTGTAATCTTAATTTAGAAGTTTCTAAGCCAATCAACTGTGCTTCAAGTTGTGCTTGTTCATTTAAATCCTCTGTGGTTGATTTAGTTAATTTATTTTCTTGACTTTTAGCTTCAAACCTCAACCTTGCAGCTTCTATTTCTTGGTTTGTAATCTTTTCTTCTAATGCACTTGCATCTTCTAGGAATTTAATACGTTCTGTTGCAGTAAATAAATCTCTTTGCTCTGCTTTAAATCTTAAATCTGCAATTTCTCTATCTGCTTTTGCCCTTTCAACAGTATTAGCTCTTTCAATTTTATCTGCCTTTGCACGTTTATCAGCAATATCAGCAGCAATGCTTGCTTCTCTTTCTAATTCTTTTATAAAATCTTTTGTAGCTTCTGTTGCTTGTTGTGTTTTTTCTACAACATCTTCAACACCTAAAACAACTTTGCCAACTGCATTGGTTGCTACTTTACCAGCTTCAGAAAATTCTCCTTTAAAAAGTAAGTTTATTGCTTTGCCAAGTTTTGGTATTAATTCAAGCAATCCCTCAAACCTATTAACTACATTATCTCTTATTAAATTAACAAAAGACATTATGGCTTCTTTTGGGTTTGTAAAGACACTAATTAACTTTTCTCCTAAATCAGCAAGAAGATCTAAAAGGTTGCCAGTAATAGAACCTATAACCCCAAGTATTTTAGCAAATTTATTTTGCCCAGCTTCACTTCTTGTAAATGCTTGACCTAATGCAACAACAGCTAACACCAAAGCACCTATGCCTGAAGCTATAATTGCAACACGCAAACTTTTAAAAGACTTAACAACACCTAACACATTTGTTTTTAGTGCTGAAAATCTACTAACTGCTCCACCTGTTAAAGTATTTAAAGAATTTTGTGTTTCCTTAGAACTATCACCTGTTTTTTTGATTGATTTATTTAAATCATCAACCTCTTTTGTAGCTCCTTTGGTTTGTACATTAATTTTATAATTTACCTCTTTCATCTTCTAATTTTTTTATGTAAAATCCTTCTTTTATTGTTAATGCTACCTTATTAACACCCAAAGCTATAATTATGTTTTTATCATAAGCTTTGATCTCTTTAATAAACTCTAATCCGTCCAATATTGTTTTCATTTAGCTTGGTTCATTTAATAATTCAAGTGTACTTTTTCCAGTTTGTAAATCTGTTGTTATTTTGTTAATTGTAAATGCTCTGCCTGTTACAAATATTTTATCTGCTAGACTGTAAGTCAGTAAAAACTTTAAGGGAAGTACAGCTTTGTATTTGAATATTCTTGTTTTTGTGTTAAATACCCTTTGAATATAGCTTTGATAAAACTTTTGAAATAAACTGTTGTTGCTTCCACCATAATCTGTAAGTGTGTAGCTGTTGATTTCACTACCAAAATTTAAATTAAATGCTGGTGCTGTTGAGGTTGTTCCTAACTCATTTGCATTGTGTGGCATCCAGTAATTGTTTATAGTTGTATTTGTTATCCCTGAAGATGAAGTTACTGGTCTTGTGCTATCTACATAATTTATTGGTGTGCTAATGCTTGTGTTGTAAATACCATAAAAAAGTAAAGGTGCTGTTTTTACTGAATTATCATCTTCATCAACTGCCAAACCATACTGAACATCTGTATTTACTTTTGTAGTTCCATCAGCTAACCTTTCAAAAAGCATATGCTCAAAAGGTGGCAATACTTCATACTTTCTGTTTTGGCTAGCATCAGCAATAAAATTTAAGCTTCCATATTCTGTGTTGTTTAAATTTAAAAATGCTTGTGCAAGTTTTGTTTTAGGTTCTGGATATTCAAACTTTATATTACTAAATGGAAGTGCTTCGCTTACTGTATGTTCATCTTTTACAATAAACTTACTTATATCGTGTGTTGTTGTGCTATCACCATAAAAGTCATCTAATGTTTTTACTACAACTCTGTCGCTACTATCTAAAAATGCTGTTAAATTAAATACCTTAAAAATACCTTTTAGAAAATCTAATACTTTTATGTCAGGTACTTGTTCAGTTGGTTTGATATCATCAATAACTACAGATATATTTGTTGCATTTGAATTAAATGTACAGCTTTCAAAAGTAACGCCTGGATTTAAAAAATGTTGACCAACAGTTACATTAGCTCCAAATTCAAAACTACCAGCAGAGGAAATTATTGCTGTGATTTTTCTAGTTTGACCAGTTACCATTGGACTTTCAGGCAAATCAAATGTACCACCAAACAAGGATAAATTACCTGTTGTAGTGATACTTGCAATTTCTGAGTTATCAATTAAATCTACTATTCTTACACTGTAAGGAGTTGAACCAAAACCTGTATTAGGATTTATTGCTACACCATAAAAAAAACGATTAAATAACTGCACTTGCCCTGTTGGTGGAAAAATATACTCTTCTTTAGTTACTGTATAAACACCATTGGAAAATTCTGTTTTTGGGTTTTGATAAACATTGCACAAAGTTTGTACAGGATCATATCTTAAACTGTTTCCTGAAGTTACACAAGTAAAAGCTTGACCCTCTATACTTACACTGTTTTCTGTTTGCATTTTTCCTTTATCTCTATGCAACCATAAGTACAAATTGCTAAACTCTGTACTATCAAAAAACTCACCTGTTTTAAATGTTAAGCCATATTGCTCTTCTATTGCCTTTATAACTAAACTAGCTTTTATTGCTGGTTTTAAATCTTCAGGAAAAACACCCCTTGTTTTATCGTGATTATTATCATCAGATAAATTTCCAACATCTGTAAGATTGCTAGTATCATCATAAATGTATCTTTGAGTATGTGTAATTAAAGGATAAATAATTGCATTATTATAGGTAACACTATCAACTGTAATGTTATGACCTGTTTGCAATCCTGTAAGAACATTTGCTGTAAGTGCTGGCAGTTTAAAGTTATCCATCCAAACTAAATTGTTTAGTTTATCCTCACCAAATAAATTATTTAAACTAACTGTTTTACCAAAGAAAGTAACCTTGTAAGTATGTGGTCTGTTATCTTTCATCTTAACCTCTTGCAATCTTATTTTACCCTCTCTGAATGGTTGGTAGTTTAATTCAATCTTTGCATCACTTTGTATGTTAGCATCAAATCCTTTAACATCTGGATTATACCAATGTTTGAATAGCTTGTTGTTCTTTTCACTTGCTGGAATGTTGAACGTTCTACTGAAATCAGTAAACACTTTATCAATATCTCTAACATCTTGGATTACTTGTGTTAAGCTTACATTCTCATCATAAAACAAATCTACCTTTACAAAGTTTTGATCTGTTTTATCCCTCTGCTGTGGTTTTATGTAAAGTATTAATTCTTGCATTAATGAATATTGTTTATTGTATCAAAAGCAAACTTTAAGTTTATAGTGTAATTAATCAACTTATCATTCAATCCTGTTTTAAATGTAAGTGCTGATTCTTCTATGTTTACTGGCAATGTATCACCATTTCTTACTATCCAAACATATTGACTTAATAATAGCTCTTTAAAAGTATCATTCATTGCTTCAGGAACAAAACCAGAGTTCAATACCAATGATTCATTTGCAATGATGTTAAACTTCTTTGCTTGATGTTCTTTGAATTGGAATCCAGCAATGTATGGAAGTGTTTCATCTAAAATATTTCTGTTGAAATTATCCTTGTTTACTTGTAAGCTTTCAACTGATTTTTTGAAGAAATACAAATTTTGCAAAGCTCCATATTTATTGATAAAAACAATTTTGCTTACTGTATGTTTGCATTCCAATACTTCTTCAATAGTAAATGATTGTGTACTTGCCCCACTATTGTAAACTACCTCAACAGCATCTACATTTGCAGCAGTTGTTGTTATGTATTGTATTTTTTGGTTTGTATTACCACTATCAGTAATTGAATGTGTGCTTACTGTTGAACCATTCAGTTTATAGTTTACAGTTTCTGCTATTTCAGCATTTACTGGAATCTGTGCTGCTTCACTTTCAAGAACTTGTATTTTACTTGAAGTTAATAATGTTGGTAGTGTGTAAGTAGCATTTATTGAACCACCATTTGAGGCTGCTTCTTGAAAATAATTATAACCATCAAAAGCTAAGAATGTTGTGCTTACTGTTGAACCAACTGAACTGCTTGTAAATCCTGTTACATCTGCAATTGCCCAAAGTACATACCCTGTGCTGTTACCTGTTGTTGGTGCAATGTGATCATAGTAATCTCTAATCAATTGGTTAATCTCAAATGTAACTTGTGTTTCACTGTTGATAGTATCTTTTTCAAGTGTATAGGTTGGGGTTGCTGGTTTATCAGAAGTTGTTCCAGTAAAGATGTACAGTTTCAATTCAAACTTTATTGCATTTGCAAGTGCTGTTGTTCTTATATATCTTGGTGACCTTGTTAGTGTTAATGTGCTCATTCTTCAATATTTAAATTATCTTCTATAAAACCTAATACTATTTCATCGCTAAATTTATTTAATCCAGCTTCAAAAGGTTTAGTAAAAAACATTGTTGCCCTAATTCCTTTGTTGTAAATACTTCTTGCAAGTAAATAGTTTAAACTCTTTCTGCTTATAAATCTTCCTTGTTTATCTCTTGGTGCAATCCCTCTTCTAATGCTCCATTTATCGAATACAGAGCTAGGTGGCATTTTATTTTTGTATTTAAAAGGTGAAGCTGAACTTTCAGAATATGTTGATTTTTTACCCTTTACTCCTTCATCTTGAAAAGCACCATATTCCAACATATCAAACAGAACACTATTTTTCTGTACTTTAAAACTTAAACTGTTGTACAGTTCTTTACTAGCATTTTGTTTCTTCTTGGTTAAATTACTTCTTGCCTGTTGAACAACATACTTGCCATACTTCTGTAATGCCTTTTCAAATTCTCCCATCTTAGCAAATAGTCATTTCAGTTTTGGTGTTTATTGTAAATGTAACTGCCCAACCAGCTAACCTGTTTTCAAACCTTTCTGTAAATGGTTCACAAGTTGCATCACCTACAATCTCAAATTCATCCCTATATAAATCACCTTTTCTTAATAGCTGTATTACTCTTGTTGCAAGTGCCAACTGTGTGTTTAAAATGTCCTGTGTGTTGTCATTGCCAAGAAAAAAACTTTCATCCTCTGAATTGCTTATATCAACTAAATCCATAAAGAATACTGTCATATTATGCTGTACAAGGTTCTCAGTAATGGTTGCATTGTTTACTGTAATGTGTGATAAGGGGAACATTGATTGCTTTCTTAAATCAACATCTGCAATATCACCAAAGGTAACTTGGTTGTTAAATGGTTCAGAGCTTACTGCCTGTTTAATTTTATCTATTACTCTATAAAAACTGTTCATATTAATTTTATATATAATGGTGAATGCTCTCCAACATCTTCTTCTGTTAACTGGTTTAAGTAATCAATGGAATCATCAAAGTTCATTTCATTTGATTTTATAATAATATCTAAACACTTCCAATAATCATAAATAGCTCTTGTTGGAGTTGTTGAGGTAACGCCCATAAATGCATCTTCCAATCCATCAGTGAGGACCAATGATTCAGATTGCCCAAACAGCTTTCTTGTAATTAGCTGATCTATGATTTCATCTCTTTGCATTTTTCATCAATTGCTGTTCAACTTCCATTTTATCTTTTTCAAATGCTAACATAGTTAAGCAAGTATGTAATTTAGTAGAAGTAACAGTATCTATTTTATTAACCTCTCCTTTTGTAAGCCCATATATGGATTGATACCAACCCCACTTTCTAGCAAATCCTTCAAGTTTTGTGGAATGTCCACTATGTCCTGAGTTTTCAAATAGTTCATTATATGTTTCAGTAATTCGTTCTTTAAATCGCAAAAAAAAACCAAAGAACCAAGTACAACATTCAAGGGCATTTCGCTTAAATCGTACTTCTCAGAACTTACATAATCTTCAATTAAATACTTACCTTTTCTTTTGTATGTTACCGGACGAAACAAAACAGCCATTGCTGAATCCATTTGCTGCCAATCTGCAAGGTAATTATCTAAATCAATATACTCACCAAATGTCATTTCATCCAGCTTTGGAATAAATCCAAACTCTTCATCTTGTAATTTAAACAAAGGTTGAAACTCTGGTGTATTATTAAATAAAGAATCTAAGTGTGTTGTAATCTCTTGAATGTCCTTTAACCTCATCTGCATAATGTCCTGTAAGTTAGCATTGCAGAATATTTCAATCATCTTCTGTTGGTAAAAAGTATTTACTTCCTCTTGTTTTTCAGCTATTTTAATCCAACGTTGATACTGTGCAAGTGTTATCTCACTTAAATCTTCAGGAACATTTAATTTAATCCTCATACTATTAATGTAAATTTTTTAGTAAAGTGTTATATACAAAATTAAAAAAGTTTGTACAAAAAAAAAGCTACCTGATACAGTAGCTCTTAATTTATTTTTTAAATACTTTATAAAGACATTGATTGTTTAATTGCATCTTTTGGATTCAAACCAAAACACTTATATAAAACAAGAAAAGCAAATTCCATTTCTGATTTACTTGGTTTTTTTGTTACTTCTTTAAGTGCTTGTAAAATAAATTCTTGATAGTTCATAATGTTTGTTTTTAAATACAATGCTAATATATAAATATATTTATAAACTACAAAACATTTTACAACTTTTTTTATATTTTTTTTTACATCTTATCTTATCTTATTTTATCTTATCTTAATGCTTGAGCATTGGTTAAGCATTGCTTCCTCTGTTTAGAGCTGTTTTTTGCTAATAAAGAAAATATTCTCCACTGTTTGGATTTTGCAATTGATAGCTTACTGCATACCTTAATGCATCAAGNCAATGATTCCAATTATCACAAGGAGTTTGGCTTTTCTTTTCNAACCAACAATAGTTATTAAGTTCTTTAATTAACTCAACANNATCTTCANTAATTACNANATCATAATCCTGTAGCAAACTAATCCCATANGTAATTGAACCCTGTCCTTTGATTGCTGGAACAACTTTGTTATGTCTGCTTAACTCNTTTATTAATCTTGGTTCAGCACTATCACCAACTATTAAATTATCACCAGCATACTTTTTATTCAACACTGCAATCTCACTTGTAGTAAGCTTTGTTTGATAAAAGCATTGCTGTACATAAATAATCTTGTTGTCTTTATCTATGCTTGTTTTAATTAATGTGCTTGGGTCATTACTAAACCCATAATCCTGACCAAATACTATTTTACCAACTTGTTTAAATTCACCAATACTCCAATTACTGTAAATAACACCTTCAGCTTTATCTAACCAACTGCCAAGTATTGTATGCTTGTATCTGTTTGGTCTACGTTCCTTCATTTGCTCTATTTGTTTAATATAGCTTTCTGAAAGGTTTTCAATGTTATCTAAATAAGTTGTATGAATGTAGGTTGTATCATCCTTAATAATATTGCTACCAGCTTCAACACCTCTTGCTTCAAAGAATCTTTGGTAAATAAAGTTTTCTTTTGTGGTTGGGTTAAGTATTAATATTACTCTATTGTCTTTGTCCTTTTGCCTGATGGATAAATCTATTTTATCAAATATACTTTCATCAGTTAGTTCTTCAGCTTCATCCAATACCCAAGTAGTAACACCTTGTAAAGATTTAAGGTTTGCTGTTTGATCTCCTGAGCTTGTTTTAATACCTCTGAATAGTATTTTACTGCCAGTTTGCTTGTTTATTATTTCATCTTTTGTAATGTGGAAATCTTGCTCAATCTTTTGTAGTTCTAGCTTTTCAATAAACTCTGGGATGATTGATATACTGGCTGCTCTTAATGTGTATCTAGTAAATAGTATCTTATGCCCTTGCTCATAAGTTAGAAGTGTAAGTAGTGTATTTATTGCAAAGGATTTGCCTGAACCTCTTCCACCTGTGCAAATAAAGTATCTAGTATCATTTTCTAATACTAAATATTTATTGCTTAGCTTTAATTCCACTTATTAAATGTTTGAAATCAATACTTCTCTTTTCATTGCTGTTAATATCAACAGTATCTTTTGCAGTACCATAAGCTGAATCCATCAAAGCCTTGTACGCATTTACATCACCTTTCAAAGCTTTGAGTAGTATGCTTATTGTCATTCTTTGCTCATTGGTTATCCATTCTTGCTGTCCTGTTAATGGATTATCTTCTTTTGATAGCATTTGTAAAACTTCCTTTACAATTGTGCTTCTATTTCTGCTTCCTTTTGGTCTGCCATTTTTTTTAGGTTGATATTCGGAACTAAATTTTTTTAAATTATCTAAACTCTTACTATTCATATTATCACGTTTAATTCTCGTTTTAAAAGATACTTTACAAAATCATTTCCATTGTAACCAACAGTAACAATATTATCAATCCAGTAATGATTGCAGCAATTATTTCATCACCTTCATTTTGCATATTTATCTTTGTTTGCATAAGTAGCTGAACATTGTGCAATTGCTTGTTCTCTGCTTTTACCTTCCTTTATAACCATAGGAATACACCTCATCATAAAGTCTTTCCTTGATTCATTTGCTTTTGGCTTTGGCATAATTATTTATTTATCCGCTGCAAGATTCACAGTTATTGTTATCAATACTGCATTGTCTTGTTGGTACTGGTTTCTTTTCTAATTCTTCTAGTAGTTTTTCAAACTCTGTTTTTTTTGTTTTGCTTAAATATCTTAATAGTTTCTTTTCTTTTGCTTGGGTATCTTTATCCATTATAATTATCAAATAAACGTTTGCAATCTGCTATCAATTCTCTTACACAGCTAGAACAACTGCTAATTTCTCTATTGGTATGAAGTACCCTATTGCTTATTTGTATAAGTTGGATTTGTTCTTGTTCTGTTAAGCTTGTTTTATTTAGTTTAAAAAATTCTTTTAAGAATGTATATTCTTGTTCTTGTAAGCATTCAGGTTTGTTGTATGGAAATAGTTTATTAAGTTTTATTCTACGCTCTTCACATCCACAATCTTCTCCAGCAATAAACTTTACTACTTTTTCAATGCCTGTTACTTTTGTAACTTTTGCAATAGTATCACCTAAACCTTTTGATTTAGTTGATCTTTTCTTTTTTACAGTTTTATTTTGTTTTTTAGTTCCTGTTTGCATTTTGCTATTGTTTTATGAACGGTTGCGTGACTTATTTTTGTTGCCTTGCTGAGTTTTCTAATACTGTGAAATTCCTTCCTGTATAGGTTGAATAACTTCCTATCAAACCAATACATAGTGTTAAGTACCTCATCAATCTTTTTTTCAATATCTTGTTGCTGTTCTTGTGAGTCAGCAATTTGTTTGTGTGTGTTTGTTAACCTTACTTTTTTGTTCTTGTTTTTACTTTTTACTTGTATTATTCTTTTAAGTATAGTTTTAACAATTCCAAAATGTGGTTTGTTATTTACAATTAAGTTTTCAATTTGAAGTTCATTGTTTGTTAAGTCATCAAAGACCTTTATATACATATCCTGGACAATATCAATAGGGTTTAGCTCAGTGTTTTGGTACAGCAGCTTGTTTGCCATTGCTTCCCATTTTTTCTGATGTTGTGCCAAGATATTAAGAACCTCATTATGTAACAAAATGTATTTTTGTGGTTATACAAAATTAATAAGTTTTAGTTACAATTAATTATTTTCATTTCTAAAATCTTCTAGCTCCAGCAGAAGCTGTGTAAAATCTTCCAACCTCAACGCAACATAATCTTTTTCATAGTTCTTTGTAAATACTACTAAGGGCTGTTTGTGTGAACCAATGCAATCATTTGCTGACTGTTCTAATGCCTTCCAGATGTTAAGCTTTTCTTGGTTCTTACATTCCCAGTTAAACTCTGATAATATTCCTTGAGTTGCCATAATATCGCCTTTTAGGGATAATCCGCCGCTGTTTGGAGTTCTACGAATTTCTGAACCAAATTCTTTGCTTAAATATTTTGCTACTTGCAATTCAAATCTTTTACCTTTTTTATTTGAATTCATTTATTTGCTTTTTAGTTTTCTAACCTCTCTGCCAAGATCAGCATCATTAGGATATTTCTTAATCAGTTCTGTAATGGTTAAAGTTCTCTTACTTTGTTTAGGTTTATAAACAACATCTTTAACCTGTCTTAATTTGTTTAGTTTATTCATAAATTGCTTTTCCTATTAATATACCTAAAATAAAAACACAAACCATCACAGCTACTATTGAAACATAATAACAAATCATTTCATCAACTTTTCAATTTCCTTATTTTGTAATTTAATTCTATTGTTTAAATGATTGTTTTCTGATTGTTTTATTTCAATCTCTAAAAGTTTCCTTGTTAAATCCACCTCTATTTTTCTGAGCTTTGATTTAAGGTTATCATTTTCTTTATGCATCAAATGAAGAAGCTTCAGGGTTTCTGTTAATACACTTAAATTTTTTAATTGTTCCTTACTCTTTGCTTTTTCTTTTGCTTTTAAAATAAGTATGTGAAACTCATTTTTAATGTTTATTATTTCTAGTAAATTCATTAGAATATTTTTAGTTGTTGTTTATGTTGTTCTATTCTTTTAATTGATGCATTGTAGTATTCAGTATCTAATTCACAAGCTGTTAAATGATAACCTAAATTATGGCAAGCAATAGCCAAACTTCCAGAGCCTAGATGTGTATCTAATATTTTATCCCCTTCTTTTGCGTAATTTATTAATAACCATTCATAAAGGGATGTTGGTTTTTGACACGGATGTATTGTTGTTTCAATTCTGTTTAAATTTTGCCATTTTATATAAACATAATCAACCCTTTTTAATCTACTATAACTTGCTATCTAACAAACTGAAAAATTAGTTTCTCTTTTTACTCCTTTATTCCATACTATTGAACCACCCTTATTATTAAAACAATTAAAATAATTAGCACCCCAAATAATTTGTTCTTTACTTACTCTCTTTAATTCTTTAAAATATTTCTTATGAGGTGTGTTATTATTCCAATTAACCTTTTTACCTCTTTTATTGCCTGTTTGTTGTACCCAATTGCCAATACCATAAGGAGGGTCTACTATTGCCAAATCAAAGTAGTTATTGTCATACCTTGCCATAAGTTCCATATTGTCCTCATTAGTAATATTCATATTATCTATTTAAAGGATTAACACCACCTAAAGTAAAACCCATCCCAAAATTATAATCAAATCTTAAAGGTTCATCAAGTGTAGGTTCTCCACCAGTAAGCTTATCTTTTATTTTTTCTATTCTAACTTCAGTCATCATCCACAAATCAGGATGGTTTATGTAACGGTGTATCGAAATAAAACTATCACAGCGATTCGCAAAAAGTTGACCGCCCTCAACATCAGATTTTCTGCAAGGTTGTATGTAAGAAGCTAATGTATGGTTAGGTGGGTAAACCCTTCTAGCTGCTTCAGTCACTGGATGAGTATTTACATAAACAGCTTTACCAGTATTATTACAAAAGTTTCTAATATCATTGCAAATTAAATAATTCCTTTCATACTGATTAACACTTCTATTATGATTAAGACCTGTAAATGGATCAATAAAACAAGCATCACATTTCTCCTTTTCGAATATTTTTATTAAATCAGTATGTGAGTATAATTTTTTATTATCTACAAATGTGAACCAATCACTTATTTTATCATTGTATTCTTTAATTTGTGTTTTAGTTAAATCAACTAATTTTTTTTGAGAATACATTTGTATTAAATCTCTTTTAAGTTGACCTTCAGAATTTTCTCCACTCCAAATACACCATTTTAAGTTATGTTTAACTGATAAAACTAAAAAATACCACATCATAAAGTTTGTTTTACCAACATTATCCATCCCTACACAAATTGTGAAGCTTCCTTTTTTGTAAACAAGGTTTTTATCTAATCCACAATCTATACCTAAACCTTTTTTAATTTTACCATCTTTAAAAGCAAATAAATATTTTAATGCATTGTCTTTAGGTATAATCATTTTTTAGTACTTAAATATTCATTTAATCCTTTTGTGCTTAAATAAGGTGTATTATCTTTTCTTTTCTTATCTTTTCTTAATGCTTGAGCTTTGCTTGAGCTTTGCTTTCCACCTAATCTTCCAGCTGCAACCCTTTTATTATGTGCTGTTTTTCTCTCTTCAAACTGTTGATCTAACCACTTAATCTTAATTAATTTGTTCTCAACCTTAATTAAATTAGTTTCTAATAATTTATCGTAATAATCTCCAACAATGTTTTTAAGTTCACTGTTGGAAACCTTGCAACCCTTACTCCAGTAAAAGCAACATACACGCATAAATGCACCCTGTACATCAAAGTTTTGAAAAGCAATTGTTCCTGTAAGCCATTGGTTAGGAAAGAATTTAAAATATGGTAGTTCAATCATAGTTTAATTTTATTTGAAAAGATTTGAAATAATTGTTTAAATGTAGTTTTTTTAATTAAATTTTCATTTAAATCATACCATTCAAGATGTTTATCTATATCAATTATTTTTATAATATAAACTCCTGATGAACTATCAAAACAAGTACTTTTCCAATTAATATTTTCATTTAATAATTTTAGTGTTTGTAACTGTGTTTTCGATAAAGTTTCATTAATGTTTTTTGATTCGTATATAATAAATCTACATTTTTTTTTGTTAAAGTAATTACATCTAACAGCACCATCAATATCACATATAGAGAAATGTCGAGGATATTCTTCATTCAATTTTTTACTTATTCTATTATTATGCCAAGTATCTTTCATTTTAATCTTCCTTTAATTAAATCTATATAATCTGTTTTAATCTCTGTTGCAATACATTTTCTATTAGTGTTTTTACAAGCTAGTAATGTAGTACCTGTTCCAGCAAAAGGTTCATAAATTAAATCTTGTGTATTACTAAATCTATCTAATAAAAATTCAAAAGGTTCAACAGTTTGTCCCCAGTTCAAATCGTGCATTTCTCTTTCAGTATAATTCATATTTATTTTATCACTAAAAACTCTGTCGTGTTGTTTTAATCCATTTTGAAAAACTAAAATTGGTTTCCATTCGTTCAAAACTTTTCTACCGTGTACTAATGGTTTTTTAGTAAATTCAATATTTAATGTCCAATAATAATCTAAACCAACTTCATAAGCATAGTTGAATATTTTATCTAAATACATTTGTCCACTATATGCAATGAGAAATTTATTTGGCTTTAAAATTTTTTTTGCTTGAACAAATAAATCCTTCCATAAGTGTAAAAACTCAGATGGATAAGGTGGGTCAGTTAGAATTAAATCAATGCTTGAATCTTCTATTTTTAATTTTCTAAAATCTTTATTATATATTTTAATATCTGAATTTTCAAATTTTTTTGCTTGTTTTTTTATTAGTTGAATTTGTTTTGCTTTTTGTTCCTTCTTTTCTTCTTTCTTTATTTCTTTGTAAGCAGCATAAACACTTACTTCACCTGTTCTTAATTTTGCTTTTACTTCTTCTGGTGCTTTTTCTTGTATTTTTTTTACCATACCTAAAGTTCTTTCTCCAATTTGTGCAACTTTAGAAAGTTCTTTTCGTGTATCTATTGATTTACTTTTTGGTAATTTTGCCAAAATGTCTGTTCTTGCACCTTGATTCTCTTTTGCTTTCGCTTTAAACACATCTTCTAATTGTAATGCTAAAACACTTCTTTGGTAATTACTTAAATTCCTTCTACCAAATTGATTGAGTATCATCCATTCTTTAACCTCATCTTCACTATTAAAAGTTTTACTTTTAGTTTTATATTCTAAGCTCCATTGTTTTGCAATGTTATATCTATTGTGTCCATCAATTATATAATCATTCCAAGTTAAAATTGGTTCTCTTATACCTTCTTCTAAACAATTGCTTTCAAGTTGTTTATATTCTTCATTTGTAAGAGGTGGTATAAGTTCTTGAAATTCTTTTAATATATTCATTAGTTATTTTTTTTTAAGTTGTTATAATAAAGTTCTTTTTCCGTTTCACTCAAATCATCAAAGCTGTAAGTTGGAATACTGCCATACTGCATTTCATCTTTGTAATAGGGTTCTTGTTTTGAATTAAGGGAGACATAATCTCCCTTTTTATGTTTAAATTCATAATAGTATAAATACTTCCTAACTGTTACAATATTCAATCCAGTGATGTGTTTTATTTCATTATCACTGTACCCTCTTGATTTTAAGGATAGTATTTTATAATACCTTTCAAGATTGAGTTTAAAATGGTAGGTCCTCGCCATCATCAATACTTTCAGTTGGGGTTTCTGCTTTTGGTTCTGGTTGCCATTTATCAATACTTATTGCAACATCTTTATTAAATTGATCTATTTCATCTTTGATGTTGATGTTAATTCTAATAAACTTATGCCCCTTAAATTCCTCAATGTGGTCTTTAATTTTATTGATGTTTATTGTGGCTTTTAACCAAGTTTCACTTTGTTTTTTACCACTTCCACAGTACACTTTTTTTTCACTCATTTTTGTTTGTTTTTAGATTAATTTTATTTCACTACTGTAACTCATTGGTTGCCCATCCCATTCTTTGAATGCATCAACCAGATCATTGTATTTTTCAACACCTCTGTAAATTGATTTTTCAGATAATTCATACACCTGTACATTGTATGGTTCTGATTTTTCAATTGCAATAATATAGTAAGAAGTATCTTTTGGAAATGCTTCTAAGTACATTGCACCCTGCATTATATACCCAAGATTGTCATAGTACAAATCCCTTTCAAACCTTTCTCCAGCATCAGTTGTTGTTTTAATATCAGCAATAAAACCCTCGCCAACCATATCAACAAACCCGTGAAAGTTTACACCCTTGCACTGCCATTCAATGTGCTTTTCTGTTTCTGTTGTTTTGGAAAGTAGATCTTTAAATATTTTATTTTGTAAAGCTTTGCTGTAAGTTTTATAGCAATGATTATACAATTTTGTAGTTACAATTGTTTTACTTAAATGTAGTTCTTGAAATTCTGTCCAAGCTTTACCAGCTCTTCTGCCTTCATATTGAATGTATTCTTGCAATAGCTCTTCAGGTTCAAGCACCATTTTATGTAACAGTTTGCCAAACTCCTGAGCATCTGTTGGAGGTGCTTCTTCTTTGTTCCAATAGGCTAATAAATGGTTTGGGGATTTACTAAAAGCACTTAGTGCTGAGTAACTTAATCTATCTTTTTTCATCTTAATTATTTTTAAAGGATTCGCTTTCATCTTCACCGAACACCCCAAGCTCATAAAAACCACATAGCTTTAAAACAATTCTGCTCATTGCTCTCTTTTCTGCAATGGCTACTGGATAGGCATTCCTGTTGTTCTCAGGTGAACACTCTCCATAGGTTTGTATTTCTACATCATTACATTTACCTGTTGCTTTGATTATACAAGTTTTTAAATCTGGATTGTAATGCTTTAGGTCATAATCAATTTTAATCTCTGCTCTTGCTTGAATTTTATCAATACCACTTCTTGTTATAATGTGATAGTGTTTGTGCTTAAATGTATCTTCAACATCAAGCTCATACTTTTTAAACAAAGTATTAAGTTGTTCTTTTCTGTTCATCGTTAATAAATTTTAATGTTAATAATTGTAGTTGTTTTGTTTTTGAAAGTATTGTCTTGCAACGTAAACTTTTTGAGTTTATCAATCTTAGTTTTCTTTGCAAATCTTCCAAGTTGTAGATTTCCTTTTCAAAGCCATTTAAAATGCTTCTAAGGGACTTTTGTGAAATTTGTGTGTGTTTATTAAGTAGAATGTTTTTATGCCAGTTAACTCTTGTTAAACAGCTTTTAACATTTCCAAGAAGTTCTTGCTCAAAATGATGTGTTTGCCATTGTTCTAAACGTTCTTGCATATATTTGTTATGTGCTTCTTCTTCCAGTGTGTAATTCATAGCTCTTGTTTTAAAGTTTCAAGAATTTTTAGCAGTTGCATAAACTCTCCATTATTTACACAAATAGAGTATTGGGTTTTGAAGCTTTTGAATTTAACAGATTTAAAATTGTCATTTTGTACAATCTCAACATCTACTTCAGTATGCCTGTCTGACAAGGTCACAATGTGTCTTTTGTGTTTACTTGTTACTTCCATCCTTTACTTTTTTAGAATGTTCTTTATTGAATTTTTGCATCAACTCAACAAGAGTGGCTGAGTAGTTTAAACCAAGTTTTTCATTGGTTTCTTTGAATTTGTGCATTATATCTTCTTTGCCTTTTTGCACATAGAATGTTCTTACCATTGTTTTAAAGATTAATTATTAAATAACTGATTATTTTGTAACTAATGTAAAGTGCAGTTACTAGCACTGTTGTCTTTAATATCTCCTTTTTCATTGTTTGAATTTTTTAGTTGGAAATACATAATCAAGCAATTCATCTTCTTGAATATCAAGAACTGTTGCTTTAATAAGTTTTACAGATTTCTCAGCAGTAATTTTACCTTGCTCAACCTGTTCAATGATGTTTAAAATTTTATTCATAGTAGTAATGTTTTGTGTAAATATAATTAATAATTATAAATATACAATACTTAAATAAAAAAAAATTAAAATAAATGTGTTAACCTTGCAACCTGACCATTGTTTTTTGAGAAAATAAAGCTTTCAATTGCTTGATTGTTAGATGAGGTATACCCATATTTTGAATGCCACCTGTCTGCTGGCGATGGACTACGTAAGCTTTCAAGTGACAAACCAACATAATCTTTATTTATTTTGTGATGCACGTGGTGAGTAAACATATATCTGTACTTGCACTTACTCCAATCCTTGCACTCATCAGCCATAAGCATTGGCAATAAATCCCACTTTGCTCCGTCACCGTGAGTACTGCCAATTAAATTGTTTTTATAAGTAAAATACTTTCTGTATTGTAAACTAATATCAAAACTTATGTTCTTGTTGTTTTTAAAGTATGTAGCAATAACATCTGCTAACATAAAGCCAGTTAAATAATCGTGGTTGCTGCTATTATACATTATATGTAAATCAGGATAAAATGCTAATAGCATCTCAATAATATTAATATACAACCTTTTAGCAATGTGAAAATGCTCAAAGAACATTCCATCCACATCTTGCTCAGTTCCTCTAGTGGTTTTATTGCTAAAGCTATCAATGTGCATTACATCATTGCCAATAACAAGAAGTATTTTATCTATGTTAAAACCTCTGCTTTTATTCAGGCAACCTTGTACACCTTCAAGCGTTCTAATTACAGCTTTCTGCTTGTTGTATTCCTCACCACTTACAAAACTTTTACATAATTTACCAATGTGAATATCTGCTGGAGAGATCAACAATAAATGTCCATCACTAACCTTTGGCTTTTCAATGTATTTAAATTGTGGTGCATACTGCTGAAGCTCTTGAATTAAATCTTCTTTGAATTGTTTTAAATCTCTTGATCTGAAATTTGCATTTTTAAAATATAAACTTGCATTTTTTGATTTTATCCAACCACTGTGTACATCATTTGGATCTAAACCCTCACTTCTTGCTTCTTCCTTTACCCTTCTATATTGTTGAATGATGTTTGCTTCATCCTCAGTTAACCTGTATCTAGGGTTGCCCTTTTCACTTTTATATCGTTCTGAATATTGTTTGTTTAAATCTCTCATTTTGTTAGTCTTTTATAAATAACCAACAAAACAAAACCAATAAGTAAAATGTAAATTAAACTCTGGTATTTTTCCCACCAGCTTATTTCTTTATATACAATCTTTTCAACTTCAATCGGTATAATCTTCTCCTTAATAATCGTATCATTAGGTAGTTTAACTGAATGAATGATTTTCTCTGTGATTGTGTCGTATTTATAAGATATTTTAACCCTTTCATTATTTAGTACAATTACACAATCCTGTTTTATGAAGTTGTTTATTAAAGTTGTATCGTATTGCTGAACTATAAAGGTATCAACAACCCTTATTGTATCAATAGAAACCTCTGTTAAATGTGGGTATTTTTTTACTAATCTATTTAGTCTTTTTTGTGGTGAACAACTAAACAGCAGTACTACTGTGAGAACTTGGATAATATGCTTTTTAAAGCTTTTCTCAACCATCTTTTTGTATTTTCTGCTTTGAATAAAAACAATACTAAGGAAAAGCAAAGAACTACACAAAAATCAAGTAAATCTACTTGCATCCAATAGAAAGCATACACATTCAAAGCCAATATAATTAAACCAATGATGTTGGTTAATATGTTTTTTTGTTTGTCATTCATTTTTTCTTACTTTTTTTCTGGTATTTATAACCCTTTGGCTGAAGCTCTGCATACTCTTCACCAGCATTAAAACACGGACAGGCTTTATTGGCAAATTCAAAATGGCTATGTATTGAAGCTTCTGGATAAATGTGTGTTAAGGTTTTAAGTATTTTAATCAATGCTTTTTTCTGTGCTTCTGTTCTTGTGTCTTTTGCTCTTTTGCTTTTACCTAAACCACCGATGTAACAAATTCCTATGCTAGTTTCATTTTCTCCTTTTGTGTGCGCTCCTGACCTGTTTATCGGTCTTCCATAATCAATAGCACCATCCAAACCAATTACATAATGATAACCAATATCACTCCAACCTCTGCCTTGAACGTGCCATCTTTTAATTGTAGATGTNGAAACATTTACACCTTCAACAGTTGCTGAACAGTGTATAATTATTTTTTCAATCTTTCTCATAATTATTTGTTTTCTTTTCTCCTTTGAGTTCTAGCTGATTTTTTTCTTGCATTTTGTAGCAACCTTTCTTCCATTTTTGCTACTTGCCTGTGAAGTTCGGTGTTCTCTTTTATTAACTCATCAATCTTTAATTCTAAGCCTTCAATCTTCTTTTTAAGTTCTTCTATTACTATGTATGAAAGTTCATCATTACGTTCTTCTTTTTTTGCCTTAATGTCAATTCTTTGCTTTATTAAAGACCATATTTCCTTTATACCTAGTGCAGTTACTAGGGTTGATATTAATACTATCAAGTTGTGGTCTTCCATATTTAAAGCTTTTTGCACAATATTATACTTTTATTCTTCAACTGGTTCTGGTTCATTCCAAGCTGCTGTTGCCATTAATTCTAAAGCTTCTGAATGATTAAGAGTTTGTGATGGTTTTACTGTACCATCTTTTATAAATGATGGTTCTGCATTGTATTTAATTACAAATAAAGTTTCATCTACACTAATTCTAATTGTTGAAGCTGAACTTTCACCTACTTGGCTGAAGTCAATGTTTTTTAAATCTGTTGCTATGTTGCAAATACTATAAGTCAAGCTATTTTTCATTTTTTTATGTTTTAAGTCGGTACGTCTGTTTCTCTGTCTGCTTCAACCATATTGACACTTTCTGCATTATTACTACTAGTTCCTTGGTCAATTAGTGTCCATTTAGCACCATCCCAAGTACCGTGTTCTCCCATTCTAATCCAAGCTGTTGGAGGTGTAGATAAATCATTAAGGTTGTTGGGTACTCCTGAACTGTATATAGAACTTACGTTGCTACTTTGGTCACTATTCCAAACTGCTACCTCATCAAGACTGCCTGTATATTCTATATTGCCTCTTTTTGCAAAAGTGCTTAATTTAAAAGTGTTTCCATTATTTTGACTACTAGAGAAAGCAGAACCATTTCTGAAAATACCAAAATTATCAGAGCTATCTCTAAATAATAATAAATGTTGCCAAACACCATCTACTAAATTATTTCCAACATCTGTAAAATTTAAAGTTGTACCACCGCCTCCGCCAACTTTAAAATCTATTTCACTAGATGAGCTTAGTCTTATCCAATTACTTGAGCTTGAGCCATTGCCTACTATTACCTGACTTGTACTAAATCCATTAGGTTTAACCCAAATACTTATTGTAAATTCATTTGCAAAAGATAAAGTAGAATTTAATTGAATAAAATCATCCACGCCATCAAAATTAAATGACTGTGTAGATGCAAACGATGCTGCTGTAACTGATAAATTAAAGTTAGAACTAACACCGCCAACAGTATATGTTACAACGTGTGCAGCAATCGTTGAAGCACTTAAATCTATCTGCCCTGTTGAGGTTGAAACAAATACTAATCCAGTAGTGCCACTAAATGTACCACCTGTTGTTCCTGTAATTGTTGGAGTAGGGTCTGAATCAGCTTGAGTAAAAGAACTTGCTGAATAACTAAATGCTGCACTTGTTCCAATTAATGCAGTATCACCACTTGCACTGTTCTCATAAACAGAACCAGCGCCAATGTTGTTGGTAGCTAATTTACCCCAACCATTAGTGTTGTTAATTACTCCTTGTCCCCATCCATTTGTTACTGCCATAATCTATTTTTTAAAGTACAAATCCTCCAAAATCTGCAACATCATCAGGGTTCATATCTCCATTACTGTTGCTGTTGTATTCTGGGAATAATGTTTGATTAAAAGTAATGTAATCTATAAACCTACGTGTGTAATGCTGTGCTGTATCTCTTGCTTTTTCAATTAAGCTGTCAACCCTGTTTTTATCCAATACTGTACTGTTTTCAGGTTGCATTGAAAAGATTCCATTGTTTGTAATATTTACACCAGCATAAGGTAAATACTCTACAATACCCCAAAAAATTAGCATATGTTTTATATGGTCTTTTACCAAATTAAAATAATTAGGATTATCTGCCAATGTTAAAGTTCCAGCATTGATTAATGATTCTATTTTCTCCATTAAATCAGTTCCTAAATAATTCTGGATATGAATGTCCTGTGCAATACGGATATAGGGTAGGAATTTGTCTGGATCAAGGTTTCCGTTTGCAGTTGTAAATGTAACTAAATCTTGTCGTGATATAAAAAGTGCTTTTGCCATCTTTTATTTCTTTTTATAATTAGGATGATGTCCATTGTTTGGCATATTAACTGGAGCTACCTTTGCTACCTTATGTCCTCTTGGTGTAGGTTGATAAGTCTTTGGTATACTGCTAACCTCATCATAATCTTTTAATTTCTTACTATCTTTCTTATCCTTATTCTTAACCTTATAAAGAACTTCTTGAAAAATATGCCCACAGTAAACTCCCCCTTTAAATTTAAACAAATCAAATGGCTTATCTTTACGCATTGGTAATTCTAAAGAACTATATTTTGAAGCACTCCAATTTTTAGAAGCAGCATCAATATCTTCAATTCTATAAACTACTCCTGCCCTACTTCTTTTCATCATTTCTTTGCAAAACTTTCTACTATTTGAGCTTGATTTTACTTCTGCGTATCTGTATCTTACTTTATAAAATGATTTATCTAAAACAGAATATCTGTTAAGCTTATTTGGTAATGGTGTGCTTCTTTCTACTACCTTAGCTAATTCTAATAAATTATTTGCCCATTCTTCAACATCAGTATTATTTTCATCTACTGTTCTAACATCTACCATTTCATATTCATCAGTGTCAATTATTTCACCATCTAAACCTTCTAAAATATCATCATAAAATTCATCAGGTAAATGACTAAGGCAATGTTTATGTCTTGACATTTCTAGTTCTGCTTGTTCATCATCTTCTTGCTTTATTCCAGTTTCTTCTTCTTTTGTTTCTGCATCTAAATCATCATCCAAATCCATAAACTCTAAAGGTTCAATGGTTTTAAAATACATATTTAAGGATATGTTATTTACTGCAAACAATTCATCCAGTGCATCTAAGATTAAATCTTGATAGGGTTTTATAACTACATTGTTAAATAACAAACTAGCATTTTTGATCTCATCAGCATTTGAACCTAAACCATTGTTTCCATCCCTTAAACCAATTAACAAAGGAGAAGTAACCCTGTGTGTTACAAGTATTTTTCTTGTACATTCTTCTGATAGATAATTGTAATGCTCTGGAGCATCTGTTAAGCTTATATCATCAATTGTAGTTTTACTTTCTGTATTATTATTAAATGCAACAATTACTTTCTCTCCATAACTTCCTGTAAGCTTTTGTAATACCTGTGATTTTATGTGTTCTTGCTTTTCCCTATCTGGGACTCCATTGTTAAAATTAATTATTTTGGTACCACTGAAACTGCATTGTGCATCATTTATTAAGTAATCTGCAATATGTTTCTCTAAAGTGCAATACGCTGTTTGATAATCAGCTGGACTATAGTAAAAATATCCACTTACATACCTTCTTACAATAAATATCTCATTAGTTGCACCACTACCAAATACAGGAAATTTTTTAAGTTCTGTTTGCTTTGTTACTTTTGTCCAGTCAGCACTGTATAAATAATTTTTTATTTTACCATCTTCACCACACTTTTCAGCTCTTAATGTTTCTCTTGG
>FUFK010017892.1_pt1 | contig 32060 bp, 21 predicted proteins | sample 1021851 | NCBI WGS metagenome assembly FUFK01 (sample SAMEA51879418, study PRJEB19060) | metagenome | reverse complement strand
TGAAATTCATCATCGATTCCGATTCGGGTGATATTGAAGTTGAATGGGGCGAAGTCGGGACCTACGATCCGGTCAAGGCGATGAAACTCCCCGATGTGGTGAAAGCTATCGGGCGAGGCATGGCCCCGGACGCAGCTGTTCGGTTGCTGGAAGACGACCATTTCTTCGAACTTGTCGACCTCCGAGAATACGTTGGCAAGCGCTCCAATCAGCAGCGACGAGTTCGCGCCCGCATCATCGGGCGCCANGGCAAGATTCGAAAACTCATTGAACAGTTGACCAACACCCAGATCAGCATCTACAACTCAACGGTGGTTCTCGTTGGTGAAGAAAGCGGCTTGTTCGCCGCCCGCCAAGCCATCGAAATGTTGGCCGGGGGCTCTGAACACGGCACTGTCATCGGTTTCCTCGAGCGAGACCGAAAACGAGCTCGACTTGAAGCCCGTTCATTGGACGCCCATGAAGAGCGAACGCCTGCCAAAGACGCCACGTCTGGATTTGAAGGACTGGTGCCCGGTCTTGCAGAAATTTCACAAGAGCGTCGAAACCGACGCATGAAAGCCGCACAAGTTGACCCTCAGGACGAAGAGGCGGTCGCTGANATGATGGAACTCGCCGAGGACGAAGCCATCACGTGGGAAGAAGAGTGATTCACTCCAGCAGTTCAATTTGTTCCACATCGGACAAATCCATGTTCAACACATCGTACATGGCATCGGCCAAATCGACCTCCAACCCGTTCTTCTGGCCCCATTCAACCAAGCGAGTGACATCCCGNACGAGGAATTCCTGAGCCTTGGGGTGACTGTCGACCACCGCTTGTCCGACGTCGATCACACACGCTCTGCCTTCGTGCCACAAAATGTTGTACGGGGAAAAATCTCCGTGAACGAGTTTGGCCTTTTGCCATGAAATCGCCAAAAANCGAAGCAGNTCATCGTANACAGCCTCTGGTTGGTCGACCTTAACCTCACGAAGTTTGGGCGAGGGTGAGGTGTCAGAACCCAAGTATTCCATCACGAGCACGTTCTTGTGTACACCCAGAGGATGAGGCACGTTAAGGCCCCAACGCGCCAAACGGTTGAGATTGCGGTGTTCTTTGCGAACCCATACTTCGACCAAATCACGGTGCTTTCGGCGCAAACCGGTGAATCGTGGGTCGCCTTCGATGTACTGAATGAGGTTCTTGAAGACGGCATTTGATGTGTGGAAGATTTTCACCGCCACCGTCTCACCAGCGAGGTTTGTGCCGTGAAAGACGTGGGCTTCCTTTCCTCGCGCGACGGGAAAATCCAATGTGTCGATGACACCGGATTTCATCATCTTGTAGAGCGCCATCAACGTGAGTCGGTCGAAGACCTGGTCAAACACACGGCGGTCAACCCAATCGTAGGTTCCCGAACCCATCGCACCCTGAATTTTGGCTTCAATATCGCGAAACATGGTGTTGTAGCGCTTTTCTTTCATCCACTCGAAGCGGCCTTCACGGTCGTTCAGACCGCTGAGAAATTCATTTTGCTCCGCACGTTGATGTTCGTCATCAAGACGCTCGGCCTTGGTGCGCTGCTTGCGGCTTTTTCGAGGTTTACGACCTTTCCGAGGGCGACCGGCCAACTCGTCCCAGTCGTCCTCGTTGACCATGTGGCTTCCTCATCGGCTCAAGCAAATAAGGCGTCAATGTCGTCATCATCGTCGTCATCGTCGCCTTCTGGTTCCTCTTCCACGATGTCATCCACAACAGCGGCAGGCGCTTCTTCAGCAACCTCTTCTTCCACTTCTTCGGGCGCCTCATCGGCACCGTCATCAGCGAACAAGTCGTCATCGCCGTCATCGGCAAACAAATCGTCATCGTCGTCATCAGCGAACAGGTCGTCGGCGTCGTCCTCAGGTGCCGCCTCTTCCTCGTCGTCCATGCTGCCCGAAGCGAAGAGGTCGTCATGCTCGCCATCATCGTCAACCCTGGTACTCATGCCAAACATGTCAACATCATCGGGCAAAACACCCTTTCGAGAGAGGTACATGGCCTGCGTTTTTGTGTAGCGGTGCTTGACATCCGCCTTTGAATCTTGGAAGTCCCACGGCCAGACGATGATCAAGTCGCCCTCGCGAACCCATTGTCGTCGGCGCATTTTTCCAGGAATACGAGCCATTCGTGTTTCACCGTCTGCGCACAGCACGGTCACGCGGCGACCGCCGAGAATTTGCGAAGCCAAGGCGAACATCTCGTTGACTTTCTTATTGGGCATTTTGACACGGATTTTACCGTCACTAGCATTTTCAGGATTCTCAAGACGGGCGAGTTCTTCCACGTCCACCTTTTCCTCAAATCTGCGACCCAATCAGTCTCACCTGCTCATCCCAGCGGTCAACCCTTCTTGAACTCATCACCCAAAACAGGGCCGAGAAGAGCGCCGAAGGCTCACCATGCACCAACAAGAGCGTTGGCGGCCGATTCGCACAATGCGATCAATTGGCTCGCTCCCACACCGAAGTAAATCGTCGTGATGAGACAGGCGATGATGGCGAACCGAACGGGTGTTCCCTTGGGAAGGGGACCTTCACGGCCTTGCTCTGGCTCATGGAAGTACATAACAAGACCAACTCGGAGGTAGTAGAACACCGAGATGGCAGAGTTGATGACCATCAACAAAGCGAGGTACCAAACCCAGTGAATGTCGCCGAAGGCCAAGTCGCTGTTGACGGTGACGTCGAGCAAGGCGACCTTGACGATGCCCATGATGACCAGCAACTTGGAAACGAATCCGGACAGTGGTGGCACACCGGCCAAGGACATCATGAAGATGAACATGGCAACGGCAAGGAAGGGGTCTCGCTTGGCAAGACCGCCAAGGGATTCGAGGGTGTGACCGCCTTTCTCAGATTCGAGCAGCGAGAGCACCAGGAAGGCGCCGAGTTTGAAACAAACGAGCACCGTCAGGTGGAAGATGAGCGCGGTGACGACCACCAGGGCCGCATTGTTGCTCATGTCAATGTGCCCGTCTTCCCAGTTCAGCGCTCCAATGGCCGTGATGGCAGCGAGCATGTAGCCGGCGTGAGCGACCGAAGAATAGGCGAGCATGCGCTTTGGATTGGTTGAACCGAGGGCCGCAAGGTTACCCCAGGTCATCGTGATGACCGAGAGCACGCCGAGGGCGACGAGCCAAACGGCGGAGCCGTCCGTCGCTTCGGGTGAGGCGACCACCAGCAGAAGGCGAAGCAAACCGAGCACACCCATGGCCTTGCTCGCGGTGGCGAGCACTCCAGCGACCGGGGCGGTGGCACCGGCGTAAGCGTCGGGTGCAGCGAAGTGGAACGGTGCGGCGCTGACCTTGAAGCCAAAGCCGACCAGCAACATGCCCAGAGCGATGAGCGGGAGGGCCTCCATGCCGTTTTCAGCAAAGGCGACCGAAAGGTCGGTGAACTGGAGCGAGCCCGACCAAAGGTAGAGCAGCGACAGGCCGTAAAGGCCGACACCGGACGCCACGGAACCGACGATGAAGTACTTCATACCGGCCTCTGTACCTTCTTTGCTCTCCTTCATGAAGGAAACCAGCACGTAGGTGGAGAACGACGCCAGTTCAAGGCCGATAAACAGCATGAACAAATCTTGAGCCAGTGCAACCACGGCCATGCCCAGACCGGTCGTGATGAGGAGGATGTAGAAGTCGACTTGACGTCGGTTATTGTACAGGCCGTTCAAGCTTCGGTCGGCTCGGCTGGTCGCAGGAATACGGTTTACCGAGGCAGCGCTGGCCAATGCAAGCGCTCCGAAGAAAATCAGTTCAAACATGCGGCTGAACTCATCGATTTGCAACATCACCGTGCCACCGGGCGTGACGATCTGCGTCTGTTTCATGCCACCGATGAACGAGACCACGGTCAAGCCGAAGGCGATGGTGAAGAACACCGTGCCTAACAAGCCGGGGAGGCGGGGGTCACTGTCGAGTTTTCCGCGGCGGCCACCCAGCAACCAAGGCACACGAATCTGCGTCAATGGAATGCGGAACTTGGCGTCGCCCATATTGGGTACGATCATCAAGGTGAACAACCCGATAACAAGGACGAATTCAGGTGCAAGAGCGAGCACAAAGCCTTCAGCAAAGGGTTCAATTTGCTTCATTTCAGGCACCTCCCGTCAAAATTGGAATCAANAGCGTTTCAAAGAACGCCACGGTCCATCCGTTCATCATGTCAAGCGCAATCCATGGCATAACACCGAAGAGGATGGTGAAGGCCGCCATGATGACCATGGCCAACTTCTCAGCGTCGCCAATATCGGGCACAGGTTGGCCCTTGAGACTTTCAGGAGGCTGCGTTTCGTCGCCACCCTCGAAGATGGTGCGTTGCATCGACCACAGGTAGTAGGCAGCGGTAATGGCCAACACAAAGGCTGGACCAACCATCCAAAGCACACTCCAGCCCTCGGCGGCAATGAAATGCCACAGGGCCAAGAACATCATGAGTTCAGCGACAAAGCCTGCCAAGAGCGGCAAGCCGAGCGAAGCCATCCAACCGAACATCATCGACGTTGCCAACCAAGGTGAATGCTTGGCCATGCCGCGCATGGCGCCGATTTCCATGCTGTGGTAGTGGTGCTTGAAAGCGCCACAGACAGCGAAGAGCATCGGGCTGATGATGCCGTGAGCGAACATCATGAAGAGGGCAGCGGCCCAACCAAGCGGTTGCATGGTGGCGATCCCGATGAGAATNACACCCATGTGAGAAACCGATGAATAGGCAACCATCTTCTTGAGGTTGGTTTGGCCCAAACAGACGACAGCACCCCAAACGAGAGAGATCATGCCGAGGGCTAGCAAAGCGAACTGGAAGTGCTCAGCAGCATGGGGGAAGAAGGCCAGCGGTAGGCGGAACATACCGTATGCACCCATCTTCAGCATGACACCGGCCAGCAGCATGGAACCACCGGTGGGGGCTTGCACGTGAGCGTCGGGCAACCAGGTGTGGAAGGGCACGGAGGGCAACTTCACGAGGAAACCGATCATGAGCATCACGAACAGAATCTTCTGCAGGCTCTGACCGAGGAACCACTCACCGCCAGCGTTGGCGGTTTGTGCGTGAGCGGTCAAGGTTGGGATGTCAAACGTGCGACCGGTCCAAGCACCAGCGTACGAGAGGTTCTCAGGCTGGAGGAAGTAGACGGTGACCAGACCCAAGAGCATGATGACCGAGGCCGTGAAGGTGTAGATGAAGAACTTCTGAGAAGCGTACTTTCGGTCGTAGCCGCCCCACTTGAGGATGAGGAAGAACATCGGGATCAAGGTCAGTTCCCAGAACACGTAGAACATGAACAGGTCCAACGCAACGAAGACACCGATGAGCGCACCGCCCATCATCAAGACGAGGGGGAAGTACACGGCAGCGTTCTTCTCATTCCACGTGGCGACGATGGTCACCGGAAGGAGGAAGGTCGTGAGCCACACCATCGGGAAGGACAAGGCGTCCATGCCCACGCTCCAATGAATGCCTAACGATTCAATCCAAACATAGCGGAACTCGTAATTGAATGAGCCGAAGGAAAGGGAGGCCCATTCCTTGGTGCCCTCAATGAATTCGTTGCCGAGGAACATGGCCGTGGTCAGGGCCAGCATCAGCAAGGAGAACAGCAGGGTTGCCATTCGAATTGAAGGGCCCATGCGGTCACGGGCGGCAGGCGATGCATAGGCGACGAAGGCCAAGATGGCGATGCTGCTGACAAGCGGCAGCGCGACCAGCGGAATGGAAATCCAATCGGTCGTCAAGCGACCACCCCCCAAATCAGCGCAAAGAGACCCAAGGTGCCAAGCGCCGCCATCAAGATGTAATCGCGGGCGGAGCCCGTGGTCAGTGCACGCAACTTGGTCGAGAGTTGTTGTGAGGTACGCTCAATCGTCTTCACCGTGCCGTCGATGACGCTGGTGTCGGCCTCAGCGGCCTTGAAGGAGAAGGCAGCGACGATTTTGAGCATGGCCATGTCGTAGTAGTGGTCGAAGTAAAGGCGGTTCTCAAGGGCCGTAGCGAAGCCAGACTTGGCGAAGGAGGAATTGTCCCAGTGATAGCGACCCTTCACGAACTGGTTCACAGCGAGCACGGGGCCAAACCATGGCAGGGCGTTTTCGCCTTCGTCGAGCTTACCGCCGTACAGGGACAAAGCAAGACCTGGACCCACCACAGCACCGATGAAGAGCGCAACGTAGGTCAGGATGAAGAAGAAGGCCTTCTCGTTGGCGAAGACGTGCTCCATCTCGTAGAGGAAGCCACCCCAAAGACCACCGTGGTCGGACATCAATCCATACTCGATGTCTGGAGCCCAGTGGGTAAAGCCCATGCTGGCAAAGAGAATACCGGCGAGGCTGAAGAACGTCAGAATGAACAGCGGCGTCTTGATCCAGGTGTTCGTGGGATGGACATGCGCTGCGACATCGGTCTTGGGTGAACCGGCGAAGGTCTTGAGCCACATACGGGACATGTAGAACCCGGTCATGGCTGCACCGAGCAGCACACACATGGCGGGGTAGAAGAATCGAGGGTCTTCCAAAGCGACCCGCCAGGTGTTGGCGATGATGCCTTCCTTTGACCAGAAACCACCGATGAGCGGGAAGCCCATGATGGAGAGTGAACCAACGAGCATGGCCGTGGCGGTCAGTGGCATCTTCGAGGCCAAGCCACCCATGTTCTCCATGGACTGGGCGTCAAACTCGTCGTGGTGGTCGTCGTGGCCACCAAGCGAAGCGAGGTGAACACGGCCAAGGGTCAGTTCCAGTTCGGGGACGTTGATGCGCCCGTTGCCGTCCATGTCAAGCGCGTTCATCAGCGGCTCCATTTCCCACGGTGGGAGGTCGGCAATATCGGCATCCTTGAGCGCCTTTTGGAACTCGTAGGTGTCAACTTCACCCGACTGGTCAAGGTCGATGGNNTTGAAGAANCCNAAGACGGANTGACCCGNTGTCNGCCANNTAGTTGGCGAGCATGAGCAGTTCCTCGGGTTCCTCATCGTGGTGGTGGTCGTCGTGCGGATGGAGGTGGTGGTGAGCGTGATGCACTTCGTGAATGACCGCCCCGCTCGCCATGAAGAGCATGCCCTTGGCCATGGCGTGGTTGAACAGATGGAAGAGGGCGGCACCAAAGGCCACGATCACGATGCCGTGCGCTTTGTAGTCATGATGCCAATCGAGGGTGTTTGCTAGGTAGAGCGCTGCACCCAATCCGGTGAAGATGTAGGCGAGTTGTGACATCGTTGAGTAGGCGAGAACCTTCTTCAAATCGTGCTGGACAAAGGCGATGGCCGCCGCCATGACCGCAGTTGTTCCACCGATGGCGGCGATGATGAAGGCCAAATCGGCCAGCTCACCGTGCATGGATTCTGCACCAAAGAACGGGAACATGCGGGCAACGAGGTAGAGGCCAGCGTTGACCATGGTTGCGGCGTGGATAAGGGCGGACACAGGGGTCGGACCTTCCATGGCGTCGGGAAGCCAAACGTGGAGCGGGAATTGAGCGGATTTGCCCACCGCACCGATGAACATCAAGCCGAGCGCCCAAGCAAGTGTACCTGGGTTGGAGGCAGCGACCTTGTCGATGTTGTACTCGTTGAAGACCACGGCGTAGTCGAGCGAACCGAAGAGGTCCCAGAGAACAGCGAGACCAACCATGAGGAAGACGTCGCCAACACGGGTGGTCAGGAAGGCCTTCTTGGCTGCATAAGCGGCGCTGGGGCGTTCGTAGTAGAAGCCGATGAGCAAGTAAGAACAAAGCCCCATCAATTCCCAGAAGATGAACAGCCAGAGGAAGGAATCGGCGAGCACCATACCGAGCATACCCGAACAGAAGAGCACGAACTCAGCGTAAAACCGGTGGTTGCGGTTATCGTTGATGGGGTCGGTGTTCATGTAGCCAACCGCAAAGATGTTGATGAGCAAACACAGGAAAGAAGCGATGAATAACAACATCACGGTGATGTGGTCGATGTGAACGCCGAATCCAAAGGAAATCTCGGTGGTTACCACGCCGGTGCTCCACATGCTGGAAGTGAACCACGTCCAGTCGGAGAGTTTCTCAACGCCGCCGTAAGCACCGATGAAGTCCGAAATGAGCCAGATGGACAAGCCAAGGCTGGCCGCCATAAAGGCGAGAGCGATGAGTCCACCTTCTTTCAGGGTCTCTTTCCACATCTTGTTACCGTTGAACATCTTCCCGAGGAACAAAATCACCGGGAAAGCCAACATGGGCAAGAGAAGGATGTAGGGCGCGTATTGCGCTGCTGTGCTGTGTACGATTTCTGAACTGCCTGAACCTGCCATCATCTCACCTCAGTTCTTCAGGACGTTCACGTCGTCCAGCGTAATCGATTCGTGTTGGCCGTACATGGCAAGGAAGATGGCCAATCCAATGGCCACCTCGCTCGCAGCGATGGCGATAGCGAAGATGGTGTAGACCCATCCGGTCGTATCACCGTGGTGCACGGCAGCCGCAGCAAATTGCATATTTGCTGCGTTGAGCATCAGTTCAATACACATCAAGACGATGATGGCATTCTTTCGGGTGAAGGCACCGGCCAAGCCGATGACGAAAAGCAGGGCTGAGAGGCCTGAAACCCATGCTGGGTCGATCATTCTTCTTCACCTCCAAATTCCCAAAGAAGATTTTCCATTCGCTCATCACGAACGAGGTAGGCGGCGCCCATCATGGCCATGGCCATCAGCAAACCGAGCACCATGAGCGCAAAGCCCCACTCGCTGAGCAGGGAATCGGCCAGCCCAGCGGTCGTGGGCGTGGTCGTGGCCGGGTTGGCCCACACGCTGTCGTCGTTGAGCACAGCGACGAGGATGAAACCCAAGGCCAAAAGACCCAGACGAGTGAACAACGAGGTGAACTTCATTCAAAGTCCTCCTCGAGAATTTGTCGTCGTGTCAGCATGATACCGAACAACACCACCAAACCAACACTGGCCAGATAGACCAGGATTTGGATGGCAGCGAGGAACTCAGCGCCCAAGAGGATGAAAATCCCTGAAACGGCCATGAAACAGAAAATCAGCGAAAGCATCGAGTGCGCCACACGCTGAGCAAAGATGAGACCAAGCGCTCCACCGAGCGTAATGGCTGCAAACAGGAAGAACACCCCGGTTTCGGCAGCGCTGGCCACATCCATCTCAAGCATCCCCCTTGGCGGCCTCGGCGGCGGCTTTGGCCGCCTTCTTGGCACGCTTGTCGCGCTCCTTGGAAGCTCGCTTGGCCAGTTCAGCGTCAACGGCTTCCTGATGGACACCGGGAAGAACACGGGTGCGGGAGGCGTCAAACCACAGGTCCTGGCGAGTGAAGCCGGACATGCCGTCGTATTCGTTGGTCATGAAAAACGAGGTGAAACCGCACGATTCCATGCACAAGCCACAGAACATGCAGCGACCGAGGTCGATGCGCCCAGAGACGATTTGGTCGTCGGCNGGGTAAAGTTCGGAAGTGGCCACGATGGTTTCCTCGCCGGAGTCGTTCCACCGAACGGTGGCGGATTCACCCGAGAGGTCGAGCACTTCAGCGAAACGCCATTCTTCGGGTGCTTCAGTGTGGGCCGTAACGTGGTTGAAATTGTCCAATTCAGCCATCACTTCAGGCACTTCGACGGCGGCAAACTTGCCGACTTCGAGCTCCATGCCGAGTCCTGCGTTTTCACCGTCAGCGTTGTCGAGGACGTCCACACGAAGTTCAGTGGTCATGTGAAGGCAATCGTTGGGGCAGATGTTGACACACATCTTGCACGCCGTACAGGTCTCCCAAATCACACCGATACGGCCGTTGTAATTGCCGGGGACAAAGAGCCAAGGCTCCATGTCTTCAAGGCGCTCGTAGGGGTACTGCACGGTCTGGGGCTTCCAAAGCGTGGGCTTGAGGTCGGAAGTGACGCGGTCTGGAGCAAACTCTTGGCGGGTGATGTCGTTCATCACGGCCGAAGAGGCGGCACGGGCTCGACTGCCATCATCGAGGAACTCGGGGTGCGAAGTGTTGTGGTAGGCGCCAAGTCGCTTGCCGAACCGCTTACCGATAAAGGGGAAGGTTCGCAGCGCCGTGATCAAGGTGATCTTGAACGGGTACCAGAACAGGTTTCTGAAATTGGGCTGTGCGTGTGGATGCATTGGCATGGTGTTCACCTCACTCCTGCCCCGGGATTACCGTCCCCGCGGGCTTGTCCGTATGGACATGGAACATACGTTCCTGATTCACCGACTTATCCTCGTCGTTGAGATAGACGAAGAAGACACCCAGCCAAAACAGCGTGGTGGCGATGGGGACGAAGTAGGGGATGCCAAAGGCGTCCCAAGCCATGCCACCGCCGACGTCGTTCTTGGCCGACATGCCGTCTGGGTTGAAGAGGTACAATCGGTAGACGAGCGCCAACACAACTTGCAAAACCGCAAGTGGGAGGAGCATGCGCCAACCGAATTCCAAAATCTGGTCCGTTCGGATACGAGCGAGTGCGAAACGAGCCCATACGAACACGATGAGGAACACGAGCCACGACTTTACCAAGGTCATCACCGCACCGGGGACGAGGAGGTAGAGGCTACCGATTCCAAGGAATTCGATGGAACCGATGGTGCCTTGGAAGGGCAAATGCCAGCCGCCAAGGAAGAAGTGAGTGAACAGGAAACAAGCGGCGTAGGTGCGAATGTATTCGGCCATAAAGAGCATACCGAATCGCATACCGCCGTACTCCGTCCACCAACCTTCAACCAGTTCAGCCTCAGCCTCTGGCATGTCAAACGGCACACGCTCAACTTCAGCGATCATGGTGATGAGGAAGAGAGCAGCGCCCAGCGGCATCAGGAAGATGTTCCATGCACCAGCGGAGTGTTGGAAGTGAATGCTGTCCACGATGTTGAACGTGCCCGAAAGGATGGCCACCGACAAGAGCGTCAGCAGGAGCGGAATCTCGTAGGCCGTGAGTTGGGCTGCCGAACGAATACCGCCGATGAGGGTGTATTTGTTGTTGGACGACCAACCGGCAAAGAACACACCGATGGGTGCGATGCCGAAGATGGCGATGGCGTAGAGAATAGAGAGGTCCGGATTGGTGGCATAGATGCCGCTTGACAACGGAATCATGCCCAGAATCAACAATGTTGAGGACACGATAAGGAACGGTGAGACCTCGAAGATGAGGCGGTCGGCACGCTGCGGAACCATGTGTTCCTTGACGAGGAACTTCATCCCGTCAGCGACGTTTTGGAAGAAACCGGGTAGGATGGTTTTGCCCATCCAGGAACGGTTGTTGACGCGGTCGACGGTGGCGAAGTTCTCGTCACGGTTACCGAAGTTNTTGTTCAACCANTTGTTGACNGCNCCGATGGGTTTGCCCANNCCNAACGGNAGCATNTTCCACCATTCNCCGGCGGTGACGCCGTTTTCACCAACCCAAAGAGAGCGGAGGGCCGTGGTTGCGCCGTAGCGGTCTTGCATACGAGCAACGGCTTTTCGTTCAATCCAAAGAATGGCGAATTGTGAGAAGAAGAGCAAGAGGAACACCACGTTGACCAAGGCAAAGGTGGCGACGGCAAAGGAGAGGCTGCCGGCGCTTTCCTCGAGCGGTGTGCCTTCAAGGAGGTTGATGAGTCCAGAGCGGAGCAATCCGTCCTTGCTCAGGAAGAAGCCTACCAAATCGTACCTGTCATCCATGATATCACCTCAACGGTCGGTCTCCCCAATGCACGGATCGAAACTACCCATGATGGCAGGAATGTCCGCAACCTTGTACCCGATCATCGTCTTGGCAACGTACGGGATGGTGATGAACATGGGTGAGCGAATGGACAAGCGGTAGGGGTGCTTTCCACGACCGTCGCCGCCGCCCTGAATGTAGAACTGTGAAGCCCCACGGGTGCACTCGTAGTGCGAGAAACCGGTGGCGCCTTCGGGCGCTCGGGTGGGCGCCTTGGCGAGGATCATTTCGTCGCCGTTGGCGTAATTGGTGTTCTTGCCACCGGGAATCTTCTCAATGGCGTCGAGAATCATACGGCAGGACTGTCGCATTTCTTCCATGCGAACACGGTAGCGATCGTAGCAGTCGGCTCCCTTGACCGAGGTGGGTTTCTCAACGGCCGGCTCCCAGTCAACTTGATCGTAGACCGAGTACGGGTGAGCCCATCGAACGTCGTAGTTCACACCGGCAGCTCGGATGTTGGGTCCAGATACACCCGCGTTGACCATGTCTTCGGCCTTAGCGTAGCCCACGCCTTGGAGGCGGACAAGCCAAATGGTGGACTCGTCGAGCATCATTTCGTATTCGTCGATGCGGTGTTCGAAGAGTTTCACCTTGGCGATGAGGCGGTCGGCGAATCCAACAGGGATGTCTCGCTTTACACCACCGACTCGGGGGTAGTTGTAGTGCATTCGAGAACCGCCGAGTTCCTGAAGCAAGTCAAGGAACATCTCTCGGTCTCGCATGCACCAGGTCATNAGGGTCAAACTGCCAATGTCNGGNCCNTANGCNCCNAGCCACATCAAGTGNGANGCGAGACGNTGGCACTCTGCNGCGATGAGGCGAATGTATTCNGCTCGCTCNGGNACTTCNACCTCGAGNAGGTCTTCNGCNGCNTAGATGTAGGAGTTGGCCCANGTCATGGCGCTCACNTAGCAGAGNCGGTCGCANTANGGCGTNATTTGNGTGAAGTCGCGNGNTTCCGCAATNTTTTCNACGCCNCGNTGNATGTAGCCGAGTTCNGCTTCGGTATCGACGACNGTTTCNCCGTCAACCTTNACNCGNANGGTCCANAGACCGTGCGTCATTGGATGCTGGGGGCCCATTGTAATCCACATTTGTGCCATGATTTCACCTCACTTAACCCGACCCTCATCGGTTGGTTTTCGACCGAAGCCTTGNGCGTCGTCGTACATTTCATTGAAGTCGTGGTAGCGGATTTTATGTTGCTTTTGCAACGGGTGGAATCCGTCGGGGCTGTCGTGCGGGTTCAACACACGGTGCATGTTGTCGTGGCCTTCGAATTGAATGCCGACCAAATCCCATGTTTCCTTCTCGTTCCAATCGGCACCGACCCAAATGCTCTGAACACTCGGGACGGAAGGGGCCTCGGTTTGCGGGAGCGTGACAATGATTTCGAATTCAAGGGGGATGGCGTCGCCTTTGAGTGCCTCGGCCACGTGAACGGTGTTGGTGTGTGGAGCCTGGTCAACGACGGGTTGTCGCATCAGATGGTAGGCGACTTCCCAACCACGGTCATCGCCACCTTCAGGGAAATGCGTTCCCGTGACCATGGAGCAGTAGTTGACGCCGAGGTCGAAACGAAGGTGCTTGGCCACGGCCGTCCAATGTTGAGGTGGGACTTGAGCACGAACGAAGGCCATTTTGAAGGCGTTGGCATGGTGCTCAACGGTGGCAGATACATCGGAGCCGCCAAAGCGGTCGTTGATGGCTGAAACAGCGCTTTGTGCGGCTGAATCTGCTTGTTCGTTCGTGATGCGCATCCCCATGGTCAGTCCTCCCCGACGATGATGGGCTTGTCACCCTTGCGGCCACTGCTTGGTGCAGCACCGATACGGATGATCTTCTCACGGAGCAGGCCAAAGCCATCGATGAGAGCCTCGGGGCGAGGCGGGCAGCCGGGGATGTAAACATCCACGGGAATCACGGTATCAACGCCCTCGAGGATGTTGTAGGATTGGAAGTAGGGTCCACCAGAAATAGCACACTCGCCCATGGCGATACAATACTTGGGTTCGGGCATTTGCTCCCAGAGGCGGACGATTTTGTCGGCGAACTTCTTGCTGATGGGGCCGTTGACGAGCAACACGTCGGATTGGCGAGGGGACGAACGGAATAACACACCGAAGCGGTCGCCATCAAAGCGAGGTGTTGCGGCAGCAGCCATTTCGATGGCGCAGCACTTGATACCCAAGTGGAGCGTGAACAAGGATTTGCGACCTGCCCAGTTGAAGTATCGTCCAGCGAGGACGCTCAGGAATTGCTTGATCTTCGTGGCCTTGAGGGCCTCGTCAGTGACATCGCCCACCATCTCAACGAGGGCGCGACTGTTGAATGCAGCGTAGTTTTCGTCTTGACCTGCCATTTCTAATCACCTCAGATGTAAATGCGACCTCGCTTACGGAACACATACCAAACCCCAAGGGACATGGTGGCGAAGAAAATGCCGAGCGTCAGCAGAGCGGATTCCGCAGCTGCAATCGTGGTCGTCCCGTCGGGACTCGTGGCGTCTGCCGTCACCATGCCGCCAAGCACCAGGAACATGAAAGCGACATCGAAGACGAGGAAGATGATGGCGTACCAGTAGTACTGGAAGTGGAATTGAATCATCGCTTCTCCAACGGGTTCGCTACCGCACTCAAAGGTGGTTAAGCGACGAGGGTAGAGGCTGTGGTCTCGCTCATAGCCCTCCAGAAGGTAGGAGCGCGTGATGTGGGGGCGAGCCGGGTCGACCTTGGGTCGAACCACCCATGTGATGAGGAAATTGGTTAACGGCATGATGATGCCGACAACGGTCAAAAATCCGATGGAGAGGTAAGCGCTTGGCACGGATTCAAGTCCCGACATAGGTTCACCCATAGAGAACGCATACGCTCTCTAGTCTAAGCGAATTGAGGCCCCTCAATAAGCGTTGTCAACAGACTGTGTGCGCAAGGGGTCGTCGAACCCCATCAAATGTGGTCGCAGGGCTTCGTTTTTGTTGAAAACAAGCGAAGGCTCACAGGCTCATCGGCGACGACTCAAAACGGCGCCGAAGAAGAGGAGCACAAGAACGACTCCTGCCATCTGAGCAACCTGCGTTGTGGAGAGGCCAAACACGCCTTCGGGAGCGGTGCCCATGGCGGCGAATTCGATGTTCTGACGGTCCAAAACACCGGTTTCGGTCGGTTCTGCTGAGACCGTGAACTTGTATGTGTCGTCCATTTCTGCACCGTAGGGCGCACGAACGGTGACGTTCACATAGAGCAGTTCACCCTCGTTGACGCTGCAGACGAGGTCGCTGCTTTCCTGAAGGCAGGTCGGGTTATCGCTATCGAGGACCACCGACCATCCTCGCAGGTTCTCCGAGGTGAAGACGCGGATTTCGGTGCGGATATTCCCTGTGTTGAGAATGGTGATTTCTTGGGTGGCGGCGGGTTGTCCGTAGACGATATCCATCTCTTGACGGACGCCCGCTTCCGTGAATTCAATCTCGTGAATGATGCTGACTTCCAACGACACCGACACCAAGCCCGACCTGTCAGCGGAGTTGGAAACACTGGTGACAAGGATTTCCAAAAGCCCGCCCTGCCCTGTTTGTGCCCCTGGATTCACGCTCAACGTCAATTCAACAAAAATCTCGTAGGGTTGTGCACGATAGTCATCAAAGGACATTTCAAGCTGGAGCATCTTGAGTTCAGCAGCATCCTTGTCCACGGCCAAATAAGGTTCGCCATCGTCTTGAAGCACGTAGGTGCTGTTCTTGATGTCCCAGATGCCGAAGCCTTTGGGTACGGTGAGTTCACCCTCAACAGGCAGGCCATAGGCCGTGATGGAACGTGTAGCGATTCCCTCTAGACCGCCGATCGTGAACACGGCATCGTCGTTGCCATCTCCGGTGTTTCGGACCCACATGCCAATCGTCTCTTGCCCGCTTGGCGGAAGCACGATTGAAGCAGAAGTGGCCGTATCGGTGCCCTCCAGCCGCAAGTCCATGGAGAAGTTCCGGTCGGATAACACGGCCAAGAATTCGCCTTGCCGTTGGTTATCTGGTATGCCGTCGCCGTCAGCGTCTTGGCTGTTGGGGTCGTCCTTGTTTCGAACACGAACCGTGAGACGACTGTTCTCAAGTTCTTCTTCACCGTCAACGCTCACGACGAGGTAAACCGTCGTGGTGGACTGCGGGTCGATGTCGATTTCCGTGAAGGGCATCCCATCTTCATTTTCAAAAGAAGTACCCCATGCCGGGCTGGCGGTTTGGGAAACCACGGAGAGCCCAATGGTATCCCGGACGTTGCCTTCGTTGATCAGGTCAATGGGGAAGCGAACCTCAGTACCAGAACGGCCGGTTTGGTCGGTCGCAGGCGTGTTGATCTCCAGGCCGTGGATCGCTGCGACGGTGACTCTGAGGTCGACCGTGTCATAAGCCGTCCCGCCAGCGTTTGGCAAGACGCTGAAGGTCAGTGTAATTTCCTCGGTTGCCAACGCGTTGGTGGGTACACGCACGGTCACACCAACCGTGGCGGTTTTTTCGTTGCCGTGTCGGGAACCAACGGAGACCGAAGAGGCATCAAGTTGGACCGCCCAGCCGGTGGGGGCAATGGACGAAGCGACGCGAAGGTTGTCTTGGCCATTGCCTTGGTTGGTGATGGTGATGGTGGTTGATTTGTTGCTGCCCGGTTCGATGTTGGAGAGCAAACCCGTGGCGAGGGAAATGCTGGCGCCTCGGGATTGTCCAACGGTGACGCGGAGGTCAGCTTGGCACTTTACGGCCCCGTTATTGCCGTCTTTTCCGACGATTTGCACAACCGTTTCCGAGCCGGCATTCACCGAATCGTCTGGTGAGATGATGAAGTCAAACGCTCGCTCTCCGTTGCCGCCGTCGTATGGCAAGAGACCAGAAGAAGCGCCGTCGACCTGGACCCATGAAGACTTGCTTCCAACCGCCGAGGCGTAAACGGTCCAGTCGGCGTTGCCGTCGTTAGCGTAGGTGGCGGTGATGGTGGTGTCGTCGTCTGGGTTCACGCTGACGGAGGTCTTGCTCAAGGAGAGAAGGCATTCCTTGAGTTCCGGTACGGTCAAATCGAAGTTCTCTGTATCTTTGGCTTCTTGAGATGGGTCATTGGTGACGGTGCCGGTGACTTCCCAGCAGTATTTGTCTGCCGTGGCCCCTTCAGGNACCTCCACCGTGGCGAAAACAATCTCGGATTCTTCTTGGGCAACNTTCACCGAAGTTTCGCTGAGCGAGACGGTGAACGACGAAGCTGAGGCACAGTTGGGGCCGCTTCCTTCGCTGATGGCAAGGTTGACCGTTGCATTGGCTTGACCCGTGTTTTCAACCTCGATGCGGTAATCGATTTCCTCTTCTCCTGCCCATTCCACACTTCGGTCCGATTCGCTGATGATGAGGTTCACACCAAAGACGGCGCTGCCCGAACCATCGGCTGCAGTCGTGGTCACGACATCGGTTTCGGGCTCGGGAATTTCGGCTGCGGGCGCCCCGATGACGGCCGTGATGGTGGCCGTGATGGTGGTGTCGCAGGCGGTGTCGGCTTCGACCGTTTGAGCAACGCTGACGTTCATGGCAGCCTCTTCATAACTCCCGCCGTCAATTTGGCCTGGGATTTGGGTTACGGAGGAAGAAAAGCCGTTGCAGTCTTCGGTGGCTTCCTGCGATGAAGAGAGTTGAACAGTGACAGGGTCCGAGCCCGTGTTTCGAACACGGACCGTGTATTCGCCCGCCTCACCGGGGTTGACCTCGAGGCTGCCGGGAATTCCTGTCACTGAAATGGAAGCTGCTCGGCCGCCATCGGCGCTCACGGTTGGCGCCACCAATGGAAGAAGTGCCGTGCACATCACCATGACAAGAAAGAGCGCCGTGCGCCGGGAAGCGTTCAACTCGCTTGCCGTAGGCATCATGGCCTGCCCTCGGCGTTCTCCTATCAAAACCCTATGCTTCCTGTGCATCAAAACAGCACGATGGTCATGCCTTGACAAAGGCACTTGATGGCCCACCGCAATTCACGCACGTCTCGATGGAAGGGGCCGTGCAACCACCGACACCGTCTGCGTGATATCGTGCTCCACAACCGGGGCAGCCCAACATGGCCGTGGTGATCGGTTGGCGACAGGTCCAGCACATCGGTGCCGGGGTTGCGGCAGGCGAGTCCAGGGGAGTGGTCGCAACCGGAGAGGCCGGGGCTGGGGTCGCAACCGGCGTTGGCGTCGCTTGTACGGTCGGTGCTTGAGCGGGCATCACCGTAGAAATCGGCGCGAATATTTGTGCCGTCTCCGGCTCGCTACGCCCTCGAAGTGCACCGAAGCCAATGGTTGCAAAAGCGACCAGCAAAACCGCCACGAGCAGGGCAACGGCGAGTGTTGAATCCAAACCGCTCTCGCCCGACGTGCCGATGGGTTCGCCCGAGGAGGTTGCAACGAAACTGAAGCTCGGTTCGCTTGCGGTGCTTTGCGCCAAGTTCACGACGATGGAAGCCGAACCAGGCGTATCGGCTCGGATGTTCAATCGGACCAAAGCGGACTGCCCAACTTCAAGGTCAAGAATATCGTTTCCATCGACGGAGGCCACCCATTTTGAGGGAGCCTCAACCAGGATTTGACGCTGAAGAACCGTATTTCCTGAGTTGGTGATTTCAACCGTGACCTGCCGCTCTTGGCCGGTGGTGAGCAGGGGCACGGAACCGATGTCCCATGACACCTGTTCATTGGGCGCAACAAGGAGACCAATCGTTGTGGTTTCCTCAACCCCAGCATCGTTGAGCACCAAGGTGAACGAAGGTTCGCTCATGGGCGCCATATTGGCGGCGATGAGCAGATTACACACCACGGGGGAGACCTCGCCCATGGCGACCGGTTCAACGAGATCGCATTCGCCAAAAAGGCCCGGGGCCAATTGTAGGCTGGCACTTGGACTCCAGACCGTCTCCGCATCATTACCCAGCAGCCAGGTGAATTTCAGCGACTCCCCCGAAGGATGAGATCCCGCCCCCTGGGGCGTACCGTACGAGGTGCCGTCTTGAAGTTCAAGACCAACAAAAGTCAAGGTCGGTTGAGGAGGTATTTCCACGTTCAGCGTGCTCTCCCACGTGAAGCGGTCTGAGCCGTCGTCGAGGTGGAATTTGATGGTCCCCGTACGAGCGTTGCTTCCAGCCTCTAGGGTATAGAGAAGGTTCTTGCTGCTCGCCCACGGCATGTCAACGACCTCCAAGGTGGAAGTGACGCTCCAACCGGAGGGGAGTTCGAATGACGGTGTGAGGTTGAAGTCAACGTTGCCTCTGTGTTCCAACGAATAACGCATGCTGATGCTGGTATCGGGGCGCAGGGTTCCAATGGACGACTCAAGGTCGATGAAGAGTTCACGAACGGTCATGACCTGAATAGGAATCTCAAAGACGGTCATTTCTTGCTGCTCAGTTTGACTGTAGGCGGTCAATTTGACCACGCGTTCTGCACCGGCAGCCGTCATGATCTTGGGGGGCGTGAAGACCAAACCAACCGCACGGTAGGCTTCGCTATTGATGAGTCCCGTGGACCCGGAGGATGCACCCGCCTCACTTCCAAGATTGGTGAAACCCGCTTGCCATCCGGTGGGGGCTTCCAAAAAGAGGTCGTAGCCAATCGGCGCGTTTCCATTATTGTAGAACCGTACGGTCATGTTGGTGGGTTGGGCGGGGTGAACCGGAACCACTTGGTAATCAAATTCAAGCCCAGCCTCGGGTAAATTTGGAACGATCAAATCGACATCCAATGGGTAGTCAACCCCGTTGTCAATGTCCAAGGCCAGCAGGTCGATGCGATAGGTGCCCGGTGCGGGTGGGGCTGGGTGGACCAATGTGACGGTGATGGATTCAGAAGCCTGTCCGTCCATGCTGAAATTGGAATCGGTGCTGCCAATGTACCAAGGCATGGCCTGCCCGGTCTCGAGATGAACGACCTCGCCGGTTTGCATCGAAGCGTTGGTTGGAATCAGCGCCGTGTTGGTCAGGGAGATGTTCCACGAGGTAGCGGTGGTTTCACTTGAAACAAGCGTGACCTCCTGCGTCGCAGTTTCGAGTTTGACGCCAGGGGCGGTAACGTTGACTTGAACATCGTGCCGATTGTTGTCTTCTCGGATTTCATCAACCGAATCGTCGGGGTCAACAATGAACGAGAGCGTGGTCGCTCCTGCTGCTGCTGGTGTCCACGGCCACATGACGACCCTGGACGCACCGGCCCCGAGCGTGATCGTGTTTCTCGCTTGCTCCACGCCATTGACCTCAAAGGCTATCGGAAGAGATTCTGCTTCCACGTTTCCAAAATTGAAGAAGGAGGTGGTGAGTTGCACGGGGTCGTCAACCTGGGGGATGGCGACATCCATTTGGAAGTCTTCAGGCACGACCATGGGGTCAGGGCGCAAATCGTTGACGCCATAACCGACCACTGCAAGCGCGTAAGGTTGCGCTCGCGAGCCGCTGTGTTGAGCATCCTTGACCTTGACCGTCCAGGTTCCTGAGGCGGCGATATCGATGAGGACGACTTCGAGGTTGTTCACGCTATCACGAGCACCGCCCGTGACGGACCGTCCGTTGGAGAAGTCATTGCCGAGGTAGACCGTACCATCGGGAGCGGTGACTTCCAAATCCAAATCGTTCACCAATTGGGCAGAGGAAAAGCGCGAACCCCGCTCGTCCGACCATGTCAACACGACCTTGAATTGACCGTTGCTCTGTGAGATGTTGAAGGGGTAAGATTTGCTATTTCCTGTGCCCGACATGACCGAGCGGTCGTCGACCCAAATGCCCTTTCCTCCCGAAGGGGCGAGGCTGTTTTTGAGGTTGATACGCCCCCACCCCTCGTCGTCATTGGGAATATCCCTCGTACCGATGTCCTGAGCGCCGAGGACGAGGAGGGCCTTGACCAACGCACCTTGAGGAGACGGACGCTGTGCAATTTCAACAAGGTATTCACGAACCATCACCGCCGCACCAGCGGCGTTGGGTGTGGCCATGGATGTACCCGTGTATTCGAGGTAGTAGTTGTTGTTCCACGAGGCGCTACCGGTATCCGTTGCTTCTTGAGCACGGCATGAACGAACATAACCACCGGGCGCAACCAAATCCGGTTTGATTCGCCCGTCTTCGGTTGGGCCGCGGGATGAGCCGCTCATCATTGAGTCCGGTGCGCCGTTGTATCGGTTCTGATGGTTACCCACCGAAATCACGTTCTTGGCCGTCGCTGGCGGCGAAACCGTGCCTGAATTTGGGCCATCGTTTCCTGCTGCAAAAAGAATCGTCAAACCGGCCGCACCGCTGTAATATCGGTCGTAATAATGCGCACGGTCGTCGACATCTTCGGTCTCTGAATTGTATTTGGCTTGCTCGCTGGCGGACGAAGAACCCCATGAATTGGTGTGGGTGCGAGCACCAGCGTTGTAGGCCGTGTTCAGCAGGTTGTTCAGTGAAGGCGATTGGAAATTGCCCGTGTTGTCGTTTTCCATGGCTTGGAAATACAACTCAGCGGATTGTGCAACACCACCGTAGCCGCCACGGTANCCATCACCGAGCACCGTGCAGGAAACGTGCGTGCCGTGGCCCGAATGTTTGTCCGCCGTAGAACCGTCACCGATGACGTCGTAATTTCCGACCACGCGGGTGCCATAATCACCGTGATCTTCGTCCAAACCAGAATCAGCCACGCCGACAATTTGGCCGGAACCGTCCAAATCCGTGGTGAAATATGTGGTCATGGTGTTGGTTTTCATGTGGCTGCGCGACTGGTCGTTGAAGGCCGCAAACGCAGGGTCGGGTCGCAGTTGCATGAGCGATGGTTGACGCAATAACGTAGGCAGGTCGACCTCATCGAGGGTGCCTTCGTAGCGCCCAGCATCCCAAGCACGCCACTGGTCAAAGACCTCTGCTGCAACATCACCGAGGTTCTGAGTGAGCGTGGCGCCCGTGTCATCGGTGAGGGAAACGGTGTCGAGTGGACCTGCGTCATCTCGCCATCCATCCATGCGGAGCAGGTTGCCCTGCAGCGCTGCTTCCCCGGTCTCAAGAAGGAGAATATCCATCAAATCCTTGTGCAAGAACATCCCGATGGGAACGGCGTGAGCGGTCATGACGGCCGGGTGTTCTCCAGCCTGAGCCAGAGCCGAAGGTGTTCCTTGGACCAACAGTCCCGACGGTGCGATGAATTCCCTGACGGCCAAGCCTGGCAAATCGCTGAGTTCATGACGTACATCATGGAAGCGCATATCGTTTGAAACGACCAGCATGAGGGTGTCAAAACGGGGCTCCAAGTATTCGGCTGGAACGGGGCGCAGGAGTTCCAAGCCATGGGCGTCAAAGGTACCAAAGGTGGAAATGGCAAGCGGTGCTCGCTCTTCGGCGGTGAGGTCTTGGTCGAGAAGACCCATGGCGTCGTTGTAGACGCCTTCACGAACGTCAAAGCGAACCCATTCGGGATTGAAGGTGGTCAATTCGCCTTGGTCAGCGTCNTGTGGGAGAAGGATGGAGCTCGTGGTTGAAAAAACGAGGAGGAGTACGAACACACCTGCAGTAAGGCGGTTGGAAACTCCAGCCATGGTTTGGCCTTAGGCTCCTGTCCTTTATCGGTTCGGTCTGCTTGTCTAAACAGTGCTCAATCAATGGGCCAAGTGTGTCGTTCCGCTTTGTCCATGAAAATCTCCTGCGACCAATCACCCACTTGGTGGGTGAACGGGGCCGGCTGGCGAAGTTGACCGGTGTAATCTCGGTACTCGAGTTCGACCACGAGGTTGTATTGGTCCCACACCGTGTAGCCGATGACCATCATCTCCAAATCGTCGCCGGAGATTGATGAATGCCCTTCGAGAACATCGAGTTCAAGTGACATCCGGTCGATGGTTTCGCCGTCCAGAGTTTGGAATTCAATCTCCAAAACGATGTCCGTGATTTCCCGNCTTCCATCGTTGTGAAGTTCGGTCATCATGAGGTGGCCACCCCGTTGCATGTAGTGAGTTTCCACATTGACCGCATCCCTCGGAAGCACCCAATACCAGCCGCTCAGCGCCATGATGAGGAGCATGAAGAGCACGGCACCAGCCATGGCGACACGGGTTGGTGTGACCTCTCGCTTGAGGGTGGTCAACAATTTGGCTGCTTCTTGAGCGGCCTCCCAATCTTCGAGCTCATCGCCCTCCAATGGAGAGCCCCCGTGTCGCAAATCCTCTGCCGATGGTTCCGTCATGCTTCATCACCCAAACAACATGGCCAATCCGCTGGCAAGCGCAGAACCGATGGGGTCAATCACCATGATGTGGCGAGTTTCAACAAACTCGCCCGTGAGTGAGCCCACCAAGGAAAGATCCGTAACAATACCGTTGACACCGACCGAAGACGCGGTTGGGACGATGCCCGTAAACTGCGCATCGAGCAGCACCGCTCGGCCTTCCATCTCAAAGTCGCCGAAGACAGGTTCCAGCCACGGCTCCACCAGGCCGGGTTGGACATAGGCTTCTGCAGTCGCAACCAAGCGCCCGTCGGTGATATCGTCGATGACGATGAGCGGGTATTCACCCGGACCGGAGTAAATGTGAATCGTGGCGCCCTTCAGGTTCTGTCCAACCACCTCCACGCGCTCGATGGTCACGCCAGGGGTCGTCGGCACATCGGTTTGGCGAACGTAGACCTTCTTCACCCCTGAACCGGAGGAATCCACGCGCATCCCGAAGTCATCGGTCAGGGACAACACAAACCGGGTCGGCAAATCCTCGGCCAGCATCAGAACATCGCCCTTTGCTTCAATGGCCCTTCCACTCGCTTCGAGATAGAGGTCCATGTCGTCGGTGTTGGAGGAATAATCCAGTGTTCGCATGCCTTGGAACGCCGTTTGCTTCCGGATGTCGAACCGAGTATCGGGTTCCGTGGAGAGATGCATCTCGCCGGGCAAGTCTCGCATGAACGCAGTGGAGGGATACCAGAAGCCGTCAACATAGCGAAGTTGCTTGAGCATCAGGGAATCGGCGGAGTGACCGTTGCTCGTACGATGGATTTCGGGCACGACGAGGTCGAGAATCAACACGTCACCGATGACCGCAGATACATCCGTGGATTGGGGAATACCGACCACGAGAGCTTCAACACGGGTCAAGGCCTCGTGGTCGATGAGAATGGCGTGGGCCGATTTGAGGCGAACGCCCGCGTCGTAATGCATGTCGACCGAAACCCTCGGAACGGTCAAGTTTTCTTGAGTCGAGAACAAGGCGTTGACTTCGACGTTACGCGGCGTGGTGGTGTCCAATCCGTCGATGAAGAGTTCCAAATCTTGACCCTCAAGGCCGTTGGCGATGATGGTCATCTGCGGGTATTTCGGTTGCCACTGGGACATCTTGAGGTCCACTTCGTAGGTCGGCACACCGGCGAGCATTCTGAAATCGTACACCAACTCAACGGTGCCAGCGGGCAGCGAAGGCAACCATGCTCGCAGGTGCCACGCCCGGGTGTCGTGCAGCGTGATGCCTTCCTCCTCCAACTTGGTCAGGTTCATCCCAACCTTCTCCTCGTCCAACACCCGCCCGTCTTCGAGCGCGTCAACCAAGGCTTCGGCTGCTGTGATGTTGATGGCTTCAAGGATGGTCAGCGCCTGGACCCGCTCGGATTCATCAATGCGACCATCGGCGAGAATCTCTTCCATCGGGCCACGGCTGGTGGCGGTAAAGGCCGGCATTCGGGACAGGTTGGATTCCAGGCGAGTTTGTTCAAGCGCCTCCATGCCAAGGCCGTGCATCCAAGCCGGTTCGGCTTCAAGGTTCGACCCTTTCTTCATGTCCACGGTCATGTTGAAGGCTTCACCGGTGAACAAATCCAGCCCAAGGCTCATGTTCTCGCTCTCACCGATTTCACCGCCGACGTTCACCGTCAAGGCGTGAACGAAATCGTTGACGACACTCCCGAAATCGACCAGGTCGCCCAAGAAGAACGACAGGCCCTCAATGCCTTCCTCTTCACCAAAAGTAGGCAGTTCAAGCCCATCCGAATCCACGTCCGAAGGCAAGGTTAGCGAAATATTCGCTGGCAGGGGGTCGAAATACACCTGCCCGTTGAGCCCAAGGAACGGGTTGTCGTGGGTTGATTCGTCTTCAAAGGAAACCCCAAACGGAGAGGATGTACTTCGGACCAAACGAACCTCCGAATTACCTTCGGGTCCGAGCGAGCCCGGAACCAAAGGGCTCAGGCGCTCCATGGAAGTGATGTCAGAGAGTTTGAGGCTCAAACTTGCTTCGGCCGAGTCCTCGTTGACCCAGAAGCGCACGTGGTCGCCATCCATGGTCAACGGCGTGGTGGCGTTGGTCATCTGCACCTGTATGCTCTCCATTGGCCCGTCGGCGACATAGCCAACGGTATCCCCCAATACAAGTTCAAAGGAAGAGGGTAGGCCTGCCAAGCGAATGGCGTTGCGTTGTTCGCCTGATTGGCCACCGTAGGTGATGGTCCCGATGGGCTCACTGGCCTCGTATTCGAGGGATTCAGCCTGCTGCAGGATGTTGAATTGAGCAGGGCGGTTCGACACCATGGCCGACTGCTTGATGGCGTTGGCCATATCGCCATCGTCGTGCTGGATGTGGCCAATGAGAAGGGAGCCACTGGCCGAACCGTCCAGTTGCATGTCCCGAATTTCATTGATGGGGTCGAAGTCGTGGCGCACATGCGAAATACCGCCGATCCGCATGCTCATCGCCACCGGAACCAAGGGGTCAACCGGGCCCAAACGGCCGTCCACAACCGCGATGTTCGTATCTTCGGAGAGGAGAATGTGGTCCATTTCCGGAAGCCATGGTTGAGGGCTGCTGGCCAATGCAAAGAGCATGTGCTCTATTTCCATGGTCTCCCGGTTACTTGTGGGTAGGCTCTTCTTCACCTGGTTNAAGCACTGGATGTCAATAACGCCACCCGTTGAGCCGGCGGTACCCACGACGGCGGTGGGAAGACCGTTGAGGATGGTGCCGATGTCAAGTACGATTTCCACAACGCTCAGCAACGCATTGTCAAAGAATTGCGCGATGGTGTTCAAGTTGGGATTGTCAAAGTTGACCCGATTAACCCCCGATGATGAGAGGAGGAAGCTGCCCTGGATGACGATGACGCGTGGAAGGTCTTCCATTTCGACCAGCATGGACGAACTGTCGCCCACGTAGCCACCTCGCTTGAACGTCGATGCGTAGTTGAACTCCTTGATGGAGGAGGTGCCAGCGATGAGTAAGAGCGTGTTGGGCGGTTGGGCGGGGTTCACGGGCAGCGTCGGGTCGTCGACGTTGGTCGTGCTGTCTCCTGAGAAATTCTTGATGGCGATCATCAGGGAGAGACGGTCAGGAATGTCGCCCGGGAGATTGACCGAGCCGGGCGCCTCACCGATGGTGGTGAAGATGGCCGCGATTTCATCATCGTGGAGCGTACCCGACGGCAGGCCACGAATCCACAAGCGAGAATCCGTTATGTTTCCAAAGGGACTGTCGCCTTCGGGGACGTTGGAACGGTCCTCAAAGTAATGGATGTAGACATCACTACCAACATCGGAGTAAATTTCGATGGTGTCAAAGGTGTTCTCACCGATGTTGTCGTTACGCAGCGTCAAGTCAACCTCACTTGGAATGATGGTTTTTCCTTCCTCTGGGTGGAANCCAACATCCAGGTAGGCGTATTCGAGGATGTCAACCGATTGGTCGGGTTGGACTTCGCCAAAGTGCACGTAACCCACGCCGATACCGATGCCACACTTGTGCTCGCGGCTCTTCGCATCGTAATCCGTCACTGGGTCGTAGTTCAGGGTCTCGCTGCAGTCAGTTTGGTCAAATCCACCGGGTTCATTCGGGTTGGACAAGCGCACGGCGTAGGGAGCGGTGATGCCCGTCAGTGAAAGGTCGCTTGAGTTGACCGTGCCCAATAAGAGCGAGGTGATGAATTGCTGCGGCAGGGCGATGGCACTGGTAATGTCAAAGGAAATGCGTTCAATGCCGACCCCCAAGGTGACGTCGGACGGGGGTTGGGTGAATCGGGTGTCAACCACGATGGCGTAGGATTCCGAATTGGATAGCGTGATGTCAAACGCCAGCCCCTTCATGAGCGAGACCTCGAGGTGTTCAAGTTCGTCCCATAAGGGGTCGTTGATGTTCAACGCACTGACAGCCCACTGGAAGGTCGGACGAATCCACAATTCAGTGGGAATTCCCGGTACACCCGGAATAGGGTTGTCGCTGGTCTCGATGCCGAAGCCTTCGCCCAGCGTGGTCAATCCTTCCAAGGTCAAGCCCACGGAAAGGTCGTCCGTGCCGTCGCCATCGATGTCGATGAAGTTCTCGAACAAAACCAAATCGTTACCGACCAGTATCTCACCCGTGAAGGTCCCTTGGTCCCACGCCTCATAGGCGGGCCCGTTGTTTCTCGACGAGAAATTCACGTAAATGGCNTAGGTGTTGATGCCGATTCCAAGGAGATTGTCAAGGCCGAGGTTATCAATTGAGAACAAGGTCTCCCAGAGGTTGTACGGCCACGCATCCGGGTGCGTAGCAACATCGGTCAGGAATTCATAGGGGCGTGGATGGTCTTCCTCAAATGGCGAGGTGTCCCGAAGTTCCACCTGATTCAGCACATTCTCAGCGTCGGCCAGCGCATCGCCCGATTGAACGGGACGTTTTGAAGCGTCCAACAGGGCGAACGAAGATTGAGCGCCTTGAAGAGCGACGAGTGATTCACCTTCCGCCGCACGGTCGGCAAGTGTACTGGCGAAGGCATCGAGGACGCCAAAGTCGTCGCGTGCTACGGTCACGTCCCCTGAAACAGGCGGCATCAACGAGAGCATCATGACCGCAACAAGCACGACCGCGGTGCGACCTCGCCGGTTGGGCTGGCGCAGCCCAGCACGCAAGAGGCGTAGCGCAGGCTCATCCATGCTGAATGCTCAGCCCTCATCCTTTGAGAAGCATTCGCCGTCGTGTTCATTGAAACGGCCGTTCAAGCCCGAAATTCAACCATCGGTGCTGATGTTCTGGTCCACGCCGCAGGCAGGGCACGCCACCACCGCATGATGGACACCCGCAGGCATGTCGAGTTCAAACATGGCCTGACAGTTGGTGCAAGTGTGGCGAACAACCGTCGGAGCAGGCGTGGGCGGGGGCGTCGGGGCCGGCGAGGAAGTGGCAGCAGGTGTTGTCATCTCAGGAATCTCAACGGATGAAGAGGGGGCCGTTTCGAGTTGGGCGTCTTCATCCATCGGCAAGGCAACAGTGGGAGATGGGTCGTCCATCTCAGGCAGTTCAACCGAAGGAAGAGACACGGTTGGTGCCGCGTCAGGTNTCTGCTCCACCGGCATCGAAACGGTAGATGGCGCCTCAGCAGCGACCGCTGAAGCCCCGGCTATTTCTTCCACCAAATCATCGAGAGAATCACCCATGGACATGCCGGATTCATCGTCGGACAGCAAGGCCGCTGCCTCGGAAGCGGCTTGTTGACTGGCCTGGGACATGGACGGTTGCGCATAGGCTGCCTGTGCAAAGCCGGCGTTCGGGTCTTCGGTATTTGATGACCCGTAAATCGCCTCCATTTCGGCCTGTTTTTCAGACGCCAAACGCTGGTCTTCAGGGACCACCTCACCCAGGTCCAAGCCAGCATAGTCAGCGGCTTTTGAGAAGATGGAGAGTTTGGTTCGCTGAGCCGTCATCGCCATGTGCGCTCGGGCCTCTTCCTTGTTGAGCCCGCGCTCGATGAGGAGATTGAAACCTCGGTTTCGCTGAGCAGCCCGATTGAAGGCCAACGCACCGCCCCCAACGATGAGCAAAATGCCCACCAACATGATGCCGCCCATGTACGATGTTGCGTCCTCTGGAGCCGCAGCAATGCTGACCGAAAAAGCGTAGTTTGCGCTGTTGTTTGAGCCGTCGAAGACCGTGACCACGATTTCTTTCAAACCCGGGCTGTCAAAGGTGATGCTTGGTTCCAAGCCAACACGGTCGGGGTCGTCCTTGGTGTTACCATTACCATCGGTGTCCTTGGAGGGTTGCAAATCCCAGTGAACACGAAGGGGTGATTCGGAGTAGTTGTCGCTGACGGCGACTTGGAAGTCCAGTGCATCACCTGCAGTAGCCACGGTTGGGAAGGCGGCCAAAAGGGAGAGGTCAAAGGTGGGAAGGGTGGGGTCAACCGATTTCACCACGGCCGTGGCGTTGCCCGTGTTGCCACTGGCATCGGTGACCGTGAGCACGATGTTGTAATCTCGCAGTTCGTCGGGTTTGAAGGAAATCATCGAGGTGTTCTCATCCGCTTGCCCATCCACCGTCCAATCGCACCGTGCAATCTGGTGGTCGTCGGTGCTGCTCGAGCATGTCATTTCGATGGTGTTGTCGATGTTGACGCGCCAGCCCTCCGAAATCAGCGAGACGTTGGTCCCGGTCGCCTGGATGCCGGCGATGGGTGCCACGGTGTCTTGAACGGTGACGGTGTAGCTGGCAGTCGCTTCTTCGCCGGATGGAGCGGTCATTTTTACGGTGACCGTTTTGGTGCCCGGTGTTGACCAGGACGCATCGGCGCTGAGGCCGCTGGCGTCGGGGTCGTTGGTGGGATTACCGTCCTCGTTGGCATCAACGCTGGCATCGATGTCCCATGTGAACGTGCCCTGTTGGTTCAAGCGGTTGGGTGTGGAAGAGGCGTCCAGGGTGATCGTTTCGCCGAGGGAAACGGTGGCCATTTGCTGGTCTGTGATCGTTGGCGTGAGCGGTGGTGCCAATTCCAAGCGCACCGTCATTCGCAGCGCCTCGGTTCCGTTTCCACCGCCCAGCGGGCTGTCGGTGTTATCAACGACCAAGAGCAATTCCTCGCCTTCAAGCGTTGAGGGGACCTGCCACGTCAAGGATTGAGGAGATTCAACCCCTTGAAGGGCGCCGCCCTCAATGAATTGCACGCCGATGCCACCCGAGGTGTAGCGGTCGTGCATGGTACGGGTCTGGAGGTAGACATCGCCGACGAAGGTCAAGTCCCAGGCCGAAAGTACCACGGTGGTGCCAGCGTCCAAACGCAGGTCGTCGCCAGAAAGCAGGACTTCGTAGGCGCCTGTATCCACCGCCAACATGTCGTTGTAAGGTGTCCAGTAGGCCTGCGTAAGTTGACTGACCGAGGCGGAAACCGTGCTGCGAAGCCCGCCCTGGTCGCCTTGGCCCGCATCACCGTCATGAGCGCTGTTATCTAGCACCATGAACCAGCGCTTGGCGCTGATGGACGGTGGCACCTTCCAGTGGAATTCAAAGGCACCCAGAGCAGATTCGGTGCTGGCTGGTTGCGCCATGACTGAACGGTAGGATTGACCGAGTTCGTAGGGCTGGATGCTGTTTTCATCAAAGAAGAGCAGGTCGATGGCGTCGTCAACCACGATGATGCTCATCTCGTACACATCGCCCGGTTGCAAAACACCAAGGTCAACGATGACGCACACATCGGGGTCGATATCAATGGTCGGCGGAAGGTTTGCGCCGTCTTGCGTGAGGCAGGAAGGGGCGGCTCGTCCTTGGTCGGCTTGGACACCCATGGGGGCGGCGAACAAAAGCAGCACAAGCGCCCATGCCGTCAGCCAACGCATGGATGTTCCATCCTCACCGTTCATTTCAACGATTGGGTGGGATGCTCTTCGCCGCCCACCCCTCGCGTCCCCAAACCAAGTGGGTGAGGTTCCCGTCATCGTCGACCACCAAACGGTCGTTATCGTTCAGCGCCACCACGGCCACAACGTCAGCGACTGCTTTGGCCTCGCCTGCAGACGCCGAGGAATCTTTGATGCGGTTGCTGTAGTGCGTCAGCGCAAGGTAGGTCGCCCCAACGGCTTGAGCCGAAGCGACCGCTCCCGTGGCCGTCGAGTGCATGTGTTCCTCGGCCTTGTCCTGTTGCTGTTCAAGATAGGTGGCCTCGTGAATCAAGAGCGTGGGTGAAACCGAGGCATCCCATGCCTCGGGCGTGGCCATTGTGTCGCCTGAAATGAGAACGCTGACCGCCGCTCGCTCACCGCCCCGGAACCAAGAGGCAGCNATGGTCTCNCCGTTAGCATCGGTGATGTTCTCGCCCCGCGCAACCATNGCTCGCTGCTTGGTCGTGAGTTGCATTTCGTCCGCTCGGGCTCGGTCAAATTTTCCGGCCATGGCGTGTTGCTCGACCATCCATCCGCACGAAGGAACGCTGTGCTCGGTGGGNACNGGGCGCAACATGCTGTTGTTCCAACCCTCAGGTTGTGGCATACCATCGAGCAAGGCCGCGGCGCCGGTATCGGGGTTGATTTCCACCCATCGGTCGGCGTTCACATCACCCAACACCCAGCGGATGGGAAATTGAATCATGTCGCCACCCAAACCGTACCACGCCATCCATTGCCGGGTGAGGTCAGCAGGCGGGGTGTCTTCTGGCAACGGTTCATCGTTGAGAAGAGCATCCAATGCTTCGCCAGATGTTGGCCCGATGACGAGCAACGGTTGTTGCCGGTTCTCCAAGTCCATGGACTGCAACCAAGGCAGCGCGCCCCAGGTGTGGTCGAGATGACCGTGGGTAAAGGCCAGCACATCAACGGTGCTGGGTTTGAGCGTCTCGCCGACCGAGAAGCGCTTCAGTCGCCGTCGTTGGAGGGCGTAGCGGGTTTGGAAGCCTTCACCGCAATCCACGACGGCAATGCCGTCCGGGCCTTTGACCAGGCTGCCGCTGACGGCACGTTCAGGCGTGGGGCGGGCTGAGGCCGTTCCGAGGACGTGGACATCGAGCGTCATGTCTTCACCTCAGGATTGGAGCGGGATGGGCGTCGGAGGGAACCAGCGGAGGACGACGATGTCGTTGATGGCGCGAATCCATCGCCACGGGACAGCCAATGGAAGAGCACCTTCCACCAAATCCTCGGGGGTGTTGCGAACAAAGAGGTGGGTGCAATGAAGCGATTCGGCGTCGATGACGGCGTCGTGGACCTCGCCGAGTTTGCGCCCGTCAGGGAGGTAGACATCAAGCCCCGTCCAGTGGGACATGACCTCAACGCCTTGGACCATAAGGGCCGCTTTCGCTGAGACTCAATAAAGCCACGGCTCAAGCATGTGAAAATGTCGCCAATGTGCGCCCTTGTTGAGGAACTCACTTGCCACGGTTCAGGTTGGCACGGAGCGAAGGTCGCAACTTCTCAGCGCCCTTGCCCTTCTTGTGCAGACCACGACCGCGCTTACCGGCGGACGTCTTGCCACGGTAGGCTCGTCCACGGTGGGCTCGCTTGCCGTTGGCTCGTGAGAACACACCGAGCTGCTTGTCGTTGACGATGGCAGGGTGGTGCGTGTCGATCATGATGACTTCGTAGTACTTGTGCTTACCATCTTGACCAACCCAGTAGGAGTT
>FUFK010045463.1_pt1 | contig 32068 bp, 23 predicted proteins | sample 1021851 | NCBI WGS metagenome assembly FUFK01 (sample SAMEA51879418, study PRJEB19060) | metagenome | reverse complement strand
AAACCGCTGGAACATATAGTGGTGAATCCAATCCCTCTTCTGTCAATGGTTCTCGACAAGCAAAGCAAACCTCGGCACCAGTGACATTCAGTTGGGGGTCCACCGCCACTCGACGATCAAAGACGAAGCAATCACCATCCCAATGTGCTCCACCGACCTCTTCGAAGTAACCGAGTACACCTCCCTGCAATTGTCTGACGTCCGACCATCCTTGTTGCATCATAACTGCACTAGCTTTTTCACAACGGATGCCACCTGTACAGAACATTACCACAGTCTGATTTTTGTCAATTTCAGACTCTGCAACAGCATCTGGAAATGCCCTGAAAGAGGATAAATTAAGGTCAATTGCTCCTTCGAATGTACCTAATCGAACCTCGTAATCATTTCTAGTGTCTAGAACAACAATTTCTCTACCTTGGTCCAACCATGTTTTGAATTCATGAGGTGTAACCGATTCACCAGTTGATTCTGCAGGGCGAATAGAATCTAGCCCGAGGGAAATAATTTCGTTCTTCAATCTAACATTCATCCTTCTAAATGACATTCTTTCACTGTAGGATATCTTAATTGGAATTTCCTTGAACCTCTTATCCGATTCTAGGTATTTCAAAAAATGGTCAATCGAGGATTGTTTTCCAGAAAGAAAGAAATTTATTCCTTCATAACTTAACAAAATTGTACCTAGTAACCCTAATTCATCACAAGTTGATTTGAAGGNNGCACGAAGCTTGTCTCNNTCTGGAAGGTCAACGAAGCGATATCCTGCAATATTGACGATTTCACCTGTCATTCANTCACCTAACTCGATTCAGCCCGTGCGACTATTCCGCTTGAAACCCACCACGCATCGCCAATAGACCAAATATAGAGTACTGGCCATAATACAACAGTAAGGATTAGTGGAAATTGAACTGCAAACCAACTAGCAGCTTTTCGATGTTGTCTATTGAAATGTTGGCCGATGAATAAGAAAGGTATCAATGCCAAAGCAATAGCGATTAATGGCCTTAATGCACCCCACGGTCCTATACCACCACTAATTTCGTACCAGATTACTTTGACGACGCCTAAAGGACCTGCGTCGTCCACCTCATCGTCGACAACCTCAACGACGTAATCCGCACTCATTACCCCATGGTCAGGCCTTTGGCGAATGAATATGACGATTCTTTGACCACGCAAGACACAACTATGGATAGCCCTTCGGTGACACGTGAAACCCAGAGTTCTGCTTACCTCATTCCCAGAATTTGGAGGACACGATGAGAATATCTCAAAGAAAATAATGTTGGCTTTTGAATCCACTGGAATTGATGGAATAACATTGGAATCTAAATTATTGACATGTGATGAAGAAGGTTCACGAAGAGTGTCTAACCTAATTGAGCAGGGAGAGAAATATGACGCAATCATCCAACTGGGACTGGCCGATTCTAGAAAGGAAATTTCATTGGAAAGATGGGCTCATAATTACTCTAATTTCACTATTCCAGATAACTCGGGAAGGATGGCCAATGAAATCATCATCGAGCGTGGACCCGAAAAGTATCAGGCAACGGTTTCAAAGCATGTTTTGGATGAGGAATTTGAGAACGATGAAGATGTAGTTTGGAGCAATTCTGCTGGTCAATTTGTCTGTAACGAAACAATCTACAGGACATTAAATTCGATAGAATTAATGGGCGGAAAAATACCAGCAATTTTTGTCCATTTGCCGCCAGAATCTGAGATTTCACTTACAAGGCAAATGGAAGTAATTTCTCGTATTATCAAAACACTGGCATCTAAACCTAGGTTAGAAGTCGTAGGTGCACTCTTGTTTAATTCTGAAAGACGAATATTAGCCTGTAGAAGGCCGCCGCAAGATGTCTGGGCAGGTTGGTGGGAATTTCCAGGAGGTAAGATCGATGAAGGCGAAACTGAGAAGGAGGCTTTACGTAGGGAAATCATAGAAGAATTAGGAATCATTGTTAACCCAAAAAGTAGAGTTGCATCTCTTCAATATGAGTACGAGGATCGATTCGTTTCATTGTCTATCTGGGATTGTGGGGTTGTTGATCATGAATCCATTGATGTAAAAGAACACGATTTGATTTCGTGGTTAGACCAATCTTCACTCAATACCGTAAAGTGGCTTCCAGCCGATGAACCCTTGATTGAAGAGTGGATGAGATCGGGAATACCCTATTCTTGATTTGAATTCATGGTTCTATTGCCCTTGTTATCAAACCATTCTACAGGAGTTCCATCATCATCCATACTCAGTTCATCACCAAGGTGTCTTGGTATGCTGTTTCTACCCTCATGCCAAGTAATTTGCTCAATCCACAACCCTAGGTCTTTGCCTTGTAATGATACTTCCATAACTCCCCCGAGAGGGACTTCATCTACCACAAATGCTACTTTGCCTACAAATGCAGCCTGTCTAGATAATTGAAAATGAGTGGAATCTCTCTGTAGGTTCATCGTCATTGCATCAAATGCAGTATCTAAAATCCGATTAGTTGAGCAATATTCGATTATTCCAGATAAAGATTGAGATTTTCCAGAAAGCTTGCTATCATCTCGGGTAACTGGAAAACTTTCGTCATTCGCGTTAATTTCGCAATCCCAATCATGAAAAAGTGACTTTATTGCTTTCTCAACAAGAGTGATATTTTCATGGGTTTTGACTATGGTGGAGACNGTAATCTCCGGTTCCATGCACGNCCGAGGATGTGTATAGGTCATGATTGCTGTGGATAATCGACCTCCCATGTTCACGAATGATTCAAACCATTGATTTGTGAGGCGCGTCTATGGCACAGCGTTCTCCGTTGATTAGCGCGGGCTTGCTTCTAGCGCCTACAATATGTGTGGTAGCCCTTAGGTTTGGGCTTCCAAACATCGAGGAATTACTCAAACAAGACCTAATCGCCCAAGCGATTATTCACACCATTGCGGTAATTTTAGGAATAATCATGTATCTAAAATATCGAGTTGTTGAGGATCACGAATATCATCGTTCTAGTGCAATCAAGGGGCTATCAAGTATGTACCGACTTGAGGAAAAAGGGCTGTGGAGTCGTGGGGATTCAGCTTTGGAAAAATTGGAAGCTCAAGCCCGTAGAGAACCGAAAGGAAGAGCGGGCTTAAGATTTCAAAAGAGAATGAGTGGTAGAGTATCGGATTTGAATAAAGAAGGCTCCGAACTTGAACTAGATTCAGAAGATTCGCGGATGGATGTAGATGTTCAAGTAGAAGGTGTATCATATGATTCCGATTCGAACTCAACTCAATCAGAAGATGAGAACAAGCCCGCGGGGGCATTGGGGGCCAGTGCAGAAGCTTCCGCTCAACGACGCCTTGCAAAAGAATTAGCTCGTCGAGAAAAGCAAGTTGCAAAAGACGAAAAGAGGGCAATAAAACAGGCAAAGAAGGAAGCAAAGGCTGCTGCTAAGGCGGAGAAAATAGCCGCAAAGGCTGCTGCCAAAGCCGAAAAAGCCGCAGCAAAAAAATCAAAATCAGCCTCTTCAGAAACTAACTGGGATGCAATGGAAGACTCTCAATGGCAACCCGAAGTACCCTCATCTATTGCACAATCTGTAATTTCTTGCCAAGAGTGCGGGGCTGTAAACAATAGCGGTACCGCATACTGTAGTAGTTGCGGTGCTTTTCTGTAAGCATTCCAATGGGTTGAAAACAGACGCTTTGGAGCATTAGTTATGGTGGTCGCTTGAGTCAGAAGAGAGACTACTATGAGGTATTAGGCCTAGACCGAAAAGCGTCTGACCCTGATATCAAGAAAGCCTTCCGCTCAAAGGCTAGAGAATTTCATCCGGATAAGAATCCAGATGACCCTGAGGCGGAAGCGCGCTTCAAGGAAGTACAGGAAGCATACGCTATTCTTTCTAATCCGGATGAAAGAAGAAAGTACGACATGTTCGGCCATGATCGTCCTGGTGGCTCTCCATGGGGTTCAGGAGGGTTCCAAGGCGTCAATATCAGCATCGACGACTTATTCGGAGGGGGTTTTGACTCGATTTTCTCATCTCTTTTCGGCGGCGGTTCTAGACAACGACCCTCACGGGGGGCTGATCTTCTTATTCGCCATGTGATTAGTTTCCAAGATGCCTTTACTGGGCTTGATGATGAAATAGAAATCGACGTACTGAATCGTTGTGATAGTTGTGAGGGAAGTGGTTCTCAAACACCTGATGGTATCAGAGTTTGTCCCACTTGTGATGGAAGAGGAAGGCTAACTCGTATCGAAAGAATAGGGCCGTTCCAACAACAAGTAACCCAAGATTGCAGAGCATGTGGAGGAGATGGTAGAATCATCCAAAATCCGTGTAAAAATTGCAATGGCGAAGGACGAGCCGAACAACCAAAGAAAGTCAAATTTAGTGTCCCTGCAGGTATTGAGAGTGGAACTAGATTGAGATTGAGTGGACACGGGGAATCTCCCAGGGATCAAAACGGAAAACCGGGTAATTTGTACATTGAAATTGAGGTGGAAGAGCATGATTGGTTTGAAAGAGATGGTTCGGATTTGTTGATGGCTCTTCCAGTAAGTTATGTTGACCTTGTCTTAGGGACAAATATTGAAATTCCACACATCGATGATTCAAATCTAACTGTTAGTATTAGCCCTGGTTCAAAACCAGGAGAGACTGTTACAATTCCAAATCGAGGCTTACCTTATCCAAGAGGTGGGAGAGGTAGAGGTGCGGTAATGGTTCTACTAAAACTCTCAATGCCGAACAAGCTATCGCGCTCTACCAAAAAGCAACTAAATGAATTGAAGGAAGATTTGGCTAGCGGCGCATCAATCACTGATGACATCATCAATGAAGCAAGAGATAGGCGCCGCTCATGACCAGTCTATCGCTCTATTAGGTACTGCTGCCAAGGGCTCTCCGTTTACCAATCCGGAAAGGTGAAAGCCAATATTCGAAGGTTCTCCTGAGATGGTTAATCTCAGGAATGTGCTCGTCCGAGGAGATAATGTATCCAAGAATATTTCATCACCATTGAAGAGGTGCTTAGGTGATACTTCTGCAATATTTACACTCGAGCCTTCCGGTGCATAAACTCGCATTGCAGCCAATTCCCAAGGGGAGTCTGAGAGATGAATTCCAATCAGCATCGTGGCCTTTCCTTCGTTTATTCTCCAAGCACAAATTTCTACTTGTTCTGTGTTATGTCTAAGTAAAGGCTCACCCCAGTCTTCAACTACAGCCCGCCAAGGGCTATCTCCTAGTTGATGGAGGGCTGAATCGATTACCTGTTCATTGGTATCTTCTTCTGCGAGTAATGCAGTTAGACGTTCACGTAATCGCCTCAATCTACGTAATTCATGCTGTTCGATATCGATTTGTCCGAGCCCATCTCGCCAACGATTTCTATTCCAAAAAATGACTAGTATAGCAGGGGCGAGAAGGAAAAACCCTGCAAAGATATAGTAGTCAGTAAACAGGTTCGATTGGTCGGTGAATGAATCAGGATCGATATCTATAATTTCTCCACCATTTACAAGTTTGAAATCATAATATGTCAAACTAGCATCGCCAATTTTCTCAACCCTAATCGCATGGACGCCATGGGGTGTATCAATTAATCCTCCATCTGAGGCATTCTGAATCAACCATGTTTCTTGATTAAGGACAAAAATTTGGTAGCTAACTGGTTGTGTAAGATCCGCGTCAATATGTAATCTAGAGCCATTCGCAGAGGTTACCTCAAAGGAAAAAATATCAACAAATTCATCCCTTGACATTCTTGCATTAATGGTTTCATTGAAAGAAATCTGAGGCCAACTCCCTAGTTCTTCGGAATCCACCCATAGCCTGTCAGGTGCGTCTCCCATCGCCCCTGCATCCCCTTTAGGATACTCTGTCAGAGCGATATTCCATTCTGCAAGACTTTCTGAAGTCATTCGAAATTCCAAAGCCACCGTATCAACATCCGTCGTTATTGCATTTGTGCAATCGCCCTCTACATTGGAGAGAGTTCCATCAGAAGAAATCAAGAATACCTCGAAATTTACTTCATCTAACCTATCCCAACAATTCAGTGAAATGTCCATTCTACTCGCGGATTCTACCCGAATCGTGTCTCCTTCCGTGTCACTTGGCGAAATCCAACCGATAAGGTTCTGTGCCTCGATTGGGAATGGCAGTGGTTCATGATCACCCCAGTCGGCAGATAATTCCCCCCATGAAGCCTCTAAATTAGGAGGGTGGCTTAAGATGTACAACTCATAAACGGCAAATTCATTTTCAGGCAGTTGCTTTACTCGTAGCCAAAGATTTCCGTCCTGAGGATATTCGAATCGAAACCAACCGTCATCGTCGATTTCAAAGGCATCTAGGAGAGTCTTAGAGGAATCGTTTCTAAGCCAAAATTCTATATCTACAGATTCAGGCATTAATGGCCACGGCATTTCGATAATATCGCCTGCATTGCCAACAATTTCGATTGAATCTTTATCAGATCCATCATTAAGTGTTCCAACTATTAAATGAGTCCCTGAGTGTTCAATTTTTTGACAATTGTCGATGGGACAATCCCAGATGGGATCTACAATTTCTTGGTTAACTGTAATGCCTGGACTGGGTACATTATCTAACCAATCCTCATCTTCGATTATTATTGTAGAGGAATCGGCATTGACCCATTCACTCATTTCAAATCGCAAATCATCTAATGATGTTCCACCGTTGGCGGTAACTTGGAAATCAACCTGTCCGAAGGCTTCGAATGATAGCTCAATTCTATTTGAGTCCGAAACCGTGTAATTTTCTTCTAGAGTCGTAACTTTAAGTTCCATTCCTGGGCAGGATGACTTCTGACACCAGATTCTGATGAAAATAGGACTAGGTTCGTCAAAATCACTTGAATTGTCGATTAACGTAACAGTATTTTCACTATCCTGAGCAGTAACGTGAGAAACACTTCCAACTAGGAATATGAATATCACCAAAATGACACTTGAGGTCCGGTTCACGGCCCTTCGGACCGGCTTCTGCATTAGAATGCTTCAAGCGAACCGCATCGTTAGCGGCCTCGATGAGAGAGGGTGCTGATGAGCGGCCGCTGGCGCGAAGTGTTGTCGCAAGAGGGCGGTTTGCACGTATTTTCTCTCTCGGCGATCGGGCCTCACCTTCCTCCTGGACTCCTGGGGTAGTAGTTTCTTCAGATGACCCAGAAATCCCACTTGAATTTGCTGCATTTAGAACACTACGAGATTCCAGAGTAATCCCTGCTAAATTGTCCATCGAAGTGCTGGGTGATTTATGCCTACCATTCGGGAAATCGGAAATATGGAATGCAGAGGAGGGGCTCATTTTACCTTCCAGCCTAGTTGAATCGAATAGTGGAGAAAAATCGTTTGGCGGTCAATTATTACCCGTCTCCTGGCAATCCCTCCATCATGATGAGGGACTATTGGACAATTCGCTAGAGCCATCAATCGTTTCCATAATTGATGCACCCCAACTTGCAGAACGCCCTGGTAAACTTGTAGAGGCAATTGATGCAATTAGGAGACGATTTCCAACTTCACTCATCTGGACACCGGGTATAGGTGGGCCAGANAATTGCGCCNTACTATCTTGGATGGGCGTCGATTTATTCGATTTGTCAAGATCTAGAGAAGCCGTTGCGAGAGGCGTCATTCTAACTGAAGATGGTCCACGTGAACCTGAATCGACAGCGGGAGAAAAATCTGACTTCCAAACTCAACTTGAGGCTTGGAAAAGAGCCCTTGGGGCAACACGTTCCGCCATCAGAGAAGGGACGATTCGTCAGCTTGCAGAACGACAGGCATTGTCNAGCCCTAGGTCTGTTGAGAGACTGCGAAGACACGATTCAATCATGTCTGAAAAGGCAAGTGTGGATGCTGGTTCTGCCGGATTAGAAAGTGTAATCAAAGAAGGAACTAGACTACTTTGCCATTCCTATACAAGTAGAAATGACCCCTTAATCCGAGAGTGGAGAAGACGAGTTTCGCAGGTGCACACCCCTCCTACTCACCAAAGCAAGGTTCTAGTCTTGTTACCTTGTTCTGCTAAGAAACCGTATCGTCTTTCACAATCCCATCGTCGGTTTCAAAGAGCTATTACCACAAGGGGTGTAAATGAAGTCATGGTTACTGCCCCATTAGGTTTGGTTCCAAGAGAATTAGAGGACTTCTGGCCAGCGGCTCATTATGATATTCCTGTTACTGGTGATTGGGATATCGACGAATTACTAGTCATTCGGGAAATGGTCCGAGAATATGCAAGTAGGAATGAATTTGAGTTAATCATTAATCATTCTGGGATAGAGTTTGAAATTCCAACAATTAAGATTCTCGACACAAGACTTGGAGAATCTGCTGGTTCACAGAATTCTATCAGCAGGCTACAAGAAGCCATAGAAAATGCAAGTAAAGAATACAAATTACCTAACCCAAAAGAAAGTTTTCACCGACTTGAGAAACTCAAGTCAGCCTCACGTTTTCAACACGGTACTGATGAATGGTTGGAAGGCGCAAAAGTAACTGGCAGACCGCCAATTTTCAGAATTGAAAAGAACGGATTACAAGTTGCACTATGGAATCCTCGTTCGGGTCGTTTTTCGTTCTCTAAGGCGTCATTGCCCATATTAGATGCCTGTAATGCCTTACCGAGGGTAGAATTGGTTTCTAATTTTGATTGGCGTGGGGATTTATTCTCTACAAATGTCGTCAAGGCGGACCCAAATATTCGCTCTGGTGATGAAGTTCTAGTCTTCCAAGACGGTGTTTTGGTAGGTAGTGCTAGGGCCGAAGCATCTGGTTGGGAATGGCCTAGGGGGCCGGGTAGATTGGCTAAGGCGAAGCACCGTCTTTGATGAACCACCCTTTGGGTGACATGCGTAGCGATTAAAGAGGGGCAGCAGGTCGGCGAGCCGCTTGAGGTGACTGAATTGGCACGAATGCATAGTAAAGGTAAGGGAAAGAGCGGCTCTGATAAGCCAAATGTTTCCGATGCTCCAAAGTGGTCCGAATCAGATAAAAAAGCCGTAGAGGACCTAATCCTCAAGTTATCCGGTGAGGGGCATTCAACCGCAATGATTGGAACTATACTTCGTGATCAACATGCAGTTCCGGACGTTAGGTTGGTTACCGGTGAGAGAATCTCTGAAACTCTAGAGAGAAACGGAGTCGGAGGAAAGTATCCAGAGGACATGATGAATCTAATGCGCCAGGCATTGAGGATGATTGACCATCTAAACAGTAATCACAAAGACTTACACAATCGCAGACAATTAGAGTTAACCGAATCTAGAATTCGTCGTTTGGCCAAGTACTACATCGGTACAGGAAAAATTGATTCTGATTGGACATACAAGAGGGATGAACTCCGACTAATGGTCGAGTGAGATTTACCTCTTTCTCCATCTAGTAATTGCATAATTGCAAAGCGATGGGGATTTGAACCCCCCACAGCAAGCAGGTACGATGCGGCAACTGCTTGAGTCGGAGCCTTTCACGTCGGTGGCTCCCAGCCTGAACCGAGCAGTTTCTGATTTCAAAGGACACAATGGTCCTATGATGTTGCTGGNGGCTCCATCTCTTATTGGTGCGCTTTCTATTGCACCTATTGAAGCAGCCTTACTCGACCTAGGTTTACCCTATCGCCGTCGATTCAAATTGGAGTCTCCCTCCGATGGTTCTTGGATTCACATATTAGGGCCTGCTCAAGACTCAGGCCCGCAATACATCTCAGAACCCCCTCGCCTCAGTCTTGGATTGGCTCTCGTCGATGGATTGGTTTCTTCATCTGGGGACGCTAGAAGAGGGCCACTTACCACAGTGGCCCAAGCTCATGCAATCGCTCAATCATTGGCTCCTGAGGGCCCCCGGGTTCGGAGATTACGCCCCTGGTTAATTTCTGGGAATTGGTTACATTCAGCGCTAGATACAACTTACGATCCGGTTTTCACCGCACTTAGGGACATTCTAGTTGAAGAAGGCAGTGTTAGAATTGCTACAATGCCCGAAGTCCCTTCAATCGAATTATCCAATACACCTTGGATAGAACAATTGGCTCTAGAGGCAGTATCTTCTAAATGGCCGGATTTAGATATGGAAGGTAGGGCTAGAACCCTTTCGCATCTGATGCGTCCAGCACTGTCTCGCTCAACACCTTCAACGGCTAGAATGGAAGAATTGGGCTGGCATAGAGTGATTGGGCCAAATTGGGATTCAGATTTAGCATCGGAAATCCTCAGAGCCGCTAGACTTTGGAAACAAGGCTCTGCTAATCTAGCAGCGCATTCTCTCGTTGACTCATTATTANGGACAGGGAGATCTCCAAAATCAGAATAATCATTCTAGCCGTAATGTAGATTCGCAGCCACTACATTCCAGCCTAAGTGGTCTAACATCAGATTCAACCGCATTAGAGACTCCACACTTTGGGCATTTAACCTGAGCACTGGCTCGTTTGCTTCTTTCGCGTCCCTCTGAAAAATCAGATCTTGGGGATACTAGTGCCACAGGGAAAACCAGTAACATGCTTGAAGATACAACTCCTAGGACAAATGGCATATCAAGGCCCAAGACATACAATGCTAGAGAAAGGCCACCAAGAACCACCACTGTAAGCATCGTTGGAACCCTTGCTCGCCTCCTTGTCATTGCCATACCTAAGCCCAGAGCCAAAACTAGCATGAAGACAGAAACCATCGCTGAAACCAATGGTGAATATAGAGCGCCACCGGTTGGCACAAACTCAACTCTGAAAGATTCCTCAGTATCTAGATCGCTCTCCTCTATTGTTACTATCTCAAAAATAATCCATCTTCGATGCTTAGCATTAATGTCTTCTGCCGCTACTCCTCCAAGACCCTGTAGAGCAGTAGAGCGAATTTGTACATCTAACTCAACCTTGGTGTACAAATCTTCATCACTTGGTCGGATGAAGGATTCGATCAATTGTTGTCTTTCACCAGCATTTATTTTGTGGGATGTGTCAATTCGAATAGTCACGCTCTCGGCACTAAAAGCCCTAGTGTGACCCAAATCGATTGTTATTTCAGTTGGTCCAAGATTTACTGGATTAACTCCAAGAATCGACTCAGCATCTAGGTACAGTCCATTAGCGAAGAATGATTTCATATCTGAGGCAGAACCAACTAGATGGCTGTTTAATGCGGCAATTTCTGAATCGTCTACCTGTCCATTATTGTATTCAGCACTGGTAATACTATCAGAGTAGGTTCGTAGATTACGCCACCAACTATTGGAGGATAGACTATTGTTTCCAATATTGTCCAATCCCCATCTTACCCATTGAGACATTGCACCATCAAATTCTATTGTTACTTCTCTCTCAACCATATCTCCATCAAATTTAGCATTAACATCAACAAGTAAATTTGTTCCACCAGTTCTTAGAGGTTCAACAGCAGGATACCAGCCTCCTGTACCTCCGCTTCCTTCTCCTGCGACGATGTTGTATGTGCGATTTGCCTCTATTCTAAGGGCGGTTTGTGGAATGAGATGGAATGCGACCATGTATGATCCCGAATCTGCGGATTCTGGCATTTGCCAGGCGAAAGTAACCTCAACTCCGTTATTTGTTGGTGTTGCAATTGGGCTATCGGGGATGGCATTACTAGCAACTACCATTCCTCCGGTGGATGCGGACCACATTCTATCTCCAAATCCAGACTTCAGAAGTATTGGGAAGTATACCAATCTCCCATTCACGCTTGGTTCTTTCATGTCGATACTAACTAAGGGGAACTTCATCGAAATTCTTCCAGTGAACTCATCAGTCCCCCAGATAAAGCGAATTCCAGCATCATCTCCAGGGCTAGAAAATGATAAACTTCTAACTGAGAAAGTCAATTTTATTTTATCTCCAGAGCGAACTTCTCCTGCAAGAACCTCTACTGGAATCACTACTTCTCCCTCATTTGTGAGGAATAATCCTGCTCCGGCATCTCCCTCGAAGTAAGTACTGCCAATATTAACTCCTATTGTGGCATTTATTTGGATTCCAGCAGCCGCTTCAACCTCATATGGAATACGGAATTCCCAAGTTGAATCGGGGTAATCTCCCTGTAATCCCCAATTTGTTTCCCAAGTGCCAATTTCGACTAGTCCTTGAATGGAGGGTGTAACAAATTTCTGGAATTCCTCATCAAGGTCGGAATCAAATGGTGAAAGCGCTCCCTCATCAGCGCTACCAGTCAAAAATAGGTCAAAGTCCTGCGAAATGCAACAAGCACCATCTTCCTCAGCAGCTACTGGGGAATATGGCATAATGACTAGCATAAGTAGTGCCACAATCAGCACTGCTCCACCCCTCTGAGGTGCCTGCATATTGAGGAGTGGCAGGCTTTACACCCTTGAATGCGACCCTTTCTGGATTCATTTGTTGGAGTTTTCATTATCTCGGCGCCGTAGGCGCCGCGTACATACGCGAGACTGAATATTCTCTAACCGTGCAAAAATAGTAACTCAACAGGACCATTTTCGGGGACCTTCTCAATTTTTGCGAAACCCACCCTTTCTAACTGTAAGATTTCACCCTCAACTAAATCGATATTCTCGATTAGTCCTTCATCAATTCTAAACTCAGTTCCTAATGGAGTGGTTAGACGAGCCATTCGACTCTGATTTATTGGTAACCAATGCACTATAGTACGCTTGTCGCTTCTCTGCAAGGAGTTCACTATTGCCTGATTTTCCTTTATCAATACATCTGCGAAGTCCTTCAAACGTAATTTTTCGGAATAATCCCTATCTTCAATTACAAATTCATCCGAAATTGTCCATTCACGAACTCCTTCAATTTCTCCGTGTGGGTGACGAGCAATTTGCAACTCATCTGGATGTTCTATTTCATCCATATTTAGTGACATATTTCTTGGATTTCTGACGAAGGTTCTCCTCTCACAAACCGAATCAATCACGGAAGAATTGAATGACTCAATTGTTTGCATTGATATTGAAATATCCTTCTGGGTTAATCCAAGATCTAACCAGAAATCCCTGATGGCTTTAGATTCAAAACCTCGACGTTTCAATGCGGAAATAGTGGGTAAACGGGGGTCATCCCACCCCTCAAATTTCCCATCAGCAATATCGACCTTCATCCCAGAAGTTGAGAATCCTCCAAACTCGTGTACCTTTACTCGACCCCAATATAGGGGTTCAGGATATTCCCATCCGAAGTGATTGTACAATAGAGTCTGTTTTCTTGTTGAATCCATCAAATCCTTACCTCTAACAATATGGGTCACTCCTTGAAGATGATCTTCAATTGCACTTTGGAAATCTAGTAGTGGCCAGACTTTGTATAGGTCTCCGACCATTGGATGCGGGCTGTGTTGTATGCGTAAAGCGGGCCAATCACGAAGCGCAGGATTGGGTAATTCTAGGTCAGTTTTGACCCTTACAACCGCCCCGCCTTCCTCTATACTACCATCATTCATCGACTGCCAATCTGAGAGATTATTTTCCGTATTTTTTCCTCTACAAGGGCAGGGTTGTGAATTATCCCTGAGGTCCTTAAATTCTCCAGCACTACATCGGCACACGTAACCAAATCCGGATTCAAGCATTTGTTTGGCATATTCAAGATAGATTGGCATTCTTTCACTGGCCCGAATAATAATGTCGGCAGGTCTGCCTGCAATCCATTCGTATTCTTCTTCTATCCAACCATAGGCTTCTGGTAGAGGTGGTTTTACTCTAGTATCTGTATCATCGTAACGTAAGACAACTTTACCAGAATACATCTTTGCGAATTCGGAATTAATCACAACTCCTCTGGAGTGTCCAATAGTAAGAGGTCCATTTGGATTAGGTGCAAAGCGTAAAATCACCTTCCCCTCAATCGCATTGGGAAGTGGTTTTAATCCAACTCTTTTCTGTTGTTTTTGTCTTTGCAAAGCTTCTGGATTCGTTGCAGCTAAGGATTCTCTAACAGCATCAAGACCATACTCTTTCGCCATTTGATTTGCGGCTTCTACCTCTTCTTCTACCAAGGATTTGAGATCCTTTGCTCTAGGCCTGAGGTCCGCTCTTTCACCTAATAAGCGACCCAGTACAGAACTGGATTGACCGGCCCCATCGTACTCAAGGGTATTTTGCATAGCATACTTTCGAACTGTATCTATGGTCTTTGAATCCCAGTCGGAATCTGCCATGCTATCGGGCCTACGGCCCGAAGTCATGCATTTGACGCTTCTCTACCTGACCAGTCATCAAGTGACGATTGTACAACAGGTCCGCCTTGCTCCGACCGAATTGGAACAGGGGTCCCATGCAACTGTTGCCAAATATCAGATACGGTTGCCCAACTCCATCTTAGAGCGTCATGTGGTTTACCGTTCGAGAGCATCTTTTCTACGGCTACTCGTGTAGTTTTATCCGAAGGGTATCCTGAACCAATTTCAATACCTGTTCGAGCAGCGATTTCTTCGATTGCTGAGTCTCTTGATACTTTTGCGAGAATTGAGGCACCTCCTGTCACAAGGTCTCTGGAATCCATGCCGTGTTCGGCCTCAATTTTCCACCCCCCCCAGTCCCTGCCTAATGATGTTTCAAGCCTCATTGCGAACCTCTTTTCATTTACATCACAAGCATCTGCACGAATTACTCCCGATTCAATAGACAAATCTGTAGCAATAATCGCCTCAGAAAATAAATCGATTTCCAAACTATTCAAATCCGAACTTAGGCTGTTAATATCTATTCTTTTCGAGGAACAGAGAATTAACCCTGATTTCCAACTTCCATCCTCTATATTGCTATTAATTTCCTCGAAAATTCGAAGCCGTTCATTAGGTGAAAGATCCTTTGAATCCTTTACTTTTAATTCAGTTAATTGTTCGATATCATCTGCTGGGATTGCTAATGCTGCAACTACTAAGGGTCCAATAACAGGCCCCCTGCCCGCCTCGTCGACACCAATGATCCAGTCACTGCCCACAGAGCGCCGGTGGTATCACGGGTCTTCATCATCACGCAAATCTTTGCCGAGAGAATTCAATCTTTCATCGAAATCATCTAGATCCAAAACTATGTTTTCAGGATGAATTAGATCACTATCTTGCAATTGTTCTGCCATTTCGATTGCATCGAGTATGGCATCCTCAGCCTGAGATTCGTCAAGTAAATCTCCGGCATCATCGATTACATCTGCCTTCGGAGCCGGTGAAACTTCTCTAGAGTGGTCTCCTGATTTTTCCATGAATTCCTGCTTGAAGGATTCTAGATCGGTTGTTGGGCTCTCTATCAGTTCGGGTTTTTCTTTCTCGCTCGCATCAAATTTTGACATCCAGTCTCCAACTTCTTCAACAACAACCGTTGGGTTCTTACTTCTGTAATATTCTCTGTCTGCCTCAATTCTGTGTCTTATTGCAAAGGCTACCGCGATTGTTCCGACAATACTGACAATTACAATTAGAATAGTTTGCAACCATCGCTGCAAAAAATTACTGAAAACACTAGGCTCATCTGGGTCACCCGGTTTGGTTGGTTGCATACCATCAATTTGAGTTGAATGTTCTACAGTATGTTGAACTGCGGGGTCTCGGAACGATCTAATTTCGACTGTTAGAATCGCATTTGAGTCAATCGGAACTTCACTAGGAACATCCATCCAAACCTCGAAAATTAGAATCCCATTTATTGGAACATCCAGAACTTCGAATGATCTACCTTGGTTCGTTGAAGATTCTACTTCATTTGGAGGAATTACCCCAAAATCTGTAAAATCTGTGCATTCGACACCTACAACCAGTCCGTCGGGGCTATTTCCGATATTCTTCACTTCCCAATAACCGGTCAATCTTCCATCATTCACCTCAGCATCGGAGCGAATAATTTCCCAAGCGTGAACAGCTGCGATTGATACATCAAAACTAACCTCTGCAGGAACCCAGCCATCGACCTCCAATTCTAGTGTTACTTTTCCGCTAATTCCCGCCTCTAATCCAATTGCGGCCCAAGCTGACACATCGATTCCGTGGACGGTTTGACCAGGGCCCAAAAATCGAGTATATTCTGTAACGTTAACAACTAACCAGTCCGGTTTTTCAGACACACTCAGGTTGAATAGATAAGCCGCATCTCCAGTATTTTCAATAAATAATTCTACAAAACAAGTGTCTCCGGGTTTTACATCGAAATTGCAATTGACATTTGTCAAACCTAGGTCGCCACCGGACCGAGGAACTATGCTAATTGTCTGATTTAGCGTTTGAATATCTTCTACGCCATCCGCCCAAAATTGTATCTTCATATCCAATTTTCCAGAGGTTAAAATTGGAGATTGCACCTGCATACGAACAATAGTGGTTTCTCCTGGATTCATATCTTCCAAACCGGCCCGGTCATAGATTATTGCTGTCCACCCATCGTGTGCAAACGATAGGCTAGGTGTCTGTATTGGAGTTCCATTCTCGTAAACAGGTGCGATATTTATTCCAAGCGAATTAATCGAGTTACCAATATTCTGTAACTCAAATTCCAGGTCAGCAACGCCTCCCGGTTCGATAGAAGCAGTCCCACCTCCTTCGATTACTTGCATACCCTTCCATTCACCGTAACGAAGTGAAAAATTCCACCAATCTTGATTTCCGGTATGGTCTCCAATCAAAGCCACGCTAAAGTCATGAATCGAATCTGCAAGAGGGAAACCGGAGGATACTTCAGGCGCTGTAACACTAAATTCTAGCCACTGAACAACATCGCTTGGAGCGTCAAATGAAAATCCCACTTCCGGACTTGTTGGATGATCCCATGATATCTGCCAACCAGATGGGCTAGAGATTTCAATTAGCGCAGTAGTGTTTACCTCTGCTAGGTTGGTGAAATTGGCCGCTACGCCAATAGTTAGCCCCGGGTCAATGTTGAAAATTGAACCGGAATTGACTCCAAATTCAACTCCTAAATCTTCCAATTGCCAAGGGTAGGTTAATCCTGATGTGTTGAATACAGTGTGGTCCGCCCATTGTTGCAATTCTAATGTTCTAGATTGGTTTATTCCTCCAGTACTTGGTAGACCTACCGAGGATTCTCCGGTAACGGATACATGAATGACACAGGCGGCTAAATAAGTCCCTTGAATGGACGGGTGGCTCCCATCTGAAGCGTATAGGTCAGAGAAAATAGTTCCATCATCAGTAGCATTAGATATGGAGAAAAATATATTCTCAAATGCCATCCCTACAGGAGCGATGAACACTGGTCTTTGATCAGATGATAGGTTTTCAGCGTAAGCAAGGTAACCAGTTTCTAGATGATGTTGCATCGTTTCGTAGTCAGGATATCTCCAACTATTGCTCTCATCACCATATCTGTAGCCCCAAGTCATTAGAAAGAAGGTGTCTCCGCCATTGTCATCAACCAAATCATCGATAATTTGAGCGCCTTGCATGCTATCTTGCCAATAGGATGAACTTGTTGGGAAACCTGGAACTTGGCTTTGGTCTTGCAATATCACATAATCGTGAGGAGACCTCAGAGTGCTGAACCATTCAGTACCTTCAGTTTCAGCTTGTTCTCCATGCCAAGCAAGTGTCTTGCCTCCACTAGTTAAGGGCTGTACATCGGGGGTAAATCCCGAAGAGGTTAGTAAATTCTCAACTCTAACACTCAATTGATTGTTGGAAGTATATGAATTTCCAATCAATAATAGGTCAAGTGTAGAATCATTGGAAGACGACTCCAAAGATTTCGGAGGCTCATTTAATTGGCTCGGCGCTGTTGATACAGATAGCAATGCGAGAATCATTGCCATGGCCAAAGCCCTGCCTCGCATGATAGACGCTCATCGTTCTCGGTTTTGATTCCTACCCTTTCTCGATGAATCGATTAAACGAAGCAACTATGCTTTTGGGTGCTGTTCCATGATCATGGCGTCGAAGTGGCCATTTGGTAAGAAGAACGCCCCCGCCAAACCAAAGCCTACAGAAGAGAAGGCTGAGGTAGTTGAGTATGAGAGAAAGTCTGAGGATAAACAGGAGGATTTAATCGAGGATAAAAGCCACCTGAAAGACAAATCTTTTCTTGATGCAATGGCGCTATTAGGCGATGATTGATTTTGAGGACTCAGAGTACGGGGTCTGGGATAAGGCGGCCTATGGCATCGATGTCGAATTCTCCAGCTTGAATTGGAACTCGAAGGCCAAATTCAGAAGCAACAGCAGGATCTATTTCTCCGATTTGTCCGATTTCTTCTCCGGATACAAAGACCTTAGCGCCCCTTCCAGATAACCAAGGTCCTTCTTGTAATTCGGTTGATTCCCAAACGATGTCATCAAGATTTGCTCCAATATCTCTGAGGAGGGCTTGTGCAAATCCTTTCGCGGCAGAGAAACCTCCTCCAACTTCAGCACAAGCCCACGCAGCCCTTGTAGCATTATGAGAGTCCAATACAACCGTCCCAATTTCGTAAACTCGTTGTGGTAATTCATGATGTCGATTTGCTGCCAGTAGCTGCAACAAACTTGGAAGAATTCTCTGCCTCATAATTGTGTGGTCAATGGTAATTGGGTTTGCTAATTCAGTAGCAGTTGCCAAACTCGCCCATCGTGTATTGTCAAATTGAACTCTTTCGTTTGATAATGTAAGACTTTGAGTTTCTTGAAGATTCAATGAGCGTAAACTTTCTCGAATTCTTCTATGTAAATGCGCAGAAGGTAAAGGAATAGCATCTAGATGAACGGATGATAAGATGTTGGGCATATTCTCGTATCCATAACCGATAGCAATATCCTCAACAATATCCACTGGATGCATTATGTCAGATCGCCATCTAGGCATGGCGATTACATGTTCTCTTTCACCTACTTCTAGGTCCGCCCAACGCTCGGCTTTGTTTACTCCATCGGTTACCGCGCGTGAGGCTACTAGATTACCCCCCATCCTTTGTATTGAGGAGGCGATTTCTTCACTGCCAAGAGTCAGGCCAAGAATTCTTTCAATCAATCGATCAGACACTCTATGTTCCTTGGACTGCATATTTGGTGTCATTCTAACCAGTCCATCGTAACCAGTGACCTTCACTTGTTCTATTGTTCCGCCGCGTTCAGATAAAGCAAGACAAACGAGCAATAAACAAGCTTCTACGGCTCTTTCGTCCCAGCCTGTTACGTCAATGAAGAAATCTGTTGTAGATTCACTAACTGTGGTATGTTCTCCATTAATTATTGGTGGAAAAGATAGGATGTCATCATTCGAATCTAATATTACTGGATAAGCATCCATATTTTCCATTAAAGGGGCGTATTCTACTCCCTTCGGGTGTTCGCTAAGTATCTCATCGATTGACATTTTCTTATCCATAGCTAATGGGATAAACGAGTGTGTGCCAGGTACAGTAACCACTCTGAAAGGCGGACTTAAAGTCGATAGATCATGAACTCCTATAGATGAAAATCGCCTTTTGCGACCAAGGCTGAGGTGTAATTTTTCCTGATGGTCCATTAAGGATTGAATAAATTGGTCTTTTTCCTCATCAGTATCTCCGTTATTTACTCCTCTGACAATCGCACCCATGATGACTGGTCGAACTGATTCAAGACTGGAATCAACCTCCAAAGCGATACCACTATCTTTAGTTTCAATTGTAGGTTTTTGACTATCCCCGTCTAGAAAAGCCCTAGCTGCTCTTGCCATGGTTTCATGACTAAGAAGGTCCGGTCGGTCAGGAAATACCTCAATTTCAATTGATTCTTCATCGCTACCTTCGACCACGCATCCGATTTGAGATAGCCTTTCCATCCAATCTTCGGAATCATAAGTCGCACCATTTTTTTCTTGAATGGAGCGAAGTAAAGAATGACTCAAGGTGATAGTTGGCAGATTAACACCTCAGTTTCTCAACCACATCGGAAGCGGTCTGTCATATCCTATTAATCGAAGACCAGATATTGCTGCGGTATCATGATCGAGAGCTCGCAGATTTCGTCTTGTTAATTCGTTGAGATTGTTTATTCCCAATTCTAACATCCAACCTCTTAATGTTCCATCCATCCAATTTAGTGCTGCTTCAGCATCACCATTAGGAGGAGGCGCTACAACTGCAGAACATCCAGCTGCAATAGTAATGAGTAGATCTTCTGCAGAAGGGGCTTCGTGCATCTGGAGTAAAATTCTCCTTCCTTGATTTGGCAAGTTCATTGCTTGAGCGACTAGTCCAATTCTGGGTAATGCCGCTGCGGCCCTCGAGCCTCCGGCTGAAGCAACATCAACTATTGCGCCATCAAGGTCTAAATCTACAACTAAGCGGAATAGGTGCTCTACCCTTGAGATGCTGTCCTTTAGGAATACTAGTGAATTGTCGGTCATCCTACTGTAAAGTGAAACCAATAATGCTTCGATTTCTGCATCGTTAATGGCTGGCATCTTAGTTAGATCTAGAACCATACCAGAACATTGATTGATTATACCTACAATATCCGATAGATTTTCTTCGGTGACCAAAATTAGGTCGTTTGTTCTAGGTTCTGAAATAACTAAACATGGTTGATTTGTGGAATATCCACTAACCTTCCCTCAGTCATATTTTCCTTGTTAATTATCCAAGGAAGAGGAGTTATCAGTCCATTTTCTTCTTGACCAGCAGGGTGTATTGGTGAGCTAGTGTCTACTTGGGTGTGGGCGGGTAATCTATCCCTTGCAGATGGCACTAGTGTGATTCCTTCGAAGCCCTCGGTAACGGATGTCTCGGGTAACTCGGGTTGCGGAGGTCCATCTTCGCTTGGTACGATTACCAAAGCGTCTGAATCAATGTAGAGTCCCAGTGGTTCAAGATGTTCCGCCAATTCATCCACTTCACTCGAATTAATCGATCTCATTGTAGCTCCTTCCCCCGGTGGAGGACAGGAACCAGAAATGATCAAGCGGCCGCCAACCATACCTCTTCCCGGGTCGTTTCCGGTGTTTCCAAGGACTACTACAGTCCCTCCCCTCATGGCTGCACCAGTAGCAGATCCAGCGTGACCTCTGACAACAACGAATCCACCATTCATCTCGGCTCCGGTTTCATTTCCTACAGAGCCTTGGACAATAATCTCTCCACCAGCCATTTTCTGGCCCACACGGTCTCCTGCATCTTTCTCTACAGTGATTCTACCAGACTTCTGGAAGGCACCTAACATTGAACTACAACCTCCCTGAAGAGTGAAGGTTCCTCCATCATTCATCGCCCCTGCACATTCTCCCAAATCACCCAAAAGTAATACTCTGGATTTTTCAGGAAGATGGGTGATAACACCAATCTCTCCATTCTTGGGTTTCTCGTCTCCTTGCTTGCCCCATCCGATGCGGACCAGCAAGTCTCTTTCGAGTGCTTGTTGCAACATCTTATCGAGGTCTCTGTTTAGTTTGACACTCTTCGCGGTGATGTCGCGCATGTTATCTCCAGCCATCTACGGAGTGGATACCGTCTTCATTCTGACGGGTAAGTAGATAGTGAAGATTACGATATTTCTGTTTACTTTCCGCAGCGTCTTTGAAGAGCATCATTGATAGAGGTTCGATTACGGCATCAATCCGTCCAAAGGGCGCATGGGGTTACACCATGGGATTAATTAAAGTCGCAATTAACGGATTTGGAACAATCGGAAAAAGAGTAGCGGATGCTGTAGATGCACAGGATGACATGGAAATAATTGGGGTCACCAAAACAGGCCCTTCTTTCGGCTGCGATTTAGCTGTAAAAAAGGGATTTCCACTATACTGTACATTCGATGATGCCGAAAGAATTGCGGCATTTGCCGAACAGGGGTATGAGTGCAAAGGTGGGCTTTCCGATCTTCTATCGGTAGCGGATGTAGTAATCGACTGCGCCCCCGGTAAGATGGGTGCAGGTAATCTAGCAAAATACAAAGCCGCCGGTATCAAACATATTTTCCAAGGCGGAGAGAAGCACGATCTTACAGGCCTTTCATACACTTCATGTGCAAATCATGCAGCAAATTTGAATGCTGAAGGAACAAGAGTGGTATCTTGCAATACCACAGGACTTTCAAGGACCTTGGTGCCTCTTTACGAGCACTGTAGCTCATTGAAGGTTGAATGCACGATGATCCGACGTGCTGCTGACCCTGGCGATTCAAAGAAGGGGCCAATCAACGCTATCAAACCTGTACTAAAAGTACCAAGCCATCATGGTCCAGATGTAATGACCGTCAAGCCAGAAATTGAAATCAATTCACTAGCTGTTGCAGTCCCTACCACAATAATGCATGTTCATTCAATCATAGCGGATTTACCCGAAGGGCATGGCCTGACTACAGAATCAATTATCGAAATGTGGAAAGAACAACCCAGAGTAATCGTGATGCATGGAGAAGAGAATCGGATTACCACAACCGCCGAAGTAATGGAAATGGCTCGCGACATCGGCAGAAAGTGGGGCGATTTACATGAAATCTTTGTATGGGAAGATGGGGTTAAGTTGGTAGGAAACCGCCTATATTATTTCCAAGCTATCCATCAAGAAAGTGATGTCATCCCAGAGAATATTGATTGCATCCGCGCACTCATGGGAACTGAAACTGATTGGAAAATTTCGGTTGCGAAAACCGATGCTTCAATCGATGCCTATTACAACCTTTGATTAGATTCGGAGCCATCCTTTTTTTGACTTGACCATAGGTCAATCAACATGAACGGTCAAAAGCCCCTCAATTCTCCGATTGACTCGTGACTGACCGCCGGCTTGCACTAATTACCCTGTTCATGCTCCTATTGAGTGGATGGTCTGTAGGGGTCACATCTGCCTCTAATCTAAACTCTCAAATTGACTCTGAAAATGACGAAATGGAAGAGTCTGATGCTAAATTTAAACCATTTTCAAGCGCCTCTTTCGGCACTCATCAAATAAAGCAAAGTTCTGGACTTATCCATTCTCCATATGGTAGTTTCGACCCTATTCTACACCCGACACCACTCGGCCCCGAAAACATAGTTGATTTACACGCCCTCGATAGAACGCGATTCGCTCTAGTACAATCAAGTACAGCAGACTTGACATCTCTTCAACAAAATTTACAGGACAAAGGCATGGTGATCATTGAAACAATTCCTGATAATACTTTCATAATAAAAATTCCAATCCAATTCAACTCAGCAAAAACTCTTCTTGAATTGAGTTCTATGGATGGGGTAAGATGGGCGGGAGAGTTGCCGATTGCATGGAGGGTGAGCTCTCAGATCGCTTCAATTGCTGGCAGGGATGCAATCACTGTAGACCTCGATATCACTCCAGCACCTGATTTAACCAACATGGAACTCAAGCAATTGCAAGCCGATCTTGAATCTGTATCTGAATCGGTAGGGGCAAGAGATATTTGCGATGCTCATCTATGTCAACCAAAGTCAGTTAATGCAATTTGGATTCCAATTCTCGCCATGGACGGACGAATTTTACATATCCACCAAGCCTCAAAATTAACAATACATAATTCCGTTGCAAGTGACATTGCAGGAATCAACCAGGCTCTAGTTAACTCGGCCAACACTCTAAATGGAAGTGGTGAGGTTATTGCAATCTCAGATACAGGCTTAGATGCAGATCATGGGGATTTCGACGGGAGAGTTAGAGCGGTCTACAATCAATTTGGACCCGATAATTCAGCATTAGACAGTAATTCAGGACACGGCACTCACGTCGCCGCCACACTTCTCGGTGATGGTTCTGGTGACGTATCTGCGTTAGGAATGGTGCCAGCAGCCACATTCCATTTCTACCAGCTCGAAGTCGACTCTTCAGGAATCCTAGCTAGATGGGGTTCACTTTACGATATGTTCTCACATGCTTGGCAGAATTCTGCTAGGATTCAAACCAATTCATGGGGTAACGAGAACTTAGTCGGAGAATATAGTTCTGATTCGCGTTCCGCAGATGCTTTCATTGTCGATAACCCTCGATTCTTGGTTCTCTTTTCTTCTGGAGACCTTGGCGAAGACGGAGCGAGCACGGTGACACCTCCTGGTTCCGCTAAAAACGTCCTCACCATTGGTGCTTCGACAACTGGTTCTATGGGGTCTGACCCCGAAGGAAGTGTGCCTGCTTTTTCTTCAAAAGGGTCAACGCTGGATGGCAGAATCAAACCAGATCTAGTGGCCCCAGGAGTTATGTTATGTTCTGCTAGGGCTGAGGAAGCGAGTAGTGCCCAAGGTGAGTCGTGCAGTTCTACGACACATTCCGATGGTACAACTCCTCTCTATATGGCCTTGAATGGTTCTTCAATGGCTACCGCTGTCGCAGCAGGTGGTGCTACAATGGTGCGTCAATACCTAAGAACTGACGTTGGAATTACTGAGCCGAGTTCAGATTTAGTCAAGGCGTTATTGATTAACGGGGCCGAGGATATTGGCGCTGCAAATATACCAAACCCTTCGGAAGGTTGGGGTCAAATTGACGTTGCAAATTCAATTACTCCAAATGAAGATGGAACTGATTTGGATATATTATTCGATGACAGTCGGGAACTAGATCCGGGGCATAGTTTCGTTTACACCTTTGTTGTTGACTCTTCAACTGAATTCGATGTAACCCTAGCTTGGGTAGATAGAGAAGCATCAGTAATCGCAAACCAAAGCGCTGCAAAATTAGTCAACGACCTAGATTTAACGGCAACCTCTCCAGATGGAACTGTATATCATGGAAATTTATTCTCCAATGGTTATTCGACAACTGGGGGAGTAGCAGACCGATTGAATAATGTTGAAAGAATTAAGATTCCAGCCGGAAATGGTGGAACATGGAGTATTTCTGTTGGGCATGCAGGTGGAATGACCCAAAGTTTCGCATTGGTTTCTACTGGATTATTACAGGAGCAATTAGTCGCAGACCTAACTGTGTTTGAAGGTTCTTTGAGTACTTCGATTTTGGCTCCATTACAAGGAGATACCATCCTAATTGAGGCTTCATGGCGCAACCAAGCCACCCAACCCAGCGGTGCTTATACTATCGAGATTGAGGACCTAACTGAGGGGACAATACTCTACACTTTGGAAAAGACTTCTTTGGGTGCTGGAGTAACAACTTCCCTATCCTTCCCTCACGTATTCCAAACAACCGGTGACCATCTACTTGAATTGAGGATTGATACTGAGGATACTGTAGTTGAGTTGAACGATGAAAACAACGGGGTGAACAATAATCACTATCAATTAACTGTTCAAATATCCCAAATCGGAGTCAGAATAACTCCACTGATGGAAGATGGTTCAGTTCCTGTAACTACCTCTGACCTCGAACAGGCATTAACCAAAACATTAGACCCTAGTACAGGTAGTTTGCTAACCTATGAATTCCTGCTGCAAAACGAAGGTACTTCTGCTATTTCTGTCGGTCTATCGGTGACACCTGTCCAGAAGGTTGACGATCAAGGAATTTTACAATCTCCAATTGATGAATGGTGGAAGTTACTCAATGAAACTGGCCCTTGGGACCTTGCAGCATCCGGGGATGTCGGTGATTCGAAAATTGTCACATTAACTTTGGAAGATGTCGATGCCGATCTAGAAAATCCCGCTGGTCCAAGGTATGCTCTTCCTGGAAATTTTGTTAATGACTTGAATTTATTCGATAAGGACGCACCAACTATTTCTCACACCATCCGAATTACTTCCGTCGTTGAGAGGGTAGAAGGCCTATTCACAATACAGGCAGGAACTGGAAATGACCTTGGTGCTAAACCAGGACAAACCGCCGCTTATTCACTATCGATAAGGAATACAGGTAATGGAGACACACAATATTCAGTCAGTTGTGATAGCCCTAACCAATGGTTAGTCAATATCGCAAATACTGGCTCTTCATCAGTGATTTTGGATCCGCTTAGTCGATTGCAATTCCTTCCGCTTCCTATACATGTTAGAATCCCAGCCACTGATGGAGGCGAACCAGCGGCTGGGATTACAGAGGACATTACTTGTACAACAACATCCGTACAAGATTCCTCGGTAACGAAGACGGACGTTGCTACTGTTACCGTCTTCGAGAGTTATGATTACGAAGTAGACTTAGAAGATGAAGATGGGACCTTATTGGGGGCTTTAGCGCTTGCAGAAGATAGAGCAGTTCTAAATGGCGACATGTCTGAAACTAATGTAATCGTCTCTAATGACGGAAATATTAGAATGGATTTCACAATGACAGTTAGCTCCTCATTGAATACATGGGCGACCCAGTTGGTCTATGGTCAACAGCAAACAACAGAACAACTGCAATTCTCGATTGAAGCAGGCGAGTCAGCAACGGTTACTGTTCAGATGATGGTGCCAGAAAATGCCCAGATGAATACCCGGAATACATTGACACTTCGAACAACTCTACAAGGTGGTGAGATGGTCGTAAACGCAACCCGATTCATTGTCCAGGAAATCGCAGCCCTTGATGCATCCGAGGATTCTACGATTTCCCTATCATTGGGCCAAACCGGAACCACTGAGGTTTGGATCAGAAATGCAGGAAACGTACCGTTATCTCTGACTTGGAGCATTGGGACTCTGCCAGAGGATTGGGTTGGTGGTTTCCAATCACTTATTCCATCAACACTAGATATGAATCGTGAGGCTCTTGTAACCGTAGGTTTGGATGTACCCGGTAACTTACCAGTTGGAATGATGGAACTAACCGTCCCAGTTATTGTTGANGCAATCACTCCAGGAATGGAAACTGTAACTCATACTTTTCAATTGAATGTGGAGATTATGCCATCAATTTACGTAGATCTATCTTCTGATTCAATGACGCTTAATGAAATCAAATCAGGTTCCTCCGGTGCGTTCATAATCTCTGTTACCAATCTAGGAAACCAACCTTCAGGGTTTAGTTTTCAGGCAAGTGAATTGTCAAATTGGAATATTGAAATCAATCCAACAACAGTGGATTCAATTCCAGTTGGAGAAACCGTCGAAATTACTGTAGAAGCATCGCCTCGCAAATCAGCATCACCTGGCTTGGCGAGTTTCGTATTCTGGGCGAATTCTACTGATAGCGGAGCAGACTCTACAATTACAAATAATGAGATTCTTCTGGAAGTATCCCGATCTAGAGACGACTCGTGTAGTGGTATTGGTTGCTTGATGGTATCGCTAGGCTTGCCTAAGTGGACCCTTGCAATAGTCTTCCTGGTGGTTCTATCTGGCTTAGGAGTTGTACTGATTCGTATGCGAAAAGAATCTGAAAACAACTTGAGCCCTGATGAGGAATTAATCCCGTCGGGTTCGGCACTTCATTCTGGTTCCAAAACTGAAAGAATGGCGATGGCCCTAGAAACAGGATCTGCAGGAGAGGTTTTGAGTAAGTCCGTTAGTGACGACGAAATCACAGATGTTATTTCATCCTCGGCTCCATCGCTTCCTCCCCCTGTGCCTGTGCCTCCTGGTGCAATGCCTCTTCCTCCTGGTGGATTACCTGAAGGATGGACGATGGACCAATGGGTGGCTTACGGCCATCTCTGGTATGAACAGAATACCTGATTGCACTCAGGCACTGACTTAAGACCACGAAGCGGCTGGCGAAGCCAATGACAGGGTCAATAGTACTCTTTGGGCCTCCCGGTGCTGGAAAGGGAACACAAGCGGGTAGGATAGTGGAACTTACTGGTAAGCCACAAGTCTCCACAGGCGATATGTTGCGGGCAGCTGTAAAGCTAGGTTCTCCAATGGGGATGGCTGCCAAGGAATTTATGGACGCAGGATTATTGGTGCCCGATGAGGTAATTATTGGCTTAATTCAGGAGCGATTGCAGGAGGATGACGCCAAACAAGGAGTACTTTTCGATGGTTTCCCCCGGACAATTCCACAAGCAGAATCTCTCGATAAGATAGCCACAGTATCTTCTGTAATTTCCATAGAAGTTCCGGATGATGCAATCGTGGAAAGAATTGTTGGAAGAAGAATGGATTCAGAAACTGGAGATATATACCACGTCAAATTCAATCCCGCTCCTGCCGAGATATCGGATCGGTTAATCCAAAGACCAGATGATACTGAAGAAACTGTCAGGTCTCGATTGGAGGCCTATCATGCGCAGACAGCTCCTCTTGCGGATTGGTACTCAGAGCGAGGATTATTAATCAAAATAGATGGTAATGCCTCAATTAACAAGGTCGGAGATTCAGTGGAAGCGGCAGTCTCTAGAATTTTATGAGGTGTGTTTATGTCAGGTCGTAGAAGAGGCCGAGGCTCCAAAAATAGGATGAAGAAAGCCGAAGAATCCATCGAGCACCTGTCCGAATTAATTATGCAATCGGACAAGGAAATTTCCAACATGGCGGCTAGGGATTTGCTCAGGGTGTCAAAGCGGCATGGTGTAAGGGCTGGAAGCCCCATTCGAGATTTAATTTGCAGATCGTGCAATACTGTGCTTAGGCCCGGAGAAAATACTAGGGTTAGAATTCAAGATGGGATTCGAAGGATAACCTGCTTAGATTGTGGGAGAATTCATCGCAATAAAATTTGCAAGGTGGAATAGTTATGACGTCTGTGCCTAATCACATAAAACGGATGGCTAATGATAGAGATCTCGTAGTTTCTGTGAGGGTTGGCAGGAATGGACTTACCAATGCTATAGTCGAGGAACTCATCGATCAGTTGAACAAACGAAAATTGGTCAAGATAAAAGCAAACAAAGGAATTGTAGAGGATGCAACGGATAGAACCAATCTATTCTCTGAATTAGCGCAAAGAACTGACTCAACTCTAGTTTTCCACAGAGGTAATGTAGCAGTATTTTGGAAGCCCTGAAGTTAGTATTATCTATATGCTAATCAACATCGGGTTAAACTATGAGCAAGGCATTGAATGGAACGGGTATCAGTCAAAGACTGATTCTCCCAACTTTATTGACAACTTTTCTCATTCCTAGTGTATTGGGTGCTTCTACTGGTAGTGACCAATGGGTNGCTCCAGAAATGCCTAGTTGGGCTATTCCAGCAGCCTTTGCAATTTTGCTAGGTGTCTATGCTTTGATTATTTTCGAATTAGTCCACAGATCGTTGGCTGCTGCGATTGGAGCGGTAATAGTAGTAATTACACTTCATGCGATAGGACCGGGCCCAGATTTAGGAACAATTGTGACTTGGATTGATGAGGAGACACTTGGTTTGTTAATCGGCATGATGGTCATAGTTGATATTCTTGGGAAAACTGGTGTTTTCGAATGGGCCGCTGTACAAGCATACGCAATGAGTGGTGGTTCAATTTGGCGACTTTCAATAATTCTTTGTACTATCACTGCGGTATTCTCGGCTTTCTTAGATAACGTAACTACGATACTCTTGATTGTCCCAGTTACTATACAAATAGCACGTGTATTGGGTATTGAGCCAATCCCTCTAATTATAGCAGAAGTAATGTTCTCAAATATTGGCGGTGCCGCAACTCAAATCGGTGACCCTCCAAACATTATTATCGGCGCCCAACTTTCACCACAAGCACTTTCCTCTAATGAAATGTTAGCAGGTCAAGGCATAACCTTCATCGATTTCATTATTCATGTTGGCCCGGCTGTAGTGATCTGTATGGCGCCTTCATTTTGGCTGTTAAAGAAGTTGGAGATGGAAGGCCTTTCTGGGGAACGACATCGTAATGTTGAACTGCTGAAAATCAGGTATGGGATAAAAGATAAAAAATTGCTGAAGAAATCAGGTGCTATTCTTGCTTTGGTAATATTCGCCTTCTTCGCGCATTCTAGTTTCCATCACCCAATTTTCACTGTGGCAACAATCGCTTTGGGTGGTGCCGTGCTAATGCTGCTAGTTACTTCTCCACATCATGTAGAGGAGCAATTTGATGCCGTTGAATGGACTACAATCATATTTTTCGCGGGCCTATTCATAATGATACATGGGCTCGAATTTATGGGTCTAATCGACGCCATTGCTGATGGTATATCTGATACAATCAAACAGGCTGATGAGAGTAATAGATTGATGGTAGCAGTGCTGCTATTGCTTTGGGTATCTGCAATAGCCTCTGCATTTATCGACAATATCCCTTACACAGCCACTATGGTTCCAGTCGTAATTGAATTGGCTTCAAATCCAGAACTAGGCTTAGCTTTAGGTCCACTTGCTTGGGCCTTAGCGCTTGGCGCCTGTCTAGGTGGTAANGGTACAATAATCGGNGCTTCAGCGAATGTTGTAGCAGCAGGTTTGGCAGAAGAAGCCGGTTACGACATTTCCTTCAATCGATTCTTCAAAACTGGATTCCCAATCATGATACTAACTGTAACACTAGCCACCGCTTATTGCGTCGTTAGGTATGCAATAGAATGGTCCAATGATGTAATCCCTATGGCGATTATAGCAGGTATGATGTTGTTATCATTATCTTTAACCCCGATGATATATGGTCCACCTCCAAGTAGTCCGCCTGACTTTGAATTGGAATGATTATTGATTAATCAATACGATACTATCAAACCTCATTATCCTCTACATCGATTATGCAAACCTGCTCGGTCTGCCTTATGGTTCTGAATGAATCGGGGGTTTGCAGCCTTTGTGGTAGCGAAGAAAAGGTAGAGGTTCAATCTCCGAATCCTAAGGAGTCAGAAGGTTCTGTAGACTTGCCTTTTGGCCTTGGTGGAGATTCGAATATGGTACAACCAGATTTGCCATTTGGAATCGAACATCTGCCTTCTAGGGGCGCTGAAATATCTTCGGCTAAGCCGCCCGAGCAAGAGCATAGTAGTCTTCCTTTTGGATTAGAACATATTCCAAATAACAATAATTCCGATTCTCAAACTACTGAAACCAACTCTGAGCAAGAATCTAAACAAATTGGAATAGATCTCGAACACTCAAAAAAAGAGCAAAATTCAACGGAAAAACCCACTAATTCTTCAATAAATTCAGATGTAAATTTACCCTTTGGAATAGAACATATTTTTGATGAGTCTTAGAACTGAGTCTTTTCGGCTCTCTATAACGCGTTCTGACCCCCATCGGGATGACCCGCATCGTTCATATACGGAAGGTAGGTCGCACGCCTGCTTTTGGTGCACCCTTGTATGGGCACATACAGGGGGAAGTGGTCGAGAACGCTCCGCCCTGCGGGGAGACGGAGTGTTCTGAGAGACCAGATAGAATCGATATGCCTGGACACCAGAGGAGACGACTGAACAAGTGTTCAGTCCTCACAAAATAAATGTGTTATAGTGGGTATGTAGAAATCAAAAATGCTACAACCCGACTGGGGGATGGCTCGGCTAGAGAGCCGAAGAAGGTCGTGACAAGCTGCGATAAGTCGCGGGGAGAGGCATGAATCTCTTGGATCCGCGAATTGCCGAATGGGACCTCCTGGCGCTATGCGCCATTCCTCAACAGGAAAGGGAACCCCCCGAACTGAAGCATCTCAGTAGGGGGAGGAAAAGAAATCAAACGAGATTCCGTAAGTAGTGGCGAATGAAAACGGAATCGGACAAACCGAATCTCCTTGGGAAACCTTGGAGAGATGTGGGGTATGGACTGTCTCAGCCTAAATCATGGAAGTGGAAATCGCCTGGAATGGCGTGCCATAGAGGGTGAAAGCCCCGTACATGCAAATGATATGGCTTTGTGACAGATTCCTGAGTAGCGTGCGTTGGATATCGCTCGTGAATATGGGGGGCAGAAACCTCCAATCCTAAATACTACTCTAGACCGATAGTTGACAAGTAGAGTGATCGAAAGCTGAAAAGTATCCTTGGCGGGATGTGAAAAGAACCTGAAACCAGTCGGGAACAGGCTGAATATGCGTGAAAGCGAAGATATGAGCAGCGTGTATTCGTGCGTTTCGAAAAATGCCCCTGGGAGTTCTGATCATTGGCGAGGTTAAGCAGTTGATCTGCGAAGCCGTAGGGAAACCGACAAGTCCGCAGCCGCTTATGCGGTCAGGGACGGGATGTGCTCGTCCGAAGTCAATGGTGGGAGACCTGAAGCCCGTCGATCTATTCCTGGCCAGATTGAAGCCCGGTGAAAGCTGGGTGGAGGATCGAACCGTTGCTGATCTGCAAATCGCTCGGACGAGCTGGGTATAGGGGTGAAAGTCCAATCGAGATGGGCAATAGCAGGTTCCGCGCG
>FUFK010044381.1_pt1 | contig 32070 bp, 30 predicted proteins | sample 1021851 | NCBI WGS metagenome assembly FUFK01 (sample SAMEA51879418, study PRJEB19060) | metagenome | reverse complement strand
GTGATAGCGCTGTGAACATCATTCTGCGATACGTTAAACGGAATCGATCCCCACATTATCACCAGCGAGGGCAGTGCCTCCGGCTGGCTTCTGAAGCGCGTTATCCAAACCATAAGCGATTGAAAAATTGTTTCTTTTTGCTGTTTTCCACCCGAAACGCTGTCCTTAATAACAACAACATTAAAGTATTCTTCTTATATAAATATTTTATTTACTAAATAGTCAGGAAAGGCAAAGCGCTGTTTGTTGATCAGAACAGCGCCTGATCAGTATCACCAAAAGCCGGAGTTCATGCCTGAAGCCGACCCGTTTATACTCTCGGCCCCTTTCTCTTAAGCTCCACAACAATGATCCGACACCCTGAGCATTACGATGTCATTGTGATTGGCGGCGGCCACGCCGGGACCGAAGCGACGCTTGCTGCGGCGCGCACCGGTGCCCGCACGCTTTTGATCACACATGCCATCGACACTCTCGGTCAGATGTCTTGCAACCCCGCGATCGGCGGTATCGGCAAAAGTCATCTGGTCCGGGAGATTGATGCACTGGGTGGTGTGATGGCACGCGCGACAGATCAAGCGGGCATACAGTTCAGGGTGCTGAATGCCCGGAAGGGCCCAGCAGTCCGGGCCACGCGCGTGCAAGCTGATCGGGTGTTGTACCGCCAGGCAATTCGCTCAACGCTGGAGCAGACCGATGGCGTCGATCTGTTTCAGGACGCCGTGGAGGATATTGAGCTGACGGCTGGCGCCGTTTCGGGTGTGGTGACTCGCACCGGCATTGTCTTTCGCGCTACAGCGGTAGTGCTGACAGCGGGCACATTCCTTCACGGGAAGATGCACGTAGGAGAGGAAAATCGCTCAGGTGGGCGTATGGGTGACCAGGCGGCCATCGGATTGGCAGATCGCCTCCGCGAGCTGTGCCCTCGGGTGGGGCGGCTGAAAACCGGAACGCCGCCCCGATTGGATGCCAGGTCGGTGGAGTTCGCCGCGATGGCGGAACAATGGGGGGACGAACCCAGGCCCGTTATGTCGTTGCTGGGTAGCCGGGATCAACATCCGGAGCAGCGGTGTTGCTGGGTCACGGAGACCAATACCCAAACTCACGACATCATCCGTGAGGGTCTTGATCGCTCACCGCTTTTTAGCGGGACGATTGAAGGCGTTGGCCCCCGATACTGTCCGAGCATTGAAGATAAGATTCACCGCTTCGCCGACAAAGACTCGCATCAAATTTTTATTGAGCCTGAAGGTCTGACATCCATAGAGCTTTACCCTAACGGCGTATCGACGTCTTTACCCTTCGATGTGCAACTGCAGTTGGTTCGCTCGATCCAGGGTCTGGAAAAAGCGGCGATCACGCGACCGGGTTATGCCATCGAGTACGACTTCTTTGATCCTCGTGATCTCTACCACAGCCTTGAGACCAAGGCGATAGAGGGGCTTTATTTCGCGGGCCAAATTAATGGCACTACCGGTTACGAAGAGGCGGCGGCGCAAGGGTTGCTAGCCGGCCTCAATGCCGCGCGACGAGTTAAGGAATTGGCACCCTGGGTGCCGCGTAGGGATGAGGCTTACATCGGTGTGTTAGTCGATGACCTGGTGACGTTGGGTACGACAGAGCCTTACCGCATGTTCACCTCTCGCGCCGAATATCGCCTGCAACTCCGGGAAGACAATGCTGATCTGAGGTTGACAGAACAAGGTCGTTCTCTCAAGTTNGTGGGGGATGCCCAGTGGTCCCATTTTGTTAAGANGCGCGAGGCTATTACNCGAGAGCGTGACCGANTGGAGNGCACTTACGTTCAAGCCGGTAGCGACGAGGCAGCAGTCCTCTCAACCTCGTTGAGTAAACCCTTATCCAGAGAGTACTCATTGGCAGAGTTACTCAAACGTCCCGAGTTGAATTATGCGGATATGAGAGCAATCTCTCCCTCCGCGAATGACGTGTCGGAGGCCGTGGCTGAGCAAGTCACCATTCAACTCAAGTATTCAGGTTATATCGATCGCCAGCAGCAGGATGTCGATCGCTTACAGCGCCATGAATCCATGCCGATTCCGGGCGATTTGGATTTCGATCAGGTTGAAGGCCTGTCCAATGAAATCCGTCAGAAACTGAATGAGATGAGGCCAACGAATCTCGCAAGGGCTGGACGTATACCGGGTGTGACGCCAGCCGCGCTGTCACTGCTTCTGGTACATCTCAAAAAGCGAGAACTCAGCGACAGCGTGCGCGCTGCGGCGCATGCCTGAAAACGAGCCGGCCCTGCTGCACAACGCGGCCGAAGAGATCGGCATAAGCCTTTCTGATACGCAGGCCAACCAACTGATTGGCTATGTCGATCTGATGGAGAAATGGAACCGCGCCTTTAATCTCACAGCAGTGCGTCATCGCAGAGAGCTATTTTCTCGCCATATTTTTGAAAGCCTGGCGGTGAAACCTTATATCCGCGGAGAACAGTGGGCCGACATCGGCACTGGCGCGGGACTACCTGGCGTGCCGCTAGCGATTACCGAGCCGGACAAGCCGTTTGTGTTACTGGATAGTAATGGCAAGAAAACGCGCTTCCTGTTGGAGGTGAAAAGGGCGCTGGGTTTATCTAACATCGAGGTTGAGACAACCCGAGTCGAGAATTGGCGACCCGCTCTGCACCNTGACGCCGTCATTACAAGAGCCTTTGCCGATTTGGCCACCACCATCGGAAGAACTCAGCATATATTGCACGATCACGGCATGTTGTTTGCCATGAAGACAGAGTCAGCGGCTGAAGAGGTTGACGCTTTGCCGTCTGGCTTTGAGCTGATCTCAAACCAAAGCGTGGTAGTGCCCGGGCGGGATTGGCCGTTCCAACTGCTGGCAATTCAGCGGACCAGAAGGTGAAGTCGTGAAGGTCATCGCAATAGCGAATCAAAAAGGTGGCGTGGGTAAAACCACGACCGCCGTCAACCTCTCCGCAGCGCTCGCTGCGATGGGGAGGCGCGCGCTGCTGATTGACTTGGACCCGCAAGGGAATGCCACTGTCTCGGTNGGCCTGCACAAGGGGGANNTGGCCGCCACGGCCTTTGAGCTCCTCGTGGAGCAGCAACTACTCTCTGAAGTGGCAACGCCGCTTGAGAGCCTGGCGATGGATTGCGTGCCAGCGGATGGTGACCTGACGGCCGCGGAAGTGGCGCTGTTGTCCGTTGAAAATCGCGAGCAGCGGCTGAAGACAGCACTGCANGCAGGNANATTTTTGTATGACTTTGTGATTATCGACTGCCCGCCGTCACTCAATATGCTGACACTGAACGCGCTCGTGGCAGCGGACTCCGTGCTGATTACCATGCAGTGCGAATACTTTGCGCTGGAAGGGCTATCCGCTTTGATGGAGACGATTAATACCGTTTCCCAGACGGTCAACCCGACGCTCAAGATAGAGGGCATTCTGCGCACCCTATATGATCCGCGGAATGCGCTGACCAATGAAGTCTCCGAGCAGCTTCATCAGCATTTTGAGGGCCTGGTTTATCGGACCGTGATCCCGAGGAATGTCCGACTTGCGGAAGCCCCAAGCCACGGCGTCCCCGGCATTGTCTATGATCGCCTCTCTCGCGGATCAACCGCGTATATGGCATTGGCGGGCGAATTTATGCGCAGACAAGAACAAAACAAGGAACATAGCTGATGGCGCAAAAGCGAAAGCTGAATCGAGGCCTCGAGGCGCTGCTGGGCACCGGTTTGCTGGCAAAAGGCCAAGACGGGACCCANGCCGCGCAAACGCCGGCTGNAGANCAAGGCGCTCTGANGCCTGTGGNGGANCTGCCNATTGAGCGGTTNCANAGAGGNGCCTACCAACCCCGCCGCGAGTTTGACGAGGAGGCNCTGAAAACGCTGGCCAGTAGCATCAAGGCACAGGGGGTCCTGCAACCGGTAGTGGTGAGGCCGCTGGCAGACGACCGTTACGAAATCCTCTCAGGCGAACGCCGCTGGCGCGCCGCCCAGATGGCGGGGCTAGACCGCGTCCCGGTTGTCATNAAGGNGGTGTCAGATGAGGCGGCGATCGCCATCGGCTTGATTGAAAACATCCAGCGCGAGGACCTTAACCCGGTTGAAGAGGGCTTGGGCCTGAAGCGGCTTCAGGACGAGTTCGGCTTGAGTCAGGAGCAAGTTGCGGAGGCGGTGGGCCGGTCCCGCTCTGCAGTAGCTAATATGCTGCGGCTATTGAGCCTGGAAAGCGAAGTGCTGGGCATGCTGGAGCGGAGCGAACTGGATGCCGGCCACGCCAAGGTTTTACTCGCTTTAAGTGGTGGCGATCAGGTCCGTGCTGCGCGCAATGTCTGTAAACGGCAGCTTTCGGTCAGGCAAACAGAAGCTTTAGTGCGCGGCTGGGGGGCAAAAGCCACGCCCGAGTCGCCGGTTGACCCCAATATCAGCCGGCTGGAGACCGACCTGAGCGGCCGGCTTGGCGCCAAAGTCAGAATCCAGCACCAGCAAAATGGCAAGGGCCGTCTCGAGATTCATTACACGAGCCTCGATGAACTGGACGGCGTCCTCGGCAAAATCCACTAATTCCCATGTATTGAAGGGTTTAGGCCTTTCCACTACACTCCCCACCGCATGTAAGGGGGGCTGGGTTTACCTTGGCCAGACACGTTGCTTCCGCACCCTTCGCGACCACCAGAAAGCGCCTTTTGAGCGCGGTGGTCACTACAGCGATATTCCTGGTCGGAGTGGCGTTGGTCGCCGGAGTTTTCCGGGGCTTTAATACGTCTCTAGACATGTTGTTGGGTGCAGCCGTGGTGCTGTTGCCCAGCGTTTGGGTGGCGACGAGCCTCACCTCGGGACGATCAGTGATCAGCCCGATATGGCTGGGCCTCGCTCGCTACAGCCTGGCAGCGGCAGGATTTGCCGTGCTGTTTGTGCTGCGGCCCGACAGTGAGCCCCTGAGCGTATTGGCTGGCAGCGCGTTGGCGCTGGTTTTGCCCCCGGCAGTAGTGGTGTGGCATCAGCGAAGGNATAACACGATGCACCCACANTGAGGNGCACAGGAAACTAGCGNCCNGTTAAGGCATGGGAGTACAAGGGTAACAATGGCGGCAAACGGCGACAGTCAGACCGTATCGGAATACATCGTTCACCACCTGACCAACTTGACCTATGGCAAGTTGCCCGGCGGTTACGAGCGATACGACGGCAGTGTCGTGGCAGAGGGCGGTCAGTGGACCATGGCCCATGGCGCTGATGAAATCACCGCCATGGGCTTCAACGCCATCCATGTGGACTCCATGATCTGGTCGGTGGGCTTGGGCCTCCTGTTCTGTTGGCTCTTTCGCCGTGTCGCGGTTCGCGCCACCTCCGGCGTGCCCTCAGGTCTCGTGAATTTTGTGGAAATGGTGGTCGAGTTTGTCGACGGCACCGTGAAAGACACCTTCCATGGGCGTAACCCGCTGATCGCCCCACTGGCGCTCACCATCTTCGTGTGGGTATTCCTGATGAACCTGATGGACTTGATCCCCGTGGATCTGATCCCCCACTCGTTAATGTTGGCGGGTGTTGAGTACCAAAAAATTGTTCCCTCAACAGACCCCAACATCACCATGGGCATGGCCATTGGCGTATTTGTGCTGATGCTGTTTTATTCGATCAAGGTGAAAGGCTTCGGTTTTGTGAAAGAACTCACGCTGAACCCGTTTAACCACCCGTTATTTATCCCCGTGAACCTGTTCATGGAAGTCGTCGGCCTCTTGGCCAAGCCCTTTTCTCTCGGGCTTCGTTTGTTCGGCAACATGTATGCGGGCGAGATGATCTTTATTCTGATTGCGGCGCTGTTCAGCGTTGGGCTTTTCTGGCTGCTGCCGGCTGCGCTGCTGCAAATCGGCTGGGCGATTTTCCATATTCTGGTTATCACGCTACAGGCCTTTATTTTTATGGTTCTCACCATCGTGTACCTCAGCATGGCGCANGAGGACCATTGATTTTTAGTTAACAGTTACCTTTAGGAGACAACCATGGAACTGATTTACGTTGCCGCCGCCATAATGATGGGCCTCGGTGGAATGGGTGCCGCGATCGGCGTAGGCATTTTGGGCGGCAAGCTGATTGAGGGCTCTGCCCGTCAGCCGGAGCTGGCTCCCAAGCTGCAGGGCACGTTCTTCTTGGGCGCGGGCCTGGTTGATGCGATCCCCATTATTGGTGTGGGTATCGCCATGTACCTCATTTTTGTGGTCGCAGGCTAAAAGCCACATTGATAACGAAGGTGGGCGTGCCCATCCCTCGCACCACAGGAGTAACGAGTGAATATTAATCTCACCTTGATAGGACAGCTGATTGCCTTTGTGGCATTCGTGGCGTTCTGTATGCGTTACGTGTGGCCCCCGATAGCCGGCGCCATGGCTGAGCGGCAAAACAAGATCGCGGACGGCCTCGCCGCCGCCGATCGTGCCGGGCATGACCTGGAGGTCGCGAAGCAGCAGGCGGACGAGCAGCTGGCTGAGGCCAAACGCGAGGCAGCTGGCATCATTGAGGCCGCGAACAAGCGCGCTCAAGCGGTGGTTGAAGAGGCCAAAGATGCTGCCAGCGCCGAGGCGGATCGGGTCAAAGCGGCCGCCGCCGCCGAGATCGAGCAGGAGCGGGCCCGCGCGCAAGAGCAGCTGATGACACAGGTCAGCGCGTTGGCGCTGGCTGGGGCGGAAAAGATTCTTGCCGCAGAGATCGACGCCGATAAGCACGCAGATCTACTCAAGTCGCTGGCGGCGGAGTCCTGATCGATGATTGAACCGACGACCCTTGCCAGGCCTTACGCGCGCGCAGCCTTTGAGCATGCCCGAGCGGCCGGTGATTTGGCGGCCTGGCAAGCGGCGTTGTCGGAGTTGGCGGCGATCACCGCCGAGCCAAAAGTCGCAGCCGCCATGCGCGACCCCAATCAAACTGCCGCGCAACGCGCAGCAACGCTCTCTTGCCTGGCGGGGGATGCCGTACCATCAGCGGTGGCAAACCTGCTGGCCATCATGGCTGACAACGGCCGCCTCTCACTGCTGCCCGAGGTGGCAATGCTGTTTGACCAGCTCAAGCAAGCGGTAGAGAGCACCGTGGCGGTCCATGTGACCTCCGCATACCCCCTAAGTGACGCCGAAACACAGCAACTTGCCGAAACGATGCAGGAAAAGTTGGCGCGCAGCATCACCCTGACATCAGAAACCGACCCCTCATTACTTGGAGGGGCGCTCATTCGCGCCGACGATCTGGTGATCGACGGCTCAGTTCGCGGCCGCCTGAATAAATTGGCGGGCACGCTGACCCAATGACAGAGGAATAGGTCATGCAACAGCTCAACCCCTCGGAAATTAGCGACTTGATCAAGCAGCGTATNGACCAGCTTGAAGTCACTTCGCAGGCCACCAATGAGGGCACTATCGTTTCGGTGACGGACGGCATTATCCGCATACACGGCCTGACAGAGGTCCAGTACGGGGAGATGATCGAGTTCGATGGCGGTGTGTACGGCTTGGCCTTGAACCTCGAGCGTGACTCGGTGGGCGCGGTGGTATTGGGCGACTACAAGCAGCTGGCCGAGGGCCAGACCTGTCGCTGCACGGGGCGGATTCTCGAAGTGCCGGTCGGTCCCGCGCTGCAGGGCCGCGTCGTGGACTCTCTAGGCAACCCGATTGATGGCAAGGGTGGCATCGAGACGACCGAGACAGACGCTATCGAAAAGATTGCGCCGGGCGTGATCGCCAGGCAGTCGGTTGANCAGCCGGTGCAGATCGGCTTGAAAGCGATTGACGCCATGGTGCCGATTGGTCGTGGTCAGCGAGAGCTGATTATTGGCGACCGCCAGGTGGGCAAGACTGCTATCGCAGTCGACGCGATCATCAACCAAAAAGGTACCGGCATTAAGTGTGTCTATGTGGCGGTTGGCCAGAAGGCCTCATCCGTTGCATCAGTGGTCCGCAAGCTTGAAGAGCACGGCGCGATGGAGCACACGATCGTGGTGGCCGCCAACGCTTCTGATCCGGCGGCGATGCAATACCTCGCACCGTTTGCGGGTTGCACCATGGGTGAGTACTACCGCGACCGCGGTGAGGACGCGCTGATCATTTATGACGATCTGTCCAAGCAGGCGGTCGCCTATCGTCAGATCTCGCTGCTGCTGCGACGACCCCCGGGGCGAGAGGCGTACCCTGGAGACGTCTTCTATTTGCATTCGCGTTTGCTTGAGCGTGCAGCGAGAGTGAACGCTGACTACGTAGAGCAGTTTACCGGCGGCGAGGTGAAGGGCCAGACAGGCTCGCTCACCGCTCTGCCCGTAATCGAAACCCAGGCGGGAGACGTCTCGGCGTTTGTACCGACCAACGTCATCTCGATTACCGACGGCCAGATCTTCCTTGAAGCGGATATGTTCAACGCCGGGGTCCGTCCAGCCATGAACGCGGGTATTTCGGTGTCTCGTGTGGGTGGTGCTGCGCAGACCAAGATTGTGAAGAAGCTGTCAGGCGGTATTCGAACGGCGCTGGCGCAGTACCGTGAGCTGGCTGCGTTCTCGCAGTTCGCGTCGGATCTCGATGACGCCACCAAGGCGCAGCTGGAACACGGCGAGCGCATTACTGAGCTGATGAAGCAAAAGCAGTATGCACCGCTTTCAATTGCCGAGATGGGCGTGCTGCTGTACGCGGGTAACGAAGGTTATTTGCAGGATGTCGAGGTGGCCAAGATCGGTGACTTCGAGTCGGCTCTGCTGGGTTACATGCGATCCGAGTGCGCTGATGTGATGCAGGCGATAGAGGCTGACGGTGGTTGGGATGACGACCGCGAGGCGGCCTTCAAGTCGGCGATTGAAACCTTCAAGTCGACGCAAACCTGGTAACCACGCATGGCTGTCGGTAAGGAAATCCGCACCAAGATCTCGAGTATTCAAAGTACTCAAAAGATCACCAGCGCGATGGAAATGGTAGCGGCCAGTAAAATGCGCCGCGCCCAGGACCGCATGGAGCTGGGCAAGCCTTATGCGCAGCGCATGCGCGCCGTGGTGGGCCACATTGCGAACTCTACACCCGAATATCGCCATGCTTACATGCAAGAGCGCGAGGTGAAGCGGGCGGGTTACATCATTGTCTCGACAGATCGCGGCTTGTGCGGTGGCTTGAACATCAATCTGTTTAAGGCAGCCATTCAGTCCATGAAGGCGATGCAGGACGAAGGCGTTGAAGTCAAGCTTTGTCTTGTTGGCGCCAAGTCAGCAGGGTTCTTTGCCAGCGTCGGCGGCAATGTCACCGCCTCAGTGAGGGACCTTGGTGAGGAGCCTTCGCTGGAGGATCTGATTGGTGGCGTGAAGACCATACTGGATGCCTATACCGNAGGTCGCATTGACGCGTTGTACCTCGCCAGCAACGAATTTGTTAACACCATGACTCAGGCGCCCCAGGTAGAGCAGCTATTGCCCCTGAAGGCAGAGGAAAACGAAACGCTGTCTCACCATTGGGATTATGTGTATGAGCCCGATGCGAGAGAGCTGTTAGATGCCTTGATGGTGCGTTATATCGAGTCGCAGGTGTATCAGGCAGTGGTCGAGAACGGCGCCTGTGAGCAGGCGGCGCGCATGATCGCGATGAAAAACGCCACGGACAACGCGGGCGAGCTGATCGAAGAACTTCAGCTTGTCTACAACAAAGCCCGCCAGGCTGCGATTACGCAGGAGCTGGCAGAGATTGTGGGGGGTGCCGCAGCCATCGGTTGATAAGGCGCTTCTCTGGAATGAAAGCTCGCAGCGGAAAGACCGCTGCACAGAATGTGAAACGAGGACCGGAAAATGAGTAGCGGAAAGGTCGTACAGGTTATCGGCGCCGTCATCGACGTGGAATTCCCCCGTGACAGCGTGCCCCAGGTGTATGACGCACTGATGGTAGGTGACAAAGGGCTCACCCTCGAAGTGCAGCAGCAGCTGGGCGACGGTGTAGTGCGCGCGATTGCNATGGGCCCNTCCGANGGNGTNAGCCGCGGTCTCGACGTTGAAAACACCGGCGCGCCGATCTCGGTACCAGTGGGCACAGAGACGCTGGGTCGGATCATGGACGTGCTGGGCAATCCCATTGANGAGAAAGGTCCCATTGGTGAGCAGGAGCGTTCTGCGATTCACCGTGCTGCACCCACCTATGAAGAGCTCGCTGCGTCTGATGAGCTCCTGGAGACGGGTATCAAGGTTATCGATCTGGTTTGCCCGTTTGCCAAAGGCGGAAAGGTTGGCCTGTTCGGGGGCGCCGGTGTCGGCAAGACCGTGAACATGATGGAGCTCATCAACAATATCGCCACCGAGCACTCAGGTCTGTCGGTATTCGCCGGTGTGGGTGAGCGAACCCGTGAAGGAAACGACTTCTACTACGAGATGCAGGAATCCGGCGTCGTGAATGTGGAAGAGATGGACAAGTCGAAGGTAGCGATGGTGTACGGCCAGATGAACGAGCCGCCCGGCAACCGTCTTCGTGTGGCACTCACCGGCTTGACCATGGCGGAGAAGTTTCGCGATGAGGGCCGGGATGTCCTGTTGTTTGTCGACAATATTTACCGCTACACGCTGGCGGGCACCGAGGTATCAGCACTGCTGGGTCGTATGCCGTCTGCGGTGGGTTATCAGCCGACCTTGGCAGAAGAGATGGGTGTTCTGCAGGAGCGAATCACCTCCACCAAGACCGGATCAATCACCTCGATTCAGGCGGTTTACGTACCGGCAGATGACCTCACAGACCCTTCACCGGCGACAACCTTTGCCCACCTCGACTCGACGGTGGTACTGAGCCGGGACATCGCCGCAAAGGGTATCTATCCCGCGGTCGATCCNCTGGACTCAACATCGCGACAGCTGGATCCGCTGATCATTGGCCAGGAGCATTACGAGGTCGCGCGAGGTGTGCAGACGGTCCTGCANCGCTACAAGGAGCTGAAGGACATCATCGCGATCCTGGGTATGGACGAGCTTTCCGAGGAAGACAAGCTGATCGTGGCCCGAGCACGGAAAATTGAACGATTCCTGTCACAGCCTTTCCATGTGGCAGAGGTCTTCACGGGATCACCTGGCATCTACGTTTCCTTGAAGGACACGATTGCCGGCTTCAAAGGCATTCTTGCGGGTGAATATGATCACTTGCCCGAACAGGCCTTCTACATGGTGGGCTCGATCGAGCAGGCTGTGGAGAGAGCCGCCAAGCTGTAAAGCAGGCAGGGGATTGAGTCATGGCGACGACCTTACAGTGTGACATTGTCAGCGCAGAGGCCCAGATCTACTCGGGTGCGGTTGAGCTGTTGGTGGCCACCGGCGTTGAGGGAGAGCTTGGCGTGTGTTTTGGGCACGCTGCGCTGCTGACTCGCCTGATCCCCGGGCCTATCCGCGTTGTTGAGCACGGCGGAGAAGAACAGGTTTATTACGCCTCCGGTGGCTTTCTCGAGGTGCAGGGAGACGTCGTGACCGTGTTAGCCGATACTGCGGTGCGTGCAGATGACATCGACGAAGCCGCGGCCGAGACCGCGCGGAAGGATGCCGAGGACGCGCTAGCNAACCAACAGGGCGANATCGACTACGGTCGTGCCTCCGCCCAGCTTGCAGAGGCTACTGCGCAGCTCGCCACTTTGCGCAAGCTCAAAAACCGCGCCGGCCGCGCTTAAGCACACCACGCCGCCCCAAAACCCGCTTTTTTTGGTGTTTGTTTGCGCATCTTCCCGTCTGCGCTTGCAAACCCCCCGTGGTTGTCAATGATGAGCCTTCCCTAGCCGCCTGAGCGGACACCCGCATGCTGGAAGTGATCATTTTGGCCGCCGGACAGGGTAGCCGGATGCAATCCTCGCTCCCTAAAGTGCTCCATACCCTCGCGGGCCAGCCGTTGGTGGGGCATGTGTTGCAAACCGCCCGAGCACTAAACGCTGAGCGCATCCATGTAGTCGTGGGTCATGGCGCCGAAGCGGTAGAGGCGACGGTGAGTGCGCCCGACGTGCAATGCCATTTGCAGGCTGAACAACTGGGTACGGGACACGCGGTTCAGCAAGCGATAGGTGCCTGCGATCCCACCAGCACGGTACTGGTGCTCTTTGGCGATGTCCCGCTTATCACCAAAGAAGCCCTGCAAGGCGTTGTGGTCGCGGCTGATCAGGGTATCGGCATGCTGTCAGCGACGCTCGATAACCCCTCAGGATATGGCCGGGTCGTGCGCGATGACGATGGGGACTTTGTCGCTGTGGTGGAGGAAAAAGACGCGACGAGCGAGCAACGGTCCTTGCAGGAAATTAATACGGGGGTGCTCGCGGGCAATGCCGAACAGCTGAGCGCATGGCTGAACCGAGTGGATAATCGTAATGCTCAATCAGAGTACTATTTGCCCGATGTGCTCGGACTGGCCCGGGAGGATGATATGCCGGTAACAGTGGTTTGTTCCGATAACGATTTTGACACCCAGGGTGTGAACACACCGCAACAGCTTGAGCAGCTCGAGCGCGAGCATCAGCGAGCTTTGGCCGATCAACTCATGACGGGAGGCGTACTGGTCAGCGATAGTTCGCGGCTCGATATCCGCGGGCGTCTCGAATGTGGTCGTGATGTTTGCATCGATGTGAACGTCGTGATCGAGGGTAACGTCTCGCTAGGTGACGGCGTATCGATCGGTGCGAACTGCATCGTGCGCGATGCGCAGATCGGCGCAGGTGCCCGCGTTTTGCCCTTTACCCATATTGATGGCGCCGANGTGCTCTCAAACGCAGTCGTTGGTCCCTACGCGCGCCTTCGTCCGGGCACCGTGATTGGCGAGCAGGCCAAAGTCGGCAACTTTGTCGAAGTGAAAAACACACGCGTGGGTAAGGCCGCCAAGGCTAACCATTTGGCGTATCTGGGTGACGCGGACATCGGTANTCAAAGCAACGTGGGCGCCGGCACGATTACTTGCAACTACGATGGCGCCAACAAGCACCGCACCACGCTCGGCGAGGGCGTCTTCGTGGGCTCGAACAGCACTTTAGTGGCACCCCTCGTGATTGAGTCCGGTGGCTTCGTCGCCGCGGGNTCGACCGTCACCGACGATGTGAAAGCCGACCAGCTGGCTGTGGCACGAGGTCGTCAGCACAATGTCGACGGCTGGCAACGCCCCGAAAAACCCGGGGACAGCGACTGATGTGTGGCATCGTGGCCGTCGCCGCGCGGCGGGATTGCACGGAGATCCTACTTGAGGGCCTGCGCAGGCTTGAATACCGCGGCTATGACTCCGCGGGATTTGCGCTGATCGATCGTGGCGGACAGCTCTCCAGCCACAAGTGTCTGGGTCGCGTTTCGGCACTCGAGGAGGCCCAGCTTTCGGCACCGATACNGGGTGGCACCGGGATCGCCCACACACGCTGGGCGACCCATGGCGAGCCGTCNGTCGTCAATGCCCATCCACATATCATTAACGAGCGCATCGCGGTCGTTCACAACGGCATTATCGAAAATCACAGCGTGCTGCGTGAGCAATTGGCAAAGGATGGTCGAGCCTGCATTTCCGACACCGACACTGAGGTGGTGGCCCAGCTGATTGAATCGGCCGTGGCTGAGGGCAACGGCTTGCTTGATGCTGTGCAGCAGGTTTTACCCCAGCTTGAAGGTGCCTATGCGCTGGCCATCGTTGACCGCGAAGCGCCAAACNGCATTGTGGTGGCGAGACAGGGCAGTCCACTGGTGCTCGGTATTGGCATCGGTGAAAATTTTGCGGGCTCCGATACCCTGNCGCTCCGCTCNGTGACAGATACGTTTATTTATCTGGAAGACGGTGATCTCGCCGAACTCAGCGCTGACGGTTATCGAATTCTCGATGCTAATGGGCAGATCGTCGAACGAGTGCCCACCCGGCTGGCACTTCAGGCAGAAGACGAGGGCCTCGGCGATCACGAGCACTTCATGCTGAAGGAGATATTCGAGCAGCCCGCACGCCTGCGCGATACGGTCAGGCAAGGTTCTGTGACAGACGAGGCTTTTGGGCCTGCGGCGACACAGGTGTTTCCAAAGGTCGCCGCCGTACAGATTCTCGCCTGCGGTACGAGTTATCACGCCGGGCTGGTTGCGCGACACTGGATTGAGTCATTGGCGGGTTTGCCTTGTCAGGTAGAGGTTGCGTCGGAGTATCGCTATCGCGAGTCAGTGACGTTGCCCAATACGCTGGTGGTAGGTATCTCGCAATCNGGGGAAACCGCTGACACGTTAGCGGCGCTTGANCACGTNGATCCTGAGCGTGTACTCGCCCGCCTGGCGATTTGTAATGTGGATCACAGCGCGATGGTGCGCGCCAGCGAGCTGGTGTACCTCACCCAAGCCGGCACCGAGATAGGGGTGGCCTCGACCAAGGCCTTCACCACGCAATTGGCTGCGCTACTGAACCTCACCCTGTGCCTTGCCCGTCACCATGTTGAGGGCGCGTTGTCAGGGGANGAGGTGGCTGCCTCGCTCGANGAGATGGCCGATGCTGCGGGGGCGGTGCTCNNGTACGACGCTCGCATCAAGGCGTTGTCCCATCATTTTACGAACAAACACCACGCGCTCTTCTTGGGCCGGGGCATTTATTACCCCATTGCCATGGAGGGGGCCCTCAAGCTCAAAGAGATTTCTTATATCCATGCCGAGGCTTACCCCGCAGGTGAGTTGAAGCACGGGCCTTTGGCGCTGATTGATGATGATATGCCGGTAGTCGCCGTGGCACCTGATGACCGGCTCATGGAAAAGTTGCGCTCCAACCTGGAAGAAGTGCGGGCGCGCGGTGGGCAGTTGTTTGTTTTTGCGAGCGCCAACGCCGGTTATGAGTCCGCACCCGATTGCCAGGTGCTGGAAATGCCTAGCTGCAGTGCGCTGGCGGGGCCTGTCGTGTTCACGATCGCCTTGCAGTTACTGTCTTATCACGTGGCCGTGGCGAGGGGCACGGACGTCGATAAGCCTCGCAACCTGGCTAAAAGCGTCACGGTTGAATAAGTTCGAATAATGGTTGTGTTGGAGGCAGCGATGGAAGCTTTCGCAATTTTGGGCTTTGTTTTTGGGCTGATTGCATTTGTCCGAACAGAAAGGCTTTCAAAGACCCTGAAACAAAAAGGAGTTCTCGAAGAGGGATAAAAGGAAGACCATCGACTCCCAAAATACTGAGTAAGGGCCAAAAGAGGTTGAGTGGTAAGCGCTGTGAGTGAAAAATCNAAAATTCTGGCATTGCCGGTCACTGGATCGGGGTCGGTGCGGCACTGGGGGCTTGCGCTTTTGTGTTGACCAGAGAGCCTATCTGGATCGCGCTCGGTGTTGCTATCGGTGCCGCGCTCGATTGGCAAAAGCGCAAGCACTGAAGGGAGGACACCACCAAAACGCTAAACGCGCTACGGACTTGGCCAGAGCGACCCGCTACTGGTAGCAGCTACAGCAAGTCGCGTGTGAAGAGGTGGGGTCAGCGCCGCTAGCGGCAATTGTGGCGCTGACTTAGTCAAAGCTTCGTCGGCTCAGTCGGGATTGGCGGCCTTGTAGGCGCGAATGGCAGCATTGAAATCAGCCGCCACCTGCTCTTCACGCGATACCGCAGCGTTATAGTCCGCAGCGGCGAGCGCAAATCGTTCTTCAGCGCTTTTGTCTCCCTCTGCAACGGACGCTTTTTCTGACGCCATCAGGTCATCAACACACTCAAGATATTCTGCGTTCGCGGCCTGAAAGGCCTTTACTTCCCCTTGGGCGGCGATCATGTCTTCGAGGGTTGCGCTGCCGCCGTCCGGGGTGGGCGGCGCGACCGGCACGTCACATGCTTGAGCTGTGGCATAGGGCAATACTGTGATCGCCAGCAGTAATGAGGCAGTTTGAATTTTCATTATGGAGTTCCTTTTTAGGTAAAGCTTTCGCCGGGGCGCCATCGGGCCGCTTGCCCGTGAATGTCGGTAAGGCTGTTACGACCGGTAAGGTGCCGCAAAAGACCCATTAGATACCCTTCCGTTATACCAATGAAAACGGTGCTAAGGAACCGCCATCCGCACTGCGTCAGTGGCGGCCGCTTCAGCCATATCACGCCATTCCGGTACACTGCGCGCATGGATGTATCGGATATTTTGAACCCCTTAAATACGGCTCAACGGGAGGCCGTGACCGCCTCGTCTGGCAATTTGTTAGTGCTGGCAGGCGCGGGATCGGGCAAAACCCGTGTCCTCGTGCACCGTATCGCTTGGTTGATTCGGGCAGAGGGATTCTCAGTCCATTCCGTGCTGGCCGTCACGTTCACCAACAAGGCAGCCCGGGAAATGCGGGGCCGCATAGANGACATGCTANANATGCCCACCCATGGTCTGTGGGTGGGGACTTTCCACGGCCTCGCGCATCGACTCCTTAAAGCGCATTGGCGCGAGGCGGGGCTTCCCCAGCAATTCCAGATTCTCGATAGCGATGATCAGCTACGGGTGGTCAAGCGCATATGCAGAGAGCTTGATCTCGATGAGGCGCGTTGGCCGCCTAAGCAAGCGCAGTGGTTCATCAATGGTCAAAAAGATGAGGGATTGCGCGCCAGGCATGTAGAGGCGCCGGAGGGGGACCTGTATGCCAAGACGATGGTGCGTATTTATGCGGCCTACGAGGAGACCTGTGATCGCGGGGGGTTGGTTGACTTCGCGGAGCTGTTATTACGTGCCCATGAATTGTGGCTGAAGTCGCCTGAGACCCTGCAACATTACCAGCAGCGATTCAAAACTATTCTGGTCGACGAGTTTCAGGATACCAACACCATTCAATATGCCTGGCTCAGGGTGCTGGCAGGTAAGTCGATTCCTGTGGTTGCAGTCGGTGACGATGATCAATCGATCTACGGCTGGAGAGGCGCAAGAGTCGAAAATATCCAGCGCTTCGCAGAGGATTTTGCCGGGACCGAGACAGTCCGCTTGGAACAGAACTACCGTTCCACGGCGACGATTCTCGAGGCAGCTAACGGGCTGATCGCTCGCAATGCGGGGCGCCTCGGCAAAAATCTCTGGACAGAGGGTGAGCGGGGCGAGCCCATTACGCTCTATGCCGGCTTTAACGAGCAAGACGAGGCGCGTTACATCGTCGAGCAGGCTGAAACCTGGTTCGGTGATGGCCACCCTCGTCGCTCGATCGCTATTCTGTATCGTTCGAACGCCCAGTCGCGGGTGCTGGAAGAGGCGTTATTGCGGGAGGGCATCCCGTACCGAATTTATGGCGGCCAGCGCTTTTATGAGCGCCTCGAGATCCGCAATGCGCTCGCCTACCTGCGATTAGCACAAACCCGCGACGATGACCCCGCGCTGGAGCGGGTCCTTAATACACCACCTCGGGGCATTGGCAGCAAGACGGTCGAGAAAATTCGGGAGGTCGCACGGGCAGAGCAGATTCCGATGTGGCAGGCGATCCACCGCACTCGCGAGCAGAGCCTGTTGCCCGCCAGAGCGCTGACCGCGCTNGGCAATTTTCAGGCGCTTATCGACGATCTCGATCGGTCTTCAGAAACCCTGCCGCTCGATGAACTGACCGAGCATGTGATCGAGGTGACGGGCCTTCTCGACTATCACCGTTCGGAGAAGGGCGAGCGCGGTCAGGCCCGGGTCGAGAACCTGCAGGAATTAGTGACGGCTACACGCTTGTTTGAGCCCGAGGATGAGGAAATCTCACCACTGCAGGCGTTTCTCGACAGCGCGGCGCTNGACGCAGGAGAAGGCCAAGCGGATCCCTATGAGGACAGCATCCAGATGATGACGCTGCACTCCGCCAAGGGTCTCGAGTTCCCAATGGTGTTCATTGCCGGTATGGAAGAAAACCTGTTTCCGCACCAGATGTCGCTGGAAGAGCCCGGCCGTCTGGAGGAAGAGCGGCGGTTGGCCTATGTCGGCATCACCCGGGCGATGAAAAAACTGGCGATCACCTACGCTGAAAACCGCCGCCTCCACGGCGGTGATATGTATAACACTCCTTCGCGATTCATCCGTGAGATCCCGGCAGAGTTGATTANAGAGGTGCGCCTTAACGGANCTGTCTCCCGCCCGGTCGGTTCACTCGCTCATGCCTCTCTATCCGAGCCGCCGCCTGCCGGCATCGATCTGGGTAGGCGTGTGCTGCATCAGGTTTTTGGTGAGGGGGTTGTGACCCAGTTCGAGGGTCAGGGCAGCAATGCCCGGGTGGAGGTCAGCTTCAGTGAAGGCAGCAAGTGGCTTGTGCTTCAATACGCCAACCTGACGATACTCTAAGGACCGAGCATGCGCGAAAAACAGGTACTTCCCGTCGTCGTCGTGGGGCTCACAGCCGCCTTGGTGGCGGTCATTGCCCTGTGGACGCTGGATCGGGTTTCAGGCCCAGATCAGGCAACAGCGAGCCAGGATGGTCCGGCAGAGGTCATTGAATGGAAGCTGGTCACCACTTGGCCGAAGGGCCTACCGGGCCTCGGCGCAGCGCCTGAGAATTTTGCGCGCCGGGTCAACGAAGCCTCCGGTGGGCGCCTACGCATCAAGGTCTTTGGTGCTGGCGAGATCGTGCCCGCTTTTGAAGTCTTTGATGCCGTCTCTAGAGGGGTGGCGGAGGCTGGCCACGGCGCGGCCTATTACTGGAAGGGCAAGATACCCGCGTCCGTTTTCTACACGGCTGTGCCTTTTGGCATGACCGCGCAGGAGGCCAACGGCTGGCTCCACTATGGGGGCGGGCTTGAGTTGTGGCGAGAGCTCTATGCGCCCTTCGGAGTCGTGCCCTTTGCGGGTGGCAGCACCGGTGTGCAGATGGCGGGCTGGTTTAATATCCGTCTCAATACCCGCGCCGACCTTAAGGGGCTCAAGATGCGGATTCCCGGTTTGGCCGGCGAGGTGTTTGACGCCGCCGGCGGCTCGGCGGTGCGCATAGCCGGGGGCGAGGTGTATACCTCCATGCAAACCGGCGTGATCGATGCGGTGGAGTGGGTGGGGCCCTACAACGACCGCACGCTTGGCTTGATGGAGGTGGGAGACTATTACTACTACCCCGGATGGCACGAGCCGGGTGCGATGCTCGAGACCATTGTGAATGCTGAGGCGCTGGCGTCACTACCGGAGGACCTGCAGGCGATTGTGCGGGTCGCGGCGCGAGCGACCAACACCGATATGCTGGATGATTTCACCGCCAACAACAGCGAGTCTCTGCAGATTTTGCTCACCGAGTTTGAGACCGAGGTGTTGCTGCTACCCGACGATGTCATGGACGCGCTGTATGAGAGCAGTCAGGTGGCGATCGAAGCGTTGGTCAATGCCGACCCCATGGCGAAAAAGATCGCGGCCTCCTACTTTGCCTTCGCGGAGAAAGTGCGGACCTACCACGAGATTTCCGAGCGAGCGTATCTCAACGGCCGCAACCGGTTGCTACCGCCGGTCTCACTTACTGCGGAATCGGCCGAGTGAGCTTGTTCTCGTCGATCGCCACGTAAATAAACTCCCCCTCGGTGACTTTGAGGGGCTCTCCATCCTGTTTGGCGTTAATCCAGACCTCCACGAGAATGCGGACGGAGCTCCGCCCCGTCTCCAGCACATCGCAGTAGCAGCTCACGACGGCACCCACGTGCACAGGGGTGAGAAACGACATGCCTTCGATGGCTACGGTGGCCACCCGCCCCTCGGCGAGTTCTGAGGCAGTAATGCTGCCCGCTAGGTCCATTTGCGACAGCAGCCATCCACCAAAAATGTCGCCGTTGGCGTTGGTGTCTTTCGGCATGGCAATGGTTTGCAGTGCCAGCTCGCCAAAGGGCAGTGGATGCGTATCGAGCTCTTCTACTGACATGGTGTCCCCCTGGTGGCTCAGAGCCTGTTGTGATGCGCCGAGCGGCTCGGCGGCATCACCAGCCGCGGTCGAAAAGCCTATTATCGCCCCAATAGCCCCGGCAGCCATAGCACGAGATTGGGCCACCACCACATCAGCACCAGTAGTAGCAGCTGTATCAATACGAAGGGCAGTACACCTGCATAAATGGCACGGGTACTCACACTGTCCGGCGCAACGCCGCGCAAATAAAACAGCGCGAAACCAAAAGGCGGAGTCAGAAAAGAAGTCTGCAGATTGACCGCGATCATGACGCCCAGCCAGATGGGGTCAAAACCCATCGAGAGCAGCACGGGCCCAACGACGGGTACCACTACAAACGTAATCTCGATGAAGTCGAGGATGAACCCCAGCAAGAACATCACCAGCATGACCACCAGCAATGCCATGTGGGGCCCGCCGCCGAGCTCTTCGAAGAAGGCCTCAATCAGAGTATCGCCGCCGAATCCGCGAAAGACGAGAGAAAAGACCGCCGCACCAATGAGAATCAGAAAGACCATGCTGGTGGTGTAGAGCGTTGAGCGGGAGATATCTCTGAGCACATCGAGCGAGAGTGCGCCGCGTGCCCAGGCTAGGAACAAAGCGCCTGTGGCGCCAACACCTGCGGCTTCGGTCGGGGTGGCCGCACCGGCGAGAATAGAGCCCAACACCAGCACGATGAGCCCCAGAGGCGGCAGCACCGCCATAACAGCTGCGCGGGCATCGGTCTTCTCCACGACGGCAGGGGGCGCGCTGTCGGGTTGTAACGCGGCGCGCAACAGCACAAAAGTCAAATACAGCATGACCAGCACGACGCCCGGGACCATGGCGCCCACAAACAGGTCCCCCACCGACACGGTATCGGTATTGATGATGTTCATGCGGAGCTGTGCCTGCTGGTACGCACTCGACATGATGTCACCCAGCAAAACGAGCGCAATCGATGGCGGAATAATCTGACCCAAGGTGCCAGTGGCGCAGATGGTGCCGGTTGCCAGTTGCGGCTGATACCCCGCTCTCAGCATGGAGGGGAGCGCGAGCACCCCCATGGTCACGACCGTGGCGCCTACAATGCCGGTGCTCGCCGCCAGTAATGCGCCGACGATNATGACAGCGACACCCAGACCGCCCGGGCGCTCGCCAAACAAACCGGCCATATTGGCGAGCAGGTCCTCGGCGATTTTTGCTCGCTCCAGCACCACGCCCATAAGAATGAATAAGGGCACGGCCACGAGGGTTTCATTGCTCATCGTGCCGAAGATGCGGCCAGTCAGCGCGGTGAGGTAATCCGGGTCAAAGTGCCCGATCAATATGCCCAGCGCCGCAAATCCCAGCGCGGTGCCGCCAAGGGNCAGCGCCACGGGGAAGCCCAGCAGCAATATGCCGCAGACGACAATAAACATGGTGAGCGCCAATTGCCCTTCCATCAGGCGTTATCTCGCTGTCGGAGTGTCGTCAGCGCGCGCGCGATCTGCGCCACGGCTTGAAGCGCGAGTAACACCGCCATCACGGGGATCAGCGTTTTCAATAGGTAGACGAGGGGCAGCCCGCCAGGCTCCGGAGAGGCTTCTTTGGCAGCCCAACTGTCGATCACGTAGTCCCAGGAACCCCAGCCAATCAAACCGCACAATGGCAGGGTGAAGACAACATGACCCAGCCCGTTGACCCACGCTTGCTGCCGCGCTGAGAAGCGCCGATAGAAGATATCAACGCGAACGTGTTGGTCAGCCTGCAATGCCACCGCAGCGCCCAACATAAAAATGGCGGCGTGTAGGTACTGCACGGTTTCCTGAGCGGCGATGGCGCCGGTATTGAAGCCGTAGCGCAACACGACGATCACCAGTACCAGTAGCGCCATGACGGGGACACACCAGGAGACGGTGCGTCCCAGCCAAACGATGCTTTGATCCAGTGAGCTCGCCGGGTGGGCGTCGGGTGGCATGAGAATCCCGCGGTTTTTATCGTGGACAGGCAAGGTTATCATTCTGACTCAGCAGATTGCAGAAGAGGCGAACCCGTGCTTTCTATTCTGTCGCCGGCCAANACCCTCGATTACGAGACNGCGCCGACCACNAAAAAATCAACCCAGCCNTTNTTTATTGATCAGGCTGCGTCGCTGGTGAAGAGCGCCCGCAAGATGAACCCTGAGGATATTCAGGACTTGATGGGGGTATCGGAGAAAATCGCCACCCTGAATCACGAGCGCTTCATGAATTGGGAGCCCGATTTTTCGCTGAAGAATGCCAAACAGTCCGTGCTGGCCTTCAAGGGTGACGTCTACACGGGGCTGCAGGCAGAGACTTTGAGCGCGGACGAGCTGGCCTTCGCGCAGAAGCATCTGCGTATTCTTTCTGGTCTGTATGGACTGTTGCGACCGCTGGACCTCATGCAGCCGTACCGGCTGGAAATGGGTCTGCCCTTTGCCAATGCGGGTGGCAAAAACCTCTATGAGTTCTGGGATGATCGCATTACCGAGACTTTGGGTCAGCACCTTAAAGCGAGCGGTAGCCCGGTCCTGGTCAATCTGGCCTCCAATGAGTACTTCAAAGCGGTGAAGCCCAAGTCACTGGATGTTGAGGTGATTACACCGCAGTTCCGCGACCTGAAAAACGGCCAACACAAAATGATTTCCTTCTTCGCCAAGAAGGCGCGCGGGGTTATGGCGCGNTACATTATCCAAAAGGGGCTCAACGAACCCGAAGGGCTCAAGCGCTTCAAGGGTGATGGCTACTACTACAGCNCGGANCACTCAGAGGGGAACAACTGGGTATTCCTGCGCGACNCGCCCCCTTANGGCTGAGCACTCTCCTGCTTGAAGGGCAACAACGTCGCGGCCTCACGNTGGTAGGCGCGGACCTGTTGCGATTCCTGTTCCGCGAACTGCGCCACGGCTTCCCGCAAGCGCTCTTCGACAATCCAGTGATTGGAATAGGTCAGAATCGGCTCGAATCCGCGCTGGATTTTGTGCTCCCCTTGCGCGCCAGGGTCGAAGCGCGACAGCCCTGCCTCAATACAGTACTCGATGCCACGGTAATAGCAGGCCTCGAAATGCAGGAACTCAAATTCTGCGAGGCAGCCCCAGTAGCGCCCGTACAGGGTGTCATCCCCTTCAAAAAAAAGCGACGCCGCGACGGGCTGTTGGTCCCGTTCTGCGATGACCATGACCGGCACCTGCCCCAACGCCGGGCAGGTCTCGGTAAAAAATCTTTCCGTGAGATAGCCACCGTGTCCTGAGCGTTTGGCATAGGTTGTCTGGTAACAGCGGTGAAAAAACTGCCACGCCTCAGGGCCAATCGCCTCGCCCTTCAGTGTTTTGAGTGAGAGCCCCTGACGGGAGATCTGCTCACGTTCGCGTCGCAGATTCTTGCGCTTGCGACTGCTAAAGCGATCGAGAAAGTCCTGAAAGTCTCGGTATTCGCGGTTAAACCAGTGAAATTGTGTGGTCAGTCGCTGTGGCATCTCGCAGCGGCGCAGCTGCTCTGAGGTGGCCTCATCCAGAAACAACACATGCCAGCTGGAGATCTCAAGCTCCTCGCTCAAGGCTTTGACACAAGTCGCCATGGTGGCGGGTGCATCAGCGTCTCCGGTCAGATCACCCAGCCGCCGTCCGGATGCTGGCGTGAAGGGTACTGCTGTNACNAGTTTGGGGTAGTAACGCAGACCCATGCGCTGCCAGGCGTCCGCCCAGGACCAGTCAAAAACATATTCGCCGTAGCTGTGGTTTTTCAGATACGCGGGCAGTACGCCGACGGGCGCACCGCTCTGCTCGAGCGTGATATGTGCCGGCTGCCAGCCGCTCTCGGCGGTGGTGCAGGCTGAGGTTTCGAGCCCGTGCAAAAAATCCCAGCGCAAAAAAGGATCGCTGTCACCAAAGCAGGACTGCCACAGAGAGGCGTCTAGCTCGGCGATAGACCGATGCAGCTTGGCGTCAAAGGTGTCCATCGAGCTCAGCCGGCGCTGGCGCCCATCCAGAAGTGGCCACAAAGCCCCATGAGAATGATCAGGCCGATCCACTTGCTCTGGTTGAAGGCCGCAAAGCACTGTGTGATGTCGCGGTCGCGGATCAGCCACAGATGCCGGGCAAAGAGGATGCCCACGGCGCTGACGGCAGCGTAGTAGATCGGGCCCAATGAGAACGCTATCCCACAGCGCCAAAAAGCGATGAAGCAAAGGCACTGCAACAAACCAATGATCCGCACATCGAGGTTGCCAAAGAGAATGGCGGTGGACTTGATGCCCACCGACAGGTCGTCTTCACGATCAACCATGGCGTATTGCGTGTCATAGACCACTGTCCACAACAAATTGGCAGTAAACAGCCACCACAGTGCACTGGGTAAGGCATTGATGCTGGCCGCGAATGCCATGGGAATGCTCCACGAAAAGGCAATGCCAAGCGCGATCTGTGGCAGGTGCGTGATCCGCTTCATCAGGGGATAGATCAGCGCCAGCCCCGCTCCCGCCAAGGACAGCTTAATGGTCAGCGGGTTGGTCAGTGCCACCAGGCCCAGTGCGGTAGCCAGCAATAANAAGAGCAGTGCTACCGCCTCTTTGACGGTCAGTGCACCGGTGACCAGCGGGCGCAGCCGCGTGCGTTCGACGTGACCATCGAGATTGCGGTCAGCGAGGTCATTGGCAATGCATCCCGCAGCCCGCATGACTACGATGCCGGCCGAAAAGATGGCGAGCAGTCGCAGGCTTGGGAAACCTTCGTTAGCCAGCGCNATACCCCATAGTGTGGGGGCGGCCAACAAGAAGGTACCGATCGGTTTGTCGAAGCGCATGATCTCGAGCGCGGCGCGCCATTTGGACGGACCGCCAAGATCAGGGGTGTTCAACGAAGAGGATGGCTCACTCAAAGGACTGTATTCGTGACTCGCGGCCACACAGTCTAGCGGCCTGTGGGTGGGGATGCGACATCGTGCAGTCAGACTCGCGCAAAGTCTGCGCGGGCACCTGCCCAGCGCTGCATCAGGGCTTTTGCGCGGCCGGGGTCGCGTGCGTAAAGCCTCGCCGCGATGTCCTGCGCCTCGACCAGCAGTGGTTCGTGCTCTGGCAANAGGGCAATCCGGAATGCCGCGAGACCTGTTTGCCGCGTTCCGAGCAACTCACCCGGCCCACGGATTTCGAGATCGGCTTCAGCGATGACAAAGCCATCATGGGACTCCTGCATCACCTTAAGACGTTGTTGGGCGGTGTCGGAAAGCGGCTGTCGATACAGCAACAGGCAGTGGCTGTCGACGGCGCCGCGCCCGACCCGTCCTCTCAGCTGATGCAGTTGGGCGAGCCCTAAGCGCTCAGCGTTGTCGATGATCATCAGGCTCGCGTTGGGAACGTCAACGCCTACTTCAATCACCGTGGTAGCCACCAACAGCTGAATTTCGCCAGCCTTGAACGCGGCCATTACGGTGGCTTTCTCGGCGGGCTTCAGCTTGCCGTGCACGAGGCCAATCTGCACATCAGGGAGCGCTTGTTGCAATTGATCAAGTGTGGCCTCCGCCGCCTCGATATCCAACGTGTCGCTTTCCTCGATGGCGGTGCAGACCCAATATGCCTGCCTGCCCTCTCGGCAAGCANTGCCCACGCGCCGCATCACCGCGTCGCGGCGCGTGTGGTCCATCAGTGTCGTGGTAACCGGCTGGCGGCCCGGTGGTAATTCGTCAATGACCGAGCAGTCGAGATCGCCATAAGCCACCATGGCCAGTGAACGTGGGATTGGCGTAGCGGTCAGTGCCAATTGATGCGGATGCTCGTCGCCAACACCCTTATCAGCCAGTGATAGCCGCTGGTGCACACCGAAACGGTGCTGTTCATCGACAATGATCAGACCGAGTCGATGAAAGTGCACNTCATGTTGAAACAGCGCATGGGTGCCAACGACCAAGNGGCGCGTCGCCACTCGCCAGCGCTTGCAGGACTTGCTGTCTCGCTTGGCCTTTGGTTCGACCGCTGAGCCAGGCCACCGGCTGACCGAGGGGGGTCAGCCAGGCGTCGAGGGTGGCGAAGTGTTGCTCTGCCAGTAATTCGGTCGGCGCCATGAAGGCGACCTGATACCCGGCGGCGATCGTATCCAGCGCCGCGCGCGCCGCCACCAGTGTCTTTCCCGAACCCACGTCCCCCTGAACCAGTCTGAGCATGGGCTGNGTTTGTGCCATATCCNCTGCCAGCTCGATGGCAACGCGCTCCTGCGCGGCGGTGGGCGCAAAGGGAAGTGCCTCGAGGAATGCTGCCGCGGTGGGCGATGAGGGCGCAATGGCCGGCGCGGGGTGGCGCCGCTCAGTGTCCCGGACGCCCTGCACGGTCAGTTGATGCGCGATNAGTTCTTCCCTGGCCAGCCNGATTTGTGCGGGGTGCNTTCCCTCTTGAATCTGACTGAGCGCCGCGGTCGGTGGCGGGTTGTGCAGGAAGGTGATGGCTTCGGTGAGGCTCACGCGATCATCTGTGATCCCGTCGAGTAAGTCTTCAGGGGGCTCTTTGCTGAGTAGGGCGAGCGCCTGCCCACAGAGCTTCCGCCAGGTGCTTTGACCCAGACCGCTGACCGTTGGATACACGGGCGTCAGTGCGGCCTCTAAAAGTTGCGCACCCTCCCCCAGTCGGTACTCGGGATGCACCATTTCGATTTGCCCGCCCAGCCACCGAGGTGTGCCGAACAGCTGTATGGTTGAGCCTTGCTTNAATTGTGAGACCTGCGCCTGTCGAAAGTGGAAAAACCGCAGGGTGAGCAGCCCGGTTCCGTCATCGACTCTCACCACCAGCGTTCGTCTGCGGCCCATGGTGACGGCAGCAGCGCGGACCTCTGCCTCGACGACGGCATCAACCTGGTCGCGCAAGCCGCCAATGGCCGAGATTTTCGTGCGGTCCTGATAACGGAGCGGAAAATGAAACAGCAAATCTTCCAGCGAGCGGATGCCGATATCTGCCAGTCTGGACGCCATCTTGTCTCCCACCCCGCGCAGGACGGTGACAGGATGTTGAAGAATGCTTTGGCTCAAGCGCGCCCCGGTCAAAAAAGGCCTCGTGGTAGGCTCGTATCTTAGCGATTGTTTGATAAGGCCGTGAAGCCATGCAGGTGTTGATCCTTGGCTGTGGTGATATTGGTACGCGCGTGGGCCTGTCCTTGCTCGAAGGTGGGTGGCGCGTTGCGGCGGCGCGTCGCAACCCGGATCGGTTGCCCGATCAATTTGACCGTCACACAGTGAATCTCGCGGATCCGGCAAGCTGGGGGTCGCTGGATGCTGTGGCGCCGGACTATGTGGTGGTGACCCCGACGCCCCAATCCTATGATCCCGCGGGGTATCAGGCAGGGTTCGCTGGGGTCGCCAAGACGCTCGCTAGCCAGAAGTGGATCGCGCGGTGCCACAGGGTGATCTGGGTGTCTTCTACCCGGGTTTACCGGGAATCAGGGGGCGGNTGGGTGGACGAGCATTCGCCGCTGAATCTCGATGAGGCGCAAGCCAGCTCAATGATTGCTGGGGAGGTGGCGATTCGCCGCGCGGCGACCGCGACCATCATCCGTCCCGCCGGGGTATACGGAGACCCCGAGGGGATGCTGATGCGACGGGTGCGTGTCGGCGAGGGCGGCGCAACGACCGCATTGTATGGCAACCGCATCCATCGCGAGGATTTAGCGCGGCTCATTGTTCATTGCATCGATCGTGACGTCGCCGGTCAGTCGGTGCCGCCGACAGTGGTCGGCGCCGATGATGATCAGACCCCGACCCATGAGATTGAAGACTGGCTGGCGGATCAGATTGGGGTCACCCTGACCAGGCCGTCTGATCCATCGCCTCTCCGCGCCAACCGGCGCTGCCGAAATGCACTCCTAGAGAAAATAGGTTTTCAACTTTCCTACCCTACCTGGCGAGAGGGATACGAAGCGATGCTGGGTCAAGCGTGAGAGGCTGATGCCCTCGGTTACCGCAGAGCAGGCGTCTGTAAAGGCGTTACAACGACAGAATTGCCTCGACCTCAATACGAGCGCCTTTGGGTAGCGCCGCAACTTGAACACAGGCTCTAGCGGGATACGGCTCCTCAAAGTGGCGCGCCATGACCGTGTTGACTGCATCGAAGTCACCTAGATCGGTCAGCGAAATATTGATTTTCACGGCGTTGTCCAGCGTGCCACCCGCGGCTTCTGCCACCGCACTCAGGTTACTGAAGACCTGCTCGGCCTCTGCGCTGATATCGCCCTCAACCATGGTCATGGAAGCGGGGTCGAGCGGTATCTGCCCGGATATCCAGAGGGTATTCCCCACCTTNATGCCCTGTGAGTAGGGCCCTATGGCCTGAGGCGCTGCCTGGGTAGCAATAACGGCTCTGTTGGACACAACGGTCTCCTCTGGATGGGCGCGCAGCGACCTATTGAATACCGGACTGATGAGGGCTGCAAGGCCGAGCATAAAGCTGCGGCGTTGAGTCTTCAGATCCAACAAATCGANTAGCGGCGGGCGCTGCGCACTACTCTGAGCACGCCCTCGACACCGCGCAGTCGCTTCATTACATGCGCTAAATGGGTACGACTGCTGACCTGAAGCTCTAGGTCTACAAAGGTGAATTCCACGTCCTTGTTCTGTGTGGCAATACGCTCGATGTTGAGGCCAATGGCGCTGAGCCGTGTCGCCAGAACGGCAATCATGCCGCGGCGGTTTTCTACCTGTACTCTGAGTCCGAGGGGATAGTTTCGCTCCACTTCTTCGTCCCAATGGAGTGAAATCAACCGGTCGGGCTGTTCTCGCAGTTCCAGCAGGTTGCGACAGCTATCCCGATGCACCATGAGCCCCTTTTCTTGCCCGAGATAGCCCTGAATCGCGTCACCCGGTAGCGGGCAACAGCATTTGGCGTAGGTGACGCCCACGCCTTCGGTGCCACGGATGCCTAGTGTGGCCGCCTCGCCGCCCACGGCAGAGTTGTCACTGGTGCTGGTGAGGTGGGCGACGGCAATATGGGGCAACGTATTGCCCAGCGCGACATCCACCAGCAACGTCTCGATGTCGGCTTTGCCCAACGCGGACAGCGCGGCCTGCATGGTGTCGTCTTCGATGGCGTTCAGCCGCGTGCCGTGGGCCATTAACGCCCGATCCAGCAAGTTGCGACCCAACGCCAGCGAGTCCTCGCGGCGCTGATCTTTCAAAAAGTGCCGGATATGGGTTCGGGCACGGGCGGTCACGACCCAGTTCAGCCAAGAGGGGCTTGGCCGGCCTGTTGGCGAGGTCACGATCTCGATCGTCGCGCCGCTTTCCAGAGGCTCAGACAGTGGCACTAATTGATTGCTGACCCGTGCGGCGACACAGTGATTACCAATGTCACTGTGCACGGCATAGGCAAAATCCAGCGCACAGGATCCCTTGGGCAGCTCGAGAATGTCTCCGCGCGGTGTAAAGACGTACACCTCGTCGGAGAACAGGTCGATCTTGACGTTTTCAATGAACTCCAGCGAGTCGCCGGCGCGCTGCTGCATTTCCAGCAGGCCTTGAACCCACTCCCGCGCCCGAGTGTGGGAGATACTCGCCCCTGTTTCCTCGCTCTTGTAGAGCCAATGGGCGGCGATACCGTTGTTGGCCATATCTTCCATTTCGTGGGTTCGGATCTGGATTTCAATGGGCACACCGTGCATGCCCTTCAACACGGTGTGTAAAGACTGGTAACCGTTTGCTTTGGGAATGGCGATGTAGTCCTTGAACTCCCCAGGCACCGGCTTGTAAAGGCTGTGCACCATTCCCAGCGCGCGGTAGCAGTCATCGACTGAGTCGACGATCAGGCGGAAGGCAAAGATATCCATCACCTGAGAGAAGGATTTCCGCTTGGCCTTCATCTTGTTGTAGATGCTGTAGAGGTGCTTTTCCCGCCCCACGACGGTGGCATTGAGACCCTCGCGGTTCAGGGTCTGGCTCAATTGATCCCGAATCTGATCAACCAGTTGCTTCCGGTTGCCGCTCGCCGATCTTCGCGCGGCTTCGAGCCGTCTGGCGCGCATGGGGTAGAGCGCCTTTAGACCGAGATCCTCGAACTCCATGCGCACTTCGTTCATCCCTAGGCGCATCGCGATGGGCGCGTATATATCCAGTGTCTCACTGGCAATGCGTTTGATTTTTTCTCGGTTCAGTACGCCCAGCGTGCGCATGTTGTGCAGGCGATCCGCCAGCTTGACGAGGATGACGCGAATATCTTTCGCCATCGCCAAGGTCATTTTCTGGAAGTTCTCGGCTTGCCGGAGCTCAATCGAGTCAAACTCCACGTGGGTCAGCTTGCTGACACCATCGACCAGCTCCGCAACCTCTTCACCGAATTGGGCACCAATGTCTTCCTTGTTGACGCCTGTATCCTCGATCACATCATGCAGCAGCGCGGCCATCAGGCTCTGCGCGTCCATACGCATGCGAGCGAGAATGCTGGCCACCGCCAGAGGGTGAGTGACGTAGGGTTCCCCACTGCGCCGGGTTTGCCCGTAGTGAGCTTGCTCGGAGTAATAGTATGCGCGCCTCACCAGCTGCGCCTGCTCCAGGGGCAGGTAGTCGGCAATTAGCTGCTCAAAGGCAGCCAGTGAGCTATTGGCGAAGTGCCCCTCGCGNGNAATCGAATGTGCAGTNGCTGNTTGCCCCNGGCGGCTACCGATGCCGGAGAGAGATCCGCTGAGTGCTTGGAGTGTTGTTGCCACCACCGCCAGCGGACCCNGTGATTAGAGGATGGGCGTCTCGAAGCTGGCCGCCAGTTCTTCCTCTGCTTCGATTTCGCTCTCGCGGGCGAGGACTTCCGGGGTAATCAAACCCTCGGCGATTTCTCGCAGCGCGATGACCGTGGCCTTGTCTGAGTCGTCCTCGACGAGTGGGTCGCGACCGCCGATCGCCATTTGCCGAGCGCGCTTGGCGGCCAACATGACCAATTCGAATCGGTTATCGACATTATCCAGACAGTCTTCAACAGTTATTCTCGCCATGACAGCGTGGTCTCCTTATTACTCACCGCGAGTCANCGCGGCNGCGCAGTATAGCGTAGNAAAGGGGTTTTCACCTCCCCGACAACGTCAATATTGNCGGGAGTGCNTACCCTTACGAACAAACTAGGTGAGCAGATCCTCAATGAGANCCTGAAGNGCCGACTGCTGCTGACCGGTGCGCAGGCGNAGAGAGCGCACCAGCGCCTGCAGGGCTTCCAGCGCCACGTCGAACTGATCATTGATGATCAGATAGTCGGCCTCATCCCAGTGCGACATTTCATCCCGCGCGGCACGCATTCTGAGGTCGATGGTGTCTTCTGCGTCCTGACCCCGCGACTGCAGTCGGGACTTGAGCGCCTCCAGCGAGGGCGGCAGGATGAAGAGCCAAGCACTATCCGGCAGCAGCTTCCTCACTTGCTGGGCGCCTTGCCAGTCAATTTCGAGAATCACGTCTGCGCCGTCGGACAGCCTGGCCTCCAGTTGGGTGAGGCTGGTGCCGTACAAATGACCGAAGACTTCTGCAGATTCGAAGAATGCGCCCGCCTCACGCATCTCATGAAAAGTTTCCGTCGAGACAAAGAAATAATTGACGCCCTCCACTTCGCCGGGGCGCTGCGGCCGGGTCGTGTGCGACACGGACACTTCAACCCGCTGATCCTGCTCCATCAATGCTTTGATCAGCGACGTCTTGCCCGCGCCACTGGGCGCAGACACGATTAACAGCTGTCCTCTCGTCGCATTCACAGTCNAAGTCTACTCAATGTTCTGGATTTGCTCGCGCATTTGCTCAATCAATACTTTGAACTCTACCGAGACATTGGTGGTGCTGAGCGCGGTGGATTTTGAGCCCAGCGTATTGGCTTCGCGATTAAGCTCCTGCATCAGGAAATCCAGACGCCTGCCGACCGGCACAGTGCTCTCAAGGGCCGATTCAATAGCATCAAGATGCGCATCCAGGCGATCCATTTCCTCTTCTACATCCGCCCGCTGCAATACATACACAATCTCTTCTTCCAGCCGCATCGGTTCTGCTTCGATATCGAGCGATTGCAGCCGATCGAGCAGGCGCTGTCGATGCGCCGCCTGCAGCGCCGGCAGCTGTTGCCGGAGTGTGGTGAGATGCCCCCGCATCGCATCTGATCGCTGTTGAATCAGTGCGGCCAGTTTCTCGCCTTCCTGTTGCCGCTGCTCCCGCAGGCCCTCGAAGCACTGTCTGGCGGCATCGGTTGTCGCACGCTGTAGCGCTTCCATATCGGTTTCGGGTTCGCTGAGCACGCCAGGTGAGAGCAGCAGCGCGAGCTGATCAGGCGCTATGGCATCGGGGAGCTCGCCTGCAACTTCTGACAACGCGGCCTTCAAGGCGGAGAGACGCTCACGATTGAGT
>FUFK010066361.1_pt1 | contig 32080 bp, 22 predicted proteins | sample 1021851 | NCBI WGS metagenome assembly FUFK01 (sample SAMEA51879418, study PRJEB19060) | metagenome | reverse complement strand
CGGGCGCCGCTCGCTGACGGCCACCGCCGCCGCGACCGCCGCCTTGACCTTCGAAGCGGAAGTAGGTGCGCTCTCGACCGTCTTCACGGACGTCGGCTGCAATGAACGTGGCACGACCGGCGGGCCCCTTGGCAAACATGGCTTCGGCAGCGGCGCCCCAGCGCTTACCCGAATTGTTGAGGGCGCTGGCTCCCTGGTCGAGTTCAGCCCAGCCTGCGCCAAAGTTGTCGGCGAGGGCTCGGTAGGATTGGTAGCCGCAGTTGCTGCACTTCACGTTCCAATCGCCGTCAAGTTCAGCATGAAGGTCGCTTCCGCACGGCGGGCAGATGGCGTGCAGCACGCCGCAGTCGTCCCGTTCTCGAAAGTCGAGGCGGACAACGGGTTCGACCTCCTTGATGACGGCACGGCAAACATCCCGTCGGCGCATGGCGTCCGATGTTTGGTGCATGAATCGGTCAACCAGCCCGGTGACGAAGAATTGTCCGTAGAGGTGCTGGGGTTGCAGCGAACCGGGTTTACCTTCCACGCACAGAATCATCGCTTCACCGTTCTTTTCGTTGAGTTTGACCACTTCGCACAGGACGGTGTCGCCGATCGCAGGCTCAACGATGGATTTCGAGGCGGAGACGCTGATGGCGCCGTTTTCCACGCTGACGTATCCAACGACCGTGGAAACGATGTTTCCGTTGGCCAGAGCGGTTCCCTCGCCTTGTTCGTGTTCGCCCTCTTGGGCGATGATGCTTCCTGGGGTGACGAGGCTCGCCGTCATGATTCTCATTCCTTTCGCAAGCATGGCCCGAGGTGGGTCGCACGCCGTTCGCTGATTTGAGGCGAGGGTTCCCTCCTTTTGAACCCCCCTTATGCCTCAGAGGTCCTCGTCGGTGGGAAGCCTGGCATCGCCGGGTCGATGAAAACGCCAACACATGACGTCGGTCGACCCCCTGCGTTGTGCATGGTGTGCATAGGTGGCAGGGAGCCTGAATTCGGTTCGCAAGACCGCCTCTGCATGCCATCCGTGGTCGCTGGCCATCGCCACGACATGAGCTGCTCGATCGCTGTGGAGGAGGTGAATCGCCGACGCTTCGCTGGAAAAGGCTGTTTCCAAAAACGGACGATCCGCCTTTGCTTTCTGAACCCCCCACGGAGGGTTCATCATCACGACGTCAACGCCCTCGGTCGCGACTTCGTCGATGCCCAGCGTGGCTTGTTTGACGACCGCTCGCTGGGCCAGTGCGGGCCCCAACCCGTTGACGTTTTGCCGCAAAACATCCAGGGCGTCGGCGTCGGTTTCTACCAAAACGACCTTTGCAGCGCCCAACATCAAAGCGCCAAGTCCCAAAACACCGTTACCGGCTCCCAAATCGAGGACGGTTTTTCCTTCAAAGCCGTCCAATTCCTCGACGGCCAACAACCAATAAGCGGCCAAATCACCTTCGGTCGCATACTGTTCAAGCGTAACGTCGGTGCATGGATGCGGTTGCAGTTTCGAGAGGTTCATCGCCAGGTGCTTCGGGCGCATTCGCCTCACCAGCGACGTTGTTGGTAGGGATTGCCTTGCTGCGGTTGGGATTGCATCTGCACCCGCATGTTGTGGATTTGTTGGGCTTCGACCCTCAGCCGTTGGAGCAGTTGTTCACCGGGCTGCTGGTTGCCGCAGAACCTGCAGAATCGTGTTCCGTCGGGATGCTGTTGCCCGCAATTGATGCAGAATCCCATGATGCTCCCTCGGACGGTGCTCGTTTCCGTTTGATTTAGACCTTCTCACTCCATTGCCGTCATCTGCAAGAGGATGGGCCATGTTTCCAACCCCTCCGCAATGGCTCGCTCGCTGATGTCTTCCCAGCGCGGGTCGTCCATGAACGCCGCAGGTTCAACGCCTGCGTCGATGAGCTCTTGGAAGAAGGCTCGAAGTTCAACCTCCATTTCAGAGGTTTCATCCTTCGCATCTTCCACCTCGGGGAGATCAACGGAGGTCGGAGATTCGGACTGCGTGGTGGGCCCTTCGTCGTCCATGACGGTCGATTCGGGCTCCTCGGTGGTTGGCTTTGGTGGGAGTGGAACGCTGGGCTCGGACGCCGGTTGGGGACTGGGCGGCAGCGGGACGTCCGCCGGTTCCGGGGGCGTGTCTTCAGCCGGCACGTTCTCGCTGGTCTCATCGGCCACCTCCGCAGGTTGGGGTGGTGCTGTGGCCTTGGGCGGTGCGGGTGGTTCAGGTTCAGGCGGTGCCGGTTTTTCCAAACGTCCAACACCGAGCACTTCCGCTTGCTGTCGAGCCATTTCAGCGGCGGCTCGCCGGGGAAGGCTGACGAAGCATTTGCCCGGTAGCGATTCGGCGGGGAACGGGAGGAAGTAGCGCTCCAGTGCGGGCAGGGAGGGGTGTCGGAAGCACAGCGTCTGAAGGGCCTCAAAGGGCCGCTGAGAAGGTAAACCGACGGAGAAGGGCGTCGATGCCAATTCGATTGAACTCCTCAACCATCCTTCGTTGTTCACGAGCTGTTGCATCCAGGGTCCCATGTCGGCCGTGGCGATGTTGACGAACATGAACGAGGCAGCCCGTGGGTCAAATCCTTGCTCGTTGAGCAGGTGCGCCTCGGCACGCGGTCGGTGAAAGACGGACACNACGGGTTGGCCGTGCTCGACCATGTCGCCGTGCAACTCCATCATTTTCCGTTCCTTGCGAGGGCACAGAAGAAGCAACGTCATGCGGGTGGATCGTGGGTCCCAAATCTCACCCCAGCGGGACGAGGCTTCGCTCATGAGTTGACCGATGGTCATGTCCGGAATCATGGCGGTTATTCCCATCTCGGCACCCAATCCGAGGAGGTGGTTCCGACCTTTTACCCTACGGGTGAGCGGGGCTGGAGGACAGCAGTTCCATCTCGTGGGCCAACTCGGCGAGGTAAATCACGCCCCCGGCGGCGCCTCGTATCGTGTTGTGGCTAAAGGCTTCAAAGCGGATTGAACGGTCGGTGGGGCAGGTGATGCTGCCCACCGCAACGGCCATGCCAGCGTCCAGTTCCGTTGCGGGGTCGGGACGTTCAGGATAGCCGTAGCCGTTGGCGAAAAGGTGAGCCTCGACGTCAATTGCTGGCGTCAACATCAGGGGTTGGTGGGGAGCGCTTGGCAGGGTTGTTCGGTGTTCGTTTGACCAGCGTTCGAGTGCGTTCATCACCGCTTTTTCATCAACCGGACGCTCGACGTCAGCCTCAACGAAGACGTGATGCCCGTCCGGTCGCATGACGCGTCCGCAGTTCAGGACCGCCTCCCCCGCCCAACCAAGGACGGTTTCAAACTCCGATGCGGTTTTTTCCGCCTCTCCGGGAATGGTTGGGTCCACAGCCCCTTCGCTCATCGCTCGTTCCATGTAGGCGTGACCTCCACCGGACAGGCCCTGTTCGCTTCGCATCGTGTAGCCCTTGAGGCCGAACGCCTCGTGGATGGCTGCAAGAGGGAGCACGAGCGGTATCAACGTGCAGTTGGTCGCACAGGCGTGTCGCAGAGGCTTCGAGGTGCGCAACGCTGTCGGGTTGATTTCGGGAATGACGAGTGGCACGCCGTCCNCTCCACGGTAAGCGCTTGCGTTGGAAAACACCGCAACGCCTGCGTTGACCCACAGCGGTTCCAGTTGCTGTGCTTCCGTGCTGGGCAACGATGAGAAGGCCACGGCCACCCCCTCGCTCACGAGTCGTCTGATCGCTGCTTCGTCGGCAACGTCNTCAACGACCACGTCGGGCAAATCGGGTCGCTGCTCGGTGAGCACCCAGGGCACGCTGCTGAGCGCGTGGCCCTTGAAACGAGGTGAGCCAGCGACCGCCACCAGGGAAAACCAAGGGTGGTGAATCAGACGTTGCTGCAGCCGTTGGGCTACGAGGCCGCCCGCCCCCAAAACGGCGACCTTNATGCGTTGCATGTNCGGTCCACGTGCACAACGGTTTTGATTGCTTGGCAAGACCTACAACAGCGGTTCGGGGAAGATTCGCCGGGTGATCAATTTCCGTAAAATTCGCCACCCATCGGCGGTTGAGCCCAGTTTTGCTTCCCCAATTCGAGGACCGTAAGCGATGGGCACGAATCCAAACGGCACGCGCTGGTGGACCATGCTGGCGAACATCTCGGCTTCGATTTCGAAGGATTGGCTGTTGAGTTGCAGGGTTTCCATGGCCTGCCGACTGAAGGCCCAGTAACCCGAACACACGTCGGACGTCGTGGCCCCAAACAGTGCCGTGGCCAACCAGGTCAGAAGATGGTTGCCGATGAAGTTCAGACGCGTCATGGCGTTGGGTGCCATGGCGCCGTTGAGTCGATCGCCGATGACGACCTCGTGATTCTGAAGTTGCTCGAGAAGCAGCGTCATCTCCTCGGGCGCGTACGTCCCGTCGGCGTCCAGCATGACCACGGCGTCGGCATTCATTGCATGTGCTTCTCGAAAACCGTGTCGTATGGCAGCACCTTTCCCGTGTTCGTCCTGCTCCACGAACATCACGCCGTGGTCCAAAGCGACCTGAGCGGTTGAATCCGTGCTGTGTCCGTCCATCACCAAAACCGTGGTCGTGTAGCCCATGGACGTCAACCGCTCAAGGGGAATTCGTTCAAGCACCCATGCCAGTCCGAGCGCTTCGTTGAGCACCGGGAGCATGACCACGAGGTGCTGCATGGATGCCCCCTCACCCTCCTTACTCATGGTGTTTCCCTTCACTGCGCTGACCACGTCCACCATTGGAGTTTCACACCCGTCCGATCGAGCAGGACGGTGTCCCGGCCCGACAGACCGAGCGGGTTGAGCCATCGTTGAGGTTCATCTGCGTCCCATTCAAGTCGAACCTCGGTGAGGGACGTGATGTTGTCCACGCCAAAACAAGCTTGGTGATAACCCGCATCGGTTCGCAGACCGTGGTACGGACGGTCAAGCCCTTGCGGGGCTTGGAGGTACAACGCATCCGTGGTGCCGACGATTTCGTAAGTCAAGCAGAGTTTTGTGGCAGAGGCCGGAGGACTGAGGCGCACCGTGCCCGTGGTTCCCTCGGGCAGGAACGGGCGGTCGTCTCCGAGGTTCATTGGGTCCCGGAACTTGTGGGCTCGCCAAGGGTCGACCCGAGCCGTGCACGCAGGACAATCGGCCTCGTCGATGCCGTCCAGCACAACGACCTCTCCATCGCCGTTGGGACGCAAGGTCCAGAGCACTGCGCCGTCGTTTTGCGCCTCCACGTCCCAGAACGGTGAAGTCGCAAGGGTCCACTGCATGGTGCCCAACGGCGAGGTCAGGGCGTGGAGCATGTTTCGTTCAAGAAAGTACGACGTGTTGTCGTAAAACATCGCTTGCGTGGCTGCCGAATGCTCGCTGCTGTCCAAATGCACCAGCCCGAGGGTTGGGATGGACGTCGCTTGAACGCTCGCAGGAGCATCCCAAAGGTAGCCCCAATGCATGTTTTCGGTGTACACCGCACCGTCGATGTCCTCAAGCGCGTCCCGAAGCGCCAGATCGCCCGGGGAAACCGCCAACAATTCCTCGTGTTGGGAGAGGGAAAACGCCACCGTTTGTGCGAACAGCGTGCCCATCACGACCAGGACCACCAGCCCAACCGAAACGGCGTTCGGCGGCGCAGAGGTTTCCTTCGGTTCATCGTCGAGACCGGTGAGTGCCGTGTAGGGCGACAACCACAGCCCAACCAGGACGGCCAGTGGGAGATGAAAGGCGTGCAGGGCCATGGAGTACAGGGTGTAGGACAGGAGGGACAAGACGGGGACGTTGCGCAATCCTTCGACGAGATGCACGAAACTGAGCAACCACAAAAACGCAAACCACGTGATGGCGATTCGACCTTCCAACGTGGCTCGCAGTGCCCACGCTGCTGCGATGGCGACCATCAGAAGCAGGCCGTTGTACACCAGTAACGGACGACCACCCTGCCAGCCGTATTCGGAGAACACGGCTTCGTCAAAAAGCCGAGGTGCGATGACCAGCAAGGCCACGGCGAAGCCGATCGTGATGAAGGTGGACGCAACGTAGGCAAGTTTGCGCAACCGCTCGCGCTGCTCCTCGTTGTCGATGGACAAACCGTGCAGCACGTGACTCAACAACAGAAGGGCGAGGTAGATGGCACCCGTGGGGTGAACCAGCGCAACCGAATACAGAGCCAAACACAAACCGAGGGTGTGGTGTCGCTGACGCTGGTCGGCGTGGCGGAACAGCACCAAAACACCCACAACCAAACCGAGTTGGCTCGCCACGCTCGGAAAGCCAGAGTCGAAGGTTTTGGCGAACAGTCCGATGCCCAAGCCCATGGCGAACATGGCGTGGGCTCCTGCACCGTGTCGGTCCATGGCACCCATCATGCCCAAGAGAAGGACGAGCAGCGTGTAGTGGCCGAGATGGAACACCGCTTGTCCGGCATCCAAGCCGGTCAGAACGGCCACCCAAGCAGCGGTTGACGGAAAGGCCGGCGGGTAGGTCCAGAAGCCTTCGTTGGTGCCCGGCAGACCGAGATTACCCTCCAACACGAGTTGTTGGGTGAGCATTGCGAACCCGATCCAATCAACACCAAACGGCAGTCGCTGCAACAGGGTTGGCAGGACAGCGGTGGTTGCGATGGCCACGCTGAGAGCCATCAAAACGGTCGACCGATTGCGCTGAAAGCCAAGTTGGATCTCGGCCTCTTCGCTCAGCGAGGTGGTGTCGCCTTCCTCTGAGAGCTCTCCGTGCATGGCCGCTTCCAACATCTGCCATCGCGTTCGCTTGGCCAGCACTTCGTGTCGCTGATGGATCATGCGATAGGCAAACCCGTTCAAGGCGACCAAGCACAGCGCGAGAAGAATCGGTGACCACAGGTCCAACAAGACCAGTGTCCCCGAAACTCCGTACATCAACAACAGACCCAGGGCCGGGGCGAGCAAGGCTTTCCTGAACCGGTCGCCGCTGCCGTCCAGCACCGATGCCAAGGCCCATCCCGGCAGCATGCTCGGAGCCAGAACGACCACTGCACTGCCGAGCATGGATGCGGCACGCCCGAGTCACGCTTTGATGGTTCTCCGAAACCTCAAGTAGATTCGAGGCTTCCCCGACCCATGGACTCGGGCGGTGTGTTTCCGTTTCATCCGACGGTCGTGTTCGACGGGCCGTACTGGGTTCACGATTTTACCCGGCCGAGCCCGGAGGGGTGGACGGCTCCGTACCCGTATTCGGTCGGACGCTACGACGAACATCGGCCTGCGATGTACACCACCGAACTTTTCGAGGGAGAGCGGAGTCACCACGTTGGCCTCGACCTTGGTGCCCCGGTACACACTCCCGTCCACGCCTTTGATGCGGGGGAGGTGGCGATGATTGCGGTCAACGATGAGGACGGCTCCTACGGACCGACCCTCATCACGAAACACACCCTTCGCCTTCCAACATCCGTTGGTGGCCCTCTGGGCACCGACGAGCGCACCTTCTGGGTGCTGTACGGCCACCTGAGCCTTGCGAGCATATCGCACTGGAAGCCGGGGGACACGTTCGACAGGGGCGCCGTGCTGGCGGCGCTGGGCAACGAAGATGAAAACGGTGGATGGGCGCCTCACGTGCACGTCCAACTGTCGTGGGAAGCACCCCTCGACGGTGACCTGCCCGGCGTGGTTCGGCCCGAAAACCGTCTGGAGGCCTTGGAGAAGTACCCCGATCCAAGGCTGATCTGCGGTCCGCTCTACTGAACCGAGTTGAGGTGATTCTTCAGCGCATTGATGGGTCCGATCGCAGCGGGGTCTTTTCCGTGAAGGAGCGCCAGCGTGATCGAGAGCCAGTCCATCACCATGCAGTGGTAGAGCAAGCATTCCAGCAAGGACTGTCCTTCGCCCACGAGGTTCCATGCCGTTTCGGTCGTGGCGTGAGCAACCATCCAGTCGAGGCGTTGCTGAACCCTCGGGTGCATGCCGGGCCACGTGAGGAGCAGCACGGCTTGATTCGCAGCCGCTGGGTCGGCATCGGGCCCGACTCCACCCCAGGCCACGCTTTCGTTGTGGTTCATTTCGGGCAGCGTGCCGACGCGAACNAAACGAGCTGCGTTTTCGTTCATCTGGTTCTTGAATCGGTTGAGCGCAGGTTGCAGCTCGGTCGGACCGATCACAGCAAGGGGCTGGTTCATCAGACCGGCGGCCAACAGAGCGATATCACCCTCCGGTTGCGACAGGACGTCGAAATGCTCGTTGTTGGCCGCCAACCGTTCCAACATCGATGACCGAGCGACGTCGTCTTGCGGGGTCATCAAACCCAAATGCTCCATCACGGCCACTTGGCGACTGAACAGGTGGCCAAAGGCCGTTCGAGGCGGTTGTCCACCCACCGAGGGCACCAGGTGACAGTTCGGGGAGAGTTCTGCGAGCCCTGCGAGCACGCCTCCGGTGGCGATGACGATGACGGTTGCCCCTTGTTTCAACGCGTCCTCAGCAGACTGGACGGTTTCTTCGGTGTTCCCGCTGTGGCTCGTGGCCATGACCAACCAGGTCGCGTCAAACCAGGCAGGAAGGCGATAATCTCGGTGGACCATCACCGGGCAACCTCCGTTCTGTGCGGTGAGGGCCGCCAAAAAATCGCCTCCGGCAGCGCTTCCGCCCATGCCCAAACAGAGCACACCGCTCCAGGGTGCTTTTCGAAGGTCCTCAAGCCAGGGGTAGCGTTCAACGCTGACCGAGGAAAATCCATCCCTCAAATCACGGTGAAAGGACCGGGTGAACCCCACCATCCCTTCGGAATCGAAACGCTCGGCCAGGTCGATCAGCGTAGGTTCCGTCTCGTTTTGCGCTTCGTTCATGCTTTTTCTTCCTCCGGTGGTTCGGGTGCGTCAACGGCCATGAACGGGAGGCTGAGCCACTCGTCGCTGTGTCGAACGAGCAAGCCTCGGCGTCCGGGCGTGTGTTCGTACGGAAGCCGCACGGATTCCATCGCCCANGTCGTCGGGTCNAGAAACTCACCAACCGATGCGTCTTCGGTCACAAATTCAACGTCCACCAAATCATGACGTTGAGCCACCACCTTGGCGGACTCAAGATCACGCCATGTTGCGCCGGTTCGTTCGCGTCGGTCGACGCGCTCCATGATGGCCCCGTCCTTTGTCCAGGCCGATGGACGCCAAACGTGGTTTCGCCACTGGACGACGTCCCCAATCTCGTAGCCAGGTTTTCGATACAGCAAGGTCAATCGGGTCACGTCCACGCCGTCTTTTCTGCCGACCGTCGAATTGGTCTCGACGACCATGCCCCCGTATTCGTTGATGAGGTGTCGTCCCCACGCTCGGGCAAGCCCCTTGCTTCCAAGGACGACATCGTACCCCCCCGTTACGGGTCCTTCGGTGGTGATGAAAAACATCGGGTCGTCGGAGAGCTTCTCGAGCACGTCGTCCAGTGTTTTGCGGAGTTTGGTGAACTCTTCTTCGCTCAAGCGCCGGGCGCTGGAACGCAACTGAACCGTCGCTTCAAAGTAATTCCCGGCCCGCCGCGTGCAGGTCAGGCACACACCGTTCGCCATCCGAGCCCTCATCGTGTGCTCTTCCTGGAACAGCAGGTCGTCAATCACGCCTTCGAGTTGGATGTGAAGGAGGGTGTGCCGGTCGGAGACCTTGACCGGTTCCATGCCCAACTGGATGTCTTCCGCACGTTCGTGAACCACGAGGTTTCGGTGAAGCAGTTCATCCCAGACCTCGTCTTCGGTTGTGTTTTCCCACTTCCCGTCGATCTCAACGATGCCGCACCGGGCGCAACGCACCCACGGAACGTTTTCCGGGACCTTCGCAAGAACGGTCCGGGCGCGCAAGCAAGGCTCGCACATGCGGTCCCCGAACAGCGGGGGTTCGGCACCGCAGACCAAGCAAAACTCGCCTCCAAGGTCGGCTGCCATGCACCTCGCCGAGTCTGGCTCGCAGAGGTGCCTTTGAAAGACTACGCCTTCTCATCGCTCGAAGCGTCGGTTTTCTCATCGGAATCGCTCCGGGCGAGACGGCCGGCACGCTCAAGCGCTTCAAGGCGCGCTTCCATACGTCGGTTTCGTTGGACCACGGTCCACGTCCACAGAGCGATGGCGAGGAGCATGCCGAAGTAGGCAACGGCCAANTGCGTCATGCCTTCCATTCAATCGCCCCCGTCCATTGCGTCCTGCAGTCGTTCAAGACGCTGCTCGAGCGAGGTGAGTTCCATCGAGGCCATCATGTGGCCGAAGATGAACACCGTAAAGGAGATGGCCCCGAGAAGAAGAACCAACCCCATGTCTCCGTTGATCGACCCCTCGCCGCCGGTCCCAACAACGGGGCCGGGGTGTCGGATGGTCCAGATTCGGGTGGCGATGTAGGTCACGGGAACCAGAACGAAACCGTACAAGCCGAATGCAGCAAAGGTGTCTCGAGTTTCCACCCCGTCGGGTTGGCTTCCTCGTCCGAGAACGACGTAGATCGACAAAAGCGTGAGCAAACCAAACGTGTTCAGTCGGACGTCGGTCCAGTCCCACGGTGTCCCCCATTCGGCGGCACCCCAAACACAACCCGACCAAACCGCCATCAAACCGCAGGCGAGACCGGCCTCTGAGCCGGCGACGTGCAGCTGCCACATCCGTTCTGAACGTTTGAACAGCCACCCCGCAGATCCAACGAAAAGGGCTCCAAAGGCGACGAAAGCCGCCCACGCGGCGGGGACGTGCCAGTAGAAAATGCGCTGGGCGGCAGGGGATTCAAACGCTTCGAGGGATACGCTTGGCGCCCAAAGCAGCGCAAGGAGGAGCGTGGTGCCGATGCCCCCGAACCCGAGGAGGATCAGCGTTTCGCTTAGCCTCATGGCCTCCGGTGCCGCTCAATCCCCCTTGAACTTGATGTTCCCCTCAAGCAAGAAGGCTGATGAGGAGCGAATACGGTAGAATCAGAACGGGCGTCAGCAATCCGACAAAAACGGCCTGTGGGCGTGCGAGGCGTTGGGTGGAGCGTTGCATCCATCCCACACCGTGCCACACCGTGAAACAGAGGGCACTCGAGACACCCAGCGTGGTCGTGTCCAAGGGTTGCCCGAGGGCGGTGCTCGAGAAAAAACCGATGGCTGCTCCGATGACAAGGGGCAGCCAGGCGGCGTGCGGCTCGGCGCGACTCACCGCTCGCCACCAAACACCGGCCCGCTCCTCTCGAAGTGCGGCCACCAGCGGTTCACCGCACAACCCTGCCGCCAGGGCGGGTGAGAGCACAACGCCGAGCCGTTGCATGGCGTCCAGATCGCTCATGAATTCACCCATGGCGAGCATCACGCCCAACGTCAGCAACGCCGCCATGGCGTTGGTGTTGAGCCACATCAGCGTTCGGAGGTGCAATCGAACACCGTAGACTGCAGGCGACACCCGTCGAACCGGCATGGACGATGGACGCCGAGCTGCGATGGTCTCGGGGGCCACCTCCACGGCCTCGATGCTTCCACTGGCGAGGTCCAGCAGATGGGTTGCGTGGTTGCGAAGGCGCTCGTCGTGCGTTGCCAAGAGCAAACCGTGGCCCAGTGCTCGCAACTCCTCCAGCCAACCGCTCAGCGCCTTGACGGCGCCTTCGTCCAGACCGGCGCCCGGTTCGTCCAGCAAGAGCAGCCCGGGGGCTTGGCTGGCAAAGGCTGGCAGAAGCCCAGCGAGGACGGCGACCTTTCTGGCCTGGCCTTGGGACAGGTTGGCGATGCTGTCGTTGGCTCGGTGCGTGAGGTCGAACGCTTCGAGAAAGGGCTCGATGTCGATGCTTTGTTTGCTGGTGGACATCGCGCAGTGCAAGTGTTCAGTGACCCGCTCGCTGCCCAGCATCCCGTTTTTTTGAAGCACGACGCCCAAAGCAAGGGGGGAGGCNCGTCGTCGGCCCTGTGCGTCGACGATGCTCACATCNCCGTGCTGCACGTGTCCTTTTTCCAGCGGAAGAAGACCGGCAGCGGTTTCAAGCAGGGTCGATTTGCCTGCTCCGTTCGACCCCCACAAGACGACGGTTTCGCCGCCGTTCACGGTCAGTTCTTGACCGNTGAGCACCGTTTGCATGCCGCGTCGGACGTGCACCTNCGAGAGATGCAAGAGCGTCGTGGCCATGGTGCGGCGAAACCCCGTTCAAGCAAGAACCCTCCTGTTTCCTCTCGCCGAGACATCAACTCAAAAGAGAAGGATGCAGACGCACGTTCATGCCCTTCGCCGTGTCCGTCTTCTCCCCGCTGGAGTTGGGCGTGCTGGTGGTGTGGTCACTCGCCATTGTCTCGCCGATNGTGTATGCGGCTCGCACCCGCACGTCCATCGCCATGGGCATCACCGTCAGCGTGTTGTTGGGTGCCGTGGTTCAGGTGCTGTGGTCCATGCTTTACGGCTGGGGAGCCGTGGAGCATTGGGTCTGGTCCGATTTTGTGTTGGTCCCCGCTCGGTCGTTTGAACCCGGGTTCGTCCACACCCTCGCAACGGCTGGATTTCTTCACAGTCAGGGCGACATGATGCACGTTTTGGGCAACGTCATCATCCTCGCTCTGGTGGGCGTTCCCCTTGAACAACGCCTCGGCTCCAAGCGATTCGCGGTCGTTTACGCCATCGGTCTCCTGGGCGGTTCCTTGGGATGGGTGGCCTTCAACGCCGATTCCTACAGGCCCGCTTTGGGCGCCTCCGGAGCGGCGTTTGGCTTGCTGGGTGCCTACCTTGCGGGATGGCCGAAAGACGAAATTCCCTTTCCGCTGTTGCTGATACGGCCCTGGCCGGTGGTGTTCATTGCGTTGCTGTACTTTGGGCTCGAACTGGCACGAGCTCTCGCAACCATGGAATCGGGTGTTTCCAGCGGCATTGCACACATGGCTCACATCGGGGGCTTCGTCGCCGCTTACGCTTTGCTGCCACTGGTCGCACGAGGCGGTCCGGTGGAACTGGGCGTTGTGGACGGGGGACCCACACAGGGCGCCGCTCACGCAGCTCAACGCCGTCGAATGAAGGCGACGATGGTGGATTTGAGCACGGTGGACGATCCGTGGACCGCCATGGGCTTGGAAGTCCCAAAACAGCTTCGTGAACCGCTGAAGAATCTTGTTCAGGCCAGCGATGAGCCCGAGACACGAGCGGCATGGATGGAGCACCTCGCCGATGCGGGGTCGTGCCCTGTGTGCCAAGCGCCGCTCGGCTTGGTTGAACGGTCCAGCGGACCTCACGTCCAGTGTTCCTCCGACCCGTCGCACCTCGAGTGGCCGCCCCGCTGAATTCTGCGTTTAAACGCTGGACGGCGTGATACAGGGGAGGATAGAATCAAAGGTGGGGAAGCCTTCCTCAGCACGGAGAGGCGAAGCCATGCGTTCTGCACCCCGGCATTCCATTCGATTCGGTGCGGTTCTCTTTGCCTTCCTGATGTTGCTTGCCGATGTCAGCGGAGGTCTTCTGACCCACCCGGTTCAGGCCGCCCCAGCATCGGACCATGAACCCCCCATCCTCGTCGAGGGGCTCCCTCCGCTGATGTGCGGTGATGAACTCTGCGAGCGCCCCACTCGGATGCTGGAGCGGGGCGACCGAGCTTCGGCTGAACCCGACCGTTGGTGGCTTGGATACGGCCCTGACCTCGACTGGAACGGCATGGACGATCGCCTTCAACGCGTCATGGCAGGCCAAGAATCAATCTCGCCAACGGCCGTCATCGGTCCTGACGGGCGTAAAACGGTGGCGATCGTGGTCGATTACGCTTGGGCGCCCAACGAGGAAGAGGTTGCAACGCTCGAAGCCGTTCTCGGCGAGCACGGTTGGATGGGTGCGGAACAAGGCGCCTGGTTCCAAGTCATGGAATCGATTGATTCTGTGGTTGTGGACAAGGTACCCGTGAGCGCGCTCATGGACATACACTCGCTTCCGGGGGTGGTTGTGGTCGAGATGCAAAACGTGATGATTCCGTTCAACGGTGTAGCATCCGAGGCCTCTCGGTCCATGCCATCAGAGGTGTATTCGGCCAGCACGTACGAACGAGGTTACAACGGCGAAGGCGTCGTCATCGCCGTGCTCGATACGGGCGTTGACAACGAACACCGTGCCCTCAACGACTTCGACGACGTCGATGACGAACCCGACAGCGACCCCAGCAGTTACAACGATCAAAAATGGGTCGCAGGGTTTGACGCCACCTCGTCCGCCTCCAACCCCGACGGAACCGTGGACCCCGACGACGGGCAGGGCCACGGAACGCACGTCGCAGCAACCGCCCTGGGCACCGGAGGAGCCGACCGCGTTCACACCGGCAGCGGCATGGGAGCGTTCCTCGTCGACATCAAAGTCCTGACCGATTCGGGCGGTACAAACTCCCAGGCCTCCCTCAACGGCATCCAATGGATGATCAACAACAAAGACACGAATTGGGGCAACAACGATTCGAGCCGGGGCATTGACATCGGCTCCATGTCCTTCGGCTCGCTCAGCAGCCCGTTGAACCCCGGCGATGAGGGCGACAACGGATCGGGCGCCGAGGCGCGCCTCGTGAACGACGCTCGAGACGCAGGCATCGTTTGCATCGTGGCGATGGGCAACGACGGCACGAAGCGTGTGCCCTCCCCCGCAAGCGCCGACGGAGCCATCTCCATCGGTGCGGTGAACGACCGAAACACGGTGAACAGAACCGACGACGTCATGGCATCCTATTCCAACTGGGGGCCGCGGTTGGACGACGGGGACGACGACGAGTGGGACGAACTCAAACCCGACCTGACCTCCTACGGCTCGGGCATCGTTTCGGCCACCGCCGCCACGGGCCCCTCGTTCCCGGGGCAGCCCGACCGTCCGCTCGCCGACAACGATTACGATTCAAAGGACGGCACGAGCATGGCCACACCGCTGGTCTCCGGCATCGTCGCCACGCTGTTGCAGGCCGACGACACCCTTGACCCCGAAGACATCCGAAACATCCTGAGAAATTCATCGGAGGCCAAAGGTACGGCCACCGAGCCGGGCGTCTCAGACCGTTGGAACGACAAGTGGGGCTTCGGTCTCGTGGACGCCTCGTGCGCTCTTGACACGGTTCTCGACCGTGCGTGCACACCCTTGGAGGACAGCGGCGGGGTCATCATCGCACCCCCACCCGACGACGACGATGGCTTGGGGTACGACGTCTCCATGTCGGCTCCGGTGAACCAAACCCTCTATCTTGCAGGCAACACCCTTTCGGTCGAAGGCACGACCGACACCAGCAACACGGACTACATTGAGGTCCAGGTCAAGTTGGAGCAATTTGACGAGGACGGCGACAGCACCGAACTCACCAACTGGTTGGGAGCCGACGGTACCGTCGAAGACTGGTACTTTGACATCACGGTGGACGACGATTGGGTTCGTGAAGACGAAGACTACACACTCATCTACGCTCGAGCCCTCAACGAAGACGGTGAAGCCTCCTTCATCGACGTCCGAGTGGTCCGCTTTGCACGGATGACGGTTTCCATCACCGAACCCTCCCTCGGCACGGCTCTGGTGGGTTTGGTGGACTTTTCCGGGACCGTTGAGGGCACCGATCACGATCGAATCGAGTACAAGGTGGGCGGCGACGATTGGCAACTCGGCGACGACCTTCAAGAGCAAGAAGAGGGAACGCAGTCATGGTCGTTCTCGTGGGATTCAACCCAAGTCAGCGACGGCTCGCACCGAATCAGCGTTCGAATGGTGAACACAAGCGGGGTCGCAAGTGACGTCGTGAAGCGCACTTACGAGGTCGACAACCTGCCCGCTGCGCCCAACTTTGCGTTCACGGGCTCCGTTGGAGTGTACGATGGAGGTCTGCCGGTCAACAACGCTGTCGCCGGTACCGTCCTTGAGATTCGATTTGGAATTCGAAACATCGGGGATTTGGACGCCAACGAAGTCTACCTGACCCTCGACGGTGAGGGCAGCGATTCCACAACGTACCCGTCGGAGGGCAAAGTCACCCAGCTTGAGCAGGGTGAGAGCGTGTCGGTCACCTTGTACTGGTGGGCCACCGAACCGGGCACCCACGACGTGACCCTCTCCGTTGACCCCAACGAGCAGTACGAGGACCCCGACCGAACCGACAACACCTACACCTTCAGTTTCATCGTCGATGAACGACCCGTTGAGCCGATGTTGCGCTTCCTACCGGGCTCCTCGAGGACAACACCTGACGTGCCTGCNCCGGGCGTTCCTTACGACGTTAAAATCCGGGTCGACAACCTCGGTCAGACCGATGCAAGCAACTTGATGATTCAACTGGCTCGATGGGTCGAGGACGAAACCACGGGCATCTACGGATGGATTCCAATGGCAAACGTGTCGGGGCTGCTCGTTCCGGGCTCAACCACCACCTCTGGTTTCTCCTACGCTTCGTTCAACGGCGTCGTGTTGAATGAATCCGGTGCGGTGAAGTACCGGGCGGTGCTGACCGGCACGGGCGTTGAGATTGAGCACAACGAATTGCGGTTCAACGTCACGGTCGCTGACCTTCGAGAGGGGTCCAAAAACGGGATAAGCCTCGCAACGGGTGAAGCCGCAGTGGATTTTGTTGGCTTGGACGACGGAGCGCTCTTGTTCACCACCATTGACGGCGAGCTTCACGCTCGTACAATCACCTCGCAACGTTCGTTGGTCGGAGGCGTTGTTTTGGAAGAAAATTGGGGTGGCGAACTGGCCGTCTATCAGCGAGATGACGGCCTGATTCAAGCGGCGTGGACGCGGCGNTCGCTGAGTTTGGAGGGCTATGTTCTGACCGACATCGCAATGACATCGATCTCGGCCGCCGGGAAGACCACTCCCAAGCACTACCACATGTCCGCACTCAAACTCTCCGAAGGCTCCTACTACGGATTTACCTTCGACCAACACGACGGAACGATGGTGCTTGCTGGATATCACCGGGACCTCTCAACCAGCGGTTCGTGGCAAGACATCACCTCGCTGTTCGTCATTTCTTCGCCAACGCCCGACCGTGGAACATCCTGGACCACCCCTGTCACCGTGCTCTCCGACATCGACATACGGCCGGCCGATGCCCAACCGCTGGGGGTCGGCCTCGGTGAAGAGTACCTTCACCTTCTCTACCAGGAATACCGAGACGATGTGACGGGCGTGGAACGCGTCGGATTGATGTACACCCACGGATCCTACACCTCTTCGTCCTGGAGTTTCCAATACTCCGTTGGAGACGACGCCTCGCACCCGGTCATGGAAATCCTCGTTGATGACGGTGAGGACAGGTTGATCTCGTCGTGGATCGAAGGTCAAGGCAAAACCTCGAACGTGGTCGTTGCCAACACCAACGCTCTTTGGTCGGGCAGTGAACCACAACGCTTGCTGGCTCCGGGAGCCACGGGCATCCACTTTGACCTTCGAAAGGAGGGCGTCTATCTTTTCCACGATGAAATCAACCTCAACGGACCCGTTCATCGTCTCGGTCTTGTAGCAGATGACGAGGGGGCTGAGTTGTCGGGCATGTCCAACATGCTGGACCAGGGTTTCCTGTTCGGCGTTGGTTCCATGGACGACGACACCATCCTGTGCACCGTATCACCCACCGGTTCCCTCAGTTTGACCACCCTTGCGGTTTTGTCAGGCTCGTCGACCGAGGTCGGTGCGCCCGGTTTGCTTGAGACCTTCCTGGACTACCTTCCGGGTGACTCAAGGGAGACCAAACTCCGCATCCTCGGCTTTGGCGTGGGCTTTCTCGGGCTGTTCCTGCTGTCCATCGCCGTGGTGGTGCGTCGTTCTCGCAACAAGGTCGAGGAGTTGCTCGAAGAGATGGGTGAAACCGGTGATGACTCGGATGCGGTCGAGGTTATGATCACCCTTGAAGAAGACGANGGCCCCCTGCTCAGCGTGGAGGACAACGACGAAGAATTGACCGTTCAGGCTCCCGTTGCTGTCATCGATGAAGAGGAAGAGGAATCCCTCGCTGAAGAACTCGAGCGAAAGCTGGAGGAAGGGGAAGGAAACGCTCGCTTGGAGCGACGGATAAAGCGGAAGCAAATGCGTGAAATGGCTGAAGTGCTTCAGCAAGGTTTGCCTCCGCTGCCCAACGTGCCGATGCCGAACGAACAACCGCCCCTCGATGGTGCGTTGCCCCCTCTGGACGGGCCTCTCCCCCTCCCCGTTCCCGGCATGCCACTGCCCGACCTGAAGCGGGACGTCGTGTGCCCCTCTTGTGAAGCGAAGTTCAGCGTGAAGGACCTCATGCTCAAACGAACCACATGCCCCGTTTGCGGCGCGTCCTTTGACCTCTGAGGTGTCCACGGTGTGCGGCATCTTTGGCTACATCGGACACCAACAAGCCCTGCCCATTCTGGTTGAGGGATTGCGCCGTCTCGAGTATCGAGGGTACGACTCAACCGGCGTGGCGGTCGACGACGGTGAATCCATCCAGACGCACAAAACCGTCGGCAAAGTCGCCGATTTGAAAGCCATCCTGCCCGCAAGCGTTCAGGGTACGCTCGGCATCGCGCACACACGCTGGGCCACCCACGGTGGTGTGACGCAGGTCAACACTCACCCGCATGCGTCCGAGACGGGAACCGTCCACCTTGTGCACAACGGCATCATTGAAAACTATCAACAGCTCAGAAAAGGCCTCCTCAAGCGAGGCATTGAGTGCGTGAGTGAAACCGACTCCGAGGTCCTCGCTCACATGATTGCCCTTGAGATCGAGAGCGGCTCCACACCCTTGGAATCGGTTCAAANAACGCTTCGAAGGCTACGCGGCACCTGGGGCCTCTGCATCTTGTTCAAGGAACACGACCTGTTGGTGTGCGCCCGAAACGGGTCACCGCTGATCATAGGACAAGGTGAGGGCGAGACCTTCGTTTCAAGTGACCCTCATCCGCTCACGACGCACACACAACGCGTGGTTTACTTGGAGGACGGTGACGTTGCGTTGATCAAGCGCGATTCCTTCAGCATCACCTCCATTCGAGGTCACGCTGTGGAGCCCAGCATCAAGGTACTGGAAGAAGCGTGGGGCGAAGCCGAATTGGGGGATGCACCCCACTACATGTACAAGGAAATCTACGAACAACCCGACGCTCTGCGACAGTGCATCGCCGGTCGCGTGGACCGCGAAATGGGCACGGGTCGTCTGGGNGGNATGGGTCTGGANCACGCAACCCTTGTNCAAGCCCCGCACGTTCGATTGCTGGGGTGTGGAACGGCAGCCTACGCAGCTGAGATCGGCCAGACGCTCATCGAAAGGATGGGTCGAATCCCCGCCGTGGCCCACATCTCCAGTGAATTCCGGAACAACGACACCGTCATCAATCCGAAGGCGATCTACCTCGCTGTTTCACAGTCGGGCGAAACCGCTGATACCATCTCAGCCATCAAGGAAATCCAATTGAAGGGCGGTCAGGTCTTCGGCGTGGTCAACGTCGTTGGCTCAACCATCGCTCGACTTTGCGGGCAGGGCGTCTACATCCACTCTGGACCAGAACAATCGGTGGCGTCAACCAAAGCCTTCACCAACATGGTGGCGGCGCTGACCATTTTTGCAACCCAACTCGGGCGAACACGGCACCTTTCCAAAGACGACGGGCGGGAGTTGATTCACCACCTGCAGCAGGCCCCGCATCTCATGGAGACCTATTTTGAAGACACCGGGCCGATCGGCGAGGCCGTGGACCTGTTGTGCGATGCGCAGTCGGTTCTTTTCCTCGGGCGCGGTCTCTCCGCCACCGTGGCGAAGGAAGGTGCGCTCAAACTCATGGAACTGGCCTACATCCCCTGTTTAGCGTACCCTGCTGGTGAGATGAAACACGGTCCCATCGCCTTGCTCGAGGAGGGCAGCCCTGTGGTTGTGGTGGCTCCCAACGATCACCTCAAAGAGAAGACCATGTCGGCCCTGCACGAGGTGAAAGCGCGTGGCGCAAAGGTGATTTTGATTCATGAAAAGGGCGACAGCATCGCTGCTGAGGGGGACGTCTCCATCGCAGTCCCGTCCATTCACCCGTGGCTGACGCCCCTTCTTACGGTGTTGCCGCTTCAACTGCTGGCCTACGAAACGGCCCTGCGACTCGGTCGAGACGTTGATCGTCCACGAAATCTGGCCAAGTCCGTGACCGTGGAGTGAACTCAAATGATGGTGAACCGCTGTTCGCCTTCCTTCCAGTTGAACGGCTTGTAGCCCAGCAAATGGTTGGTGTGTCGCATCTTGACAATGCCCAATTTCCGCTTGACGTCGTCACCGTCTCGCTCCATCACGAGGTGCATGACACCGTCCGACAGGTAATCTTCAACCCCGTATTCTCCGAATTGCTTGTGGTCCTCGCCCGTCATCTCGCAAATGAAAAACGACGTCAACTCAAGACGTCGGACGGCCTCAAACAGCCGGAAGATTTCGTCGCGGGGGTTTTCCATTTTCGTCAGCGTGAAAAAGGCACCCAGAGAGTCGAACACGAGGAGTTCAAAGCCGATCGACTGGCGGTACGACGTCAACTGCTTGATGAGTTGGCCCATCCAGTCCACTCGGTTGCTCATGCCCTGCTCGTCGAGTTGAACACGAAGGTCGGCCAGGTCGATGATCGCGATGCGGTTTCGCACCCTCGGGTCGTCGACGTTCATGCCCATGTTGGCCATGTGCGAGCGGAGCGAGTCCTTGCCCTGTTCAAGCGTGACGTAAATACCGCTGGTCTCACCGTAGAGCACGGCGTTGTAGAGCATGGAAAAGGTCAGGCTTGATTTCATGGCACCGGACGCACCGGCGACGATGCTGATGTGACCCTGTGGAATGCCACCCTGCATTTTTTCGTCCAGTCCTTCAACGTGGGTTGGGATGCGTTCAATCTCGGACATGCGCCTCGTTCCCCGGTTGTCCGAATGATTCTTCAATATCACGCATGCATTCCATGGGAATCTCCAAGGCCTTGGTGCCGTTCATCACCGCATGGATGCGTGGCTGGCCTCAAACTCACCTCGTCGGTACGCCCTGATTCAACCCCTGTTCCCCGACCTCCACCACGCAGGCCTCGACGGAGTGGATGAGACGCCACCGTCGGGAACGGTCGGTGAACAGGTTTCGACCATTTGTCATCGGAAGGCCGACGCTGTTCCGGACACCACGCATTCGTTGGTCATCGTCGCCGACACCATGCTCAGCGACCCCGACGAGCATTCGTTGAGCATGGGAAAACCGCGCGACCTCGCTCACGCAGCAACCATGCTCCTGCGACTCAGCGGTCGGTTGCACCAAGTTTGGTCGGCCACCGCCGTTCGATGGAACGGGGTGTGGCACCGTTGGTGTGAATCCGCCGTGGTCTCCATTCCCGAATTGACGGCCGACCAGATGGACGCGCTGCTCACGTCAAATTCATGGGTTGGAAAAGCGGGTGGATACGACCTCGCCGGTCCAATGGGTGAGCACGCCCGGCTCGTGGAGGGCGACGAATCCACCGTACTGGGCATCGCCGGTGGAGCGATGGAATTTCTCGAGGTTTTGGCGTCCACCGTGTGATCACAGCAGCGGCGTCAGGCCCAGTTCATGCCGCTCCATGTCCACCACCACGTTCTGTCCAGGAATCATGAGCAACTTGTCTTCTGCATCCAGGGCGAACACGCTGACTCGGGCGGCGTCGGCCATGTGCTTGATCTCTCGGCGGCAAGCCATCTGGTGGCTCTCCATGTGGACCAGGGATCGCAGGTCAACGATGGCGGTGTCGCCCTGCAGGACGCGTTCCAACATGGCCGTCGTGGGGATTCGCTTCATCACGTCGGGGGCGATGTACCGCAGGGCTTTGCTGGGATGCGGCTGATTGCGCTGAACAACGACACCGAGGTCGTGAAAAGCCTCTCCATCGGGGGTAAGAGGTCCGTTCCACCCGGGCGGGGGGGTTCGCAACTGGCTGATGTTGTGCATTTGCGGTGTCGCATCGCCGGGTTCAACCGTTGCGGGCGTTGGTGCGGGACCGGCTTCGTTTGCGGACGTCAAGGAAACCGGTTCGTCGGAGGTGTTCGCCGCTGAAGCGGGTGCACGGGACGGTGCTGTGCCGCCTTCAGGGTCGGGCAAACCGAAAAACTGCCACAAACTTCCCACGTTCGTCCCTCAGAAGTCCAAATCGTCGAGCAACGATTGCAACTCTGGAGCGTCAGTGGTCGGTGGAGTTTGTGAAACTATGGGTTGGACGGGGGCAGGTGCGGGCTGATTGGTTGCGAGCCACTGCTCGCCGTAGTAGTTCCACTGCTCCATTGTCCACCCTTCTGGAAGCCCGGTTGCGGGAAGCGGTGGACCGCTGCTGATGGGCGCTGCAGCCTCGACGGTCGTCCCGTAGGCTTCCATCGGTTCAGGTTGAGGCGCTATTGTTTCAGCGGGCGCCGGTTGCGCAAGCGGTTGCGTTTCCGGTAGGGCCGCCATGGTTTTCTCGTTTGAGGCAAACTGGCTTTGTTCAAACATCCCAAAGTCCTCCGCATCCGACTTCCCTCGACGGGTGAACAGCAAGAAGCTGAGGAGGCCGAGGATGGTGATGCCGAGCACACCGATGACGAGCGCGGTCGTTGTTCCGACGGCGCTGCTGATCGTTTCAAAAATTCCATCGGGCGGTGCTTCAGCGACCAGAACGGTGATTTCCTTTTGGTCGGACAACCCGTCGTCGTCGATCACGGTCAGGACAAAGGTCAGGGTTCCGGCCGGGAGGTTTTCGATGGTCCATGTTTGGCCGGTGTGGTCAACATCGCCTGTTTTTGCGCCGTCAAGGTCGGTGTCGAGGTGCGATGCGTCCCAGCGATACACCAGCGTGAGATTGTCGTTTGCGGTGTCGTTTGAGTTGAATCCGGTGAGGGTCAGGTTGTCGCCCTCTGTCAGGTCCTCCAACGCATCCATCGTCTCCAAAACCGCAACCGGTGCACGGTTGATGACGCTGACGTTCATGCTCTGTTGAGCGATGGCTCCGTCGTCGTCCGTGACGGTGACGGTCACCATTCGAATGGACTCGGTGGGCCAAGACGCGACGATGGAAGCCCCGGTTTTCTCGCAATCGTTGTCGGCTGCACCATCGTTGTCGGCGTCGAACTTCGCATCCAAGTCCCAGCACACCTCCAGGGTCTCCATGTCGGAGGGGGTATCGTCCGGGACGACGGTCAGTTCGAGCGGGTTGTCTTCGATGACCGCCTCGTAAGGAATCAGGCCGGTCACGGTCGGTGGAACGTTGTGGACCATCAGCGTGCCTTGCTTTGCTTCCGATGAAGCGCCGTCTCCGTCAATCGCTCGGACTTGAACGGTGTGCATTCCCGATGTGTTCCACGACATTGGTTGAGACGAGGCCACACCAACGGTGCTGACGGTCCAGTTTTCGTCGGCAAGGGAGGGGTGCCACTCAACGAGCATCGTTCCTGCGTCGTTTGCAGAGTCGGTGGCGGTTGCCTTGAGCAGCGCAACCTCGTCCTCGTTCAGGTGCCACGTCCCGTTTTCGTCGGGCAAAACCTCCTCGCCGCCCTTCATCAGCGTTGGTGCCGAAACGGTGGGCGGGATGTTGAGGACCATGATCTCTGCCGTGATGTTGGTTGTTTCGCCGTCGTCGTCTCGTCCTTCGGCAACGACGGACAGGAGACCTTCTTCGGTTGGGGTGAAGGTGCAGGTTTTTTCGTTCTCATCCTGACTGTCCCCAACGATGTCGCACCCCGTCCAACTCGGCCAGTAGATCTTCAANATTTGACCCGGCGCTGACACCGAATCGATGTCGCTCATGTTGGACACCTGAATCGTAACCGGGGACTCAACGGGTACGGAGGCTGGATAACTGAGGTTGAACGTCGGCGCTCTGTTGAGAACATTCACGTCGATCACGACTTCGTCGGTGTCCAATTCTTCGTCGATGACCAGAACCTTGACCGACCACGTTCCACCGTTGGACCAGTTCCACTGGGTCCAACAACCGGGAGCCTCAATCACGTCGATGAGCCCCGCCCGTGATTCAATCTCAAAGCGGCAGTCAACATCGCCACCGTCGATGTCAAAGCTCTCGGTGGCGTTGAGCGTGACGTTCTCGTAGGTGTACTTGTTCTGGTCAACGGTGAGGGAGGCGGTGGGTGCGCGTCCGATGAAAATGGACAGGGATGCGACGTTGTTGCTCCGGTTGGCATCAGCGGTGACGTTTTCGTCGGGGTCAACGGTGAAGGTCATCGAAGCGAAGCCAATNGCCAGATCGGTCGGAACGGACCAGGCCACCTCAATGCGCTCCTCGGTGTAAGGTGCAATGGANGGTAGTGCATCTCGAACGACGACGCCATCGGGTGTTTCGATCTCCATGAANGTTGACGGAGCGGTGAGCACACCTCGGTTTTGTGCAGGGAGGGAGAAACTCAGAACGTCGCCCGGAAGGGCGTTAAATCCGATGGATGCACTGAGCGTTGTTGTTTCGCCACCTCGAGTGCGCTCAACGATCACCGAGTTGGCTTGAGCGACAAGGTCAACACCAACCACGCTCAAATCTTGAACAACGGTGGTTGCCCCGATGACTTTTGCAACCGGGTCGTACACCAGGAGACCGTTGCTCGTGTAATCGTCACTCGCTGGTGTGTCGTCGACCTCGTCAGAAACGTTCAGCGACACCTGTGCTTGGCCGTTGTTGTCGGTGGTGGGGTTGGCAATCGTGCCCGCTATCTCGTAGCGGAGTTGCAGGTTGGTGTTTTTGATGGGGATGCTCGGTGAACCNGCTACGCTGTATTCGATGGAGACTTGTTCCATGGCGTTCGGCAGCGTTGCGGTGGTGGCGGTGCTGACCGATATCTGGTTGTTGCGACCGCCGGGAGAGGACGACGAGGAAACGCTGTTTGAATCAACGGGGTCGTAGGTTTTCAGGATCCAATCGATGGTGAACCCGGCGGGGTTGACGATGCGGTTCCAGACGCTGCCCCGCACGGCTGGACAATACCAGTTGAATCCGAGGTTGACGCCCGTCGCATTGGACTCGGCGATTTTGTACGAATCGTCGCATCCGGTGTACTGCGGTGAGGCACCGTCTTCAACGGGGGGCTCGTTTTTGATGATCTGCCAGGAATTGTTCTCGTCCTCTTCGGAATCAAACTCGGTTGGATCAAAATAGTCGGAGGTCCCACTCACCTCGGTTGTGGCTTCAAACTCCATCCACCAACTGTCACCCTTCCGGATGGGGAAGTCGTAGCGCTCCTTCGCTGGGGTGTAGGTGTTGTCAAAGTTGACAACGCCCAGGGTTTGTTCCAAGAACCCGATGCTGAAGGGTCGGAAGCGAACGTCCAACGTAAAATCGCTGGTGATGGTTGCCAAATCCCTTGCACGGATGATGTCCACGCCGTCGTACCTGATGTCCAAGCGGCCGGTGACACCTTCGAGGTTTGCGTTGTTGTTGCCGGAGGTAAAGACACCGCTGATTTCAATTTCGTAAGCCAACACCGTGTCGCCGTTGTTGTCGGTGGCGTAGAAGATATCGACCACTTCGTTGGTTGTGTCGCCCGTGAGNGCGTTGATGGAGGCAGAGACGTTGGCTTGGGCCAGAAGCTGCGAGACGTCAAATTTGGTCTCGTACACCCATTCATCGCCGATTCGGTGGGTGGGAACGTCAACGGTTCCCGCACCAACCCCTGTGCGAAGGACGGGGTCGGGTTCGTCAAAACGGACGCTGGATTCAACCATGCCCAATCCCAACGAGGTCGTGAAAAGGGCGATGAGGAAGACGGCTTGGCAGGCTCGGCCGAACATAAACTCTGGTCGCAGTCCTGATACAAAAGAGAATGTCCTCGATGTTGTCGCTCAGGATTGCGAATCCAGATACTGCTGGCCGTAGTGCTCCCACTGCTCCATCGACCACCCTTCCGGGAGGCCCGTTGGTGGTAAAGGCGGTCCGCTGGACTCCGATCTTGCGGCAGCGGGTGCCGTTTGCAGAGAAGCCTGAAACAGGTATTCGGGGGGTGGCCCCTCGGGCCGTTTTTGTCGGATCTGCTCTTCTCGATCGGTGAACAAGCCGACGGTCAACGTCTCGGAAACCTCGTCCCAAGCGTCGGTTGGCTCAGCTTTACGTCGCCGCCTCGAGAACAGGAGGACCAACAGCAGCATCGCTCCCAGCAGGCTCAGCTGGGCGACGGCGCTTGCCTCTTCGCCGACCAAAGCGGCGCCAATGCGCTCCAGCGGCGTCCGGTCGGCGGGCAAGACGGCAAACGTGATCACCTTCACACCCGGGCGCTCGGGATCTTCATCCCACGCCATCACCTTCACGCTTTGAAGCCCGTCCTGTGTGAACACGTGCGTCACGGCTTTGCCGATGAGGTCCGCATCGTTGTCCGGAATGCCGTCCTCGTTGCTGTCCACCGAGACGTCAATGTCCCACGCCACGGTGAGGTCTTGAATGTCGTTTTCCGCGTCCAGCGTGCTGCTGGCATCCAGCAGGCAAGCGGTGTAGGCCGTGCACGAGAAGGCGGTGGTTCGGACGATTGGGGGCGTGTTGAGCACGAGCACTTCGAGGACCTCGCTGGTCGTCGCCCCGTCGTCGTCCGTCACGTGATACACGAGTTTGTGGGTGCCGCTGCGATTCCACGCCACCGTCAAATTGTCGCCCGTAACGTCGCAGTCATCGTCTGCGCTGCCGATGTCGTCCGAATCCATGCTCGGGTCGATGTCCCAACAGCGAATCAGCGTCGAAACGTCGGATGGGGTGTCGGACGAGCGACCCGTCACGCTGACCGTTTGTCCCTCTGCGACGGGAAGGACGGGCGAGATGGGCTCAATGGTCGGCGGAAGGTTTTGCACGTTCACCCAGCGTTCCTCAACACCGCTCGAGGCACCCTCTGAATCGGTCACTTCGAGCCGCATCTTGTGGAGACCGGATTCAAGCCAGACCATGTCGTACTCCGAGGTTCGTCCGTCAAACACACGGATCAGGGAAGGTTGGGCATCGTCGGGCCACCACGTGTGCGTCAGCCCTTCGATGTCGTCCANCGAGTCCTGCGCTTGACCTCGGACGCTCACGGATTGATCTTCGGTCACGTGCCACGTGTCCTGCGCATCCATGGCGATGGGGCCGTTCTCGTCGACCATCTGGATGTTGATGCTGTGGGGTTGGATGTTGGTGAATTTGACTTCAAACGTCGCCGACGTGGTGGCGCTGTCGTCGTCGGTGCCAACCGCCGTGAAGGTCTTCAGGCCCTCAACGTTTGATGTGGTCGTGCACACCCGAGTGTAGTAGCCCTCTTCGCAGTTGGCTCCGGGCCAGTAGATGTCGACCACGCCGGGCCACACCTTTTCCGAATCGGAATCGTTGGCGTAGGCGTAGAGCGTGATCGGGTATTCCACCTTGGCTTCAGTGCGCTGACTGCGGACCTCGATTTTCGGTGCACGGTTTTCAACGGTCACGTTGAGAATCATGACGCTTTCATCCCGTTCCTCGTCCTCCACCGTGATCTCAACGGGGTAAACACCGTCGTCAATCCAGGTGTAGTTGAGCGTGCACGAAGGAGCGACGATGCGCTCGTAGTCCCACGTACGCGTTCCGTCGTCGAACGGCACCCAGAACTCACAGGAGACGTCACCGCCGTCCTCGTCGAAACTTCCGCTGGCGTTGATGAAGATCGTATCTTGGGTCATGCCCGTCGGTTCAAGTGCGACCGGCGTTGGGAGGCGACCGACGAACAATTCGATGCGTCCGAGGTTGTTTTGAAGGTCGGCATCAGCGCCGTTGAGGCGACTGACATCGGCTTCCCACAGGAGTTCAACCGAACCGATGGAGGTGTTTTCGGGCACCTCCCAGAGGGCGAACATCTTGTGGGTCTGGTAGGTGGCGAGGGCGGGGAGTTGGTCGGTGGAAACGGTCCCGTCGGGAAGCGTCAACCGTGCGTCGCTGGCTACGGAGGTGGTGATGCCTCGATTTTTGATGGCGACTTCAATGTCCAGATAGTCGCCGGGCAGGACGTTGAAGCCCGAGATTGCGTTGAGCTGCGTGGTCGTGCAGACGTTGCCGATGCATCGTTCGCGATACATCACCACGGCCCCTTCGTCCGCAAACACGTCAAGGCCCACGAGGAATTCGTCGAGCGTGACCGTGGCGGCCCCCACTCGGTTGCCGGCTTTGGCCACCAATCCGTGGCTCGCATAATCGAGCAGCGTGGCCGAAGAATCGACCGCATCCCCGATGTCAACAACGGTCCACGCGCTGCCGTTGGCTGCCGTGGTCAGTGAGGTGGAGAACCCTTCCGTCTCGTGGTGAAGTTCGAGCTGAAGACCGGCCACGTTGGAGAAGCAGGACGACGATGCGTTCACCCACACCTGCACGGGTGCGTTGAGCGCCGTGATGGTTCGTTCGGGCGACACGGACAAGCAGTCCGCTCGAGTACCGGGGTTGGTGTAGGGTTCCACGCCGCTGGCGCCGACGGGATCGTAGCGCTTGAGTTTGAAATCGATGGTCAATCCGATGTCATCGTTGGTGTTGAGCCACGCGTAGTTTCGAACCTCGGGACAGTACCAGCGAAAGCCCTCTGAGATTCCGTCGCTGTTGAAGGAGGTCATCTCGTAGGATTCGTTGCAACCTCCGTAATCGATGCTTTGCCCGATCATGTTGCGGGGCTTTCCAACGTCGGTCACCACCCAAGTGGTGCTGTTGGTGTCGGTCTCGGGCGGTGGGAAGGGGGTGATGTAGTCGCTTTGACCGGACCACTGCGAGTACGATGTGGTGGTGGTGGTCCAGCGCTCGTCCATTCGAATCGGGAAATCGTAATTTTCGTTGACGGGAGAATAGGTCGTCGTGATGGTAATGTCGCCGAGGATTTGCTCAAGGAACGAAATGCCGCTGGGAACGAATCGGATGTACATGTCCAACTCGCTTCGAATTGGAGCGAGGTCGCTCACCCTGAGGTATTCGGTTTGAGTGAACTGAATGTAGACGTTGCCGGTGAACCCTTCCAGCGAAACACCGGACTTGTCAAAGTTCGCAGAGGTGCGAAGCGTGTAGGCCAAGACGGACATGTTGTCCACGTTTTGCGTCGTAATGCCGGTGACCTCGNCGGTGGTGTCGCCTTGAATTTCGCCAACGGTGGCGTCCACACCGGTGTCGGTGACCAAAATGCTGGGGTCAAACGTTCCAGAGTAAATCCATCGGTCGCCGATGCGCCACGTGGGAACGTCGGAGACGCCCGGGTCGCCGGCGATGGTTGGGTGCACGGGCGTCTCGGTCAGAATTTCGTGGTGTTCGACGGGAATCAGACCGGTGAGGAGCAAAAGCACCAGGCCCANAGGGAGGGTGCGGCGCAAGGTCCCCTCTCCCATGGTGCGGGGACGGGCGAAGGAGGCCATCAAGCCTTCTCTTCCAGCCCTACGGGCTGNCCGGCCTCAGAGAAGGTCGGCAAGTTCGTCCTTGATGATTTCAACGGCTTCGAGGATTTCGTCCTTGTGTCGNGCACCGGTGATGACCATTTTTCCGGAGCCGAAGATGAGACAGACAACCTTCGGGTCGTCAAGGCGGTAGATGAGACCGGGGAATTGCTCGGGCTCGTATTCCACTTTGTCAAACGGCAGGTGGAAGGTGAGGTGGTTCAGGTTGAGTTTGCGCGGCACACCTGCTTGAGGCTCGCCGGTGAACTTGTCGACGCCGTCGTAGTCCTCGGGGTAGTGGAGTGCGTAGGTGGCCACCATGTTCTGAACTTCGATGGTGACGTCCTTGAGGTCCCAGGTCTCGATGCCAGCGGCGCGGAGGTCCTTGATCATGCGGTCGATGCCGGTGTGGATGTTGTCCTCGTCCTTTCCACCGGTGCACACGGCACGGCCGGAGCGGAACATGAGAATCGCCAATTTTGGCTCGGTGACTCGGTAGACCACACCGGGGAACTGTTCGGGCTCGTACTCGCAGTTGAGTTGGATGGCAATGTCCGGAAGGTCAAGTTCTTCGGCAACGCGGGTGCTGGCAACAACGTTCACGACGGTGAGGCGTTCTTCATCGGTGGTCATATAAAGGCCGAACCGCATTTAGTATATAAAGGAGATTTCGGCATCAAGGAATCGAATCCGTCCGCTTGTCCAAGCGAACACCCGTGTTCCCGATCTTTGAAACGAGGGTTCGACCGCCGGCCAGTTCGATGGCTTCGCTGGTTTGTTTTGGATGCCGAGTCAACGCCACCATGCACCCGCCACCGCCGGCCCCGGTGAGCTTTGCGCCCAGCGCTGTGGGAGCAGCGGCTCGGATAAGAGATTCCAGTTCCGGCGATGAAACACCAAGGTTTCGCAGCAAAATCTGGTTCTCGCTCATGGCGTGGCCCACAGCCTCGTAATCACCGTCGACCAAGGCGGTCAGTCCTCGACGTGCGACGGTCCCGATGGCTTGGATTTCCTGCATCCGAGAAGGCTTGGACTTCAGGGCTTCAGCCACCATCGCAACTTGACGAGCGGTGGGTGCGTGAACGCCGGTGTTTCCCAGCACGAGGTAGACGTCGTCCTCGGGCGGTGCGATGCCGTGCACCTCCCATCTTCGCTCCCCCTCCGGAGTGCTCAGGCGACGCGTGTAGAGCCATCGCCCGTGCGCTTCACGTCGGTCGGAAAGAACGACGACCCCTCCTTCCACGCTGGTGCTGGCGTCCATTGGCGAAGCTCGTCCTTGTTGAGCATGCGCTTCTGCGCGATGGGCGAAGGCGCTCAATCCGTCGCGATCAATGCCTTTCTCGGGGTGAGCGAGATGATGCATCGCAGCGCCCACGGCAGCGCTCAGTGCAGCGCTCGAGCCCAAGCCCGATGCGCTCGGGATGTCGCCCGAAACGTGGAGGGCCATCGGTTGACCGTGCTTCAGCCAGGTGTCTCGCAGCAAGGTGATGTGAGGGTGTTTTTGTTCGTCCAGTGCGCTGCCGTCAACGCTCCATGTGAGCGCGCTTGACATCGACACGGTCAACCGCTGTTCGATGGCCACCGCAACGGCAGGCTGTCCGTAAACCACGGCGTGCTCTCCGAAGAGAATGCACTTGCCGGGGGCGCTGGCGGCGACCAGAACCGGATTCTCACCCATGATGTCTTCACGAGGCAGGCCTTCATATTCCTTCTTGCACACCGAAACCTTTGGTCGTTGTTTTGACGGTGGATTCAAAGTGCGCCTGTGCGTGGAGAGGTTGAGCGCCAGCGCGCCGACCCGGTGAGAACCATGGAACACCCCCTGTTTTTGGACTACGGGCCCGTTCCCGGTTGGGCCATTCTCCTCGCGTTGTTCGGCGTCTCCGGGGGCTTCTTCGGCTACCAAGTTTGGAAGGCCTCAAAGTTGGTNCTCGTCGGTAAACCNGAGAATCGTTTCGACAACTGGGGCGCNCGTGTTTCGGAGGTGCTCAGCGGGTGGTTGGGGCAGAAAAAAGTCCTCAAAGACCGAATCGCAGGAGGCATTCACGTCCTGATGTTTTGGGGCTTCCTCATGCTTTCAACGGACATGTTCGACCTCGCCAGCGGCAATCAGTTCTCGCAGAAGGTTCTGCCCGAGTTCATACGCGGACCTTGGAACCTCATGGTCGAGGTTGGCTACACCATCGCCTTCGTCGGTTGCGTGCTGGCGCTGCTGCGTCGCGTCGTGTTCACGCCTGAGAAACTCAAGGGGAAATCGCAACTGGAGGGCAACGTGATTCTGNTGCTCATCATGACCATCACCACCACGTCGTTTGTCGTCGAGGCCGGAGANGCCACGGTTTCCTCCACCTGGGAACCCATCGGTGCTTGGGTGGCTGCCTCGCTGGTTCCATCAACCAGCGTTGTTGTTGCAGCGTATTGGGCGCACATGCTGGCCATTTGCGTGTTTCTTTTCCTGATCCCGCTGTCCAAGCACATGCACCTCGTCATGGCTTTTCCNAACGTGTTCTTTCACGACCTTCGGCCGATGGCAACCATGGAACCGCTGGCACGTGGGGAGAACGGAAAGGCCGTGTTGTTGGATGAACTCGACCTGGAATCCTTCGGTGCGGTCAACTACACGGATTTCACCTGGCGAGACCTGATCGACGGGTGGGCGTGCACGTCGTGTGCCCGCTGCCAGGATGTTTGCCCGGCNTACGCAAGCGGCAAAGANCTGAATCCNATGCAAATCATTCACGACGTGCGAAACTACGCCAACGATCACGCCAGCACCCTCTTCGCTGGAGACTCGCCCGAGGAAGACATCATCGCTCGCTTCGGTGAAGGCTCAATCTGGGCGTGCACAACCTGCCACGCATGCGTTG
>FUFK010044076.1_pt1 | contig 32094 bp, 40 predicted proteins | sample 1021851 | NCBI WGS metagenome assembly FUFK01 (sample SAMEA51879418, study PRJEB19060) | metagenome | reverse complement strand
TAAAGATGCCGGATTCGATGGCTGCTTTATGGACGACCATTGCCCAGACATATACAACGATCAAGAATTTCCTGGAAACCTTGGTGGATATAGATCTAGAATATTCGCTCAAGGCTACATACAAGGATTACTGGATTCAGTCGTATAAGTTTATTATTATGACTTAAGGTATAATGCAATAATATATTGCAAAGGAATAAAAATGTTAAAAAATTTATTAGGAATTGATTTATCTGAACTAAGGACAGCTTTAATATTTTCATACATTGGCAGTTTCCTTCTAATGGCAACAGGCCTTATTTTTGCGTCACCTTCTATTTTCATTGAATTTACAAGTGATGCTCCTGACTTTGGAACATTTGCATGGATACTTTTTGGGGTGGGGTTGTTAAGATTAATCCTTACATATTTATATGCAAATGGAACTAAGGCATTATTTTATGTTTTGATAGCATTAAGCATATTGAAAGTTATTGAAATTCCCCTTGCTATTGTAGGTGAAAATGTTGGGTTCATAGTATGGTACCCATTATTGACCGGATTAGTGGAAGTTTTTTTTCTAATAAATATATTTAGCAAAAGTGCAAGAGAAGAAAATAATTCTTTATAGATAAATTTAAAAACCTCTATTAATTATTAGGGCTACAACATTTACTAATATAAATGCGTAAATTAAATATTTAAAGTTTTTCATTATGTCTACAAATCACTTTATTTAATATCGAATCTATCTGCATTCATAACCTTGTTCCAAGCATCGATAAAGTCACATTTGAACTTGTCTTCTGCATCATCGCTCGCATATACCTCAACAATTGCTCTCAATTGAGAATTAGATCCTAGCACAAGGTCTATTTTTGAGGCATTTCTTAACTTTTTACCAGAAATTCTATCTGTTGCAACAAAGGAATTGCCTGTCCCATTGGGTGACCATTTTACAGACATATCTAAGAGAATTTTAAAGTAATCGTTTGATAGCGTATTAACATCATTTGTAAATAATCCGTATCCATTACTACTTATTCCTAAAGACCTTAAACCGCCAATTAAAACAACCATTTCAGTTGCTGTTAATCCGAGCATGTGAGCTTTATCTAGTAACATTTCTTCTGGGNCACTTAGTAAATCATTTTTATGAAAATTCCTAAATCCATCTGAATGAGGCTCTAATACATCAAATGAATCAATGTCTGTATTTTCCTGTGTTGCGTCACCTCTTCCTTTCGAAAAAGGCACTTCAACTCCAGATGATTTTTCGATAGCTAAATTTCCAGCATAAATAATTATATCTGCAACAGAAGCATCAGTTTCTTGTGAAATTTTTTCATAAATACTTAAAATCTTTGATAAATCGTTTTGCTGATTTATCTCCCAATTTTTTTGAGGCTCTAATCTTATCCTTGCACCGTTTCCACCACCCCTCATATCAGTGCCCCTAAATGTTGATGCACTAGCCCATGCAGTCTCAATCATTTCTTGAAGAGATAATCCGCAACTTAAAATTTTTTCTTTAACTGTATTTAAGTCATAATTGAAATTTCCTAAAGGAACAGGGTCTTGCCATATGAGCTCTTCATCAGGAACTTCAGGGCCCATGTACCTAGATTTTGGCCCCATGTCTCTATGCAATAACTTGAACCATGCCCTTGCAAACGCATCAGCAAATTCAGATGGATTTTCATGAAAACGCACAGATATTTCTTTGTATTCTGGGTCTTCAATCATAGCAATATCTGCCGTAGTCATCATCGTTGGGACTTTTAATGATGAGTCTTCAACATCAGGAGCCAAATGTTCGTCTTTTTGATTTACTGCATGCCAAATATGAGCACCGGCTGGGCTCTTTGTAAGCTCCCAATCATAACCGAGTAATAGATCGAAATAACCGTTGTCCCATTTGGTTGGANTTGTTGTCCATGCTCCCTCTATTCCACTTGTAATAGTATCTCTGCCTTTACCTGATCCGTAACTATTATTCCAGCCAAACCCCATATCTTCAATTGCAGCTCCTTCTGGCTCAGAACCGACATTGCTATCTGGCGCTGCACCGTGCGCTTTACCGAAAGTATGACCACCAGCAACCAGAGCTACAGTCTCTTCATCGTTCATTGCCATTCTTCCAAAAGTTTCTCTTATATCTTTAGCACTTGCTTTTGGGTCAGGGTTGCCGTCAGGACCTTCTGGATTAACATAAATTAACCCCATTTGAACAGCAGCGAGAGGATTATCAAGCTCTCTGTCACCTTTATACCTTCTATTCTCTAACCATTCTTTTTCTACTCCCCAGCTTATATCTTCCTCTGGTCCCCAAATATCTGGTCTCCCCCCACTAAAACCGAAAGTTTTTCCACCCATCGATTCTATTGCAACATTTCCAGCAAGAATTAATAAATCAGCCCAGCTAATTTTCTTTCCGTATTTTTGCTTTATAGGCCATAGTAATCTTCTAGCTTTATCTAAGTTTCCGTTATCTGGCCAACTATTTAATGGTGCAAAACGTTGTGCGCCTGTCCCTCCTCCACCTCTTCCATCAGTGCTTCTGTAAGTTCCAGCCGCATGCCATGTCATTCTTATAAAAAATGGTCCATAATGACCATAATCTGCTGGCCACCATTCTTGTGAATCTGTCATTAAATCGTTTAAATCTTTTTTGAGGGAATCATAATCAAGTTTTTCAAATTCAGATCTGTAATCGAAGTTAACTCCCATTGGGTTAGTTTTTGTATCATGCTGATGAAGAATGCTTAGATTTAGTTGCTTAGGCCACCAGTCTTTATTTGATGTTCCAGATGAACTGTAATTCGTCATAGCCCCATGCATAACTGGGCATTTTTTCTGATTCTCCAATTTAAACTCCTTGTAAAAAAATTATTAAATTATTTTATCATTTTAATTTTTTTAGTGTAGGGATTGATAATATAAAAATTACATTTTATGCAGTCTTAATAAGGTGTCTTGCAATTAATTTAAACTTAAAATCTATAATTCTTTGAGAGCAAGTACTAATTCAGTGCAATTCTGAATAGCATATGAAAGATCTAGTCCTGAGCAAAGTATTATAGCGTTATCATATACGAGGTAGTGCAAGTATTTTGCCCTAACACTATTGGCACTGCTTCCACCATAACCTTTATCACTTCTTGTCCTTCTGTCTTGAATGCCCTCAGCCCATGATGAAGCAGATTTTTTTAATATTGCATTATCGCCAATAACTTCATCAACATACTTCAATCCGTAGTCTAAAGCAGATTGATGATCAGGATAAAATCTTACTTCATAATCAATTGATTTGCCTGTACTATTTTTCCAAAAACCAAACCAAGCTCCATTGGCATTTTCAAGTCCTGAAACATCATATTCTTTATTTACCTTGAAACCAATCTTATAAAAATAATCTATAGTGTATGTTCCTTGATTGTCTGTAAATTTATCAATTATTACTTCGTTTTCAACATCACTTTCTCCGCAACTAATAATAAATAGTATAAGTAAAATTGTAAGTAATATTATTTTTTTCATAATTCCAAATTAAAACTATATTACCACTTTATGATTTTTGGTGGAGCTGAGGAGAATCGAACTCCTAACCTTTTCGCTGCCAGCGAAATGCTCTACCAATTGAGCTACAGCCCCAATTGAACCTAAGATGAGGGGATTTAGATAGATAATACCACAAGCCTGACGACTGTTTTGACGACAACCCAGCTGAAAGCGTGGCATATTGCGTGGCAATTCGTGGCAAGTAAAAAAGTGCCACGCGACCTACATACAATCCTAAAAAATTTAGAGGTCGCCGATAGGCATTGGGTGGGTATTGTATGTATATATGTAGTAGTGTGGGCGCTGAATTATTTCTTCTTAAAATAACCAATACCAAATAATATTAAAATCAATATTGCTAATGCTGTAAGTATGCTTTCCATAACCTTATAAATTAATAATTAATCTTTTTTGTTTTTTATTTTTTTCCAGCCAAGTGCCGCCCCAATTGCAACACCTAAAGCGATCCATGTTGGTTCATTTGTTGCTACCCCTATTGCTACCCCTATTGCTGTGCCAACACCGATCCAGCTTCCATCATTTTTAAGATTGTTGAATTTTTTATTCATGAAATCTTCTTTTGTTAAAATTTATTAAAATTGACTGTATTCAAACCATTTGGTATGTTTTTTATGTAAACAAAAATAATTCTTGAGTGGGGAGATAATCTCAAACAACCACATTTTTTTTTAAATCTATATCTTTAAAATTTATTGAATTAGATAATAAAAAACTTGTCATTTTTTGAAATCTAAGAATAAGTATTTTTTTCTAACTAATCTTATCAAATAATTTAAAATTTATTTTTTTAAATTATTCCCCAATTCTATAGAAAAAGGAGAAATTAATGTTTAAAAACTTATTAAAAATTAACTATGTAAAACTAATTACTGCTTCACTTATAGCCATCTTCTCATTAGCAATTATATCTTGTGGCACTGATTCAGATGGTACGGAAAAAAGAGAAATTGTTTTTGGTGGTTTAAACTGGGATAGCGCTTTAGTTCAGAATGGAATAGCTAGATATATTGTTGAGCATGGCTACGGACATCAAACTTCTCAAATAGAAGGTGCTACAGTTCCTCTTTTTCAAGGGTTAAGAAAAGGTGATGTAGATATCACTATGGAAATTTGGCTTCCAAACCAAAACGTCGTTTGGAATGAAGCCGTAAAAGCAGGAGAAGTAATTCCTGTGGGTAAAAGTCTTGAAGATAATTGGCAAAGTAGTTTTTTGATCCCATCTTATGTACAGGATGCATATCCAGAGTTAGATTCTGTTGAAGATTTGAAGGAAGAGAAATATAAATCAATATTTGCTCAAGCTGATAGTAATGGAAAAGCTGTTTTATATGGCTGTATAGCTGGTTGGTCTTGTAGAGGAGTCCAAGAAGGAACCGAATCTGGGCCTGGACAAATAGAAGCTTATGGTCTAACAGATCATGTTGAGTTACGAGATCCAGGAACATCTGGTGCACTTGCTGCTGCAGTAGAAGGAGCATTCAAGAAAGAAGAACCTATTCTGTTCTATTATTGGGGACCAACAAAGTTAATGGTTGATTTAGGATACCCAGAAAAAGTAATTGATCTAGAACAACCAGATCCAAGCCAGTGTGCAGATAATGATCCTGTACATGGTTGTGCTTTCCCTCCAGCTGAAATAATGATAGCAATGAATACTGACTTAGTTGAAGACGCCCCATACCTAATCAAGTTCTTTAAGAACTGGGATTGGTCTGCAGGAAATCAGCTTGTGGCAGATGCATGGTACACAGATAATGCTGATAATTATGGTGACGCTGAGGAAGCTTTTGAAGCAACAGCAGTATGGTTCTTAAAAAATAATGATTCATGGCAAGGATGGGTACCAGATGATGTAAAAGAAAAAGTTTTAGCCAAGTTGAATGAATAATTTTTCTTTTATAGATATTGTTTTGTAAATTAAAAAGAGGGCTGGCTCAAATTATTATTTACTAGCCCTCTTTTTATTCCTAAAAGCATTGATTTATGAATAATAAAATAAAAAAAAATGATTACCACATAATAGTAAAAAATCTTTGGAAAGTTTTTGGTGATGACCCATTAGCATCTTTATCTGAGGAATATTTATTAAAATCAAGATCGGAAATACAGTCCGAGATTGGGCAATTGATTGCTCTAAGAAATGTTTCCTTCAATGTTAAAAGGGGAGAAACATTTGTTGTAATGGGTTTATCTGGTAGTGGAAAATCTACACTAATAAGGTGTTTGATTCGTTTAATTGAAAAAACTTCTGGAAATATATCTGTAGATGGCGAAGATATAAATTCATTTGATGATAAAAACTTAATGGATTTTCGAAGAAATAAAGTATCAATGGTTTTTCAAAACTTTGGATTATTACCTCACCGAAATGTCATTGATAATGCTTGCTATGGTTTAGAAATCAAAGGCATACCTATTAAGGAAAGGCAGAAGATAGCCAAAGAAATGATTTCTCTTGTTGGTCTTGACGGTTGGGAATATTCAAAAGTTAGTGAACTAAGTGGAGGAATGCAGCAGAGAGTGGGACTTGCTAGAGCATTAGCTGTTGAACCTGAAATATTACTTTTAGATGAGCCATTTAGCGGATTAGATCCTCTGATAAGACGCCAAATGAGATCTGAACTTGTTGATTTACAGAAAAAATTGAAAAAGACAATGGTTTTTATTACACATGATTTAGATGAAGCAATTGCCATTGGAGATACAATAGCAATTATGAGAGATGGAGAAATAATTCAAATGGGGTCACCTGAAGAAATAATTCTTAATCCGGTAGATAAATTTGTAGCTGAATTCACTGAAGATGTTTCTAAAGAGAATATATTAAGTACTTTGTCTATATCTGTTAAACCTGATCTAATATGGAAATTTTCTTCTGGATTTAGTGAGCTTAAAAATCGTATGAGTAATCTTGAAATTATGCATGTAGCTTTTGTGGATAATGAAGCATATTCACTTGGTGTATTGATGAGAAGTGATGTAGAGCAATGTGAATCGATGGAAGATATAAAATTAATTCTAAAAAGATCACCATCTTCTATTTCTTCTACAAGTAGTTTAAAATCTGCTATTGCTAGTTTAGCAGTATCAGAAACGCCAATTCCCATTGTTGATTCGAGAGAGAAATTTGTAGGAGTTGCAACTCAAAGTTCTATTTTAAAAGTATTAAAAAAATATCAAACTGAAGAAATCGCATAAAAAAAGGGCTTGAATGTCAAAAGTAAATAAAAAAAAAGTAAAAGATAATAACACACGGCTTAGAGAATTTAATCTTAAAAAATTTTATTTTCCACTCATTATAATCTTTGGGTCTTTTATGTTATCTCTATTGATTAATGAGTCTGGTGTAGAAATAGCGATGGATTTTCCTATTGATATCAGCAAAGAATTAGAAGGTTCACTAGATGGATCAATCGACTGGATTGTACTTACTTTCGGAGGTTTTTTTGATGTGATTAGTGACTTTATAAAAATTATGCTCGGAAAACTCATAGATTTATTACTTTGGATTCCTTGGCCTATAATCATGACTTTGGTTTTTATAATTGGATGGAAAGTTGCGTCAGTAAAAATTGCAAGTATGTCTGTATTAGGGTTAGTAGTGCTTGGATCGGTTAACTTATGGCAGCCAACTATGGTTACTGTAGCGATAATGGTTATTGCTGTTTTAATTTCAATAATTATTGGTATTCCTATCGGTATTTTAGCAGCTAGAAATGATTTCATTGATGCTAGGATAAGGCCTGTTTTGGATACTATGCAAACAATGCCAAGTTTTGTTTATCTTGTTCCAGGAATTATGCTTTTTGGTTTAGGAAATGTAGCAGCTATATTTGCTACAGTTTTGTATGCACTCCCACCTTGTATACGCCTTACAAATCTAGGTATAAGACAAGTGGATGCTTCAGTAGTTGAGGCTGGAAAATCATTTGGATCAAGTGATTTTCAATTGCTAATCAAGATACAAATACCTATGGCTATACCTACTATTATGGCTGGGGTAAACCAAACTGTAATGATGGCACTAGCTATGTCAACTATCGCAGCCATGGTAGGTGCCGGTGGCTTAGGCATAGAAGTATTAAGAGCTATGGGCCAATTGAGAGAAGGAGAAGCAGTGATTGCTGGTAGTGCAATAGTAGTATTAGCAATTATTATTGATAGAATCTCTCAAGGCTATGTAGATAAAAGATCTTTATAAATATTATAATAACGCTCCCCTGTGCGCATACTGACCGAAAAAGTCCTTAACTACTTTTCCTTTTATTGTTTAATTTCTATCTTGCCAACTAACTTTGTGATCCATTGCCCAAAAATATTAAAGGCAATGTTATACACAATAGATGCAATCATTCCATATAAAAAGCCAAAAACTGCAAATAACAAAGGCATTCCTATAAGAGCAAAAAAAGCTAATGCTGTTCCATAACTTAAACCAGGGGTTTCTGAAGATCTAATCCAGTCAATGCTCACCATTAAGTCGATTATAAATCCACCAAATGAGTATAATATCCCAACCATAAACCCCAAGAGCCCCATTTGGACAGCTTGTAATCTTGCATAAAATAATAATCCAATTTTATTTGAATACTTCATAAACTATTTAAAGGCTTTGTAATATTTGGATATTATTTCCACAAGTATCATTAAATACAGCAATTTTTACTGTTCCCATTTCAGTTGGTTTTACACTGAATTCAACACCTAAAGTTGATAACCTTTTATATTCATCTTCTACGCTATCAACTTCTAATTGAGTGTACGGAATACCTGCCTTCATTAATGCTGCTTGATAAGTTTTAGAGGGCTCAAAATTTATAGGCGATGGCTCCAGCAACAATTCTGGACCGTCTTTCCATTCTGGCGAAACCAATGTTAACCACCTGTTACCATCACCTAAAGGAACATCTTTATTTTTAACAAAACCTAATTTTTCAGTATAAAATTTTAGTGCTAAATTTTGGTCTGAAACAGGAATACTAATAATTTTTATTTTCATTTTTTATAATTTCACCGAATTAAAATATATACATTAATAATATGTATTAATTTTTTGAAAAAGGCAAAGAAGAATGATGTAAATCTATTACTAATTTACCATTTGATAACTTATAGCCAAATGTGTATTCAACTTTAAGAATGTATCCTTTTGAGTCTTTAAAAAAATAATTACCCATAGCAAGAGCTCTATTTTCTTCAAAAATAAAACCAGAATTTTCGAATTCAACTTCAACCCAAGGCCTCATAGCAAAACCATCATCTTCCTTGCAATAAGAATTTTTTCCTCCCAGAAAATAAGATAATGCCATTTCAGCTTTGGGCCTGAACTGTTCTTTTGAAGCCTTTGTTGGCTTGAACAGAACCTCACTGTTTTTAAAATCATATAGACTGTTAATAAAGCTGGTAGCAAATTCAATACAGGCTGATTCATCATTAATCAAAGTTCCAATTTTGACTATTCCGTCGCCCCATTTCTTTTGAGCCTCGATAATTTTATTCTTTGTTATCATGAAATTTCATATTGTATTTATTTGCAATATTATTCTCGTTAATGTTTTTTTGGTAGTCCAACTTTTTCAAAGTGCTGAGCTAAAAAAGGGAAATACTAAATATGCTATTAACCAAAGCCATACAAATAATCTTATTATTGCCTGACTACTAGGTAATACAAGAATCAACGAAACAAGAAAAGTTAATGGTATTGGATAAACAGTATATATGAATGGTAATTCAGTGAAATTATAAATTATAAGTGCTAATAAAATAGTACCTAAGTTTATTGGTAAGAATATTTTTATAAGCTTGTCCATATTTTTCAGTCGCGCTAGTAATTTTAGTAGGGTTTATTTTTGAATTCATTGAAGCTTTAAAGCTTATTATAAACTTTGTAATCATATAATATTAATCAAATACCCAATTGAATTAAAATTTTATTATGAATGAACTTAGTAGTTATTTAAAAGAAATAAATATTGAAAAATGGAGAATTGCTAATTACGAGCACCCCTTTGTGCTTGGCATTGGTGAGGGTACTTTGCAATTAAATAAATTTCAGTATTATCTAAAGCAAGATTACGTTTTTTTAATTAATTACTGCAAGGTTTTAGCTTTAGCAGCTTCAAAATCTTCTTCTGAAAATATGATGAAAAGATGGGTAGGTTTATTAAATGAAACATTAAATTCTGAGATGGACTTACATAGAAATTTTTGTAGTGATTTTGGCATTTCTATTTCTAATTTGGAAAAAACAATTGCAGATACTTCAACAAAGAATTATTGTGACTTTTTGATTGAAAATGCTAATCAGGGCTCTGAAAAATTTATCGCAGTTTCTCTTTTACCCTGCCAATGGGGTTACCAAGAAATAGCACAAAACTTTGTAAAAAATAAATTTGAAACAGAATCATTTCATAAGATTTGGATAGATTCTTATTCATCTCAAGAATACCAAGATGTAACAAATTGGCTTAAAAATTATGTTGATGAAATAGGTAAAAATTCAAACAACAAAGAAGTAGAAAAATACAAACAACTATTCAGATCAGGAATAGAATATGAAATTGGTTTTTGGGATTCTGCATGGAATTCTTTAAATAATTAAACTATTTTATTTTTGATGAAAGTTCAGAACAGTTTTGGGTTGCGTAGTTTAGATCTAAGCCAGAACATAATATTATTACGTTTCCGTTTATGAAGTAATCAAGGTATTTTGCTCTAACAGAATTTGCTTCACTTCCGCTCATACTCGAATTATTCCTTGACCTTCTGTCTTGTATACCTTCTTTCCATGAAGACGTAGATTTTTTTAAAACAGCATTTTCGCCTATTACCTCTTCGGTAAAAGAAATCCCTTTATCAATGGCTGTTTGCTGGGAATTATAAAATCTCAATTCGTAATCAATCGGTTTATTTAAATTATTTTTCCAAAAACCAAACCATGCACCTGTTGACTCATCTAATTCGGTGATATCGTACTCTTTGTTAATTTTAAATCCAATATTTTTAAAATCCTCAATTGTAAATATTGAGTCTGCATTTAAAATTCTTTCAATTCCACTATCTTCATTGAGTTCATTTTTTTGACTACAATTTAGAAGCGTTAAGGCGAGAAGTATAAAAATTAATTTTTTCATAATTAAATCTTATTACGCATTTTAAAATAATCAAATTAATGAAACGTCAGAAATAAGCCCTATAATCAGAAAAGTTATAAATATAATCAATGCTCTCACATTAAAATTCTTAACTTCTTTTTGCCTTAACTTTGATATTAAAAATATTAGTAAAGACCAAAGAATTATTCCAAATATGGCAAGAGTTATTGAATTAACTACTCTATTTATTAACTCTTCCATTCTACAAATTAAAAGATTCTCTGACAGACTTATGAACTATTTCATTATCTTTCAAATTCAGGCCGTTAAATAAATTAATGTCTTCATTTAATGATTTATCTAGTCCTTTATTTGCAATATCTATAACGAAAGGCAATGTTGCTTCATTCAATGCTTCAGTTGCAGTTAATGGCACTGAGCCAGGCATGTTTGCAACACAATAATGCACAACATCATTTATTAGATATGTTGGGTTGTCATGAGTTGTTGTTTTGCTTGTTTCGAAACACCCCCCCTGATCGATAGATATATCTACCATAACTGTTCCAGGCTTCATTTCATTAATCATTTCTTTCAAAACAACTCTCGGTGCTTCCTTGCCAACCACATACACAGCACCAACCACAATATCCGATACTTTTAAAGCTTCTAAGATATTTTTTTCAGAGGACTTTATGTACTCAATATTATTATCTCCAAGTTCTGACTTTAATTCAGATAACCTATTTTCAGAAAGTTCAATAATTTTTACATATGCTCCATTTGCATGAGCTTTTTTTATGGCTTCTGTGCCAGCAACTCCAGCGCCAATTACAGTTACAACTCTAGGCTCTAAATTTGAAACATTTCCTAGTAATGTCCCCTTTCCATTATTGTGTTTTAATAAATTATAAGAACCTACAATTATGCTAAGTTGGCCTGCTATAGAGCTCATTGGTGATAATAATGGCAATGATCCATCATCAGATGTCACGGTTTCATAAGCAATTCCAGTAACCCCTGTTTTAGCTAACTCTATACTTTCATCTTTGTTGCCAGCTAAGTGCAAATAGGTAAACAAAATATTGTCTTTATTAATGAAATTAAATTCACTTGAAAGAGGTTCTTTAACTTTAACTATTAATTCGGATGACTTGTAAACTTCTTCTGCAGAATTGATTATTTTTGCTCCACTTTCTATATAATTTTGATTAGTGTACCCAATCTCAAACCCTGCATTATTCTCAACATAAACATCATGGCCAATAGATGTGATTTCATCTACAGATTTTGGGGTTAAGCCAACTCTGTATTCGTTATTTTTAATTTCTTTAGGTACCCCAACAATCATTTTAGCTCCTTAAGCCCATGGTAAAGTTCGATTATATTTGATTAAGTATTTTTTGTATGTAAAAAAGTGACATTCTGTTATTGAATTTCAATTTTAGTTTATAGAGAATAATTTTTCTTATGACTTGTAATCAATGTTTAACAGAAATCAAATCCTTTTGGATAATAAATAATTATTTGTTCAACTACAATTTGTGTGTAATTCATCTTTCCAGCTTGATAAGGAAGGATATGCAGAATTATCCACTAGCACTTAAAACAGACTTAAGATATTGCATTACTTGTGGAGAACTAATGGGAAGAAATAAATCACTAAAGCATAAAGTTATAAGATGTGTAAATTGTGTAAACGGTAAAGGCAACTACGTTAAAAAAGATTTGTGTTAAAAAAACTAAATACTTGCTTCTTTGTTTTTGCTATCGCAATCTTTTTCTTTATACTCTTCAGAGTAACCATCACTATTTGATTCGCCTTCATCAGCAAGAACGTAAGTATTGATAATTAAAAAACTTGCTATTGAGACTAATAAAACACCAAGTAGTGCAAAAAATCTATTGTTATTTTCTTTAATTTGTTCCATATGGTTATTTTACTACATAAAAATAGTTTTGGAGATTTGCTACTTTCTAAACCTTTTTATAAGACTAGATGTGTCCCATCTGCCACCACCCATATCTTGTACCTCACTATAAAATTGGTCAACGATCTTTGTTACAGGAAGTTCTGAATTATTTTTTTCGGATTCTTCGATTGCAATTTTTAAATCTTTTCTCATCCAGTCAACAGCAAAACCATAATTAAATTCATCTTCTATCATAGTCTTGTGCCTATTTTCCATTTGCCAAGATTGTGCAGCGCCCTTAGAAATTACTTCGACAACATCTTCCATATTTAATCCTGCGTTCATGCCAAAATTTATAGCTTCTGAAAGACCCTGAACTAAACCTGCAATGCATATTTGGTTGGTCATTTTTGCCAATTGACCAGAACCAGCCTCACCAAGCAATTTCATTTTCTTGCTGTAACAATCGATGACATCTTTTGCTTTATCATAAGTGCCTTGATCTCCGCCAATCATAACTGTTAAGGCGCCACTTTCTGCTCCAGCTTGGCCCCCTGATACAGGAGCATCAAGAGAACCGAAATTATTATCTTTAGCGTACGCATAAATCTCTCTAGCAATTGTTGCAGATGCAGTTGTATTATCTATATATACAGCACCTTCTTTAATATTTTTAAATACTCCATTTTCACCGAAAGTAACCTCTCTTAAATCATCGTCATTCCCCACGCAAGTAAATATAAAGTCAGCGTCAATCGCAGCTTCTGCTGGAGTGTCAGCTTTACTTCCAGAATACTCAGAAACCCACTTTTCAGCTTTCGAAGAAGTCCTATTGAATACAATGACTTCATGCCCAGCTCTTGAAATAAACCCGGCCATTGGGTACCCCATAACTCCTAAGCCAATAAATGCAACTTTGCTCATAATCTAATCCTTTTCACTAAAAATATTATTATATAAAATTTTTTAATAAATACTATATAAAATAGCTTATTTTTTTAATTTTTCAATTTGTTTTTCAAGTTCTTTTATTTTTTCTTTTTTTGATGAAGATAATTCTTTATTTTTCTTATTCTTGTAATACCAAACTATTTGCCTAATAGTAATTGCAGGAATAATTATTCCGTAAATAATTATTACAATTATTATAAATATATTAAATGCGCTCATTTAAAATATGTTATCCTCTCATTACTATTCATTAGACTCTTTTGAAAGCAATGCTTTCTTTTTTTTGATTCCACCTTTAGCACTATATCCACCAATTGATCCATCAGACTTAATTACTCTATGGCATGGAATAGTTATTGGAAAAGGGTTTTTGCCGCATGCGTTTGCAACTGCCCTCGATGATTTAGGTGATCCCACTAAAATTGCAATTTCTTTATAGGTCTTTGTTTGGCCTTTGGGAATTTTATAAATTTCTTTCCATACTTTTTTTTGAAATTCTGTGCCTTCTAATTTATTCAGATTCAATTGCATTTATTAAATCCCAGCATGTTTCTAATGCAATTCCTTCTTGCCCTTCACATAAAATAACCATATTCCCGTAGATGACATAATTTCCATACTTAGGGAAGATTCCAGTTGCTTGCAACCCAAGACTTCCTTTGTCTACTCCTCCACCCACTTGCCTTCTGTCTTTACTTCCTTCTTTCCAAGATGTTTCATCTTTGGCAATTACTGCGTCGTTTCCAGTAACTTCTATTGCTAAACTTTCACCCAAATTTATAGCATCTTCGTGGTTAGCATAAAACCTTATTTCGTAATCTTTTGACTCGCTTTTCTTGATACCCCAAAAACCAAAATAAGCTTCTGATGCCCCTGTTAATTCTTCAACATCATACTCTCTATTTTTCTTAAACCCCATACTCTTCAAGTCATCAAAAGTATAAATTTTTTCTGTATTTGTAATTACGTCTAGTTGTTTTTCACTAGCCCCTGATTCTCCGCAAGACAAAATTACTGCGCTTATAAAAATAAAGTAAAAAATTTTTTTCATTTGCCTCTCCATTTAAGTATCAATATCTCTTAATTTCCAATAATACAATGACATTGATGCAAATATGATACTAACCAAAACAAATATTATCCAATACCAAGGGTGGAATCCATTGTTGAGAGGGTCATGGCCTTTGTAAAAATAAAAAAGAGAAACATATTTTATTTCCTTAAATGATTCTATGAGAGGTTCAATGGAATAAATTATGTATGAAATAATTGCAATTGAGGACGGTATTCCATATATGTAACTAGATTTTTTTAAAAATGTTGAAAAAAAGATTGTCATTATCCCTAAAGTTGAAGATAACAAAAAGAGATAAAAACAAACTGCAAATACATTCCATAAATTAATTGTGAGGCCAAAAAAATTTGTTGAGAGAATTATTGAAAAAAATAAAGAGTAGGAAATAATTAAATTTTTAAAAATCATTGATAAAATTTTTTGAATCAGAAAACTTTCTCTAGTAATTTTTGTGGATAATATAATATCAATATATTTTTCTTCTTCTTCTTTGAAGCTTGAATTGAATCCATAAAAAATTGAAAATCCTATGGATATTAAAGGTGCAAAAACCGTAAACATGTCTGTGTTAAGTATGCCTTCAACAGTTGTTAAATTTAAACCTCCTTCACCTCCTATAAAAGACATTAATGGTTCTGGAAGCTGAAGCTTTTCAAAAATTATTTGAATTTCATTAAGTGGTAATTCTGACACAACATACATTATTAATGAACAAACAAAAAGGTAAGTTAGAAATACATATAAAAATGTATAACGAGAATCTCTGATTGATTTAAGAAAAATATTTCTTAACATTTTTTAGTCTGAAAAAGATCTGATTACTTTTCCATTCCTGCCTTTAACTTTCTTTCCATTAATTACAGATATTCGTCCATTTACAATCACAGTTTTCATGCCTTCAGAATATTGATGAGGTGAAACATATGTTGCATTTTCTTTTATTTCNTTAATTTTAAAAATATTTATATCAGCAAAAAAATTAAGTGCAATTTTGCCCCTCTTTTTCAGTGAAAGTCTTTCTGCAGGGTAGGATGTCATTCTAAAAATAGCTTCTTCAAAGCTTACAATTTTATTGTTNGAAACAAATTGTTCAATNAATCTTGTATTTGTTCCATAGCTCCGTGGATGAGGCTTTCCTGATGAAAGAGGACCATCAGCTTTTAGAGAATTTCCATCCGAAGCTACACACATATATTTGTATTNAGCAATTTCATTTACATCNTTTTCCTCCATTGAGTGGAGTATGAAAGANCCTTCAGATTTTTCATAAAGTTGCATNACAGATTCNTCNGGAGTNGTATTTTTNATTTTTGAAATTTCAATTANATNTAACCCTTCNAGATTTGTATCTTCTGGATAATCNGCAAGAACACAACCTTGGGCCCCATGAAATCTGTTTATAAAATTTGTTGTTTCGCTTTTGATTTTTTCCCTTATGTCAGAATCTTTCATTATCAAAAGCGTTTTTTCTCTTCCACCTTCAAGACTCCATCTTGGAAACATGCATCCACTTATAGGCGTGCTAGACCAGTAGTAAGGATATTGGTCTCCGGCAACATCAAGCCCTTCATTCCTTGCTTTCTCAATACCTTCAATAAGTTCATAGCCTCTCCCCCAAAATTTTGGTCCCACGCTTTTGACATGACTAATTTGGACTCTAGCCCCAGACCTTCTGGCAATTTCAATTGCTTCAGCATGAGCAGGAAAAAGGCCAGACGAATCATCACTTTCGGATCTTATATGACTGGAATATAAAATATTATTTTTACTTGCAGTTTTAGCTAGTTCAATAATTTCTTCGGCACTAGAATATGATCCAGGTGCATACCAAAGACCAGTTGAAAAACCTAATACTCCTTGATCAATTGCCTTTTGAATTTCATCTTTCATTTTATTTAATTCATCAGGACTTGCTTGTCTGGCTTCCATTCCCATTACGTAAGATCTCAGATTTCCATGACCGATTTGTGCAGCTACATTTATTGATGGAGTATTATTTTCAATTTCAGTTAACCAGCCATCAAAATTATGCCAATTCATTTCTTTTTTCACTCCATATCGATTTAATCTTTCTTGAAGCTGATATTTGTTATCTTTCGATAAAGGTGCACAGAAACTCATTCCGCAATTACCCATTAATTCAAAAGTGACCCCTTGTACCAATTTGCTATCTGCATCTGGGTCTACAATAAATGATAAATCGCTATGAGTATGAAGGTCTATAAAACCCGGAGTAACCTCGTATCCGGCAGAATCAATCGATTCTTTTCCATTAATATGATCTGTTCCAATATATGTAATTTTATCATCAGTTATTCCTATATTAAGTTTTTTTGATTTTGATGAATCACCGAAATTCACATTACCATTTAAAATAACTAAGTCGTACAATTTTATTCTCTACTCCAAAGATCTTTTAAATTGTATTTTGGTTGCCATCCCAATTGCTCTTTAGCTTTTTTATTTGAAAATTTTCCATGAGGCAAGTCAGCAAAAACAAAGTAATTTTCTAATCTTGTTGGGAGCTTATCTAAACTGATTTCCAATGCTTTTTTTATTGCTTCTGCTGCATCTTCCCACCTTATGCTAAATGGCGTTAAGTCTGTCCCAACTTCTTGTGGGGGCTTTCCAACATTTCTTTCACCACCAAGAGTTAAAGAATCATTATAAAAATTATAAAAAAGTAATGTTTGTAAATATATATGAGGATTATTTTCTGTATACACTCTACAAATTTCTTGCCCCAATGCCTTTGTAATCGCATATAAATTTACTCCGGGTTGAGGAGGTATGTCAGGAGTAATTTCAGAGTCATAATTTTCATATGTTGGACCAGCTATTTGAAAATGAGGGCCAGTATTAATTACTCTAGAAATTTTAAATTTTTCTGCAGCTAACATCATGTTCAGGTTTCCCTTCATGTTGACGTCGAAAGCTATTTTTCTGTCTGTCCTCAACACAGAAAGGTTTATAATTGCATCAACTCCTTCAGCAACTTCTAGCACTTGATCAGTATTGGAAATATCAACTTTTACAAAGTTTGTATTTGTATCAATTTGTTCTAAGTCTGTTTCAATAATCTCATGATCATCTTTTAATATTTCTGACAACCATGGACCCAGCATTCCATTAGAACCCAATATTAATACTTTCATAATTTTTTACCTCTCGGATGATAAAAATGATCATTGATAGATGAAGATAAACTTTCTAATTCATTCAGCTTCTTTGTTAAGTATCTTTGGCTATCAGATTCTGACTGCAAATGAAAGATTTCAAATTGATTTTTAAAATTTATTTTTAAGATCCTTGAAATGCTATTTATAAAGTCATCTTCTTTAGTAAAACAAGAAAATTTATTTTTATTTTCAGCCATATTGTCAATTGGAAACCCAACTCTCAATAATATTTTCTGAAAAGGAAAGGTTCTTCCAAATTCTTTAAAAACTAATTCAGAAAGGTTAATGGAAAGATTTAAAAAGTCTTTTTTTGGTTTTACTTTCCATCTTTCTGTAACGGTATAATTAGCATCGTAATCAAATACTTCCAAAGAACTGACCATAATAACCTTTTTAATATCTTGCTCAACACATAATGATAGAGTGTTATAGATATCTTGAATTTTGAGATTAAGTTCTTCTGGATCTGAACAATGATTCAATGAAGAAAGCATAATTAAGCAATCTGTATTTGAGATATTTTTTTCTGTAATTTCATCCGTAATAACAACATTATGTGGGTTAAATTTTTTTAAAATTTTTTCTAATTGCTGATTTCCAGATTTAACTAATAGATTCATAAAGGCATTAATTATTTTCTGCTTCTTCAAGCTTATCTATAAAAATAGTGCAATTTTTCATNGAATCATTTTCATCGTATCCAGGGCAAAAAAGAATTAAATTATTATAAATAACGTAATTGTTATACTTAGCTGCCTTAGTTCCGTTCCATGTATTATTTCTACCGCCTTCAAGATGTGTTCTTTGGTTCAAATTCTCTAACCACATCGAACAATCTTTGCTAATACACGCATCTTCACCAACAATATTTTCAGCAAACTTAGTACCTAAATTAACAGCATCATTATGGTTGGAATAAAACCGTAATTCATAATCTTCTGGATCACCAAGTTCATTTTTCATAAAGCCGTAGAAAGCAGATGTTGCACCAGTAAGTTCTTCAACATTGTATTCATTACTTTTTTTAAAACCGGTAGATTTGAAATCGCTGATAGATAGTATTTTTCCTTGATCAGAAATCTTTTCCATAGGCACAAAGACCTCTTCACTGGATGAGCAGCCAAGAATAAATATTAATAAAATAATAGTTAGTAATTTAATTGAATATTTCATTTTATCTATTATAACAATGCTGTTTAAACTTAATATACAATTTTTTAATTTATTGTAAACTAGGACTTTATGGAATCTGGAAAAAATAAACCAAATATTGTCTTTATCATGAGTGACCAACAAAGGTATGACACACTTGAATGCTATGGCAATGACTGGATAAATACGCCAAGGCTTAATGAGCTAGCTAAAGACTCCAATGTAGTTGAAAATGCTTATGTTACACAACCAGTTTGTGCCCCAGCAAGGTCTTCCATAATGACAGGTTTATATCCTCATACTGCAGGACCAACAGTAAACAAGATCCCGTTAAAAGAAGATGTGAAAACAATTGCAGAAATAATTAATGATAATGATTATTGCAATGGATATCTAGGCAAATGGCATTTAGGTGATGACACCATAAAGCAAAGAGGATTTGATGAGTGGGTAAGCGTAGAAGATCATTATAATAGCAGTTTTTATAACGGTGAATTGCCATATAGTGATTTACATAATTGGTTAATAAGTAGGGGGCATAAGCCAGATGGATATGGCCCAACCGGAAAAGAAATATTTACTGATGAAGGCAGGTCTTTACTTCCTGAAGACAGTCAAATGGCAGCGTTTCTTTCTGAAAAAGCAGAAGACTTTATTGAAAGAAACAAAGAGGCCCCATTTATGCTATACGTAAGTACATTTGAACCTCATTCACCATATGCCGGGCCACTAGATGGTATGTACGACCCAGAATCAATTCCAACAGGACCAACATTTTTGAAAAAACCTGACAATGTGGCTGAAATTGATAGTGCAAGATCTGAATATCATTCCTCATTCATTAATGGAGCTGACCAAAGAAGTGATGAATATATGAATAATTATTTAGCCGCAAGAGGTGAAGATTTCTCTACTAGAGAAGGTTGGTTAAAAGCAAGAGCAGATTATTTTGCAAATATAACTTTAGTGGACAGAATGGTAGGTAGAATAATTGATTCTCTTAAGAAAAATGGATTATACGACAATACTATAATTGTTTTTACTAGCGAGCACGGCGAAATGATGGGGGATCATGGAATGCTTGAAAAAAGAACATTATATGAAGAATCAGCAAGGGTCCCAATGCTAATAAAACTTCAAAATCAAAATGAGATGAAAAAAATTAAAGGGAGTTTTAGTCATATAGATTTAGTGCCAACCCTTCTTTCAAAAATTAATCAAAAATTGCCTGAAAACCTTCAAGGAGAAGATAGAAGCTATGCATTTGAAGAACTAGATTTTGGAAACAATGAGGTTGTAGTTTCCTGGAATGGAACAGGTGAAATTGATGATAGAAATTTAGGCACTGAAAAAATTAATGATTTAAATCAGAATCCAAGAAGATCAATAATAATTAATCGAATTAAACTTAATTTAACTTTAAATGATTCTGCTGAACTATTCGACTTAAATAAGGACCCTTATGAAGAAACAAATCTTATTGATACCCCTGAATACCAAGAAATATTTAAGTTTATGAAAGAAAAATTAATTGAATGGCAAATAAAGAATGAGGATACTTTCAGGTTTGAATAAATGAGTAGATTATTCAGTAGTATCACAATTCGTGGGCAAGAAATTAAAAATAAATGCTGGGTTTCTCCGATGTGCCAATATTCTTCAGAGGATGGATTTTCAAATAATTGGCATTTAGTTCATTTAGGTTCAAGGGCTGCCGGAGGTGCTGGGCTAGTAATGACAGAAGCTGCTGCAATATCACCAGAAGGAAGGATAAGCCCAAGTGATTTAGGGATTTGGAAGGATGATCATATTGACGGGTTGTCAAAGATTACAAGTTTTATAAAAGAAATGAATTCTATTCCTGCAATTCAGATAGCACATTCTGGAAGAAAAGGTTCTACACATAAACCCTGGGAAGAAGGATATTCNGTTTCTGATAATGAAGGTGGTTGGCAGCCATTAGGACCTTCATCAATTCCTTTTGACAATAAATCTGTCACACCAAAAGAACTTTCAATTCAAGAAATTAAAGACCTAGAAAATAAATTCGCTGATTCAGCCATTAGAGCTGAAAAAGCTGGATTTAAATGCATAGAACTTCACATGGCACACGGCTATTTAGTCCATGAATTTTTATCTCCAATCTCAAATATAAGAGAGGATGAATATGGAGGAAATTTTGATAATAGAATTAAATTTGCTTTGAATATTGTAAAAAAAGTAAGAGAAGTGATTTCAGAAAATACGATACTTTTAGTAAGAATTTCTGCAACTGATTATGCTGATAATGGCTGGGACGAATATCAGTCAGTTGAGCTTTCTAAGAAATTTAAGAACCTCGGAGTTGATTTAATTGATTGTTCTTCGGGTGGAAATTATTCCGAGCAAGAAATAATTGCTGAACCAAATTATCAAGTAAAGTTTTCAAAAAAAATTAGGAAAGAAGCCNAAATAATGACAGGCGCTGTTGGGCTAATAACTGAGCCATCCCAAGCAGAAAAGATCCTTGAAGATAATGAGGCTGATGTTATTTTTATGGGGAGAGAATTATTAAGAAATCCATATTGGCCCTTGAGTTCTATGAAACAATTGGATGGAAATAATTTTCCTCCTAATCAATATTTAAGATCATTTTAATATTCTGTATTAACTTTTCTTTTAGGTAGTTCAGACAATATTTTTTCTCTTTCAGAAATTGTCATTGTAAACCATTTTGATATTTCTATTGGGGTTCTTTTGCAACCAATACAATACTCACCTGATTCGTCATACCTACAAATATTTACGCATGGCGAAATAACGTTTTCGAAAAAATCATATGTCATTAACTAGCCTTTTGTTGTTGACTCGATTAATGCTTGTATGTAACCCATTGCAAATGCTCTTCCTCTGTGCCCAAAAGGAGTGTCTTGAAAAGTACTTGGCACATGATCGTCTATAAAGAAACTATCATAGCCAACATCTTTATAAATTTTCATTGCTTTATACATATCTACATATCCAGTATTAACGTATTCTTCATGAAATTTTGGAACTTGGCCAGAAACATTTCTAAAATGTACATAAAGAATTTTCTTTCTTTCTCCAAAATATTTTATCATCTCGTAAATATCATCATTCATTTCTGCAAAAGTTCCTTGGCAAAACTCTATGGCATTGCTATCTGATGGATAAATTTCAATTAATCTTTTGTATGAATCAAAACTTCTTAAAAGTTGTGGAATCCCACCTAAAACCGGAACTGGTGGATCACACGGATGTATTCCAAGCCTTATCCCCTCTTCTTCAGCAATAGGTGTAATTATTTTTATCCAGTATTCTAAATTCTCCCACATTTCTTTTTCTGTATATTCTCTGTCATGGGTAAGGGGTAGATTTTTTGCAATGCTATAATCGAAAGCTGTTGCCTCAGCTTTTCCTCTAATATATTCTGGCTCTGTTCTCCATACTTGAGAAGGCATCCAGTTATAACCAAAAATAGGAATTCCAGCTCGAGCAATATTTCTTATTGTATAAATCATATTATCGATTTGTTCATCTCTTTTAGGACCACCAAGCATTATGTGGTCATAAAATCTTGTTGGAACATTTTCAAGTGCACTTAGTTTCATTCCATAACTTTCAACTGTTCTTCTAAGTCCAACTAAATCTTTTAATTCCCATCTGTTATTATGATCTAAAAGATGATTATCTTTATCACTATTTTGATTAAGCAAAATATCTGTAGCTCCATATTCTTTAGCAAATTTTAAAAATTCTGGAGAAGGTTTATGGAATTGCCCTAACCCGCATCTCATATGATTTCCTTTACAAGTTTATTTCATGATAACTCTAAAGGGCTTTTTTTTGGAATTCCTACTTTTCTAGGGTATGATTTTGGAGTATTTACGGTCTTTTTATATTTAACAATTGAAGACATGCTTGTAACTGTTGAATAATTCGAAAGGCTTCCCCCAAGCACTTTCGCTGAATATTCAGATTCAATTATTTCCTTGGAAATATTTTTGCCTTTTATATAAAGTGCCTCTCCTGACAATTTTAAAAATGGTAATGAAAATTCATGTAGGGTTGAAATTTTTGAAAGTGCCCTAGAAATACATAAATCATACTTTTCTCTGTAATTATTGTTATGAGCTAAATCTTCAATTCTGTCGCAAATTATATTTAATTTTATCCCTAATTTTGAAGAAACCATTTTTAAAAAATCACACTTCTTATTATTGGAATCAACTAATGTTAAATTAACATCATTTTTAATAATTTTTAGTGGAACTCCAGGAATTCCTGCACCAGTTCCAATATCAATTACTTCTGCAGATTCATTCAATAAAATGTTTGAATATTGCAATGTATAAATGCTTTCATCAATTAATATTTCTTTAATGGCTTTGAGGTTTTTTAATCCAGTTAAATTATATTTTTTATTTTCGTTGTAAATTAATTCAGCATATTCATTCAATTTTTCTAATTGATCAGATTTAATAATATTTTCTTGATTATTTTTTTCCATAAAAATAATTATATAATTAAGTTCATTATGTCAGATAATTGTTGTTCTCCACAAAGCAATAGAAAAGGTATTGAAATAAACAATTCAATAGAAATTTCTAATTCTAATAATTTTTCTCAATCTGATTTTGAGCAACTTGAAGGGGGGTGGTTTTTGATGGGGTCAGAAGAAAAATACGTATTCCCAGGTGATGGAGAAGGTCCTGTAAGAAAAGTATATGTTGATAAATTTTCTATATCAAAATACTCAGTAACTATTTCAGAATTTTATAAATTTATTAAAGACACTAACTATGAAACTGATGCAGAAAAATTTGGGTGGTCATTTGTTTTCTTTGAACAATTTGAAAAAAGAGATCAAAATGAGTCAGTTCAAAACGCTCCATGGTGGATAAAAGTAGAAAACGCAAACTGGAATCTTCCGGACGGTGAAAATATTGGAATCGATAATTTTCCTGATCACCCAGTAACTCATATTTCATGGAGGGACGCACAAGAATATTGTAAATGGAGTGGAACAAGATTGCCCACTGAAGCAGAATGGGAGTATGCAGCAAGAGGCGGGCTCGAGCAAAAGAAATTTCCATGGGGCGATGAACTTTTAATTGATGGAGAAATCCAGTGCAATATTTTTGATGGCGAGTTTCCTTATCAAAATAATGCACCTACTGAGAGGAAATTTACAACAAAGGTAGATGAATTTAATCCAAATAACTTCGGCTTATTTAATATGGTAGGGAATGTTTGGGAATGGACACAGGATTGGTTTACAAGATTTCATGATTTAGAAATTAATGTAAATCCTTCAGGTCCAGAAAAGGGCAATAATAAAGTAATTAGGGGCGGATCCTTTTTGTGTCATGATAGTTATTGCAATAGATATAGAACTTCTGCAAGGACAAGTAATTCAATTGATTCATCGACTTCAAATATGGGCTTTAGAGTAGTGAAAAATTGACCAAATTTTTAACTTTAATTTTAATTTTTCAAATTTTTTTTATTAGTTGTCAATCAAATGATGATAGCAATCTTGATGATATAGTTGATGATAAATTTCAGTTCAGTATTTTAAAATACGAATTAAATTCAATTCTGAATTTATTTTTGGAAAGATATGGATTTAAAAAACCTGAATCACAAAGTGAATTTGTAAAAAAATTACTTATCAATGAATTATATGATCAAAACATGGATTATATTTTTAATATAATTTTTCCAACCCCTGAATTTACTGTTGGAAATTCACCTAAATTATTGGTGACTTCTCCAAGAAACAAAATTGAAAGAAAAGGAGAGCTTTTATTAACTTCTTCTTTGAGCATAAATGAAATTGAAGCTATAGAAAGTGCTACTGAAGATAAAGATTTGTCTTCAATAATCATAGATATTGGAGGTATTGCAGCATACCCATCAATTATTTCTGATGGAAAGAACTTGAGGGAATTATTTTTAACAGTTAGTCATGAATGGCTTCATCAGTATTTAATTTTCCATCCTTTGGGAAGGTCATATTTTTCAAGCCCAGAAATGAAAGAAATTAATGAAACTCTTGCAAATATATTTTCCAATAAATTGTTAGACGATCTTTGCAAAAAAAATTTTGAATTGAAAAATGAAGTATGCGGACAATATAAAAAAAGTAATAAAACTGAATTTAATTACAGAGAGTTTATGAAAAACTTGAGAACTGAAGTTGATTCTTTGTTGGCAGATAGGAAAATAAATGATGCTGAAAAACTTATGCAAGAATCTACATCAATATTAAACTCCAACGGGATAAAAATAAGAAAAATAAACCAAGCATGGTTTGCATTTAATGGTACTTATGGAGATTCACCAACTTCAATTTCAAATTTTAATGATGAATTAAATGATTTAATTGATAGTTATGACAATTTAAATGATGCTATTGATGATATTAAAAATATAAGTTCATTAGATGATTATAAAATTATGATCGAATAGGTGCTGACATCAATAAATGAATGATATACTATATTTAAGTTATGAAATCAGTAATGTCTAAATTAGTAAATAATTTTGTATACAGACCTCCGTCTGGTGACAATAATAAAGATGAGCCTTCTCTAGAAGAATTGTTAGGAAGGCTAAATATTAAAATTCCTAAAATCCCTGGTTTAGGAAGCGGATCTCCATTTTTAGGATTAATAATTATCCTAGTTGTGGCAATATTGTGGATTGCATCTGGTATTTATTCTGTTCAGCCCGATGAAAAAGCTGTACTTAGGACTTTTGGGCAATACGTTGCAACAACTGAGCCTGGTCTTAGATGGCACTGGCCTGGCCCAGTCGGTAATACTGATATTGTTGCTGTTACAAAAACAAGAAGATTAGAACTTGGATTTAGGGGAATAGAAGAGCAGGCAGGTATTTTTAAAGAAGTTCCAGCTGAAGCCAATATGATAACTGGAGATGAAAATATTGTTCAAGCTCAGGCAGTGATTCAGTATAGAATTAGCGACCCTAAAGCTTACTTATTTCATGTTGATGATCCAGGTGAATCTGATAGAGGTATTGATGAAGGTCAACCAGATGGTAAAACATTAAGAGATATAACTGAAACAACTTTGAGGCAAATAGTTGGATCTAGAAACATTGATGATATTTTGACAACTGAAAAAGAAGCGGTGCAACAAGAAGTGTTATCTAAAATGAGGGAGATAAACGAAGCTTACGAAACTGGAATTGATGTTCAACAAGTACTTCTCCAAAATGTAAATCCTCCAGCAGCAGTACAAGATGCATTTGAAGATGTTGTTAGAGCTAGAGAAGATAGAGATAGAATCATTAACCTTGCGGAAGCATATCAAGCTGATCAGTTACCAAGAGCTCAAGGTGAAGCTGCAAAAATAATTGAAGCAGCAGAAGCTTATAAAGAAGGTAGATTGCAAATTGCTGAGGGTGAAGCAGCAGGTTTTGAAGAATTATTGAAGGCATATAAACAATCAAAAGAAGTTACTAGAACAAGATTATATTTAGATGCGATAAATGAAATTTTACCTAAAGTTAAGAAATATATTATATCTGATTCATCAGCTCCTTTACCTTTACTTCAACTTGGAAATAATACAATAGGTGGCGAATAAATGAGAAAGACTTTGATTCCAATAATAATAGTTCTTGTATTTCTGTTTGTAGGATTACCTCAAGTTTTCTTTGTAATTGATGAAAGGGAAGTTGCAATTGTTACAAGGTTCGGTGCTTTCCAGAAAGAGTACACTGAGCCAGGTTTGAAAGTTAAAACCCCAATTATTGATAATGTTCAAAGATTTGATAAAAGGTTATTAAGAATAGATGCTTCTCCTACAAGTTTGCTTACAAAAGACAAAAAGAATTTAGTTATAGATGTTTATGCTAGATACAAGATCGTCGACCCTCTCCTTTTCTTTCAGGCAATAGGTAATGAACTACAAGCAGAATCAAAACTTGGTGACATTGTTAACTCAAGGTTACGAGATGAAGTGGCACAAGATAACCAAGAAGAGATCATTGCTGAGGTTAGAGAAGAAATAATGATTAAAGTTACTAAAGCCAGCAACTTCGTTGATATAAGTAGAAATGAAGCATTAAATTTAGAAAATGGATTAAATAACAATCTTGTTGTTATTGATTTAGTTGCGAATACTTTAGATGGCACATCAAGGCAAGCAACTCAACAAGAAATAAACCTTATATCAGCAAATCCGTCTCCACCAGAATTAAGTGGTTTTGAAGTTAGATATAAACTTCCTATTAAAGAAGTTTTTGGGGCAGAAATTATAGATGTGAGAATAAAAAGAGCTGATTTTCCTGACTCAATTGAAAGTTCAGTGTTCTCAAGAATGCAGGCAGAAAGAGAAAGAATTGCTAATGCATTTAGAGCAGAAGGTGCCCAAAGAGATGCTGAAATTAGAGCAAATGTTGACAGGCAAGTTACAGTCCTTATTCAAACAGCACAAGGTACTGATGCCAAATTAAGAGGTGAAGCTGAGTCAGAATCAATATCTATATTAGCTGAAGCACTTAACAAAGATCCTGAACTTTATGCATTCCAAAGATACTTACAGAGCTACATAAAGATTTTAAATTCTGAGGACACAATTGTATTATCACCTGAAAGCCCTCTCTTTAAATACCTTAAAGATCAGCAGGTAAGCGAAGACATTTTTGAAAGCGTAGAATAATTATTTTTTCTTTGAAAGTTCAATAATTCTTTTAATTTTTTTAGGATCTTTTTTACCGTTAGTTTCTACGCCAGAAGCAATATCAATTCCAAAAGGGCTAAAATTATTTAGTAGATCCAATATATTTTCTGGGTTCAATCCACCTGAAGAAAAAACATTTGTTGTATTGATAGAATTTTTAAAATCATTCCAATTAAATTTTTCTCCAGTCCCACCTAATGCATTTTCTTTGTAAGTGTCTAAAATTACATAATTGTGAATCATGAGTGAGTCTTGTATTTTTTTTATAATTAGCTCGTCAGTATCTTCAGCTTTTATTCTTATTTGTTTCATTGAAGGAACTGGTGTATCAATATCTCCATCTCCGCATATTTGAACAAAGTCTAATTTTAAATATTCTGATATTTTTTCAATTGAATTAAATAGATCCTTATCAAATAATCCAACACATTTGAACTTTCTCTTTGGAAATTTTTTTCTTAGTTTGTTTATAATATCTAAAGCATTGTCAGGTGATATTACTCTATTTGAGCTTTCAATAAAATTAAATCCTAAATAATTCGCATCATTTATAATTGATGCTTCTCCGCCTTCTAAATCTTTGATTCCACAAATTTTTATTTGCATTTTTTTACATTAGATAATTTTTTGATGTGGTCATTGATATTTTTACTTTTTAAAATAGATTCTCCAACAAGAACTCCATCAGCCCCCTGTTCAGACATCAGTTCCACATCTTCAATTGTTTTTATTCCACTTTCAGAAATAAGTATTTTATCTTTTGGGACCATGGGTGATAGTTCTTCAAAAACTTTTAGTGATGTTTCTAAATTATTTAAGTTTCTATTATTTATTCCAATGACATCAGCTCCATTATTTAGAGCAAGATGCAATTCATATTCATTAAATATTTCTACAAGAGGAGTTACAGACAAATCTTTACATGTTTTTATTAATTGATTTAATTCTTTTTCATCCAGAATAGAAACAATAATTAAAGCTGCTGAAGCTCCATTTAATGCTCCTTCATAAATTTGATAAACATCAAAAATAAAATCTTTTTGCAGAACAGGCACATTATTTTTTTTACAAATTGATGCAACTTCTTTCAAGTCTGACAATGATCCACCGAATCTAGTTTTTTCTGTCAAAATGGAAATTGCTGACACTCCCCCTTCAATGTAAGTATTTGTAATATTAGATAAATCTAAATCAGGCAATATGTCTCCTGCAGATGCTGAGGATCTTTTTATTTCAGCAATTAGGGATATTTCATTCGAATCAAAAATGTTTTTAAAATCAGTAGGTTTACTAATTTCATTTGTTTTAATCTTTAATTCTTGAAGTGAGACCTTATTCTTAGATTCTTCAACTAATTTTTTTTTATCTTTAATTATTTGTTTTAGTACGCTACCTAATTGCATATCTAGTCCATCTTATTTGATAATTCAATAAGCTCGATCAATTTAGATTGTGCTGCCCCAGAATCAATAGAGGTCTTGGCCATTTCAGAAGCATCTTGAAAACTATCAGTTTTACCAGAGGCTACCAATGCAGCAGCAGCATTAATAATCACAGCATTTCTTCTTGAGGATATATTACTTTTTTCTAAAGGGTCAGAACCTTGGCCATCAAAAATATCTTTTATCGTACCAACACTTTCTTCTATGCTGTCAACAATTAAATTATCTAATTTGGACTCTGGTAAACCAAAATCTGATATCCTTGCCCTTCTTCTTTTGACTTTATCTTTGTTAACCTGCCATATATTTGTATTACCCTCTACACTTATCTCATCTAAATTATTGTGACCATTAACAACAATAGAATTTTTAGTACCTAATATTTTTAATGCTTCTGCAACCTTTTCAGCAGATTCATAGCTAGATATTCCTATTAATTGATTAGAGGCGCCTGCAGGATTAGTTAGAGGGCCCAGAATATTAAATATTGTAGGTATACCAATTTCTTTTCTTAAAGGTGATGCAAACTTCATGGCTGGATGAAATGATTGCGCAAATATAAAACCTATTCCAATTTCTTGAATACACTTTTTTACAGAATATGGAGATAATGTAATTTTTACTCCTAATGATTCTAATGCATCAGCACTACCTGATGATCCGGATATTGCTCTATTTCCGTGTTTTGCTACCTTGATGCCTGCACCAGCAACAACAAATGCAACAGCTGTTGAAATATTAAAAGTTTTCAGTCCATCTCCACCCGTACCACATGTATCTAGTAGAGGCTCGTCTAAATCTACTTTTAGAGATTTATCTCTCATTGCTGTAGCCAAACCTGCTATCTCAGTAGGAGTTTCTCCTTTCATTTTCATTGCAATTATAAAAGCTCCAAATTGAGAAGGTGTAACCTCTCCACTCATTATTTCATTCATAGATAGCTTAGCTAATTCAAAATCTAAATCCTCATTATTTGTTGCCAATTTTATGGCTTGTAATATCTTTTTATTTTCCATAATTTAAAAAATTGTTGATCATTTCTTTACCATTTTCTGTGAAAATGGATTCAGGGTGAAATTGTATTCCTTCAATATCGTAATTCTTGTGCCTTACGCCCATTATTACTCCACTTTCACTTCTTGCAGTAACTTCAAGTTCTTCAGGCAATGTTTTTTCATCAATTGACAATGAGTGATATCTTACAACTTTAAGAGGATTTTTAATATTTTTAAATATCCCTTTTCCATCATGGGTAATTTCAGAGATTTTTCCATGCTTTACCTCCCCAGCATAACCTACTTTAGCCCCAAATGTTGACCCAATACATTGATGACCAAGACAAACACCTAATATAGGAATAATTGGAGCCATTTTTTTTATTAATTCTTCAGAAATTCCAGCATTTTCAGGGTTTGATGGCCCTGGTGAAACAACTAGTTTGTCAGGTGCCATTTTTTCGATTTCTGATATTTTTATTTCATCGTTACGGAAAACTTTTACTTTTGCACCAAGCTCAGTCATATATTGAAAAAGGTTGTAAGTAAAACTGTCGTAGTTGTCTATAAGTATAATCATTTATATTTACCAAAAAGCTTTTACCTTATCTAAGGTCTCTTGATATTCTACCTCAGGTATAGAGTCAAATACTATTCCTCCTCCTCCATTAAATGACAATTCTTCACCTTTTTTAACAACAGTACGAATAATGGTACTTGTTTCTAAATTACCATTGTTTGAAAACCAGCCAATTGCACCGCAATAAGCCCCTCGCCCCTCTTCTTCAAGCTCGTTTATTAGTTCTGCAGCCCTTATTTTAGGAGCGCCAACCAAAGTTCCTATTGGGAATGTAGATGAAAATGCATCAAGAAAATCTTTGTCATCTCTTAATTTTGCATTCACTTCTGATACTAAATGAATTACATTTCTGTATGCCATTGTTTCCATTAATTTGTCTACTTTCACCGAGCCCGGTATAGCAACTTTACCCAAATCGTTGCGAGCTAAATCAACAAGCATAATATGCTCAGCATTATCTTTAATACTGGATTTTAATTTTTTGATTAGGCTTTTTGTTTTACCTTTTTTGGATCCTATAGTTCCTGCAACCGGCCTTATAGTTGCAACATTATTTTTTACCTTTAAAAACATTTCCGGAGATGAGCCAGTAATTGAAAATTTTTTGTCAGATATTTGATATACATATTCAGATGGATAATTTGTAGATAAGTATTCAAGCAGTTCCTGGTCATTTATTTTTGAAATTTTTTTAAATCTTTGTGTAAGTACGCATTGAATTAATTCTCCAGAAATTATCTCTTCTTTTATCTTTTTAATTTTTTTCAAATATTTACTTTTATTGGTTATAGGTTTACTTTTCTGNCCTTTCAGTTTTTCAGGCGNTTTAATACTAAATTGTTTTGATTTCTCATAAATAAAATCTGCAATTCTAATTAAGTCTTCGATATAATCATCATAATTTTCTGTAGACGACCTATACTTTTTTGAGATAGTTATAGACTTACCCTTATGATCATATGTGGATATTATTTCTGGATTTAGAATTATACATTCAGGACAACCATTTGGATCCTTTTTCAATTTAGGAACTTTATCAAAATACTGGAAACATTCATACGAAAAATAAGAGAATAACCCAGAATGTTTATTTTCACTACAATAAGTTAATGATTTATTTTTATTGATTAATTTTCTAATTTCTTTTATTGGATTTGTTCCATTAGTCCTAGTGGCTTCTGAAATTTTGTGCCCCATAATTGTTTCATATGGTTCTTTTTCTCCAGGATGTGTTTTTTGCATATAAAAGCAATCTTCTGATCTCATTATCTTGTGAACTATTAAAGGATTTAAATTAAAGTTATTTATCTTTAAAGATAAAAAAATACTTTGATATTTTGGAGAAATTGTTTGATATTCTTTTTTATTTGGGGTAACTAAATAGTTATCTCTTTGTTGAGTTTTCTGCATGTTCTAAGGCTTTAATTAATGCTCCCAT
>FUFK010040157.1_pt1 | contig 32107 bp, 43 predicted proteins | sample 1021851 | NCBI WGS metagenome assembly FUFK01 (sample SAMEA51879418, study PRJEB19060) | metagenome | reverse complement strand
GTCCTATATACTATATATACGGAAGCCAGAAAATCCCCAAAGTTCATGTTAACTACACTCGGGGCTATATTTCAGGGCTAGATATTCCGACAATATTCCTGGGAATACCCTATATACCCACTTGTAAATATATGCCTAGGATATATGTATAGGCTCCCTGGGGGGTTCCTATGAACATTATACACCCCACGTTCAATTTTGTCTATGTCTATAGTGTCGCAGTCTAAATTATCTGAAAATAATACTTGACAAAATTGATATCCGTCCTTATAATAGGAAATACATATTATTCAAAGGACACACAACACAAACTACAGCCAATAGGCGAAAAGGGGTCATCACGAATAATTAAATAACTATGAAATTCGAGGCAAACATACCCAGTTATCTTAGAACAGGACAAGGAGTATTCCCTGTCAGGGGTAAACGTGCAACCAAAGTAGAGAAAGAGACTAATTTTTTTAAATTAATGGAGAAAGGTGTTAACATGCCTGTCTCAAATGAGGTGAAAGGCAGCGAATCTGCACTTCTGGGCTCACCAGGGATGAATGAACCTATGAGTGAGGGTAATTTTCTAGAGAAAATGCAGAATAAGATGGCAGCTGTACCAGCAGATGAGGATCTAGGACCGAAAANATTCCCTAGAGATCCAAATGTTAGACCAGCGATGCCTACGTTACCCGAAAGAAGGGTAACACCACCAGAAACTTTGGAAGCAANAGCCGAGAATGAGGAAGATCAAGATATTATCATCAGCTAAGAGACTTCCATTCAAAGAATTAATGGAGATTATAAATGCAAACAATGGATTCTTCTATAACAAAGACTCAAAAAAGAAACTTGACCGATATGCAGGAGAAGTTTCTAGACGTATTATTCGGAGAGGCACAGGGAAATCCAAGAGAGGCGGCTCGTATAGCAGGTTACTCGGAGCATAGTTACCCGAAGGTAATTAGAAATCTCAAGAAGGAGATAACAGAATTAGCGGAGACTCATTTATCAACACACTCTGCAAAAGCGGCTAATAGGTTAATCACCTTACTAGATGAAGACGGCACCACACCACAAGCAAGTATTCGTCTAGCAGCCGCTAACTCAATTCTAGATAGGGTTGGGATAACAAAGAAGGATCAACTAGATATAAATATGAAAGCTATGCATGGAATATTTATATTACCAGCAAAGGACACCCCAAAAAATGATACCAACAAATAATAAAAAATATTCTAATGAACATCCTAGAGGTAAAAAACCTACTGAGGATGGTACTATCAAACTTGCTAAATCTAAACAAATGAAATTAAGAGAACTAAAATTAATGGAAGAGTTTGATTCAGCTTTAGAAAATTATATGATAAAATATGATACTGATAGTGTACCTGGTGGTGAACAAAAAAACATTTATAGAAGATTAGAGAAAAAAATATTAGGAAGAAACCGTTAATAAGTGGAATCAACAAAAATTAAAAAAAGGGCAAGAATAATACCCTTTGGTTTTAAACAGTCACAGGATCCAGAATATCTAGAACCTGTGAAAGAAGAATTAGATGCTCTTAGACAGGCAAAAGAATATTCGAAGACCTGTTCACTAAGAGAGACTGCACAATGGCTACATAGAAAAACAGGAAGATACATATCACATGTCGGACTTAAAAAAAGACTTGAACGAAATAGCACCACCGAAACCGAAGAGAGTAGTTCAGCAGAAAGCCAAGAAGTCAGTCAAACAGATTCTAGCTCGTACACGTAAGAAAGTTGCGAAGGCGGAACAGACATTGCGTTCTGCCAAGATGTCAGCAGAAAATACTAAGAACAAACTGTTAACTATCGATAAGGCATTAACAGGAAAAGACACACAGCTACTTACGGAAGATGTAATAGACAGTGCTCCCAAGAATGTAAAAGAGCACATAAATAATCAAGAAGTTATCTTTAGACCTAACTCTGGTCCACAGACAGAATTTCTTGCATCCTCTGAGAGAGAGGTATTTTATGGTGGGGCAAGAGGCGGTGGTAAATCATATGCGATGCTAGTGGATCCGCTTCGTTATTGTTCGAAAGCAAATCACAGGGCACTGTTAGTGAGGAGGACAATGCCAGAGTTGAGAGACCTGATACAGAAGTCTCAGTTATTATACTCGAAAGCATTTCCTGGTGCAAAATGGAGAGAACAAGAAAAAGAGTGGCGATTCCCTTCGGGGGCAAAGATAGAGTTTGGTTACGCAGAAAACATGACGGATGCGTTAAGATACCAAGGTCAATCATACACATGGATAGGAATAGACGAACTTCCACAATATCCTTCGCCAGATATATATAATTTTTTAAGATCTTCTTTAAGATCCGTTGATAAGGACATACCTGTNTATATGAGAGCAACAGGTAATCCAGGTAACGTAGGATCACAATGGGTACGAGAGATGTTCGTAGAACCTAGTGAACCAAATACTGCGTTTGATGTGGGGATAGATACGCCTAATGGTAAGAAGTATATTACTAGAAGATTTATTCCAGCAAAGCTACAGGATAATCCTTATCTGATGCAGACAGATGATTACTACATCATGTTGGCATCTTTACCAGAAGTACAGCGTAAACAGTTCTTAGATGGAGATTGGGATGCGTATGAGGATTCTGCTTTTCCAGAATTTAGTAAAGCAACACATGTGGTCGAACCTTTCGAGATACCTAGAGGCTGGTATAAGTTTCGTGCTGCTGACTGGGGTTATTCTTCTCCTGCTTGTGTTCTATGGTTTGCTATTGATTACAATAACAATATATGGATTTATAGAGAACTATATACTAAAAAAGTTACGGCAGATGTTTTCGCAAGACAAGTATTAAGTTTAGAGAGAGATGAATATATTCATTATGGTGTATTAGATGTTAGTACATGGGCAAGAAGAGGTGATGTAGGTCCAAGTATTGCAGAGACAATGATACAAAATGGATGCAGATGGAGACCATCAGATAGATCACCCAAAAGTAGAATTAATGGTAAGTTAGAGGTTCACAAGAGATTAAAATTAAATGATAAGGAACCAGGTATAAGAATATTCTCTACCTGCAGAAATCTAATAAGAACACTATCAACATTACCAACAGACGATAAGAATCCCGAAGATGTAGATACTAATGCAGAGGATCACGCATACGATGCATTAAGATACGGATGTATGAGTAGACCAACTCATCCTAGATTTGGAAATAGATTTAATTCATCATTACAGAATACATTCGAAGTATCAGATAACAAGTTTGGATATTAATGCCACTAAATAAAAAAGGTAAAAAAATTAAAAAATCTATGGTAAAACAATACGGCAAGAAAAAAGGTGAAGCCGTGTTTTATGCTATGGAAAATTCTGGTAAATTAAAAGGTGTCAAAAAGAAAACTTCCAGAAGTAAATAAAAAAATTTTCCCATATGATTTAGTGATCGCCTGGTGGGAAGATATCGTGGCTGATTCGATTTGGGTTGATATACCCGATATAAAAAAATCAACTACAGCAATCTGTTGTACGGTTGGTTGGCTTATGAGAAATGATGAAAAGGTTACAATTATTATGTCTGATTTTAATTTTGAATCAAACGGAGAAATAAAACAAGGTGGTGGTCATTCAACTATACCAACTAAAAATATATTAAAGATTAAAAAAATAAAAATATAACAGGAGATAACATGGAAACAAAATTTGATCCAAAGGCTAAAGTTAAGCAAGGTCAATTTAGTGATGGACCTGATGGGAAAAACCCAAACAGGGAACATACTAATATTGATTTTTCTAAACATGCACCTAGAAAGTATCAACCATTTGAGTATGATGTAAGTCAACCAAGTGAGCCAGGCTCTAAGCATGTAGATGATGCTGTATTTAGAATGGCTGATGAAAAGGATTACTAATGGAAGAAAATAATTTAGGACCTAATAGTAACTTTATACCTAAGATTTTTGCTGGTGCTAATGATAAAAATAATAAAACACTCAAAGATATTAAAGATAAAGATCTACGAGAAGCTGCAGAAAAAAAAGAAGATAAGACTGTAAAACAGAAACCTAAGAATGGTATGAATTACGGGATGAGTCAAACTAAAGCTACACCTAAATTTACGATGAATACTATATTTCAGAAAGGCAAAGATAAAGTCTACGGAGCAGTAGATTTATTAAAAAGTAAAATAGATTAAGGAGGACAACAATCATGATGAAAAGATACATGCAAGGAGAACTAGCACCTGATGCACCTAAGAGACCAAATGATCCAATGGCTATAGATCCTAACTCAAAAGTTAAGCAAGGAGATATGACTGGTGACGGTAATGATAAGAAAGGTAAATCAAAGTCAAAAGTAGATCCAGCAATCTTTAGAATGGCTGAAGAAAGAGATTACTAATTTAAATGCAAGAAGAAGAAAAGAAAGCTACCGATGAGGTCAGTGAGTCATCTCCTATTGTCGGACATATAAGAGAGAAGTTCTATCAATCAGAGAACTCTAGATTATATGATGAGAAGAGATGGTTACAGGCTTATAGAAACTATAGAGGACTATATGGTCCAGAAATGGTTTTTAGATCTAATGAGAAGTCAAGAGTATTTGTTAAGATAACAAAGACTAAAGTATTAGCAGCTTTCGGTCAGTTGATAGAAGTATTATTCTCTAGTGGTAAGTTTCCATTAGGTATTAATCCTACACAGGTTCCAGAAGAGATACCTGAGTACGCACATTTAAAACCTAAGAAACCAGAATCACAACAAGAACAGATACAGGATCCATATGGATTCAAAGGTGATGGTAGAGAGATACCACCTGGTGCTACGGCTGATATGCTGATGAAAAATCTAGCACAAGAGTTTGAGAATGTTGGTTTCGATGAGGGTCCTGCTAATCAGGGTGAACCACAGATACAACCAGCGGATATAGCTGCAAGACATCTAGAAAAATTATTACATGATCAATTAGAAGAGTCTAGTGCTATAACAGTTCTAAGACACGTATTCTTCGAGATGTGTTTATTAGGAACTGGAATATTAAAAGGTCCATTTAGTTTTGATCATACTTATCACGCATTTGATACTGGTGAAGATGCAAATGGTAATATGATAAATGTACATGTTAAAAAAATTAAAACAGTTCCAAAAGTAGAGGCAGTATCATGTTGGGATTTTTATGCAGATCCAAATGCTACTAATATAAATGATTGTGATTATGTAATACAGAGACACTCACTAAATAGACAACAGTTTTCTGATCTAAGAAAGATGCCATATTTTAATGAGGAAGCTATTGATATGTGTCTAGAAGAAGGACCAAACTATCAGGTTAGAGGTTATGAATCTTCCTTATACAACAGAGAAACTGTAGAAACTATTTATAAGAATAGATTTGAGGTATTAGAGTATTGGGGTGTCATATCAAAAGAGATGGCAGAAGAGTGTGGTATAGAGAGTGATAAGAGTGTAATTAGTGTCAATGCATGGATATGTGGTGGTAAAGTATTAAGAATGGTAGAGAATCCATTCGAACCTACTAGACTACCATTTATGGTATGTCCATATGAATTAAATCCATATCAGTTCTTTGGTATTGGTGTTCCAGAAAATATGGAAGACTCACAACAGATTATGAATGGTCATGCAAGAATGGCTATTGATAATCTAGCATTGTCAGGTAATTTAGTATTTGATGTTGATGAAACACAACTAGTGCCTGGACAAGATATGAAAATTTTTCCTGGTAAGATATTTAGAAGACAGAGTGGACAACCAGGAACATCTATAAATGCTATCAAGTTTCCTAATAGTACACAGGAAAATATGATGATGTTTGATAGATTTAGACAGTTAGCAGATGAGGCAACTGGTATACCATCATANTCACATGGTACAACAGGTGTGCANTCTACTACTAGAACTGCGGCAGGTATGTCAATGTTGATGGGTGCTGCAGCACTAAGTATTAAAACTGTAATTAANAANGTAGATGATTANTTATTAAAACCCTTAGGTGAAAACTTGTTTCATTGGAANATGCAATTNAATGCAGATATTCCTATTATCAAAGGTGATCTTGAGATAAAAGCAAGGGGCACATCTTCACTAATGCAGAAAGAAGTAAGATCACAAAGACTTATGACATTTATGCAAACAGCTGCTAATCCAGCATTAGCACCTTTTGTTAGATGGCATACATGTTTAAAAGAAATAGCAAAAGCACTAGATATCGATCCAGATCAACTAATTAATGATCCAGAGAAAGCAGCTATCTATGCACAAATAATGGGAATGGTAAATGGAAATCAAAATAATACAACCCCTGCTGGAGAACAAAACCCTATGGACACAGTTGGAAAAGTACCTCCAGGGGCTTCAATCACAGATCCAACAGGAAATGGAGGTGGCAACATCGGAGTCGGCAATATTCCGATGCCAGGGGAAGCTGGTTTTGCTTCGCCAAATATTAAGTCTCCCAACAGCAAACAAACGCAGTAAAGAAGGTGACTAGTGGCAATACAATATTCTATATCATATGATGATAAAGGTAATCCCTCATTAGTAAAAAATACTATCGAGGGATCTAAACCAGTTATTAAAACATCATTTAATATAGGAGAGTATAAACCAGTTAGAACTGTGCAGACTGATTTTGATTTTGATAATATAAATAATGAAACAGTGTATCAGAGTTTACAGAAATATATTTATCAAAATGAAAATAACAGTGATGATTCACCAAAACAACAAAGTGAACAAGATAAATTTTTAAAACAGAGTTTTGAAGCTGCAGCAGCTAGAGATGATGATGGTAAAGTTATAGGCGGTTCAACATTTAAAGAGAAAGCAAAAATGGCTGCTGTAAATGCTTACATAGATTCAAAATTAAATCCTATTAAATCTACAATCATAGGTCAAGTTCCTGTTGTAGGAACAATATACAAAGCATTATCCCATGCTGGTTCTCAATATGTAGATCCTTATTATGATCCAGCTGATGATTATTATTATAGCACTGGATTTGGTATGTATGATGAGAGTAGAAAGGCACAAGCAGCTAGAGATGATAGATTAACAAGTTCAGGCGGTGTTAAAATAGATAATGCATATATGTATGGTAGTGATTATCAGGGAGATGATAAACCATCTGATGTAAATGCAGGTGCAAAAGCAATAGCACAAACATATCAGGCTATAGGTAGATCAAGAGATAATGGTGGTAGTCAAGAACAAAGAGATGCTGGACCAGGATTTAGTGGTGGTGGAACAGCAGCTGAAATGGGGAGTTTTTAATGGCAGTAGATTATAGAGGACAACCAATAACACAACAGACAGCATTTACCACAACTGGTTTGATGAATAGGAAACCTGAACCTATTAAACCTTTGAGAATGCAATCTGTTAGAAAACCAGAACCTAAAGTAGTACAGAAAAATTTACCAGAAGAAAGATTACCACAGATTAATTTAGAGAATTTGAGAGATGATGATAAACGAATTTTAAATATTCATTTAACACCATCTCTTAAAAATGTATTCAACAGGATATTTGGACAGGATATTTTTCCTGAGTTTGGATTAAGTGAGAACACAGTAAGTATCCCAAAAAGTATTGTTGTTGATAGATTTGGATCATTAGAAAATTTTCAAAAAATGATTCGAAGAGATGATAACAACGTGCCACCTAGTCAAGGTATAATGACTAGCCCACAAACTAATAAAACAGTTTAGAGCTACCCTTATCCATAAGGCACTCAACCCAATAGGTAAAAATAATGGAACAAGAAAAAGAAAAAGTTTCTGAAGAAGCTAAAATTAAAATGCCAACAGCTAACCCTTATAAAAAAGATAGGGGTGAAGATGATGCGGAGACCGAAGCATTTGCTAAAGGTGAATTAACTAAGTTTCAAAGGGAACAAAGAGATAAAGCAGAAACAGCAACCGAACAGAAGGACACCGATACATCTGAAGAGACTGCAGAAAAATCAGATCAAGAGGCTACTCCTATCGCTGAACGCCCTGTGAAAGCTGAAGATCGTGCTTTTAAGAAACGTTATGACGATTTGAAAAAGCACTATGATTCTACTATTAATAAACACAAGGAAGAAGTTCATTCTTTGCGTACACAATTAGAGTCAAGCACAAAACAATTTGTAGCCCCTAAATCAAAAGAAGAATTAGAGGCATGGAGAAAAGAGTACCCTGATGTTTATGATATGGTTGAAACNATAGCNATNAANAAAGCNACTACTCAANCTGCAGANCTTGAAANTAAATNTAAANANTTACANNTCCAACAAGANCANATTNNAAAAGAAAAAGCTGAGGTAGAACTTTTAAAAATTCATCCTGATTTTAATGACATTCGTGAGAAAGACGAATTTCATCAATGGGCTGAAAAACAAGATCCTACTATTCAAGGTTGGTTGTATGATAATACATCTAACGCTAAGTTAGCTGCTAGGGCTATCGATCTATATAAAATGGATGTTGGTCAAAGTAAACTAACTAAGAAAGAAGAGAAGGATGTTAAGAAAGAAGCTGCTAAGGCAATTTCTAAAACTAGAAAAGCTGTAGACTCTGATGCACCAAAGAAAAAAGTTTGGACAACAAGTGAGATTTCTAAACTGAAACCTCATGAGTTTGAAAAATTTGAAAAGGATATTGACCTTGCTCGTTTAGAAGGTAGGATTGAACAACGTTAACAATCTAACTAAACAATAACAAGGAGAAGCATTATGGCTTTTACAAATGCTAGTGGATATAATAACCTTTCGCAAGGTAATTTTACTCCACAGATCTTTAGTCAGAAGGTTCAAAAGTTCTTCAGAAGAGCATCAGTGGTTGAGGATATTACAAACACTGATTACGCTGGAGAAATTGAAAACTTTGGTGACACAGTAAAGATCATTAAAGAGCCAACAATCACAGTCAGAGATTATGCTAGAGGTCAAACAGTTGATACACAAATATTAGCTGATGATCAAATAACTATGACAGTTGATCAAGGTTCTTATTTTGCTTTTAAAGTTGATGATATTGAAGAAAGACAATCTCATGTAAACTTTGAGGCTCTTGCAACCTCTTCAGGTGCATACTCATTAAAGAAAAACTATGACTACAATGTCTTAAAATTTATTTATGACAATGCTAGTGATGGTACTGGAACAGGAACTGACGCTTCACCAATCGATGGTGATGCAGCTGTAGATACTTTGGCTAACTTAGTATCAACTGCTAAAAAGAACCTGGACAGAAATGATGTGCCAGAAGAAAACAGATGGTTAGTTTCATCACCTGAGTTCTTTGAACAATTAAGAAAAGCAGGTGCTAAACTATCTGACCAATCAGTAATGGCTGATGGTGGTTCATCACAAATCAGAAATGGTATGGTTACAGACAGACCATTATTTGGTTTTAACATGTACCAATCAAATGCAATTGCTGTATCTGGCGGATCAGCTGCAAATCACACATTTGGTTCTTCAGGATCAAATGAGCATGTGTTCTTATATGGACATATGTCAGGAGTTGCAACTGTCAACCATATAGCTAAAACAGAATTAATCAGAGACCCTGATTCATTCGCAGACGTTGTCAGAGGACTACACGTATTTGGAAGAAAAATCCTTAGAAGTGAAGCAGTCCAAAGAGGCGTTATAACAATAGGTTAATTAGGAGGATAATAGAGAACTATGGCTACTTACGACTTAACAGCAGCTGGTGGAACTACTGGACATCCGTCTAATGGTAGAACACCTTATTTAGTTGAAAATACAATTGATGTATCAGCAATCAATGGTGACTCTGGAGCAGCACAAAATGATGTTCTTAGAGCACTAGACATCCCTGCTGAAACTCTAATCATGGAAGCTGGAATTGAGGTAATCACTGCATTATCTTCTTCAGTAACTCTTGACTTAGGTATCACAGGTGGTGATGTTGACAGATACGTTGATGGAGATACTAACGCTACAGGATTCTCTGCACCAACAGCTACAGCTAGAACTATAGTTGCAAGTGCGGATACTCTTGATGTATTAGTGCTAAGTGCAGATGCAGCAGCGGGTAAAATCCGTGTATTTGCGGTACTATGTGATGTATCAGGTATTGACGAAACTGACAGAAATACAGATACTCAGCACGACACTGCTGTGTAATCTGTTTAATATTAGAGGGGGCTATATGCCCCCTTTAATTTATACCCCTTATAATATTTAGGAGATTTATGGCTATTCACGATTTAACAAAAAAAACTAGAGCTAGTACAGGACAAAGAATTATACCATTAGGTCCAGCTGATAATACTATGAGGGTTATCAAATTAGAAAAAAGACTTGATGATCAAGAGAAAAAATTAGATAAAATTTTAAATTTATTACAGCATGGCAACAACTTACCTAACACTGACAAACAAAGTTCTTAGAGAACTTAACGAAACAGAATTAACATCAAGCACGTTTGCCTCTAGCAGGGGTATACAAACTGCTGTTAAAGATTTTGTTAATAAAGGTATTAATGATATCTATAACGAGGCAGCTGAGATACCTTTACTATATGCAAGAACAACACAAAATTTAACTACTGGAGATAATGAATATGATTTTCCAGCAGACTTTAGAAAGATAGATAGAGATTCATTTACTATTGCACCAAGAGAATTAGTAACTAATGGTGAGTTTGCATCTAATATAAATAACTGGACTACTGGTGATGGATCACCTTCTCATACCTCTAGTGGTAATGGTAGACTAAATCTAAATAGTTCAGCAGCATATCAAGCTATTACTACAACTGTAAATAAAGAATATAAATTACAAGTTAGAGTTTTAGATGTAAATAGTTCTGGTACTGGATTAATTGTAAGAGTAGGAACTTCAGCAGGTGGAACACAGAATTTAAATACTACATTAACTGTATCTGATTTTGGACAAGGTGCTATATTAAATACTAGATTTACAGCAACATCAACATCTTCATTTATATATCTAGAAGCATCTGGTGTACAATTAGATGTAGATTATGTTAGATGTTCCAGAAGTGATGTAACTAGACAGAAAGTTTTATATATATCATATGATGATTATTTACAAAATTATAAATCGATAGATGATAGAAATGATAGTGATGTATTTGGAACACCAGCAAAAGTTTATATACTACCAAACTTTACAGCTTTTGGTGTAACTCCAATACCAAGTGATGATGAATTAACATTATCATATAATTATTATACAACACATACAGATTTATCTGCACATGGTGATAATATGAGTTTGCCTGATAGGTTTGCAGGATTAATAACTGACAGAGCAAAGTATTATACATATATGCTTAGATCAGATCCACAACATGCACAATTAGCAGATAGAGATTATCAAAGAAAGTTAAGATTATTAAAAACAGATTATTCTACTAAGGCTGATTATATGAGATCAGATGTTAGAATATATAATGTAATGTCAGATAGATAATGCCAACTACAGATTTAATATCACCATTTGTAGTAAGTTGTGCTGGAGGATTAACATTAAATAAAGATGTATTCTCTATGCAACCTGGAGAAGCACTTATATTACAAAATTTTGAACCTGATATAAAAGGTGGATATAGACGTGTAAGTGGTACTGCTCAATATAATACTACAATTGTACCACAAGGATCTAGTAATAGTAGTCTAACTGTTGATTGTTCAATAATATTTAATGGTCAAGTTATAGCTGCTAGAGGTGGTGATATACATAGAGGTACAACTAGTGGTAGTTTTACAACTCTAACAACTGGATTAGGTACATCTACTAGAGCATACGATTTTGAAAAATTTAATTTTGATGGCACAGATAAATTAGTTATTGCCACAGGACACTCACCTGCACAGATAATAAATTCTAGTTTTGCAGTTGATGTTGTAAATGCAACAGGTGGAGGAACAGCACCAACTAATCCTAAATTTGTAAAAGCATTTCAAAACCACATGTTTTATGCTGGTGCAAGTAATTCACAAGAAGTTATATTCAGTGTGCCATTTGAAGAGGATAATTTTACAACTGCTAGTGGTGCAGGATCATTTAAAGTTGACTCCGCTGTTGTAGGGTTAAAAGTATTTAGGAATGAATTAATTATATTCTGTGAGGATAGAATATATAAATTAACTGGAACAACATCTAGTAATTTTGCAGTACAAGAAGTTACAAGAAATATTGGATGTAGAGATGGTGGTAGTATTCAGGAGATTGGTGGTGATGTTATATTCTTAGCACCAGATGGTTTAAGAACTATCGCAGGTACGGCTAGAATTGGTGACGTTGAACTAGGATCTATATCTAGACAGATACAATCTAGAATTGATGAAGTTACATTAGATAGAATATCATCTGTTGTAATTAGATCAAAATCACAATATAGATTATTTTATCCAGTAACAGCTAGAGGACAACTATCATCAAAAGGAATTATAGGTGTATTAAAAAATAATCCTAATACAGGTGCTATAGGATTTGAATATGCAGATATGGTAGGTATTAAACCTGCTTGTACAGATTCAGATTTTATTAGTAACGTGGAAACACAGGTATTTGGTGGATATGATGGATTCATCTATAAAATGGAAACAGGAAATACTTTTGCAACAGGTGCAACTACAACTACTATTCAGGCAGTATATAGATCACCTGATATGGTAATGGGAGATCCAGGTGTTAGAAAATATATGCAGAGAGTTAATTTAAACTACGAAGGTGAGGGGACATCTATTGATGCAAACTTAGCCCTTAGATATAATTATGATGACCAGAATAGCCCACAACCAGAGAAGATAGCATTACCTAGTGTAGGTGGTGCTGGTCAATATGGTGCTGCAGTTTATGGTAGTTCATTATATGATGCATCAGGTGTTCCATTAGTAAGACAAACAGTAGAAGGATCTGGATTTGCAGTNGCANTACANATAGATGATCANAATAGTGCAGACTCATTTTCAGTTAAAGGATTTCAATTAGAATTTACCCCAGGAGGAAGAAGATAATGGCAGGTTATTCAGCACGACAGTCAAGTTTCACTACAGGTGATACTATACTTGCAGCTCATTCTAATGATGAGTTTAACCAAGTATTGGCTGCATTTCACGCAACTACAGGACACTCGCATGATGGTACTGCGGGTGAAGGTGGACCTATTAGCACTCTTAGAGATGCTGATAGTAATAATAAAATATTAGTAGATACAACTAATAACCATTTAGAATTTTATGTAGAAGTATCTTCTGCTGCGGTAGAACAAGTTAAAATACAAGATGGTGCTATCGTACCTGTAACAGATAATGATATAGANTTAGGAACTTCCTCTCTTGAGTTTAAAGATTTATTTATAGATGGTACAGCAAATGTCGATGCTATTAATTTAGATGGAACACTTATAACATCAACTGCAGCTGAGTTAAATATATTGGATGGTGTAACAGCCACAGCGGCAGAACTTAATATATTAGATGGTGTAACTTCTACTGCGGCAGAACTTAATATCCTTGATGGTGTAACTGCAACNGCAGCAGAATTAAACATNATGGATGGNGTGACNNCNACAACNGCNGANNTAAANATNNTNGANGGNGTTACNTCNACAGCNNCAGAATTAAATNTAGTNGATGGTATTACAGCAGGAACTGTAAGTGCATCNAAAGCAGTNATAGTAGATTCTAATAAAGANTTAACTGGNCTTAGAAANTTAACTATNTCTGGAGATCTTACAGTATCAGGTGATGATATTACNATGGGTACAAATACTGCAGGTAATTTATTAGTTGCAGATGGTACAAATTTTAATTCAATAGCAGTAAGTTCATTATCAGAGATATCTACAGTTGCTAATGATGATGTATTCTTAGCGATAGATACTTCTGGTGGTGGTCTTAAAAAGATTGCAAGATCAGCAGTAGTTGCAGGATTAGCTACATCAGGTGCTATATCAAATGTAGTAGAGGATACATCTCCACAATTAGGTGGTAGTTTAGATGTAAATGGTGAGGACATAGTTTCAACATCAAATGGTAATATTACTCTAACACCTAATGGAAGTGGAGTTGTTAGAATTGATGGATCTAATGGTATTGATATACAATCAGGAGCCATATCAATTAAAAACTCTGGTGCACAATCTTATATTGATTTTTATTGTGAGTCATCAAATGCTCACTATGCTAGATTACAAGCACCTGCTCACTCAGACTTTTCTGGTAATATAACATTAACTTTACCAGCTACTACAGATACAGTTGCAGGTATTGCAGCTACACAAACTTTAACAAATAAAACTTTAACAACACCAGTTATTGCAGAAATAGATTCAGGTTCTACTATTACACTTGATGCAACTACAGACATTGTATTAGATGCTGGAGGTGCTGATGTAATATTTAAAGATGATGGAACTAGTATATTAACATTAACAAATAATTCTACTGATGTTGATTTTACAGTTGCAACACAAGATAAAGATATTAATTTTAAAGGTGATGATGGTGGCTCAGGTATAACAGCATTAAGTCTAGATATGTCGGATGCTGGTACAGCCGTATTTAATCACGATATTAGAATAGCCGATGATGGTCAAATAGGATCAGCTTCAGATCCAGATGCTATGACAATCTCATCAAGTGGGGTTGTGACATTTAGTCAAGCACCTGTATTTCCAGATGGAGTTGTACCTCTAGTAGATTTAGACATTGATGGTGGTACAGATATTGGTGCAGATTTAACTACATCAGATTTAATTATAGTAGATGATGGTGCAGGTGGAACTAACAGAAAAGCTGCATTATCGAGAGTTGTCACTTTAATGACAGCACAAGGATTTGTAACAGATGATCCTACAGCTTTAGCTATAGCTTTAGGATAATAATTATTGACTTTTAAAAAAATAGCTATATAATATATATAAGTAAATAGGAGAAAATAAATGGCAAATACTTTTAAAGTAGTAAATTTTGCTGCAGAACCAAACTCAGCAGGTACACCATTTACGATGTACACTGTCGCATCTAGTACAACTACAGTTGTGCTTGGATTGATATTGGCTAATATACACTCATCTGCAGTGACTGCAGAGGTAGAACTAGTTAGTACGACATCAAATCGTGCTGGTGCAAATAACGCTTCAAATGGTACATCATTTCTTGTTAAGGATGTAAATATTCCTTCAGGAAGTTCGCTAGAATTACTATCAGGTGGTAAAGTTGTATTAGAAGCTGGAGATGTTATAAGAGTTGATTGTTCTGTCGCTGATAAACTATCTGGAACACTTTCCATAATGGAGATAACGTAAAATGGCTTATATTGGACAAGAACCAGCAACTATACCTTTAACAGCTTCTGATATTCAAAGTGGAGTAATCGATGGAAAACAAACTATTTGGGTTCCAGCAGTTGCCATGTATCCTAACTCTACAAACGGCTGTGCAGATTTAGATCAAACAGAATTAGCAAATGGACCTGAGATTAAAACTTTAGATTTTGATAAAGACTCAGATGAATTTGCACAATTTGCTGTTGCATTTCCTAAATCTTGGAATGAAGGCACAATAACTTTTCAAGCATTTTTTACTGCTAACTCAACTAATACAGGCACAACTGCATGGGGATTAGCTGGTGTTGCACTTGCAGATGATGGTTCTCTTAATACAGCTTTTGGAACAACAGTTGTAGCAACTGCAAAAGCACATAGTGGAACAGCAAACGATTTAAATGTTACAGCGGAAAGTGGTGCAGTAACCATTGCAGGTTCACCTAGTACGGATGAGTATGTTTTTTTTCAAATACAAAGAGATGTATCAGCAGATGATTTAACCGCTGATGCAAAATTATTAGGAGTTAAATTATTCTTTACTACTGATGCTCTTAATGATGCTTAAAATAATAGGAACATAAATGCCTTTTGGTTATCAAGTTTTAGGATTTGGCTCTGTATCTGCTAAAGCATTCGTACCTCATGATATAGATTTTTTAGTTATAGCTGGAGGTGGTGCTGGAGGAAACCCTACTGGAGGTGGTGGAGGTGGTGCTGGAGGATACAGAACATCAACTCAAACAATGAATTCATCATTTGTAATTACGGTTACAGTAGGTGATGGTGGTTCCATTTTGCCCTCAACTAACGGAAATAATTCTTCAATATCAGGATCAGGATTAACCACAATAACTTCAACAGGTGGAGGAGCAGGTGGTCCTAATGGACAAACTGACGGTAACGATGGTGGTTCTGGTGGTGGCGGTGGTGCACATGGTAGTAGGACAAATGCAGGTGGTTCTGGTAACGCTGGAGGTTATACACCTTCAGAAGGAAACAATGGTGGTCAAAATTCAACTAGTGCTCCTTATCCCTCAGGAGGAGGCGGAGGAGCTGGTGCAGTAGGTAGCAATGCTAGTGGTAGTAACTGCGGTCCTGGTGGAGCTGGTTCAGCTTCATCAATAACAGGTTCCTCAGTCACAAGAGCAGGTGGCGGTGGCGGTGGTGCTTATTGGGGTGCTAACGCAGGATCAGGAGGTTCTGGTGGCGGAGGCAGCGGTGGTAATTCTGGTACAGCTAACACTGGTGGTGGTGGTGGCGGTGGTCCAGGTGGTGTAAATGCTGGTCTTGGCGGAAAAGGTGTAGTTATTTTAAGTGTACCAACTGCTAATTACTCAGGCACAACAACGGGAAGTCCAGATGTTACAACAAGTGGAAGTAATACGATTTTACAATTTAATGGTTCAGGAAGTTACACAACATAATGGCATCATTTTCAAAATTAAATTCACAAAATATAGTATTAAGAGTTGAATCTGTTGTAAATGATGTAATACAAGATTCAAATGGAATAGAGCAAGAATCTATTGGTATTGAATTTTTAAAAAATTTATATAACGAACCAAATTCTATTTGGAAACAAACTTCTTATAATACGAGAGGTGGAGTTCATGCATTAGGAGGTACACCTTTTAGAAAAAACTTTGCTGGAATTGGTTATACTTATGATGAAGATAAAGATGCTTTTATTCCACCAAAACCCTATCCATCTTGGATATTAAATGAAACCACTTGCCTTTGGGAATCACCTGTGGTAAGACCTGAAGGTGAAGAAATGTATACTTGGAACGAAACTAATCAAACTTGGGATTTAATTTCTGAATAATTAACGTGAAAGTAATAAAAAATTTTCTTGAAAAAAATTTTTTTCAAGACTTACAAAACCTCATTACACAATCAGAGTTTGCTTGGTATCAGAGAAAAACCATGGTTGAAGGAACCTCAAATAACTTAGGTTATTTTACACATTCTTTTTATAATGATAATAGAATAAATTGTGATACGTATTTTAAATACATAACTCCAATTTTAAATAAATTAAATTCAAAAGCTGTAGTAGAGGTTAGAGCAAATTTGACCCCCTCTGTTTTTTTTAAAGATGAAAATTCTGATTTTCATATAGATAATAATTTTAATTGTAAAACTGCTATATTATATTTAAATAATTGTGATGGGGGAACTGAATTTAAAATAGGTAATAAAATAGAGTTTGTTAGATCAGAAGAAAATAAAATTGTAATATTTGATTCTAGTATTGAACACAGAGGTAAAACGTCTAAAGATGTTGATTTTAGATATATAATAAATTTTAACTATTTTTAGTTAAATAAATTATGGAAAAATCAACAAACTTATCTTGGGATTTTTATTTAGATAAAATTCATAGTTATGCTTTTTATGAAAAAGCATTTACAAAAGAGGAATGTGAAGTAATAATTAAACTTGCTAAAATCAAAGGTTTAAATGATGCTTTGGTAAGAAAAGATAATGAAGAAAAAAAATTAAATAATATTAGAGATTCTAAAATATGTTGGTTAACTCCTGGTGACAATATGGCATGGGTGTTTCGTAGAATAACAGACATTACATTACACATTAATAAACTTTTTTTTAATTTTGATTTATCTGGAATTAATGAAGGGTTACAATTTACAAATTATAAAGCACCATCAGGAAAATATAATAGACATGTTGATAAAGGATTCGGTTTTCCAATTAGAAAACTATCTATTTCAATTCAACTTACTGATCCTAAAGAATATGAGGGTGGTGAACTTTATATTGATAATGGTGTAGAAAGTTATGTTATGATGAAGAAAGATCAAGGGGCACTAATAGCATTTCCTTCATATACATTACATGAAGTTATGCCTGTAACAAAAGGAGAAAGAAATTCATTAGTGACTTGGGTAACAGGTAAGCCGTTTAAATAATATAAAATATGAATATAATATTACCAAAATAACAAAAAGCATATATAATAAATTTTAATTATTTTTAAGTAAAAAGGAGAATAAATGTCATATATAGGAAAACAACCAGTAGTCGGAAACTTTCAAGTTTGTGATGCTATATCCGTAGTAAACGGACAGGCAGCCTACACTTTACAAGTAGGAGGGACTAATGTTACACCAGAAACTGCTAATCACATGTTGGTCAGTTTAAATGGTGTCCTACAAAAACCAGGATCATCCTTTACCATAGCAGGGTCCACCATGACCTTTGCAAGCAATCTTAGCAACAGGAGATGTTATCGACTTTGTAGTTATTTTAGGTGATGTATTAAACATAGGTACACCCTCTGACGACACGGTAACAGCTGCTAAATTAAATGATAATATTATATCAGGGCAAACTGCTCTTACATCTGCACCCGATGATACAGATGAGTTACTTATTAGTGATGCTGGAACATTAAAAAGAATTGATTTTAGTTTGTTAAAATCTACACCTGGATTGAATTTAATTTCAACAACAACTGTTTCATCTTCATCTTCAACTGTCGATATAACGTCAGGGATAGATGACACTTACAAAAGATATGTATTACAATACACAAATGTTCATGTATCAGGTGATGGTACTACTATGTATGGAAAACTTTATGTTGATGGCTCTGTAACGACAGGAAATGATTATGTTTATGGTGCAATTGGTCGTCATTCTGGAAGTTCCACAATAACATGGCAAAGCACAGGAAACGCCTCTTTTCGTTATAATTACGAAATTGGAAATGATAACGATCAATCCATGAATGGAAGTATAACTTTATTTGACCCATCAAACACTACATTTACAACTAGTTTTTATATTGAAAATGTTGATCATCAATCTGATGATAGAATGAGTGTTGCTCACGTGGGTGGTCGAGTTAATCAAACTGGTGCTGTTACAGGAATCCAATTTGATCCATCAACAGGAAATATTGATTCAGGTACATTTAAATTATATGGCATAAGTTAGGAGCACCAGATGTCAATCAATGTGTGCAACAACAACTCTTTATCGGCAATCACGAGTATACCTGATAGTATCTCTGGGGGTGCATTAAATTTAATATCTACATCAACTGCATCAAGTTCGTCTACAATAGATATTACAAGTGGAATAGATTCCACCTATAAAGAGTATATATTTAAATTTATAGATATACATCCAGCAACAGATAGTGTTCATTTTCAAATAAATTTTAGAGATGGTGGATCTGATTTTGATGCAACTAAAACTACAACAAATTTTGATGCCTATCAGAATGAAGCTGGAAATAGCACAGATTTACAATATGTTACTGGTTTAGATTTAGCACAATCAACTGGTGTGTTAAAATTAAGTGGTACGATTGGTAATCAAAATGATGAAAGTTTTAGTGGCTTTTTACATTTATTTGATCCAAGTGATACTACTTTTGTTAAACATTTTATTTGTAGAGGAAACACTTATAGTCAAAATGATATAAGTGTTGATATGTATATAGCAGGATATTGCAACACAACAGCTGCAATTGATGGAGTTCAGTTTTCAATGAGTTCTGGTAATATAGATTCAGGAACAATAAAATTATATGGCATTAGTTAAATATAACAACAATAGCATAAGTGCTGTAACAGAATTAGCTGGTGTACCTGCTGGTGCGATGACACTTATTAAAACTCTAACTGCAAGTTCAAGTGCAACAGTAGATTTTGTAGATGGAAGTGGTGGAGTAGTTTTGGATAGTACCTACCCTATTTATTTATTTAAATATATTAATTTACACCCAGCAACAGATAATGTTAGACTTGGTATTAATATGACAACTGATGGTACTAATTTTAATGTCACTAAAACTACATCATTTTTTAATTCTGCTCATTTTGAAAGTGATGCCGCTACTGAATTACAATATCAAACATCTCAAGATTTAGCTCAGTCAACTGGATTAGCAAGTTTTTCAGCAGCAGTTGGTAATGGTAATGATGAAAGTGTAAGTGGAGATTTATATTTATTTGCACCATCAAGTACAACTTTTGTAAAACACTTTATGAGTAGAAATAATGGCTATGAAAGTAGAGATATTTCACAAGATCATTTTACTGCTGGATATTGTAATACTACATCAGCAATTACAGGAGTTAGATTCCAAGCATTTTCTGGTAATCTTGATGCTGGTACGATAAAACTTTATGGGATAAAGGACAGTTAATGAGTATAGTTAAATTAAATAATAGAGCAGTTAGATCAGCAACGGCTGTAGGCACNACCACTCAATTAGGTNATATGNTATTTATTTCAAAACAAACTGCCTCTAGTTCAGCCACAATAGATTTTACATCTGGAATTGACAGCACATATAAGGAATACATTTTTCATTTTAATAACATACACCCAGAAACTGATAATGTTCACTTTACTTTTCAAACTGATACAGGAACAAATACAAACTATAATCAGACTATTACATCAACACATTTTCAAGCATATCATAAAGAAGATGGTAGTAGCACAGGATTAGAGTACGTAGCATCATTCGATCAAGCACAAGGAACTGATTTTGAGACTTTTGCTTTAGGTGTAGGGGGTGATGCAGATCAGGCTATGTGTGGTATTTTACATGTATTCGATCCATCAAATACTACATTTGCGAAACATTTTATAGCAACAACAAATAATGCTAATAGAAATGATTTTAGTATAAATGATTTTAACGCTGGTTATTTTAATACTACATCAGCACTTACAAGATTTAGATTTAAAATGTCTAGTGGCAACATAGATGCTGGTACAATAACACTTTACGGAATTAATTAATCATGGTAAACAAAAATAAAGGAGAAAACTATGCCAAGATTTCATAACATAAATGGTGAAAGAGTGCAGTTCACAGCTGAAGAAGAAGCTGCTAGAGATGCAGAAGAGGCTGCCTGGGAAGCTGGTGCTTTAGGAAGAGCACAGGCTAATCTTAGAGCTAGAAGAAATCAACTATTAGCTGAAACTGACTTTTATGCTTTATCTGATGTTACTATGTCGGATGACATGAGAACGTACAGACAGGAGTTAAGAGACCTGCCTGAGGGTAAGGACACTGTTGAGAAATGTAATAATGCTACGTTCCCAACTAAACCATAATGGCTCGAAAGTTTAAGTCATTTGAGGAAAGACCTAAACCTAAGAAGAGACCAAGAGTACATAAGAAGAATAAAAATAAATCAGAGAAACGAATGTTTAAAAAATATAATAGACAGGGGAGATAATGGCGACAACAGACGCACCAAATACAACTACACTACCTGAAGCGGCTCTTCAGCCGACAATGACAGAGCAGGATAAAAGTCGTAAGGTTATATCGGTTATTGATACATTACTTACAGCACCCACTGCTCCTACAGGTACTACAGTAACACCAACTTTACAACAGGTGCAAACTGGTGAGACTATGGCAACTCCAGGTTTAACTGGCACAGTTGTAGCACCAACACCAACACCTGGAACTACTCCAACAATATCAAACATAACAGCACCTACAGCCACACAGACAGCTGCACAGACGGCTGCTACACCTTCTGCTATGACAGCAGCACAAGTTGCAGGAACTACTCCTACAATGACAGCTGCACAGGCAACAGGATTAACAGCACCAGCGGTTGCTGCTACGGGCACTATAGATGCCGATGCTACAGTTAGGGGTCAGTTAGCAAAGATTAATACAGATATTCAAACATCATTAGATACTGGATCTGCATTACCAGCATATCTAAGAGGTGTCGCAAAAGCTACACAGACTGCCATGTCACAACGTGGATTAAGTTCTAGTAGTATGATGGCTGAGGCATTAGCAGATGGTTTATTAACAGCTTCTATTCCAATAGCACAAGCAGATGCTGAGACATATAAGCAGATGATATTCCAAAATCTTAACAATAGACAACAGGCTGCTATAACAAATGCTAATAGTTATTTCCAGATGGATATGCAGAACTTGTCAAANAANCAACAGGCAAGTTTACAAAATTTAAATGTAAGACAATCATTCTTANTATCAGATCAAGCTGCACAGAATGCTGCAAGACAATTTAATGCAACTAGTGAGAACCAGGTAAATCANTTCTATTCTAATCTAGCAGCACAGATAAACGAACAGAATGCGGCAAGATCGGATGCTATGAATCANTTTGCANTNGCAGAGAATAATAAGATATCTGCTNTAAACTCACAGAATAAAATAGCTGTTGAGAAAGCTAACGCAGATAGAGCACAGGTATTAAATCAATTTAATGCGACTGTAGAGAATCAGAGACAACAGTTTAATCAACAGAATCAGAGAGTGATAGACCAATCAAATGTTGAATGGAGAAGAACAATCAATACAGCTAATACAACAATAACTAATGCTGCCAACCAATTAAATGCACAGAATCTTCTAAATCTATCTAACTTTGCATTATCAGCTTTATGGCAAGGATGGAGAGATGAAGCTGCTTGGGTTAATTCATCCTCACAGAATGAGGAAGCTAGAGCACATAATCTAGCTATAGCTGCACTAGAGAGAAGCACACAATTAGATTTAACAGATGCTAACAAAACTTCAGCTTTATATCAGATGTTAGGAAGATTTGGTATAGGTGTAGCAGAAAGTGTAATAGATAGAATAATATCATAGGAGGATAATATATGAGCATATTTGATACAGTATTAGATTATGGTAGATCAGCAATGGAAACTGTAGGGTCATTCTTAACAAGTGATACAGCTAGAACAATAGGTAGCGGTGCAAAAACAGTTCTTGAAGTAATGAAAGAAGGATCACAAAAATCAGATCTTAGAAATTTTCAACCACAAGGATTAGTGCCTACTAGGCAAGATTTTAGTTCAGCTATATCAGCATCTAGATCACGTGCAGGTACACCATCATTTTCAGATATAAGTGAAGCTACTTTTTATAAATACGCACAGTTACAGAATACTGTTAGATATTTGTATGGAACTAAATCTAGATATAAAAGTATAGCAAAGGATAGGTAATAATGGAACTAGAAAAGTTAATAGAAAAATTTAAGAACGAACAGTTAGAAGAACCTACACAATATGTAGAACCAGCTGAGAATCCATTTGATGCACCCATACCTGGTCAATCTTTAACAGATGAACCTGGTAATTATCCTTGGGAACATCCACCTCAAAAAGCAACTATTGAGGAAGCGTTAGATGATATATATGAATCTTTGATGCAAGAGAAAAATATGAAAAGAATGTTTACTCTTCTAAGAATGGGTATACCAGTTGAGGCATTAGTTAAGGTTATTACATTCTCAGGATTTATAGAAGGTAAATATACAGTTGATGTTGCTAAATTATTAGAACCAATTGTTTCTATGATAATAACTGGAGAGGCTGCATTAGCAGAGATACCAGCTAAAGTAAATATGAGTGATGCAGAAGATATTAATTTTTATAAAGAGATGGCTGATAGAAAGTATGATATGAAATTAGATAAAGAAGATAAAGATAAACAAATGGAAATACCTATGGAAGCACCTGCAAATGTAGCAGGTTTAATGGCAAGAGGAGAGTAAGATGGGAATATTTAAAGATTTTGCAACAAGTGGTTATGGTGATTTTACTGTTGGTGCATTAAGTGGATTAGCAGAAGCAGGACAAAGAGATGCAGCGAGAAACGAATTATTTGCAAGAGATTCATTAGCCAAAGAGAATGCAGCATTTAAAGAAACAGAATTAGCTTTTAAAAATAAAAAAGAGATAACTAACATAATAGCAAATAACCCATTAGCTTTCGGTATCACAGCCACAGCTGATCTAAATGCTAATCAGATAGCAGATAGACTAACTAATAAAATATTTAATGAACAGAGAAGTATATTTGAATTTGATGACATGAATAAAGTTAAAATGGGTGTTGCGAAATATCTAACAAGACCAGGTAATCTTGGAACTGGTATAGAACTAACAAGCCCATATGTACCATCTGAGGATCTATTTCAAGCAGAGAAAGATAAACATTCAGCTAAATTATCCGAGATAAGTAAGATGCCTAAAGTAGATAAACTACTAATGAATATACAAGAGGCAGAGGAGAGTATTGCCACACCAGAGGCTATAACAGATTCATTAACCAAAGTAGCCAGTATATCAGCAAAAGGTTATGGTATATTAAATACATTCCCAGGCACAAAAGAGGGTGATATTAATTTAAAATTTGCACAAACTAATATTATTGTTGCAAATGCTAAAGCACAGTTTCCAAATGATGAAACTGCAAGGGCTAATTTTATAGATAAAAAATTATATGATAATAATATTGATCCTATGGCAGCAGTAAGTTTTCAAAATCCAGTAACATTTAAAGCTATGTCAAAAGTATTAGATGCACAGGGTAATGCATTAGCTGGTAAAATAGCAGAAAATACAAATAAAATGGCACAAGCTAAAACTGATGAGGAGAGAGCACTAATACAAAATCAAACTAATCAAATTATAATGCAACAATATGCATTAATAAATACATACTCACAATCAGTACCAATGGCTATAGCTGGTAGAGATAAAGATAAAGTAGGTATGGCACAACCACCTGAAACTAAAACAGAGACAGAAACAGATACAAAAGAACCAAGAGTAGAACCTAAGGCAACTCCTCAAGAATTAGAGAAAGATCTGATGGAGTTAGATGAGGGAGAGAGAATTAGTCCATTACAAGCTAGATTTAAATTTAATGATATTGATCAAAGATATCTAGTAGATCAATGGAAGAAAAATTACCAGAGTAAAAATAAAACTATTGAAGGTTTAAGTGCTAATATTAGATTACTTCTAGGCACTAATGATATGCCACAGGAAGCAGCTGATCAGATAAATCAAGTTGCAAATGCATTTGATGGAGATAGAGGATTTAACAGAAATCAGATAGCAGAAATGTTAAGTGCTATTGGTTTTATAGAATCTAAATATGAAACTAAAGTACAGCGTGAAGGTGGACCTGCTAGATCATACTGGCAAGTAGAACCTAAAACTGCAGCAGATATGTTGAAACAAAATCTAAGTGCTATGAAGACTGGTAGAAATCCTTTAATGGGTCAGAACTTTGAAAACTTATTTAAGAGTAAATACTCTGAGGCTATAGGTAATAGAACTGCACTAGAATACTTTGCATCTTTGAATGAGAAACAATTACAACAATTATTATTAGAGGATGGTTTATTTGCTGCTGCAATGGCTGCACATAAAGTTGTNTCAACATTTGATCCTTACGGCTCAAGAGAAGCATAACATATGGATATACAAACCTTAAATAAGGAGGAGTTTGATAATCTCCATCCTTCGATGAAGGATTATCTTATTGCAGGTACGGATCTGAATCCGTATGGTAGCAATATAGTTACAGAGAAGAACTTCTTTAATATGAATCTATTCTCTGCTGATCCATATAGTTTAGATCCTAATCTCTCTGAGAGAACAGAGAAAGCTAGAGAAGATATTAATTATCTTGCAGAGGGATTTAAAACAGGACTATCACATGGTGCAGAATTATTTGCTAGTATACCTGGTGGTCTTGATAGATTTTATGATTGGGGTAGAAAGACATTAGGGTTCGAACCTACAACAGATAGTATATTTGATTATGCTGAACAATATCTAAAAGATGTAGCACATGATATTGGTCCAGAATTTAAAAGAGATTTTATAAGACCAGAGGGATTTGTAGATAATTTCTGGTATGGTCTAGGTCAAGCAATACCTACTATAGCAAGTTATATACCTTTTATAAGAGCAACAGCGATGGCTGGTAAGGGATTACAGGCTATACAAGGTGTAGGTAAATTAGCTAAAACAGCTAGAGGAACTGGTAGATTTCTATCTGCTGGTAGTTCTTTACCTGCGGGTATAGCAATAACTGATATGACCCGTGAGATAGACGATGGTAAATTAGGTGATATAGCTATCGCAGGTGCTTATGGTTATGGTACTGGTAAGATATTAAACATTGCTAATAAATTAAACATTCTTCCTAGAATGGCTGGTCTAGGTGCATTTGGATATTTAAGTGCAGGATGGGAAGCAGATCATGATGAGAGATTAGCATCCGCAGCTGTATGGGGTGTACTAGGTATAATGGGTCCATTAGCTGAGGGTAAACCTATCAAACGTCAATTAACAGATTTAGAAGTACAGACTAAACAGCTAATGGGTTTAATGGAGAAACCTACATTATTAAAAGATGCTATCTCACAGAAGACATTAGAGATTAAAGAAGCATCTAAAATGGCTAGAGATTTTCCTGCAGCCACTGATAAAGGTGTGATGCAACAAGCAGCACAGGTTAGTAAGTTAGAGAAAGAATTAGTAGCATTAGAGAAAGCACAAGCCAAGAATAGAGAAGAACCTGCTAGAAGTATACTAGCAGAGAATATGTTTAGAAATGATGTTATAATCAGAGAACATAAAAATATATTAAGAGATTCTGAACAAGCTATAAAATTTGAGGAATCTAATGCTAAGAGAGTTGAAGAGGGTAAAGAACCATTACCAACTCCAGAGAAATTTATAGATAAGATCATGTCGGCAGAACAAGTTGCTAAACATGAGAAATTTATTAAAGATTTAGAATTAGAGAATGCAGCATATGGTAAGATAGTCTGGACAAATAATAATTATAACAAAGCTATCTTTGGATTTGATAGAAGACCAACCGAGTTATTTAAACAGGATATGTATAATAAGGATGGCACTGCCAAATATAAAGATATGAGAGATCAAACATTTCCAGATTTTTTACAGTTTAGAGATGGTCAACAAACAACTGGTGCTGCAATGTTAATACCAAATAAATTTATAGATCATCCAGTTGTAAAATATGTTAATGATCAGATAGCAATCAATAAACAAAAAACAGAAACTATTGTTGAGATGATTGCGTATGACCCTATTCTACGTGCTGATTCAGTATTTGCTCCAGGTAAAAGTAAAGCAGAATCTTTTGGTGATTATACTATGAAACTACAGGGTGCAGCTGAAGCTGTTAAACTTGTAGGTATGAGAAAAATTAAATCAGATGGTGGTGGACTAACTAAATTTACTTTACTAAGACAGAAGAATCCAGATAAAGCTGCAACACTAATTGATGCTATATGGAAGATAGAAAAAGATAAACTTAGAGAAGCTAAAAAAAATAAAGAGGATTACTCTACTAGAATAGATCTGAATGAGGGTATCAGAAGAGAAGCAAGAAAAGAATTATCCGAAGCAGATATAAGAAGAATAGAAGAATTACAGCAATCTAAAACACTTGAGAATAAAACAGAGATAGATGCTGAGATAAATTTAATTAGAGGTTCTGATCCTTTTATACCTGTAAAAGAAGGTGGTTTTAAATACGAGGTAACTAATAAAGAATTACAAACTAAGTATAAGTTTGATACTGAGATGATTAATATCTACAGAGAACTTAGAGGTGTGGTAGATAAGACTGTAGATATATATAATAAAGCTGTAAAAGAAAATAAAGCTGATGGTCTAGAGCCAATACAGAAAATACCTAATTACTTTCCACACATATTCCAGGGTGACTTTGTAGTATTTGTTAAGAAATGGTCTGGTGATAAGAAAGGTTATAGACCAATAGATGCACCAGGTGTTGGTAATAAAGCATCTGCTAATGCACTTAATAAATATCTAAAAGAAGAATATGATGCAATAGATGTTACAGGAACTAAATTTAATAATAGAAAAAGGTTATCTAGTGATTATGTTGTAGAGACTGTTCAAAGAGAAAGACAGAAACCTGGTAATGAGGCATTTCAAGCATTTAATGATTTATTTACTAGGTTCGAATTAACAGACGAAGCATTTTTAAAAGTACAAGAGAGAATAGATAAAATAAGACAACAGGCAGGATTTAAAAAGTTCTCACTACAACGTATAGGTGTTGATGGTTATCTTGGCAGTAAATTAAATTCTAGAGAATACTTTGCACAAAATGTTCCAGGATTAAAAAAAATATCAGAAAAAAATATAAATACTAGACAGGCAGCACAGTTTGAGACTGCTATACTACAATACCTACAAGGTGGTATAGAGTCTGCTTCTAGAATAGAATTTAATAAAAAACTAGGTCAGATATTAAATCAACCTACAATAGTATCAGATGGTAAGGGTGGTACTAGAAAAACTGCACTTACAAAAGATTATCCAGTTGCAACACGATTAGCAAATGAGATTAAAGGTAACGCATTTGGTGAGATACAATCTAATAAATTTGTAGAGAAAATGTCAGAAATAGGATCTGACTACATAGGTAAAAGTGGTTTAACTAAAATACTTGGTGGTGCTAACCAGGTAACACTTAATGCTAAACTATTATTTGGTAATATGAGATTTTTATTATCTCAGGTATTTCAACCATATCACATGATATTTCCTAGATTAGTAGACTTACAATACAAAGGTTTTGATAAAGGACAAGTTGCATTATCACAGGTAAAAGCATTCAAAGATCTATTAATGCCTAATAAAGAAATGCGTGAAGTTATAGAGTTCATGTATAAGAATGGTGTTGTAGATCAGAAGTTTCTAAACGAGGCTGCAGCTGACATAAAAGGTTTCTCACCTAAAATTAAATTACCAGGTAAATTAAAAGATCCTGCAGGTAGAAGAGTATTTGATTTCGGTAGAATATTAAAGATCGTTACATTACAGGATTTTGCAGGTAAAGCAGAGCAGGTTAGTAGATTAAATGCATCACTTATGTTCTATAACTTCTTTAGAAGTGCAGGTAAAAATAAAGAACAAGCTATGGAGATGGCTGCATATAATGCTAACAAGTATATGGTTGAGTATAATTATCTAGAACAACCAGGTATATATGGTAGCAGAGGTTTAGGTGCAATAGGTAAACCATTTGGATTATTCAAAACATTCCAACATAATTATCTAGCACAACTAGCACAGTATATTACAACAGCTAAAGAAACAAAACAAATAAAAGCTGGTAAAGAATATGCTAATGTTGCAGGTCTAGTTGCATTCATGACACAGATGGTATTTGCTGCAGGTGTATATGGTGTTATAGGTTTCGAATCAGCAGAGAGAATATTAAGAATACTATCACCAACTGTAGAAAAATTTACAGGTAAACCTTTACCATCATTAACAGAAACGATACTAACTAGTAGTTTACCAGGTGTGGTTAAATATGGTGCACCATCATCTGCACTAGGTATAGATCTAACTGCTACACTAGCAGCACCAGGTGTTAATATAGGTGATCTTATTAGTGTACCCGCACTAGATTATCTAGGATTAAATCCATTAAATGGTTTTGCAGAAGGTAAGGGTAGAGGTATAATACCTACAGGTTTTAAACATATAGTAAATAGTATAGCCAGTGATAGTGAAGAAGAAAAAAGAGAATCATGGGTTAAATTTTTATCTGCAATAGCACCTAGTTCTATGCAGGGTTATGTAGAACAATATTACAATGGATTACCTAGTGGTTACTGGAAATACTGGACACCATCAACAGAATTTAAAGATGCACATAGCACAGGTGTGTATGAGAATATAGTTAAGAATCCTTTCAAAAGAGGTAGAGGTCAGATAAAAAGAACATTTGCAGATTGGAGAGCAAGAACATTCGCATCATATTCTATAGAGGAGAAAGAGGCACTTAAATTAGTTTATGTGACTACTAGATTAAAAAGAAATCTTAGAGATGATATAAGTGGTTATCTAACTGCAGGTGCACAACATCTAATGAAAGAAGGTTTCGTACCTCTATATATCATAGATAGATTAAAAAACTATGGATTAAGTTTTGATCAGATATGGGAAAGAGTAACAAACAGGGCAGATCTAATGAATACAACTATTCTAGATAGATTAATTAAGAAAACAAACGCATTACAATATAACGATAGGATCGGTAAACTAAGAGAGATGGCAGTCTCTCGAGGTTTCCAACTAGATTAATGGCTAAACAACCTAAAACAACTAGTGAACANATAATATCTCTATACGGATATATCACAGGATTGAAAAGAGAAGTTAGTAGTATAAAAAATAATCATCTAAAACATATGCATGAGGACATAGATAAACTGCATGGTAAGATAGATAAGTTATTATACGCTATATTAGGTGGTTTAGGTGCGACAATACTAACACTAATAGGACTATTTACATAATGGACAAAAGACAGAAAACTGATACAATAGTAATACATTGTACACAAACTCCAAAAGATATGGATATTGATGTAGATAAAGTTACACAATGGCACAAAGATCGTGGGTTTGATACGATAGGATATCACTATTTAATTAAACGAGATGGAACTCTACAAATAGGAAGAGATGAAGAGGTCACAGGTGCACATGCGGTACAAGTTAATGGTACATCAATAGGTGTAGCATTAGTAGGAGGAGGCACACCTAGTATGGGTTGGGAGAATAACTTTGAATCCGTACAGTTTGAAACATTAAAAAATATAATATTAAAATTAAAAGATAAATATAATATAGAAAAAATAATAGGACACTATCAAGTTGATGACAAAAAAGAATGTCCATCATTTGATGTTCCAGGATGGTTAGAAGAAAATGGCTTGGTTTAGTTTAGCAAAGATGGCTCTACAGGCTGGTGGTAAAATATATGCCAACAGACAGAGAGCAAAAGTAGCAATGTCAGATGCACAATTATTACATGCAGAGAGACAAGCCCGAGGTGAGGAGGCTTACCAGGGTAAATTATTAGAGGCAAGACAAAACGACTACAAGGATGAATTTGTTCTCGTAATTATTTCTGCCCCCATAATTGTGTTAATGTGGGCTGTCATGTCAGATGATCCCGCAGCTATGGAGAAAGTAAAACTATTTTTTGAGTATTTCCAATCACTTCCCAGCTGGTTCACAAATTTATGGATTCTTGTCGTGGCTAGTATTTTTGGTATAAAGGGCACACAGATATTCCGTAACGGAAAAAAATAATGTCTGAGAACAGTTCTGAATTATTAAACGAATATAAGGAACAGATTCGTATACTTCGACAAGAGGTAGCTGAATTACAGGATGCTGGTAAATCTAAGGATGCAGCTAACAAAAGATGTTTACAAAAATTAGAACATACAAATAAAGATTTAGAAGACGCAATTGAAAAAATAAAAAAACTGGAGGAGAAGAATGATAAAGAAGATATTAGAAAAGATAAAAAATCTTTGGGATAAATTCGTTGCCTGGCTTTTTAGTTGGCAAAAGTGAAGTTATCTCTAATACTTATTTTATGCTCTGCAATACAAGCTACATGTATGCCTCCAATGCATACTGGTTTAGAATATAATAATTGGCATGATTGTATGATTGCAGGTTATACACAATCTAAAGAATTTCTAGAAANNTCTGGACCAGAACAGNTAAATGAAAATCAAATATATGTTAAGTTTGTTTGCCTTGAAAACATAGAGGAAGANAATACATAATCAATGACTAAACCAACTAGATTTTTTAAATGGGTTGTTAAACTAAGAATGTGGTATGCAGATATCAGAGGACACCATGGTAAAAAATGGGATTATGAACCTGGAGATCATTATATGGGAAGAAAAAGAAAATGAAAGTAAGTGAGAATACTTCAATAAGTATGCCAATGAAAAACCTAATATCTATTATAGGTGCGGTGGCTGTTGGTGTATGGGCATATTTTGGTGTTGTTGAAACNTTAAATAAACATAGTACAAAATTAGAATTATTTGAAAAAGATTTAAGTCAAAACACAGAATTTAGAATTAAATGGC
>FUFK010055364.1_pt1 | contig 32110 bp, 40 predicted proteins | sample 1021851 | NCBI WGS metagenome assembly FUFK01 (sample SAMEA51879418, study PRJEB19060) | metagenome | reverse complement strand
AAAGCCAACTCGCCATCATGTTCGAAGAACGCTTTCCCATGGCGTAACTAAAGGCGTCAGGGCACAAAATTACGCACACTCCCTACTTCATCAAGGCCACCTTTCTTCTTAGGAGCTCAACCAGAACTGAAACATGGTCAAACTAACCGTGCCAGCGCCGAACCCCCAAAGGAAAACCGTCACACGCGTCGGGCGCGCATTAAAAAAGAGACGTCTAAAGCCAGAAAAAGATAACACTATCACTCCTCGTCTGTCATTCGGTCAGGCTTAGCGAGATTGATAGAACTGCGCTTTGACCGTTTGCCACCGGCGACGAGAACTGCACATCAAGCGTGTTTGTCCCTCGGTTTATATGAAATGGCGAAGCCGTTCTCGCAAACCCGTTCAGTGCAGTTGCGTCCACAAAGTAAGGAGCGTCTCCAATGCCATGAGGGACGGCATACGAGCTTATGGAACCGTTTCCTGCAAGGGTTGCAATGATCTTCTGTTCTGTTGGTGAAATTCCTGTACCATAGAAACTATTCCTCCACTTCACGTTGCGCTCTGAGGGACGCCCGCAGCGCAACCATGAGTCCTCGACACCGACGCGATCAAACTGTCCAGTGACCGAAGCCCACTGCGTCGAACCGTCACCCTGCGCCCAATCAACCCCATTCACTTGGAAAGACCTTAGGTCACCAACGCGGTTGATTGTGCCTCCTGAGACATAGGCAGTGTATCCGCTGCTGTTGATTGCTGCGGACGGCGTGGTGGCAGTTCTAAGCTGGAAGGTGTCAGCCGTTTTATCACTGACTATATGCCTCTTGCCGTTGAGCTCCGTTGTACCGACTATATCGGTGATGACGATGACATCGCCGTCCTGGAACCCGTGGCCCGTGGCAGTGACTGTCGTCGTTGCGCCCAGTGTGATTGCAGAGATGGATGCTGTACCGCTCTTATCGCAGGCAACGATTTGTTTAAGACCTGTGCCCTGCATAGGGCCGTCGAAGAGCACAGCATCAATGTTTCCTCGGTCGATCTCTCCTGCGAGCATAAGCGCGCCCGGCTGGCTTGTCGCACCCTCCATGTATCTCCACAGGCCCCCTTTCCAGCGGATGTTGGTCACGTCAATCTGAGATGCGTAGATCAAGCGAGCCTCGCTAGACATACCAAGAAAATGAACGCCATCAAATTCCGGTACCTGATAGGTAATCGCCTCGTTGCCCGCAGTTGCCCAGATCGCAAAAGGAACGTCGTCGCCAGTGTGCTCAATCGAACCACCGACCGCACGCAGCCTGTGCTTTGCCTGTGAAAGCAAGACACTTCGACGCGTGGCGTCATCCGGGTTCAGTTTCTCAAGATCGGCGCGGATACGTGGGTTGTCGATAATGGTCGCTGCTTCAACGTCAGCCCGATCAGCGAATACAGAACCTGTGTTCAACCCAGTAACAGGGTTCTGCTCGATATTGCTGACCACTGGCCTCGTGACAGTCACACCACTTAGTGCGAACATTCCGCTCTCGGCGTAGCCAGCGCCTTCGGGGTCTTCCAATACACTATCGGGGTTTACATCCCCGTAGTACAGATGGTCGATCAGGCTGTTTTTCCCGAAGGGCCGTTTAAGGTAGACTTTACTAGCCCGATTAAAAACGTAACAATTCCTGGGGCAGTTCACGGAGCTAGGGTCAATAAGGGTCACTTTCTCCGGCGCGCGGACCCACGTATTGGCAACTGCGAGCGCATCCTCAGCAAACGAAAAGCCATTCGCTGCCATCAGGAATTTATTAAGGCCCCCGCTACCATTTTTAAATCTGTTCATATCGTCTACGATGAAATCCCAATGTTCTTCACATCTCAGATCAACACCGACATTCGACCACTGAATGTGCTCCAGTCCGGTTGTGGGTGTAGGACCGGGCCCGTTTGTCACACCGAAAAGGCGCGGATTGCCCCAGTAATTGAGCGCAGGGTCCGGGTCGAGGCCATCCATCGTTTTGGTCTGCACTTTGAGCGACAAGATTGCCCGGCCGCCAACTGCCTTTGACGAATATACATGACCCCCTTGGTCAAAAATCGCGGTGAACTGGTAGTCACCATCGATCCCTTTCCTCAGTGCCCCGCTGTTCATAAGGCACTGCAGATGCGGGCTGTTGTCGTCGTTATCCAATGACGCCCCGAACCAAGCGGCATGGGCTTCGGTTTGTGTGCGCAAGCCTCCATTCATGGTCCAAGACGAATAGTGGGCGTTCTTTGCTTGGCCTTGCACTGGTGTAAGCGCAGAAATGTCAAAGACCCGCACGCCTGGTGGTGCTTGGATGTCAGCGGTCAGAAAAACGCCGTCGTCCAGCTTGATGATGCCGCCCTGCCAGATGATGGGAATATCCAGCGTCAGAGAAGACCGCAGGCGGTAGATTTGACCCGCTTTCAGGCAAATCGAGCGCCCGGTGGCCTTGATGGCCAGAAAGGCAAAGGCGGCATCGGCGATCCCGTTTCCGACGCCGTCTCCGGTTCCGAAGCTGGCGGGATCCACGGCATCCTCAAGGAACGTCAACTTCACGCCACCCAGTGTAGTGATGTGCCCAGTTCCCGTCTGTGCCAGATCGAGCTGAAACCGCTGGCCTCGGTATGCAACTGTAATCAAACCTGCACTGCCGTAAAAACTTCTAAACAGCGCGGCATCCCTGGGGTCTTCTTCCGGGGCAACCTCAAGAGAAAGGGCTGGACTGACAGCCTGCCCAAGGATCCCTTCAAGGTCGATTACTGCACGGCCGTCGGCGAGATAGGTTTCAGCGGGTACAATCTCATACTCGCCTTGACCGGCAACTTGGGCGCGTTGCCCGACCGCAATGAAGCTTGATGCTACAAGGTCAGCCAACGTCTTGAACGGTTGCAGCGTCAACGCCGCCAACAATTCCGTTAAATCACCTTTTTGCCAGTTCCCTTCGTAGATAAGGGTCGAAGGACTGTTGATCAGCGAAACAAGGGTTTGCCCAACAGCAAAATTAACCCCGCCAACGGTGCCTGAACTGATCACACGGTAAAGGCTTCCTTCTAGTGCATCCGCCGGGAAAGTGCCCGTATTGGGATCCCAATTCAGAGGCTGGCGGAACCCCTGAGCCAGGCTTCCGATAAGAGCGTTGCTGTTGGCGTCGCCCGCCAACCGCAAATCCCGTTCGGCGGCGATAGCCAAGGTCCTGGAAGCTGTTTCGTCCAGAAGCGCTGTCACATCAGCCTTGTCCTTTAGCATTTGGATCGTTGCCTGATTGACAGGCAAGTTACCGATGCGCGTCCATGACCCCGCCCCCGACGCGCCAGTCTTTTTGTAGACGCCAATTCGGCTTTCGGTCGCATCACTGTAGACAGCACCGATTGCACCGTCCGGCCAGCCGAGGTCTTCATAGAGTGCATGGCGCGTTGCATAGCTCGGGCCGATCCGGGACCCGATCAACGAAATCAGTCCCCCAATCGAGAAGCGCACCGTCGTTCCCTCGTAGTTGCCGATGATATCGTCGACGGCGCTGACGTTGCCGAAGTCTGTCGTGCGTACACCGTTTTCAGGCATGGGAACCTCCTAGATTACGGTTGATGGGAATGGCCCCGAGACGGGGCCAGCAAGGCCCTCAGCACTCAGAGGCACAAGAAAATAGTCGAAGTTGCCCTGATCGAGGCAGGCGGACGTCTGCAGGTAGAGCACGACCTTGCTGATGGCCGCATCGAGATCGATGTCACCGACGAGGGCCAGGGTGTCGTTTCCAGAGACGGCTGTCAGCGTGTCCAGCTGAAGGCCATCGGTCGTGATGACGTCCCCGGTGACTGTCGTGCCCCCATTCAACTGGACCTGAAGTTCGCCGTCCGTATGAACCGACACGCTGGTGCCGATGCGGTAAACTGAACCCGTCAAGAAATTGAGCGCTTGGTCGATCACACCCGCCTCACCGGGCGCGTGTGCGGCCTTTCCACCCGCGACAGCCCAACCAGCCCCGGCCGTCCAAGGTGCGCCGCTGTTGAACTCCGCATCCTCCAAAAGGTTGATGCGCGTGGCATCGCCGTCGATGTGGTTGTGGGTGGTGTTCGGCATCGCGTTGATTGCGGCGCCGGCGCGGTGCGTTTCCGGGTCCAGCGTCTCGCCGGTGGGGACCCGGTAGACCTGAACCTGCGTTGTCACCTCGTCATCGCCCGTGACGAAGGTGATGCCAGTATTGCCCAGCCCCCCGACAACCGTGATCCCATCGTCGACTAGGGCCGCCGGGATCGCCGCATCGCCTGAGCCCACGAGATAGTCGATTGTCGCCGTGTCGTCGGAGGTTTGCCCGGAGGCATCCGAGCGCGCGCGAATTTGCAGCACGGCGTCTGAGGCGTAGCCCTCGATCTGCACCGCACCCTCTGCGACGGCGACGGTCAGGGTGGTCCAGACCCCATCTTCAAGCCGGTGATCGAGTTCGAACGCCGTCACCGTGGCCACCGAACCGCGCCCCACTTCAAGCAGCACTTCAACGGTGTTTGAACCCTCATTTACTACCGTGCTGATCGAGAGGATCGATGGCGGCGCGGGTACGACGGCGACGGAATCCACGACCTCTCCGACGCGGCCATCCCAGGCAGGGACAATTTCGGCATCCAAAAGCGCGTCGATCTCCGGGGCGGCCGCCACCATCAGCAGCCGGGACTGAAAGTCCTCGGCGGCCTCAATGCCGCGCACGCGGAGGGCAAGGCTCTCGGTCGCGAGTGGCCCGACATGAACGACCTCTCCTGCGCTTGGCAAAGGTCCGGAGCCGGTCAGCCGAAAGCCACCCCCCGCTTCGTTATTTGGCGCAATCGGTCGAACGAGGGACGCGCCGATCACGTCGTCCTCGTCGGCGAAGCTGCGGAACCGCATGCCATAGCCTTCGGGAACGACGGCCTCTTCATCCAGCACGACCAGATCGCCCAATACGGATTTCACCCGTCCGGCGAGCTGCGTCCGGGTCAGCACGTCGAAGCTGCCCATCACCAGATCGCCCCGCGTGGCCACACGTGCCGCCCCAGATTGGATGGCAGAGAAGCTATCGGGGCGATGGATCAGCTCATACATGCGGCGACGCGTCTCGATGTAGATCTCGGCGGGGTCCGTCTTGCCTGGCAATTCAAGGCTTTCGGTGAGCGCGATGTCGCCCGTGTGCCCCGGCCAGGGCACGACACGCTCCGCCTCTTCGTAGTTGTTCGTCTCATCCAGAAAGCGCACCCGCATGCCGTCTGGTGGGTTGAAGTAGGACCGGGACCATTCGAACTGGGCGCTGTTGCGCGGGTTGATATGATCGATGACCAGTGTCTCTGGCCGGTCGATCACAACGCCCCATTTCAAACCGTCATGGCGCGGGGTGGCACGTCCGGCCGCACAGATCGTCATCAACATTTCGCCGAGACTTTCCTCGACATCGTGGACGCGGTCGTATTTGAGACCCTTCGCAAGGCACCAGTCGTGCCAATCCGCGATCTGGTCCATGTCAATCTCGGCTTCAGCCGCCGGGAAAGGGTTCTGTGGCCCTGTCAGTGCGGCGAGGTAGGCCGTGGCCGGGGTTCGCCCATAGCCGGTGGTCCAAACCGCGTCCTGAAAGACCTGACCTTCGCGCTCGATCAGGGCGTTGAACGCATCGAGCGGCCCGTTCAGCTGGTAAGTTGCCCGAACACGCACAGCGGCTAGGGCAAGCGGCTTGTCGAGGTTGATGGGATACTCCGGGCGCACCGACTGGACTGCCGCAAGCACTACCTTGTCGGAGACCTGAGTGCTGTCGTTGTCATCGGTGAGACGGGTCACCTCGATCTGCCAGCGCCCGCGAGATGGCAACTCCCAGCTGTGCTGACGCAGGAAGCTCTCGCGTTTCTTGCCATAGATATCGAGAGTGGCGACGTCAGACCAAGGTCCGACACCGTTCAGGCGCGCCCGGATGCGGACCAGGACATTGCGGCCCTTGAGCCGTCCTTTGCTGTCGATCCTAAACAATCCACCCTGAAACCCTAGTATGACGGAAGCCCGGGCCGCGTTGGAGGCAGTGAAACGGGTCACAGGCGTCTCGACGCTTTCTGCTCCGTCGATGACTTCACCAGTGGCATCTCGCGGAAGTGGTCTTACAAGCTCCGCCCCGGCTGTTTCTTCGAGCACCTGTTCGGGAAAAAGCGAAAGCGGCTCGTCGCCCGAGCGGCCTTCGCGAAGCTCAAGATCGACATCCTCGAAATCCGTGAGCGGGGTCTCTCCAATCCTGATGTCGGATATCCTCAGAGGCCCGTAGCCAAAACAGAACAACGCGCGGACGTAGTGGAAATCGCCCACCACTTCGGTCCAAGACGTCGCAGCGAACGGGGGCGCATAGCGGTGACGACCGAGGGCAAAGGGCACGGGCGCACCCGGGCGCATCTCATTGCGCCAGCCTTCGATGCGGTAGACGTTGCGTTTCTCGCCGCTGTCGGGCGTCGAGGGTGGGATCAGCGCATTCACCAGCAGCTGCCCGGCAACGCTCAAACCAGCACCAACCAAAGCGATGCCCACTTTGCTGGTGACCCCGATAAACCCGGCCACCGCGGGCGCGAAGGCCAGCGCCGCGACGGCGACGACGGCCAACAGAACCGAGCGCAATGCATCTTTGCCGGGGATCGACCGGATCACGACCTGCGTTCCGGCTTTAGGGCGAACCTGCGTCCAGTATTGCGGTTCGATTGCCGATGCTCCCGAAGGGCCAACGAGCACCACGCGCAGATGCGCAAGATCGGTAGCCCGTCCCGGAAGGGCGGCGGCGACAATTGCTGCGACGGTCAACCCTTGGGGTATCTCTAGGCGCGCGCGGGCCATGCCGGGATCAAGAAGCGGGGCGGAGAGAACAGTGAGATTTGAAGTGGTCATAAAGCCCCCTTCAAACAGCGTTGCGCATGGCGGAATGTGCTGACCAGACGCGGTGCCCAGCGGGGGTTTGTGATGCTTTCATGCTTGGACTGGTCCTCCGTCGCCATGTGCAGCATGAGCCCCTCCGCGACGAAGATGCCAACGTGACTGCTGTGGCGGCCGTGCCGGAACAACAAGATGTCGAAGGGCATCGGCCGCTCTACTGGTTGCCAGATTGCGGCCATGGTCTCTTGGCTGATCAAGGCTGCGACTTCAGCCTGTTCCTCGGCGCTGACATAGCCGTCTGCATAATCCGGCAAGGCAATCCCAAGCTCGACGCCATAGACAAGGCGCGCAAGGCCCCAGCAATCGCATCCCGCGCGGGTGCGGCCCATGTCCGCATAAGGGATGGCGAGATATGCGTTCGACCAACTCATCGAAACATCCCCGGAAAACGGTTTTTGGTGAAGCGGTCCATCGGAACGCTTTCTTCCTCGATCGGGGCGCGGCTGACCTCGAGCGTGATCTCACCCGCATTGCCGCTTGAGCCAACCATCACCATGCCGCGAAACTCGACCTCGACCAGATCGGGCGAGCTTGCCATCACCACGGCCATATGAACCGTGGGGCGATCCGTGAAAGAGCGCAGCGTCTCAGCGATGTCGCTGTCTACATTCTCCACAACGATGGTCGCGGCAGCCGGCGCGTCTTCGAGATCGCTCGGGATGTCGGTCGAGGCGAGGATGAACAAAAACGGCTCGGACGCTGGATTGCTCTCCATCCAATTCGAGCGGGTGCCATACATCAGGGGATCGGTTGAGAGCCGTTCGGTCGGGTCAGTCGAGAGACGGACCGGGTCGTCCAGCAGCGGATGCTCGATCATGATCAGCGCGACTTCAACTTCATCTGTCGTCGCCGCGTCATAGGCGGTGCGGGCGTTCAGGGAGACGCGTCTCATGGCATCACCGTCACGGAAAAGCCGATTACGAAGCGGGTGCCTCTGACACTCTGCACCGGCGTTTCATCGCCAAAGAGGCAAAGCCATTGTGCGGACAGCAGGATCGGAGCGCCACCTTCGGTCAGCACGGCTCTGCCTTCCGCATCGAGCAGTGCCCAGCCATCGGTCAAAGGATCGGGCATCTGAAACGGCAGACTGCCCATCCGGGTCTCGTCTTCGTAGAAGGTATCGAATACCGCCTTCCCGTTGCGCGTGACGTCGATCGACAAGGCGACATTGCGCGCCACGCTCGACCAACGGCGACGATATCCGGGCGGCCCGGTCTCGGCCGCCTTGCGCTTGCGCGGATCCGCAATCTGCACCTGAAACCCATCTCGTTGGGGTTTCGGCAAATCGGCAGGCCAGACAGCGAGGCTCATCGCAGAGCCCTCTTTTTGTTCACGCCGAACGTATTTTTAAGCGTGCGATTGGCGCCGCCACCCGGTTGGGTCATCGCTTCTCCGACAGCATCCGACAGAACGTATTTCGTGCCGCGTCCTGCCTTGCCCTCATAGCCCTGTTCGGTCCGTTCGATGCGGGCGCTGGAGTGGTTCTCAAAATAGATGACTGGCTGCGCTGGCGCCGATCCGCTATTCGCCGCGCCGCCGATCATGCCGCCTGAGGCAAAGCCGGGAATGTCCGCGCCTGCGTTAATCATCTCGAGCAGCGTGCGGTTCTTGGCAGTGGCCCGCGCGTTGACCATGAATTCACCCGACGAGCCCCAGAGAGGGACCTGATCAGAAGTGCCGCTGCCCCGCCCGTAAACCATGCCACCTTCGGCGAGCGCCTGCGCAGGCTTGAGGTTTGGCATGAAGGCCCCGAGGGCGAGATCGATCAGCCCGCCGCCGTTCGCGGTGCCGAAGAACTGCGCAAGTGGTCCTTCGCCCAGCAACAGTGCTTGTGTCGCCATGTCGGCGATTTTGCCGGTCAGCGTATCAAAGACGCTCCCAAGATCGCCGCCGCTGCGCCATAGGTCCTCAAAAGTATTGAACGCGAGGGAACGGTAGTCCTCCCAGGCAGCCTTCTGTTCTTCAAGCGAGGTTTTCTCGCTGTTGCGCGTGGCGATGAGCTCGCTGATCTTGTCACGCTCAGCTTTGGTCGCGCCGGCAAGCGCCTCGCGGTGACGCAGCATCTCTTGTTGAACCGGATCACTCTCGCGCAGGATCGCCAGCTCGTCTTGAAGCCCGGCTACCAATTTGCCAACAGCGTCACGTTGTTTCTGGGCTTGGCTCGCGCCTCGGCTACCGCCTCCCCCGCCTCGACCGCCGGACGCGCTCTTGCGGGACGCTGCTGCCTGGTCCTTGCGATAGGTCTGCAGCTGCTCATTGTAGCGTGCCGCCTCCACCCGTGCACTGACGAACTCTTGCTTCTCTTTTTCGACGACATTGCGAATGGTGCTGTCAGCACCGGCAGGCAGTTCGGTGCGTGCATCAAACTCGGCGCCTGCCAGCGCGCCGGCGCGCCCAAGGGGATCGTCGCGGAACTCGTAATTGATCCGGGCCCGCTCTACATCGCCCACGCCCTGATTGGCCAGCGCGATTGCATTGGAAACCGCGCGGCCAAGCTCGTTTGCCATCCGGCTTGCTTGATCCGCCGCCGCTGACACCGACGAGGCCATGTCAACCGACGCAATGCCGTTGGCCGCGTCCCAGGCGCGCATGATCTCGTCTTTCATGACCTGCGTCATGTCGGCAGTCAGCGTGGTGGCGGCGTAAACCCGCCGCTCTTCGGCCACCCGCGCCTCTGTCACCCGACGGCTGTCCTCGCCGTATTGCGCGATCAAGGCCTGAATGTTGGCTTCGGCCTCAAGTGCGGCGACGGTAGCATTGACAGTTTTCTGAAGCTCGACGTATTTGGTGGCGGCTTCAATCGTGCCCGACAGAAAATCCTGAAGACGATCGTTTACGGTCTTCTTGATTTCGGCAAGACGCTCCTCGGCCGCGACCGCAGCATTGCGTTCGGCGAGAGCTTCTCGAAGGATCCTCAGTTCCTCCTCGAGCGCATCCGCCTGATGAGGAAAGACACTCTTTTCAGAGGCCCGCAATCCTTCTTGGTCAGCAAGCCTCGTCCGAAGCGTTGCGAGCGCGGCTTCTTTGGCCTTGATCTTGTTTTCGATCTCGAGTTGGGCAACGGTTTCAAGGCCCCGGTTAAACAACTCCACTTCTGCGCGGGCGGCAGCGGTTTCTTTGCGCAACTCGGCCATGGCATCGGTTAGCGCATCCGATTTGTCTTCGGCCTTGAGCGCGGACGCGCCCCACTGGATCAGCGCAGCACCACCTGCAATGATGCCGAGCGTGGCCAGAGACACCGGATTAACCAGTGCCAAGGCCGCACTGGCAAGGCTGCTCAGCACCTGTCGGCCGCTCCCCATCTGGGCAAAGACTTGATTGAGCTGAGTGCCCTGCTGCAACGCCAGCTGGATGGGGTTCTGTCCCGCCGCCATCATCACGCCGATGTCGTTGAACTGCGCGGTGATGTTGCCGAGCTGGCCGGAGGCCACGCCTGTCCCGCGGGCCATTGTCGCAGCGCTTTGACCCGTGGCGAGATACTGTGCTTCGGCCAACGCCAGCACCCGGTTCGCCTCGGCCTGCGTAACGGCCCCCGCCGCCACCGCCCGGCGGGTTTCATCCGTGATCGCCTCATACTGTTTTGAGGCCCGGTAAACCGGGTCGATCGCCATCCGCATGGCGTCGAAGCTGGTCTTATTCTGATCGAGGGTGCCGCCAAAGGCTGCGGCGCTCTCCCGCGCGCTCGCCGTTGCCCTGCTATACCCTGCCATCCGCTCGATGCGCTGCTGGACCGCGGTATTGGCCTGCGTAACGGCCTGTTGGACTTCCTGCTCGCCTCGCGCCAAGGCGGTATTGGCATTGGCCGCACTTTTGGTACTCTTCTCCAAGCCTGCCGTGCTCTTGTCGAGCGTATCCGCCGCTTTGCGGGCGCCAGCCATGGCCGAAGTGGTCTCGGCAAGCGCTTTCTTGGCGCCCGAGGCATCTCCGCCGATATATAGACTGGCCTTAAACCCGCTCACATCATTCTCCGAAACTCTGCCATCGCGCCTTGCTCGATGGTGGTGATGTCACTCCATGTCGCCGGGTCGATGCTTAGTCCCGCCAACTGCATTCCGGCCTGCGCGGCGGCGTAGTCGAGCCCCAGCGGCACCACGCGATCCTTGATCGCAAGCGTGCGCCATTGGGTGCAGATCGCCAGAAACCCTTCGACGGCTGTCATTTGCCAGGGCCAGATTTCCGGCGTGTCTTCCTCTGTTTCCAGCAGCGCCTCGATGTCGATGCCGAGGTAGTCCGCATCCGCCTGCGCGTCGTCTTCCCGCGAGGGACTGCCTGAGGATCCCCGAACCCAGGCAGCCCCCGCGGCCTTCAGTTTCCCGAGGCGCTCTTGTGCAGCCCCTTGAAATACGTGCCCACCAGCGCGACCCGGACGAAGGCTTGATCCAGCAGCTGGTCGATCAGCGCTTCGGTGCAGGTCATCGGTTTTTCGTCGTCATCGACCAGGTTTTCGAAGCGCAGGATCACCCGCTTGAGGAAGGCAATCGTGCCCTCGCCAGTGGAGAGGTCGAACGCGTCGGCCTCAGAGACGGGGATCGCCCGGAACCGGGTCTTCAGGATGTCCTCGCGGTAGCCCTCTTCATCGGGGGTCTGCACGGGAACGTCGCGGGTGAACTCAGGGGTCTGATTGACCTTGAACATGGGGAAAGCCTTTCGAATATCAGGTAAGGGTCAGCGACCATTGGTCGTTGCCAACGGTCGGGATCGGGACAAGGCGCAGTGGCCATTCCACGATGTTCTGGGTGTTCTCCAGTCCTTGGGGCCGTTGCATCTGGGCCTTTGAGACTGTGAGCGAGGCGATGTTGCCCGCGTTCAACCCGTGTTCCAGCTCAATGGCCACGTCGGTCTGCGCGGCCGCCAGAGAAAACGGGTTCAGTGTGCCGAGCGGGACCGCCTCGACCTTCGTCTCGACGCTCTCTGTTTTGTCCGTGATCAGGATGCCTTCGGAGCCGACCAAAAAGCGCGGCTCGACCGCGTTGCCGAGGTTCAGCATCAGCGACCGCATGACTAGCGCCACGCCGTCGATTGTGAAGGTCGGCGTGTTCGCCTTGGTCACGGCCAGCGGTTTGATGAAAGCGGCCAAGGACACTTCCGGACGCGTCTGCTCGCTGGGCTGGGTGAACAGCCCTAGGAACTCGAACTTTAAGTAAGGCAGGCCCGAGCTCGTATATTCGATCGTGCAGTTGCCCCGCGCGCCGATCATCACAAAACGAGTGCCCGCGATCATGAAGTGGATCGCCAAGCTTTCGTGATCGTCACTGACCGGGTTGTAGGTCACCGAGGTGTCCGCCACGATGGTTTCGGCCACCGCGCAGGCGCGCAGAAGCGGCCCCCAGGCGGGCGCGGTCCCCGGTGTGCCCGACCCGGCGAGTTCGACGTTGAATGTCAGCTTTGCGTGGACATCGACCGGCACGGAACCTTGCGCGCCCAGATAGGGTGTCTCCAGATCGCGGCTCAGGTCGTTGCCCTCCATCGGCGTCAACGCGACCTCGGTGGCCAGGATGCCGTTGACCGATGTTGGCCCCGAATCGACGCCATAGGTCGTTTCCAGCTTCGCGAGCAGGATTTTGGATTTCCATTTAAGGGCCATTTAATCCGCCTTCCGTGTGGTTTTCGAGGGTTTGGGCTCGGCCTTGCGGGCTGGCTCCGGTTGCTTTGTCTGGGCGGTGCGCTTGAGGTCGCCTTTGTCGGTGACGATGTAGCTGCCGCCCTTAGAGGGGAGCTTGGGGGTGGTCATGAGAGGATCCTCAACTGGTCGGAGATTGCGAAATCGATCTGGTAGGCGAAGGCCCCGGCCTGGACGTTCGTCATCCGACCGCCCTTGAGCGTGAAGTCTCCGGTCTGATCGCCGGGCGCCCAGCCCGCCAGGGCCGCGATCACGTCGGCCTTGAGGCCTTCGACCGGCTCAATACCGCGGGTTCCCAACCGGTCGTTGGGACGCAGGATCAGCACCACGCCGATGGTTTCCACGGTGGCTTGAACGTAGGAGTTTGCCCCGCCGGTCGCGGCACCGCCTGCCAGCGAGACGGGAATGACGTAGGCGGCAGGTGTGTTTTCCGGCCAAGCCCGACGTTCCATGATCGCGGTAAAGCCTGCGGCCCCCTCGACCCGACGCAGATCGGTGACCCGTTCCTTCAGGCGTGCAATGACGTCATCGATCATCAGATGAAGCCCTTCATGGTCGCCGCCGAGAACGGCCGCTCGCGATCAGTGACCCGCGCGCCACCGCCGCCCGTGTCTTTGGGCTCGGCGCCTTCGACCGGCAGCCGGATCGTGCCCTTGCCCACCATTTCGAGCGAGCGCAGGGCCATCTTGTAATCTTCCTCTATCTTGGGATCGGGGGAATAGGTGTGCAGCTTGTAGATCGCGATTGTCAGCGCCAAATCGACGATCAAGGGCGGCGTTTCGGCCAGCGGCAGCACATAGCGCCCCTTGAGATACCCGTCGATAAGAGCGTCTGTGTCCGTCAGGACCCGGTCCACGACATCGACATCGATCTGGCCGACGGGCGGATCGGCCCGGTCGGTCAGGTCCAGCAACAAACGATGGCCGAACCGATCTTCAAGCTGTTGTGTCGTGGCGTAGGTCATCGCGTCCTCGTTCGGGCTTGGAACTTCAAAAATCTGCGGGCGGTTTCGTAGCGAGCTTCGCTGCCCACATCGCGCCTTCTTCGATGGAAGTTTGCGCGAGCGCTTTCAGCCGCGCAGACTCGATCCCACTCGCATTCAAGCTTTCGATCAGATCGATCAGCTCCGCTGCAGCGGCCTTGATCTTGCCCACAGCGTCCTCTCCGGACGGATTGAATGCTGTGCCGACGCGGTAAGCCCCCTTCGTTTGCATGATCAGGAAGCCGCTGGGGCCTTGACGACACCTTCCACCGCACCGGCCGACGACAGTTCGGCGAACTGAGCGGGCGTGACCTGGATGCGATCGCCGATCACATAGGCCTCGCCATCATGCACGATGCCCGAGGTCACGATGCATTCGACATCGCCTTCGCGGACTTCCTTGGCGACCATGCCGACAGCCTGCAATTCGGCGATCTCGGCGCGCAGCTGATCCTCGACGGCCGTATGCTCAGCCAGCGTATTCTTTGACGCGGCCTGCATATCCGCCAAGGTCGCCTGCAGTGCGGCGACTTTCTCTTCGAGCTCTGCCTTGGACTTGGTCAGCCCTTCGGCCAGAGTTGCCAGCTCTGCCTCTGCCGCAGCGATCATCTTTTCGAGCTGCGCGTCAGTGGTTTTGGCGGGCACCTTGAGCTTCAGAGTCGCGGCGCGTTTCTCGAGCACTTCACGATAGGTCATCTCGTTCTCCTTTAAGGTCGGTTGAACAAAGCGGTCCGGATCAAACCGGACCGCTCAATCAGCCGACGCTTTAGGCGACCGCGTTCTGGATGAAGTAGCCGACGTCCTTGGCGATCACGAGTTCCTTGACCCGTTCACCGGTCCGGATACGAACACCGCCCTGGAGACCAACATCCATGTCCTCGATCCGGCCGGAAATCCGCCCGCCGTACTGGGCCGTGAGGCCGAAGGTAATACCGCCGCCTTCGGCACCCGCCATCGGGTTGAGGTGCAGCATGCCGATGTGCTTGCCCCAAGCGCGCGCCAGTGCAGGGTCCTGACCAGGACGAGCTGTATTGTACCAAGCATCGCCGACCAGCAGCTGTGTGATGCCCTCGCCTGAGAAGAGCTCGACGAACTGCTCGCGGGTGATAACGCCCGCGTTGGTCACGTTGCCCTTCACGGCGTTGACGATCTTGGGGTGCGAGGAGATTTTCGACCAAACTTGGCGGCCCATGACCAGCGTGTTGGGCGGGTAGATCAGTGTGCCTTCCATGCCGGTCTTGATCACCCCGATCGGGTCCGAGTTGGCATAGTCCGAAAACTGGCTATTGCCGGAGAGGGTCACGCGTTTGTCTGGGGCGTAGGTCGCTGGATTGTGAACGACGCTCGCGACCCGCACCTCGCGGATGTTCTCGATCGTGTCGGTCAGCATCTCGACCGAGTGGGCTTCGGGGTTGTAGCTCGACACGCCGCGTTCACGGGCGTTCTCGGCAGCTTCTACGTCCGAATAGGGGATCGGCGTCTCGAGGCCGAAATCCTCGACTTCAGAGGTGCGCTCTTCCCCGCCGAATTCGAGCTGCTGGACGCGGCCACGACGGCCAACCTTGGCATCGGGCACATTGAAGGCTTCGGAAATCGGGTATTCGGTCCATTTGAACTTTTCCGCGCTGACCGGTGTTTTCGGCAGAACCTTATCCGCGATGCGGAAGGACGCGGGGTTGCTGAAGCCGACGGAAATCGCCGTAAGAACGGGGTCAACGACAAAGGGGCGACGAGGGGCCATGTGGGTATCCTTAAATCTGGGGCTTATGCCGGTACGTGCAGAACGCCGGGCGAAATGAAGGCGTCGATGATGTCGCCGCTCACGCCGGGCTCATCGGCGTAGCCGACGATGCGCTTGGTGGTGCCGATGGCTGCGACGGCGACAATGGCCTTGCCGTCGGCATCTGCGGTCAGCGGATCACCGGCGGCGACCGTGCCACCGAGCTCGACGCTGCCCAGACCGTCGCGATGCACGTCCGCCATGCCGCCAGCGTCTGCGCCTTGCCGGTCGGAGACGCCCAGGAATGCACCGGTCTGGGTGCTGGCCTGAGCGATGGTGGCGTTATTGGCGGCATCCGCAAAAGCCACGATGCGAAAGCCTGCGATTGCGACAGCAGCCTGATAGGCACGGGTGAATGTCGGAATCATTGCTTGCCCTCCGAAACGGCCAGGACGGCCTGGGTGAATGAAATGTCCTTACCCGCGGCCTTCAGCTTGGCGCGGTAGGCCGCTGCCTTCTCTGAGACCTCATCGGAGGTCGCGGCATTGAGGGAGGCGGTGAGCGTGGCGGACTGGGGGCGTCCCGAGGCCGTCATCACTGCAAAGCCGCTGACGATCTTTTCGGTGCGGTCGGGGTTTTCCATGTGCATGGCGATGAACTCGTCGCGGTTGGCCGAGTTCAGACCCATGCGCAGGTTCCCGATCTCACCATCGATGAAGTCTTCAGCCTGCTTCTTGCGTGTGGCCTCTTTCATGCCTTTGAGCTCGGTGGACAGTTCGGTGACCTGCGACTGCAACGATGGCACCAGAGTGGTGGTCTCAGAAGACAGGGTCTTTGCGGCGTTGAGGATCGCGGCGGGATCGTCTCCCTCCACACCGAGGGCCACGCCGATGTCGGTCAGGGCGGATTGCGCTGCGGCTGTTTCCGGCTTTGCGGCCATTTTCGCCTCGAGAGCGGCCCAGACCTCATCGTCGGTGGCCTCCGCCTTCATGCCAAGCATTTTGGCCAGACGTTGTGTCAGTGTCATTCGAGCATCCTTTTTCGTGTCGGTGGCTGCGTTAAGCGCGGCGATGCCGCGAATGTTGGGGCGGTTGACCAGGCTGGCGCGCCCGATCGAATGCACGCGGTTCTCGGTGTCGTGGTAGATAACGGGACTGATGCCGCGATAGGCGCGGTCCTCGAGCAATGCGCGACCGGCCTTGTTCCACTCGACCCGACCCCAGATGCCATCCTCGCGAGACTGCATCTCTTTGATCCAGCCGTGCGCCGGCGCGGGCCAGCCCTGCGGCGCCAGCTTGTCGGTGGCGTGGTCGAGATCAATGAGCAGGTCCACCCCTTCGGACATGCTCGCCGCGATGATGGCCTCGGCGTTCTCCACGAGGTACGGCCCGCGGTTGTCGACGGTCTGTACGGCCCCGAGGGGCAGGAGGTGGACCCAATCAGGCACAGCGGTGCCCGCCGAGGGGATCGGCAGGGTTTGGCTGGCCATAAGGGCGTGGGAAAGATCGGTATCTGGCATGGGGCGACAATCGCCCGTCAGGCCATTCCGATCACCCCGCAACAGCTTGCGGGGGTGGTGGCCTGCTCGCTCGGCTCAAAGCTGACGGCAAATATCCTTCGGGTCAATTGCCTCTTGCAAAGATGTCGGCGAGCCAGTCCTCGACGATCTCCACGATGGCGGTTTCATCGTCGTCAGAAAGCCCCAGGAAGGGNCGNGCCGGGATATTGCCCCAGAGGTTCGGAAACTCNGACCGGCTGCCGCCGAACTGCATCATCGCCGCTTGAACGGCGTTTGAACCGACCTCTGCGAAGTCCGGCCCGGACGCTGTGGCGATCTGCGATGACATGGTGCCAGTCAAAACCAGCGGCCCGCCTTTTGGCACGACAGGCGGCTTCTTCGCGGCGTAGGCGTCAAGGGTGGCCTGCGACCGGGGCGCAAAGGCGGAGCCGTCCGGGCTGATGCCCTGCTCGATGCGGTCCTCGGTCGAGGCCAGCAGGGCTTCGGCGATTTCTGCCATCGGGTCGGACAGGTCCGACATCTCCGCGCTCAGGTTCGCCAGAGAGGTGATAACAGGGTCAGCGTTGAATTCGATGCGGATCATGGATAAATTACTCCTGCAGACGCGACGCGGTGATATTCTCCCTGCCGTAGCACGGCCCTCTGGCCGCAGCGCCATGCGGGGTTGCCGGGAAACCGGATGGGAGGCCCCGCCGTCTGCACCTCACATGTCCCTTTTGAGCAGGCTTCTGATCTGACCGGCACGTTTCGATGGTTGTTGGGAAAGCTTGCGCAGGCTCAAAAGCGAAAGCCCGCCGCGCACCACCGAGGCTTCGATCACGATCACCCGACCGAGCGCATCCGGAGGCTCATAGATAAAAACCAGCTTCTCAGGCGTCTCGCGGATCATATGGGTCGCCTCATCAAGCGCCTGCTGGATATCGCGATAATCGGCCAGCGCAATGTCCGGATGCCGGCGCTTTTGCTTTTCCAAGACGCCGGGCGGCACAGAAACGATACGGGTTGGCGCGCTGATCCGGGCGGCTGCGTCAGCCGTGATCTGCGCGATCGGCCAGTCTCCGATCGGGTTTTCGTACCAGCGCTCGAACGCCCGGCCGCCCGACAACATTTTGAGGAGGTCCGGAGTGATCTGCGCGGGATAGGCATCGAGTTTACCTGCGATCACGGACACCGCGTTTGAGACCGATTGGCCCGGTGCATAGTCCCACAGCTTGTCGATGCCTGGGGGCGCGCCGGTGCGCGGATCGAGCGTGCTCCAATCATCGGGCCTGGGCTTTGTCAGATCGCCGCCTACGCGCTCAACACTGCGCGCGCTGTTGGCACCGCGCACCTTGCAGCCGCACCCCCAGCCATTGGGCGGATAATGCGTGTCCCAAAATGGATCGTCCGGGGAAAAGGCGAGGCCATCCCAGGACATGTGGTCGAGCCGGGGATGGGCCGCACCACTGTGCTTGTAGATCCAATAGCGGAAGTTGCCGGCTTGGAGCTGGGCGTAGCGGCCAGACATGTAGGACGTGCGCAGATTGGTGCGGTAAATCGTCCGCATCCGCCATTCCTCGCCGCGCAGGCTGCCTTCGCCGGTCCAGCCGTGCCAGCCCCGCTTTTCGACAATCGCTCTAAAATCCTTCTTAAAGGTCTCGAACGTGGTGCCGTCCTCGATGGACTTGCGCACGGCGTCGCCCAGGTCAGCCAAGAGGTCGGCCTGCTGCGCGCCCGCCACGACAAAGGCGGTGTCGTGCATGTTGCGGCGCAGATCGTCCCAGGCCTGTGTCGGCAACCGGTTGCCCAGACGGATGCGAAACGCCGCGACCTGTTCGGCAAAAGGCTTGCGGAAGGTTCCCGCCAGATCAGCCATCGTCGCTCTCTTCGTCGATTGCGACCCGGCCCGCGAGTTCTGCCGCCTGAAGGCCAGGCGCAATCGCTTCGCCCAAGGCTTGTGCCTCCTCTTCGTCGAAGCCATCCAGAAGCATCTCACGGAACTCCTCAAGACTGGTCGCCGCTGACAGCATGGCCTCCACCCGATCCATGGTCCGGCGCATACTGGGGCGCGCCGCATCGGCCATCAAAGCCACATGGTCGGCCAGTGGATCGGGGGCCTCTTCATTGCCAATTGGTGCCCCGGCAGAAAATTCGCGCTGTGAGGCGTCGAGGGCGCTTTGGGGCGCTGGGACCCCGGCGGACGCGTCGCGGGTATTTAATGGGTATTTAACGGCGCTCTCCCGCGGGATTGCATCCGACTTGGGCGGAACCATCAGCAGTTCATCGCCCGCCTTGGGCTCTTTGAGACCAAACTTGTCGCGGATTTCACTGGCAGACACCTTCAGACCGTAGGGCAGAAGTGCAGCAAGCGAACTCGACAGCAATTTCAGGTCTTCAGCCTCGGGCCGCGCGATGACCACACGCGGGTAGCGGTCGAGCTTGCCGAACTCCAACTCCATCCAGGGCCGGATCAGATCGCGGTTGAGGATGGCAGCCAGTGCGCGGGCGTCGGCCCGTTCGATGTCCTCTTGTACTTGGCGGTGCTCCTGACCGACGGCATGGCCGCCAGCAATTGCATCGGTGGTTGCGGTCTGACCGAGCACCGCCTTGGAGATTTGCTGATCAAGCCAATCGGCGCGCTTGAGGTAGAGATCGGTCGAGGCACCGGCGTTCTTCGTCTCGACGAAATCGATGACCATGTTGTCGGGGATGATCGCCGCGCAATCACCCGCGATGCCCGCCACGGCCTGGAATAGCTTGTCTCGGTCGGTCTCCGACGCCTGGGCATCGTATTTGCCGACGCGCAGGGGCTGGCCATAAGTCTGGGTGAAGATCGCCCAATCGCGTTCGGTGTAGGCCTTGAACATCCAGCCCCAGGCCGCGATCCGGGCAAGCCCACCGCGCATCGGCAAGCCGGACTTGGCCATGATCTGGGCGTAGATGTAGCGGAACGGATCGAGGGGCTCTTCGCCGCCCCGGTCATTGATCTGCATAGGCGTGGTTAAATCGCGTCGGTCGAACCGAAACCCGCGCGGATCGCACTGCTCAAGGCGCTCGGGCCACCATTGCCCGCCGGACTTAGCCCAATTGATCGCAGTAAAGCTATAGCCCTTGCCGAGGCAATCGAGCAGATAGAACAGCTCTTCGGCCAGCTCGTCGCGCTTCAGCCATTCGCGGATCATGTCGGCCCGCTTCACGTCATCGGCTGCGTCGCTCGCTGCCTCGACCGAAATATCGAGCTGACTGACCGAACGCTTCCGGGTCGACAGCACGGCGAGGTAGTGCGGGTTACGCTCCTCAATCTGCTCTGCAAGCTCTAGGTATCGCACCGGGTCTCCCATGTCCGCCGCGCGCAAAATGCTCGCCAGGCGCATGGGCGTCAGCCCATCTCCGGGATAGCCTGCAAGCGGCGCGCGAATGCTGCCGATCGTCGGCGTCTCGATAGGCTTTGCCAGTTCCCCCCGTTGCACCGGGTTGCCGTAGCGATCGAGGAGTTGTGCGTTGCGTGACATCAGATGCCCCCTCTCAACTTCGCACCCAACGGTGCCTTGTACATTCCATCATCCACCTCTCCGCGTGTCGCGTCTTTCAGCCAGTGCTGCTCGCGTTCCTCGAAGCGATTGACCGGTCGGTAGTCGTAGGGCTGGTAGCCCGTCGCCGACGCGCTGACCGCCATGGCCGCAGCCCAGAAACGGTCGGCGTGACCGTCGGTGTCGCCGTCGGCGATCAGGCGACGCTGGCCGGTCGTGCCGACTTGGGACTTGATCGCGTGCAAATCGGCGCGCAGCGCGGGGTCGCCACCGGGTATGCGCACGCGACGGTCCTGAAACCGCTCCTTCAATGAGGTCGCCATGTCGAGCTTGGAGGCCACCGAGAAGAGCACGCCCTCCACCCGGCTGGAGCCGTAACGCCGTTTGGCATCCTCTACGGGCTTTTCACCCATGCCGGTTTGGTCCATCCGCACCCGCACAACGTGGTAAGTCTGCATGACTTCGTCCAACAGCGCGTCCTGCTCGGCAAAGCTGATCCGGCGCCGGGCAATAACTTCGCGCGTCCACAAGATGTTGCCGACAAGCTCCAGCACCCAGATCACGAATAGGTCGTTGCGCGCGGCGATGTCGACACCGACAAAAACGGGACCACCGGTATAGTGTAAAGGGATCCCTGCGTGATCGTTTTCCACACCAGCAATCAGATCGTAGTCCAGCCAAGACGAGGCCGCGTCCATCCATTGCAGCTCGAATTCCTGCGCCCAGGCATCCTCGTCCGCCATGCCACGTCGTAACTCGTCGATGTCGACGTCCAGCCCTTGCGCCACGGCCTCATAGATGTCGACATGATGCTTCGACCAGCCGTTGTCCTGAGCTGTCATCAGCTCGTAGAACTTGTTGCCCTTGCCGTTCGGCGTGGAGATCACGCGGATCTTGTGACCGCCGCGCGCGGCAACAGGGTAGGCAGACCCCCAAATGCGCCGGCTGTCTGCATGGAAGGCGAATTCGTCAAAGAGCATATTGCCGCCAAAGCCACGCGCCGCGTCTGGCGAAGCAGAGATCGCCGTGACGCGGCTGCCGCCCGGAAACCTGACCTCCTGCGCCTTGTAGGTCGCCTCTGCCACTTCAATCAGATGCGTCTCACCGCGCTGGATCACTTCGCGCCGATGCGCGGGAACGTGGAAATCCTCTTCGGAGAACTCTGGCTCGCCCTTGCGCGCCAATGTTGAATAGGCCGCGTAGTAGGCGCGCGTCATCGGCTTTAAGGCGTCTTCAATGGCCTCTTTGGCGGTGGCCTCGGAGCGCGACAATATGGTCCAACGCGTCTTGCGCCCTTCAAGTTCGGCCTGCGTGCAGTCATCCACGATCTCGCCGCTTGCACCGAAGGTCTTACCGCCGCGTCGGGTGAACATACCGATCTTGAAGCGCGCCTGGTCCTGCAGCCAGGCTCGTTGATAGGGCAGCCAGTTGATGATCGGCGCCGTCATACCGATGTCCAATACCCGTCGCGCAGCCAGCCGTGCCAGTGCCCCTTATGGTTCACCGAGGGTGACAGGGTCGGCTCAGATTTCGAGACGTTCCAATTCCAAGACGGGCTGCTGGGCGGTTTGAAGTTTGCGCCAACGCTCAGAGGTGCGATCACACCGCAGCCGCAGGGGCAGCAATACCAAAAGACCCAATCTCCGCGGCTGCCTTCCGGCGCGGCGTAAAAACTGCCGGCATCGCGCTCCGCGCGAAACTCCTCAAAGTCGGAAAAGTGGATTGCTTTAAGCATCAGGCAAACCCCATGATTTCGCGCGCCTTCTGAGCGGCTTCGGCGTCGATCGCACCGTCTTTCTCGGCGTCGTCGATTTGACCCTGCATCTCTGCTTTCGCTCGTTGGACGGCCTGTTCGGCAATCCGCTTTTCTTCGTCAGCCTTCAGTTTTTCCCGCATGCCGGAGCTCGACATCAGGTCTTTCATCATGCGGCCTAGAAAATGAAGCTCCTGAGGGTTGATGTCCTCGCCTTCCTGCTCCATCCGGCTTTTCATGGCTTTGAAGGCCAGCGTGGTCATCATCTGGAACAGAACGCTCTGGCGTTTGGCCTCATCCTCAAGCCCGTTGTCTTCCATCCAGCTGACCGCCCAGGCGCTGGCCTCTTCCTGCGCCCGCGCAAAGGCTTCGTACTCCTGACCAAAGTTATGCACGGCCGATTTGCCGACCGTGATCGCCTCACCGCGTTCGGCCAGCCGCGTGTTGAGCTCGTCGGTCAACTCCACATAGCCCGAGAAACCTCGCTCTTTCAGGGCCTCCTGAAGCCACAGGCGGATCTCTGTTGGGATCAGATCAATCTTGCGGGGCGGGGGCATCTCAGCGCCGCGCGGTCGGGCGTTTGACGCCGGGATGTGTGCTGCGGCCGGTGGCCACGTCAGCGCCGCGTGCGGTTGCGACCGCCACCACCAAGTGCCCGTGATCAACCATCTCGATCAGTTCCTGCTCATCGAGCCAGGCCAAGGCCGCGATCATCTGATCAAAGTTTGTCCCGACGCCGACGCCGTTGACGACATCGATCAGGATCGAGGCGTTGGAGGTGAATTCGGAGGATTTCTCCAAGTGCCTCAGAATGGCGAGGCGGCGATGTTCGGTCAGGAGGCGGTCTGCCATGGTGGTTCCTTTACGGGTTCAGGGATCGGGGCGCATGACGCCGGGGCACTGCGACTGGCCGGAGGCGACATCGAGCCCGTTTGGTTTCAGGCGAATGATGGGCTCGCCTTGGTAATCGCGGCTGCTGACCAGTTCCTGCTCAGTCAGCCATGCCATCGCCGCTACCACCTGGTCGCTGGTCGTGGGCACGCCAATGCGGCTGCAATGCAGGCGCAGGACGCTGGCAGAAGCCTCATAGCTTGGAACCAAGGCAAGGTACTGAAGGATCTTCAAACGGCGGAATTCGGTCTCGACGCTGCTGATGGGCCATGCCTTGAACATCACACGTTCCCACTTTTTTCGGCCCGCTGGGCGGCCTCATAGAGCATCCGGGTCATGTTGGCCTGAGCCTCAACACCAGCGCCAAAGCGCGCCACCTGAACGGCCAGCTCATGCAGATCGGCCTTGGTCGCCAAGCCCTCGATACGGGTCTCCATCTTGCCCATGCGACCGCGCATCGTCTCAATATCGTGCTTGACCACCCCCATGGAGCCTTCGACGGTTTTTAGCCGTTTTTCGATGCCCTCATGGCCGGACACGAGGCTGGACATGCTATTCGAGACGCTGGTGCTCACGCGGCCCCAGAACCATTTTTGCAACCCCACGATGGCGGTGATGATCGCAATCAGAAACCCGAGAAGCATCTCCCCGAAGGAAATCCACGATAGATCAAATCCAAAACCCGTCATCACCAGAACCCCCATGCCACCGATGCGAACACGAGGGCGAAAGCGCAGCTCTGCCCGGTGATCGCGCGCCGGGCGCGCGGGTCAATTGTGCCGTCCAGGCAGCGGATCGCGCTGGCAAGCCAGAACATCGAGGCCGCGATCGAGAAGGATAGCATCTCGGGCGCAGGATGAGCGCTCCAGAGATCAAGCTCGGAATTAACCATCAGCCGCGCGGTTACATAGTAAAGTCGCTCCACCATAAGGGTGGCGGCAAGCGCGAAGATCGGCCCTTCAAGGCGCGCGAACACCTCGACCGGTGCCTGGGATATCCAGTGGCGCCGGGCGGCCACGGCATTGACGAATGCGCAGGCGATGGCGAAGGCAAGACAAAGATGGCTTGCCATCGTCACCGCAGACCAGTGCAAATCCATAACTCAGCCCGTGAGCGAGATACGCTTGGTGGCGCGGATGCGACCGATAACGGCCACGATGCCTGCAACGGAGGTGGCAAGACCTTTAAGTCCGTCGGATAGCTCGGCCGCATCATTTGGCGTGAGGCTCCAGCCAACCAATTGCGCGATCCCGAGCAGCACGGCACCGGAGCCGCCAAGAACGCCAAGCGACATCAAAGGGGATTTGGGTTGTGTGAACATGGGAAGTTCCTTTCAAGAATGGGTCAGGATGTGATGGTGGGTGCCGCGTGGCTGGCAACAATCCAGCCCTCCAGACCGCCGTAGCGGACCTTTAGCCAGGAGCGGCTTTCGAAAGACCCAGCACGAATGACCGGCACCATCACCCCGTCGGGGATGGTGGCGATGACGTTGGGATTGAACGAGGGCCAGCGCCGCATGTTGAGCGTGTCGTTGGGCACCTCGATCGTGACCATTTCGCCGTTGTCCTCGACAGGCTCGGAAGCGTTGTCAGCCATCTCACCAGGCAGATCATCCCGGCCGAGGACACGGGCCTTGAGGCTTTCGAGGGGGAAGAGCGGGTTGGTATCGACCTTTCGACCCGGCGACACGTACCAATGCGTCACCAAGTCGGTCAGTGTCGGAATGCTGGCGAAGAGCGCGTGCAGCAGATCCTCGACGGCTTCGATCTGTGCGGGCCCATAGTCCATCCACCAGCCCGCGCCGTGCTCATTCGTCTGGACGAACTGGATATCGTACTCCGCGACATCGTATGTTTTTTTGAACCAGGTGCGCGCCCGACCAGCGCCCGCAGCGGTCATGCGGCCGGGGTTCACAATCTCAATGCCGATCGAGAAATTGTTGACGCCTTTGCGCCCGTGGTACTCGGAGGTCCCAGCGTGTCCCGCGCGCCGGTTCGTCGGAACCTGCTGCGTCACGGTGCCGTCCCGTTCCACAACGAAATGGACCGAAACACCCTTAGGCGCATTCAGCAGGTAATTGGCGGAGTTGAACTTATCCAGCCGCCCGGCGGTGTCATGCAGCACGACCACTGTCGGGATGATATCACCGCCGATGTTCGCTGCGCGTTCATAGCCGATGCCTTGGGCGATGTGATCTTTGAACTGCATGGAATGACCCCGGTCTTGCGGCGCGGTTCTCGCGCTGCGGTGCAGGTTCAAAATGCGCGCTTGAGGACGCAAAATCCCCCCGCAACAGCTTGCGGGGGGATCAGGTTTCGTCCGGAAAAAGAGGAAGTTGGGCCGGGTTCTCGGGCCACTTCTGACGCGCCGTGTTCAACCACTTGCGCACGGTCACGTCGGTCGTGTGGAGTTTGCGCGCGATTTCCGCTTGGCTCAAGCCTTTTGATTTCAGCGCCGCCGCCAGCCACGGTTTTGCGGTCGGAATACGTCTGCGCGAGTGGTCAACCGCCGTGGCGAGAGCCTGCGCCCGATCGGGTCCCACGCATTGAACCAATTGGGAGGTCTCTCCTGGGCGTTTGGGGAAATCGAGATCGGCACCGCCAAAGGTCAGCAGGAACTCGATGGTCAGATCAGGACCGAGAATATCAAAATAGGTCTCTACCTGCGCAGTTGGCTTGGGCATCTCAGTCATTTGCGTTTTGCCCTCCAGCGCTTGCCACGGTTGGTGATGGCGCTGTCACAGCCGACGATCGTAACCACCCGGCCGGACCGGCTGAAGCGATATTTTACGCCGTCACTGATCACGGCATTTGCGCCTTGAACGCGCGCCTCGGCCGTGACCCGCTCGATGCGCAGACGCAGGCCCCGGACATCCACGCCGTAGACGCGCTCGAGATACCGCAGCACCGCGTGGTCTGTGACGATATCCCGGTCGGAACTCACCGGCGGCGATCCCAGTCAAATTCGATGCCTTCACGTTTTCCCCATGCGCGCAGCGCGGCAACGACGGCTTCGATCTGCGCGTCGTCGCGCAGCATGTCGATGTCAGCAGGAACCGATGCCCAAGCCTCGCCAAATCGGGAGCGGACAAATGCATTCAGCCCGTCCCGATTGGGGCGTTCTAACGCGTCGGCCTCTCCCAGCTTGCGCCAGAGCACATGGATCAGCCTCAGATCGGCGCGGGGCGCACGGGGATGCTTTGAACGGCCTTTTGAAGACTGTTTAAAGCCGTCCGCTTTGAGCCGGGCGATCACCGCCTTGTAGTCGTCCTCACTCATGTCCGACATCGAGGCCTTGCCGCAGACCTGAAGCTGCAGGGCGCGACGGGCCTCTTGGTCCAGACCCAGCTCTTTACAGGCGACGTGTACAACCTTGCGAAGCGATGCAGTCATGCCGTGTACCTCCTAATGAATATCGGAACCGAGGGCGTTCGGCGTGTTCTGAAGGGCCAGCGGCGCACAACGTCCGCCGAATGCGCGCTGGCACCAATGAGCTGTTCACGTGTTGCACGAAGCGCGGCCTCATGCTCGTAGGACAATGGTCGCAACAAACCATTCGCTACTGTCGAATGGTCCCGCCCACCGAACTCGGCGCCGATCGCGGCATGGGTGAGATCGGTAAGCTCGGCACAGAGGTGATAGGCGACCGCTCTGCGCTGGCAGGCCTGCCAACTGCGGTCCGATCCTGCGAGTTCAATCGGCGTCATGCCGTAGAAGGCGGAAACCGTCTCGCGGATCACAGGGGCGGTGACCTGGCTCATGCCGCAATCCTCTGCATCCTAGGCTGGCTGTCCGGTAAGTGATAAAAGGGCGGTACCGAAGGGCGGGCCAACGCCCTCCGGTACCTATCGACTCCCGATGACACCAGCACCGAAGGACGAATTCTATGACCCTGACCCCGAAGGGTTTCGTGGAGCTTGCGCTCTCCGAAGCCGAACAAGGAGCCGAACTGATGTGGCGCAATATCTTGGCCGACACCGTCGTGGACATGTTGAACCGCGATGAACACCTCACCCGTGAAGCGCTGCGCGATCGCTTGATTGCCATGCTGGCCGACGAGGATCGGAGCCGGTTTGACAAGGCGAGCATCCAAGGCGCCCTCAAGGGACTGGACGGACGGATGCCCGCGCTCTGATTGAGACCGCGCCGGCATAGTCAGCCCCGATATCCCCAGAAACCAACCCATCGACTTACGCTTTCGCCAGGTCGATGGTGATGGCCTCCCAAGGCGCATCGTGGGCGGCGCGCTGATAGGAGCGCACGTAGATCGTCGATCCCACCACCCGCATCGCATCGCGGATTGCGTCCTGACCGCGCTTCCAACGGGGATCCTCGCTTTCACGACGCAAGAGCATGAACACGAGCGCGCGGTTGATNTTTCCTTCCTTGTCCGTGCTGAAGGCGTCGGTGACCAAACCGCGCAGCTCGGCGCGGGCGTCAGCTGACCATTCGTTGAGGCACTCATCGAAAAGCTCTTTGGCGATCTGCATCTCGGGACCAAAGTCGATCCGGTCGGATACAGCGACCTGAACCTTGAGGAGACCGTCGACGGTCATGAGTGTCTTGTTGCCTTTGCGTCCGCCAACTTTGGCGCCGTACTCTTGGGACAGGATCGCTTCGAAGTCGCCGATGTCGTCGAAGGTATGCTGCTTGAAACGGCTCACCTGTTCGGAGAGCGGCAGCGCATAGCTGACAATCTTGCGCACGGTCTCATCTTCGAGCAAGTGCTGCGCCTTGATGGTCTCGATCGGCTGCCAACCGCCTTTTCCATCGCCCATATAGGTATTGCCCTCAATGACCTTGCGGCCATCGGGGATCGGTGCGGGGGTGAATTTAGACATCTCTGGTCCTTTCATTCTCGACAAAGCGCGGTTGGCGCGCGGGATCGGTGGGGTGGCCGGGCAGCACACCGCTGATTGCGATAAGCCCTGCCATGGCCTCGATTTCGTCCATCGTGCAGAGCGTGGTGCCGCGCGGGCCCATCAGATCGACCTTGGCCACGCCGCTGGCCGCCAAGCGCAGCAGTGTCTCGGGTGTGAAGCGGTCCGGATCAGCCATGACGCGACACCGTGCCCAACAGGGCGCTCTCCAAAAGCCGTTGGGCTGCCTCAGTCATTGTCAGGTTGCGCCGCTGCGCCTCGGCCAGCAGCAGCGAGTGCAGGCGCGATGGCAGAACCACGTAGTGCTCCGGACGGGCCGCTTCAGTGGGAAAATACGGTGTTCGACTGCTCGAGAAGTGCGGGATATCCGCACCCTTCTTGCGCGCCGCGCGGATCGCACCGTAAACGGTATTTTCATGGGCACCGACGAGACCCATGATCTCCTTGGGGCGTTTGCCCTCTTTCGCGAGGGTGACGATGCGTTCCTGAAGTGCGCTCATTCTTGATCCTCCCCGGTGAAACGCGGGCAGCGGCGACAGGCGCGGTACATGCGTACCCGGCGGGTGTTGTGCCCATGAAGATGTCGCGCGCGGCTGCGCCAGACCTGACATTGGTCTGTCGAGAGCGGCCCCAAAGCAGGGCAGTCAATGACGGTCGCCATGAAGATCCCGCGCACAAGCTCCTCAATCGCTGCCATGTTGCCGGGATACTTCCTGCGCAGCACGTTGCTGACCAAGGAGGGCGAACGGTCGAGGGCCTCTGCAACGCGGTTTTGGCTGCTCTCGGCGCAGGCCTTAGCCAGAGCCAAGACCCAATCCGGCAGATCCTCGCCCCAGGCGTTCTGCGCGATGTAGACGGGACCGGTCATGACTGCCCCCGAAGCGCCACGGCCTTGCCCGTGTTTGGATCGAACACTTGCTTGGTGCGCTGGATCATCGGAGGCTTAGGCCCGGTGTTGCTGATAAGGCGGTACGTGGCCTGCCGCTTCAAAGGTACCGCCTTTTGAACAACCTTGAGATAGCCTGCCTTCAGCAGCGCGCTGCAATAGGACTTGGCTGTCGCTTCGGTAACACTGACGATATCAGTGGTAGCGTGGGCCGCGAGGTCTCTTGGCGTGAAACTGTCTCGCATCCGCATCGTGCGCCACATGTTCTCGACGCCGCTGCCCTGAACCACCGGCTTGCCAGCGCGGTTCAGCCGCGGCGCGTGATAGGGCACCGGATCGGCGGTGATCCGAAACTGGACTGCGGCCTCTTCGCCGGTGGCGCCTTCAGGTGGCTCGACCCGCTCGGCGTAGTTACCCACCACGAGACATTCGAGGTAGCTTCGGATCGTGCGGCGAGGGACATATGTTTGGTTAAAGATGTCGGTTATCGTGAACGTGCGCCCGTTGAACTTCACCATCTCGTCCCAGAGTGGCTGTCGGCCTTGTGGCTCACGGGATGCCGCGGCTGCTGTGGCTGAAATTCTGCTCATCTCGGTGTCCTCCGTGGTGTTGGTGCTTCGCCGGTGAAAAATGGCCGATCGCCCCAGTCCTTCCGGCTCACCGCCGAGAGGTTCCGGGTCTGCGCGAACTCCTTCACGCGCTCGAGGTTGATCGAGATGCGCCGGATGGACCGGCGGCTGTCCTCAAGGATCAACGCCTTCAGCTCTTCGTCGAGCGTGACCCGTGGGCAGTAAATCGCGGCAAGGCAATCGACATCGTCGATCTGGCCCTCTTCAGCCGCAACCCAATCAAGGATGCGTCCATGAACACGCTCCCAAGCCATCAGCTTTCGGGGCAGCTTTTCCTCACCGATCAGGATGATGGTTGCGCCGGAACTTTCGTGAATGTCGCGCACGATCTCGATCATGTTGCGATCCACGAGGTGGTCGATCTCATCAATGAGCAGCGGCCGGTCACTGCGCGCCAGTTCCTGGGCGATCTGATCGACCATGTCGGAAATCGTCTTGGCTGGCGCCACGCCCATGTCCCGCAGGATTTCCGTGCAGAGCTTCTTCTTGGTCCAGACCGATTTGACCTCGACCTGGAATGCCCTGAACCGGTTCGCAGCATAGACTGCGGCCGTGGTCTTGCCGTAGCCCGACCAACCGTAGAATACGCCCAGTCCCGGGAGCCCCGGACCTCGCTGATTGACCCGCGTGATCAGTTCCACCAAAGCCACGACATTGCGCAGCGGTGCAACAGAGTTGTTTTGCCTGTGTTCTTCTGTCATTCTTTCCTCACGTTGCCTATCGTCACCGGTCGGCCTGCAACGCCGCCGGTGACATCCTCTTCCTCAAAAACCATCATGTGGCTTTTGTACTCGGGCTGTTGGCGATAGATCGCCAAGGCCTCGATCTCGTCCGGGCTGACCCGTTCGCCAGCCGCGATCCGTCTCTCCAGCGTCAGAAAACGGCGGAACCGCTCCATCGGCGTTTCGGGCTTCTGCACGATTTCGGCGGATGCCTGATGCGCAGCACGCAGTTCGGCCAATGCCTCGTCTGACACGCGGCTTGTCTGCTGTTTTGTGGGACGGGGCACTGAGGCCTCCCGTGCCGCGTCCAGCGCGGGCGTGTTGTAGACCTCGCGCGCTTTGGGGAACGCGACCATGACGCCAGCTTTCTCCGCTGCATCCCGGCGCATAGCGTCTGCGACATCGCGCTTGCCGATCTTCCGGCTGGCCCGTCGAATATCTGAGAGCTTCTCATCCTCGAAGGCGCGTTGCATGGCCTTTGCCTTGGCGATCACTTCCGCCGGGTTCAGCCCCGCCAGCTCGGCGTTGAGCGCCTCGCCAAGGTAACTTTCCGTCTCGGGGTGGAAAAGCATGACGCGGCCCATATCGGCAGGGTCCATGCGGACGAGGACATCATCGCCTGGCATCGCTGACATGGGCAGGTAGAGCGCCCCATCGACGCGCACGCCCTGCTTCGTGACCCGCCGCATACCACCGTTGGAGGCAATCGGAGCAAGCAGGACATCAAGAGCGGCCTCGTGCTCGATCTTGCGCACTGTGCCGGCATAGCTCGCGGCAACCTCGAAAGGTGTCCGCTGTTTCAGACCGCCATGTTTGTCACGTCCGTACATGTCGGCAGCCCAGACATCGCTCCAGTCCTGGAACTCCGCAAAGTCCATGTCCACGTCATAGAGCGCCTCGTCCGTGGCCCCGAGACGCTTGTCAAAGGCGCGACGGTTCTCAATGACTTTCCGGTCGGCGACGGAGTGGCCGATGAAACCGGGACAGACCGCGATGTCGCGCTGGTAGGTGCCGATCGTCCGCTCGACGATGCCCTTGTCCTGCGGCTCGTAGGGGTTGCTAAGCTCGATCTTGATCTCAAGTGCCGAGAACAGCCGCTTGGTCTGACGCGCCACGAAATCCGATCCGTTATCGGTATGAATGCGCTCCGGCACGCCCCAGGCCATGATGCACTTGCGAATAAGCAAGCCGACGGCCGAGGCACGGGGCGTCTTGCTGACCAAGACGATGGCCCGGCGGGAATAGACGTCGACGGCCATGTAAATGGAATGCCGACCGCCCTTGAGCATGACGTCAGCGGGCGAGGCATCAATCTGCCATACTTCGTTGAGACGATCAGCACGCTGACTGCCAGTAGCCGAAAACCGGATATGCGAGCGGTATTTGTCCGGGTCTGTCAGGCGCAGCAGCTCGTTGCGGTATTCGTCCTTCCAGCGGGTGACGACCGACTGAAACGCACGGATCGTAGGCAGAGGAGCGGTCTTTTCCACCCCTGTCCTGGGGCAAGTGGTCGTCAGCGTTTTGCCGTAGTTGTCCTTCACGTAGATCCGCAGATGCTTGGCGGAGAGGAAAGGTTGCTTTGCGATTGCGGCGAGGATCAGCGCGCGCACTTGCCCGCCATCGGCTGTATCGAGGATCCCAGACCCTTTGGGCCGTCCGCGGCCTGTCGGGCTCGCGCCACTCGCTGCCGCCTTTCGCCAGCGCGCCAAGGACCTGGCCGACACGCTCGGTACCTCATCCAAAATCCAGCTTGGAAGGTCGATTGAACCGGCATTGAATAGCTCAGTAAACATCGCATCCGCAGCGGTCTGCGGCAGGGCGTTCTCAACCTGAAACTTGCCCGCGAGCGATAGAATGACGGTGCGCGCGTCCGCGGTATCGTTGATCTGCGTCTCTTGGATCACTGGGCGGGTGTCGTGGGTTTCCACACGCAGATGACTGACCAACCAGGCAGCACGGGCGGGCGCGGGAAGCACGTCGATGTGGTACTCCAGTCCGCCGCCGCTGTGAACGGCGGAGCAATACTCGGCCACGGTAGCGACGGCATAGTGTTGTCGCGGGCGGCGTAAAAGTCGTCCACTTTTGCCCTTTCGGATTTCGGG
>FUFK010040313.1_pt1 | contig 32121 bp, 37 predicted proteins | sample 1021851 | NCBI WGS metagenome assembly FUFK01 (sample SAMEA51879418, study PRJEB19060) | metagenome | reverse complement strand
GTTGTATATGAAACTTTGTATAGTGATTCCCACCTACCTGCGTGTGTTGTGGAAAAGCTTTATCTAAATCATCTTTATATGTCATACTCCGCACATTCCCTCACATTCAATATTAAACAAATCAAGTTGATCATCTTCAACTTTAAATTTTACGTCTTTTAAAGGCACGCATGATCTATGAATAAATAAGTTGTCTTTGACTTTATCGTTACCTTTTCTTATTTGTTCATCTACTTCACATGCATCTTTGAATTCTTGTGGTCTTTGTGTTTTCATCTCGTGCCAAAATTTATCATCATGAAACGGACAGCCAATGCAAGCTGATTTAGCTGGTGTCCGGTAATCCTTGCCCTTATACCAATCTAGACAATCTTGTCTTGACATTTTCTTTTCTATTAAAGGCCATCTATTCTTTTGCCACCAATCTCTTGATGGTTTCATTCTCATAATTTCATCTGTTGAGATCCCAATCCAAGTTTCAATGTGCTTACCCTTTGGAAACTTAGCATGTTTTTTTAAACCCACCAGCTGTCTACTTTTTCTAGCAATCGGAGTTATTTTATATTCTCTTGTACATTGTCGTCTTAACATCCCTTTTTTATTTGATTCAGGATTTTTTGTAAAAAAAGGTGCTGATGCAAATCTATTACCAGACTCTGACATGGCTTTCATAATATCATCTCTTATTGATGTGCCTTTACCGACTGTATAAACAGGATAAGATACTTGTGTCTTTAACCACTCAAGATGTTCAATAACTGGTTTAGGTTCCCAACCTGTGTCTGCAAAAATTGCAGCGTCAGGCTTTACTCCAAATTCACCTTCTTCAGCCATGAGTGCCATAGTGCTTGACTGGACTCCTGCGCCCAACGATAATATTCTAATTAGTGGCTGTTCCATATTTCATTCTTTTTGTTTCACTTAACATTCTTGCAAGCGGATAATAATATTCACTTGGACTTCTAAGTATATGTATTTGTTTTCTAGCTCTTGTGCTACCCACATACCAGACTCTATGCTCAGAGCTTCTTTCTAATCCTATTTTATTTTGTATTGATGCAACCCAGTTGCTTTTTTCATAGAGAACAACGTGATCAGCTTCACCACCTTTAATTGAATGTATTGTATCAACTACCATCTCTGAATTTTTAACAATATCTATACCAGATTCAATAAGTTTTTCGAAATAAAATTTCTCCTTCTCTGAAAAATTTCTATTAAATACGTTAGTCCAATGTTCTTTTTTTGCACCTAATCCACCCCAAACTGTAAGAAAATCATAATCCATTTCACTATTATCAGCTATATTGTACCAACGTTTAGATTCAATAGATCTAAATCCAAAACCTATTTCGTTTATATACGTGTAGATTATTGATACCTTATCTTTCATAATTTTATCGCCACGCATTAATGATGACCAGGCTTGTATTGCATTCCATTTGTTAAGATCAAAAGACTTTCTGCCTTTTGAATCTTGAAAAAATAAACCCATTTCTCTAGCTTTAAATCTAAGCTCATCTACAATATCGTTTGTTCTCCCTAACATCATCCATGTTCCGTCGGCCGTGAATGGTATGTCTTTGATATTATTGTATGTCGTAATGTGCCCTTTGTATTTTTGTGGAACAAATTCTTTATGCTTTCTACCTTGTATGTAACTAGCGATGTATTGTGAGAAATCATGTATCACAGCTGGTATACGATAAGACTTTTTTAGTATATAATCTCGCCCCGGAAATTCATTAAAATAATCTACATTTGCACCATTCCATTCATAAATAGCTTGATCATCATCTCCTGCGATAAGCACTTTGTCAGAGTGCTTTGCAAGTTTATATATCAGCTTCCATTGCAGTGGAGTTAAATCCTGGGCTTCGTCGACAATCAGCGTTTTAAGTTTTGGCGGTTTACCTTTTTCTAAATATTCTTCAATCATGTCTGTAAAATCTACACGATGATCAACCTTAAACTCTTCGTAAGCTTCTATAATTAATCTAAATTTAGCATACACAACCCTTTTTATTTTTTCTTCTTTGTACACATCATCAGGATGCATCAACATATTACGTGCTTTATCATATATTCTAAGTGACCAATCGTTCCATACTCTTTGACCATTGTATTTTTCAAATTGTAATTTAGGTAATCCTAATACTTGCGCAAATTCAACCATGTCTACTTCAGGATCTATGACAGGTTTTGTTTTGAAGTTTTGTCTGCAAAAACTATGTATGGTTCTAAAATTTCTAAGATCTTCGTCACTGATGTCTGCAAATTTGTTAGCTGCTCTTTGTTTAGCTTCGTTCACAGCTTTGTTAGTAAAAGATAAATATGCTATCTGATATGGTTTAATTCCTCTAGCAAACAATCTATCAAGCTTGTTTAATAACGTTGTAGTCTTACCTGTACCAGGTGGACCATATATTTTAATTGTTTTTTGTTTTAACATTATCGTCAAACTCCGCAGCTTTTCTTTTAAATAAATTATTAGATCTTTCTATCACAGGTTCTATAAATTTATTACAATACCAAACATTTTTAATTTTAATTTTATCATAATATTCTTTTTTAACAGCACCATTCTTTTTTAAAAAATTAATTAATTCAAATTTCTTAATTGTTTTATTTGATTTACGTATAAATCTTTCAAATGTTTTGTATTTAAACACTACCTTATCATCAAATAAATACCACATATCAGCTTCAATTTGAGATGCGTTATCTGCTTGTTGTGTTTCTTGTGTAAATTGGATCATCATATCTTTGAACTCTTCCTGCGCCTCAGTATCTTCATCGTAGCCTTCTACATCTTGTTGCATGGATTTAAGTTGCATTAAAAATATTCTAAAATCTTTATCTTTTAATTTCTGCCACACAATGTCAGCCTGATCAAACAGAGCTTCTGCAAACAATTGTTGTTGGTTACATGCTTTACCAGTTAACTCTACTGTTTTCTTTTCTATTGTTAAAAAATAAATAGGTGGACTTGTTTTTAATCTTTGAAAGCTATCTACTTTTGGAACGTATGCAGCACTATCAATACCGAAGTCTAATGTTTTACATAATTCAGCATTGCAATGATTTTTCATAGGTAGGTCACTGCATTTATATTGATAATCTTTTTTTTCATATTGTTTTATTAGCCCTTGAACCTCATGACTTGGTAATGGTTCNTTAAANGAATCGTTACGATCCCAAACTTCTTTTTGCCACCCATCAGGATTCTTTTTCTTTGCTAGAGTAGCAAAGGCAGTCAACGCATTATTACGATAACCACCTTCACACCCATTGCGAATCAGAGCTTGTAAGCACGGGGGGTACTGATCAAACCCTTTTTCTGCAATATCNTTGTCATACACCTTNAGTTCATTAAACCTNTCTGGTGTAAGTCTAAAATTCTGNANCCAATCNTACCACTGAGTNATTGGNACACCCATTCCNGAATCATACATTGCATATCTTGTTGACCTTGCAGCCTGTTGATATGGAATATTGAGCCAATTGCCTAAATCATTCTTATAAACCATTATTTGACGTTGCTTTGGAAAGATCTCACAGCTAGATAGCCCTAAATCGGTCGCTAATAGGCTTAATTTTTCGATCATAAGTTCTGCAGGGGTTGGGGTCAAAACATGCAAAAATAGGTGTATACCGCCTGATTTGGAGCGATAAGGCACTAAAGGATAGTCTCGGTCTCTTATTTTTCTAATTAAAGCTTTATGATCAAGGTCATACTTATCTACATCAATACAACCCCAATAACAAGTATTGTCCTGTCTAATTGGTATGACCCCTAAGTTGATTTCTCCGTTAAGATGTTTTTGAAATAATTCTTTTGTGACTGGGGCACGCTTTGTTATAGCGCGCCCCTTTTCTTTTCCCGTTTTGTTATCTCGAGAACCCTCCAAAAAATATTCGCCATAGGCGATATCCAAACCTTGAAAGATTTCGATAAACTTGTCTAACATTAAATTTCAAACGGAACTGTTTCTTCTGCTTCATGCTTTACCTCAACGCCTTGTTTACAAGTATTATAAAACTCAGCTGCTGTTTTTAGAGTTAGTTCATTTTCAACCGCCCCCGCATGATTGATTATCCAGCTAGTCCAAGAACCTTTAGAATTAGATTCATTAGCCGTAGTTAGATTATACACATTAAAAAAAGATGGTTGTGACACATAAATACCACTTTTATTTTTCACTTTTGGCAATGCTTTCATCATAGAATTCCATTTTCTAGATTTCTTTGTCTGAGTTCTTGACATTGTGATCAAACCTGTTTCTGCAGGTGTACCATCTTTATTAACCAAAAGAACAAAATGATAATTTGTACCTTCAATGTAATTTCCATTGTCTAACATATCTCTATTATCAGGTGATCTTTTTGTTTTTGTTAATATATCCGAAGACGCAGGATAATAGTTTACCGGAGCTTTTTGATCTCCGCCTCTACTTTCCCATTCCACGTATTCAAATTTGTAATAACATGGGACACAAAGAATACCCTCTTCACCAGAATACAAAGCCTTAGTGACTGTATTGATGATCATTCCTGTGTCTGCACCCTCTACAAACTTCTCGTGATTCTTCTTCCTTTCTGGTGATGCATCAGATATCAATTTGATAAAAGGCATCGCCATATTCTCTGCTGTAATGTTTTCAAGTCCAGCACCGCCCATCTCCTCTAACAAACTCGCTGCTATTGGAAGAGAGGCTTTTGGTTTAGGTGCTACAGCTTTGGACTGTTTTACTTGTGCTTGTGGCATGTTTCTCCTATTTTATTTTAGTTTCGTTAGCTATGTAAACTCCAAATAATTCATCAGGTATATCAATACCTTTAGATGTCATTTCTTCCACCCATTTAGATAAAGTAGCATGATGAATGCCTTCTTTTAAATTTGGATTTACACCTTTAGATCGCAAATCAGCTAACAATGATTGCGCCTTGTCGTCTTCCCCCATTCCAAAACTAGCCGACAATTCTGTTTTGATAATATCTCCATGACCTTCTTTTCTTAGCCAACCATATGCTTTTGGCTGATTAGCTTTGGAGATGTAAGCTCTGTACTTTTGTACAATTTCTATAGATCCATGNGGAGTTTTCAAACCNTCTATCTGCATTTCCGTCATTAAATTAGGAATTTGCTCAGAAGATATGGATTCAGCTTTCTTTTTTAAAGATTTTAGGTGATCTTCAGCANTATCTATAGCTTTTTTAGTGTCTAATAGCTCTTTTACAAGCGATGAGACTTTTGTTGTTTTTTCTTTGTCTACACTATCAAGTGAAGTTACAAGAGATTCTACCATTTTTACCTCCAAATAGTGTAATAAATCATTGATTTTTAAAGTCAAGTGAAATATGAGATATGTGTGGTAGCAAAATACAAATTTAAAACTAAACCTTTTAAACATCAGACAGATGCACTTAAGGAGTGTTGGAGTAAGGAATCATTTGCATTGTTTATGGAAATGGGTACAGGAAAAACCAAGGTGCTAATTGATAACCTTGGTATATTATTTATTAATCAAAGAATTAATGCAGCTTTAATAATAGCGACAAAATCTGTATACACTGTTTGGGTGAATGATGAAATACCAAAACATTGCGCAGTCCCTTATGAAATATGTTTATGGAAACCTACGAAAGAAAAAACTGTAACTGAGTTTATTAAAACACCATCACAAAAATGTAAAATTCTTGTTATGAATGTAGAGGCATTCTCAACTAAAAAGGGAGTTAACATAGCATTATCATTTTTACAAAAACATGATGCCATCACTGCTATTGATGAATCTTCAACAATTAAAAATCTTAGAGCTAAACGTACAAAAAATATTTTAAAATTAAGACAATGGTCTCCATATCGTAGAATACTTACAGGAACACCAGTAACTAAGTCACCTATAGATCTTTACTCACAATGTGATTTTTTAGATCCTAAACATTTAGGATTTGCAACCTTTACAGCTTTTAAAAATAGGTATTGTATATTTCAAGTTCTCCATACTTATGGTGATAAACAAATTAATATACCAATTGGATTTAAAAATATTGCAGAGCTTGAAGCAAAAGTAAAAGCATTTTCCTATCGTGTCAAAAAAGAAGATTGTTTAGATTTACCTGCAAAGACATACACAAAAAGAGTTGTACATTTAACAGAAGAACAACAAAAACTTTATAAAGAATTGAAACAAAATGCGATAACAAATTTACAAGGTGAGTATATGACAGTAAACAATGTTATTACTGAGATAATTAGATTACATCAAATAACTGCAGGATTTTTTAAGGGTGAGTCCGGAATTATAAGAGATTTAGAAAATGATAAAATGAAAACTTTAATTGAGATTTTAGAAGAGTCAGATCAAAAGACAATTATCTGGGCTAATTGGATTTATAATATAGAACAAATTACATTAAAAATTAAAGAAATATATGGTCCGTCATCCGTGGTTAATTTTTACGGAGCTGTTAACTCTGAGGACAGATCAGAGGCTATAAGAAGATTTCAAAATGATCCTGGATGTAGGTTTTTTGTAGCTAATCCATCAACCGGTGGCTATGGTCTTACACTTACTAAAGCAACCTGTGTAATTTATTATTCCAATAGTTTTGATGCAGAGTATAGATTACAATCGGAGGAAAGAGCTCACAGGATAGGACAAACAGAAAAGGTAACTTATATTGATTTAATTACTGAGGGGACTGTTGATGAGAAGATTGTTCGTTCTCTGAAGACAAAGTTTCGTCTTTCTGCTCAGACTCTTGGGGAGGTTGTTCGGACGTGGCTATAAAATGATCATACTTCTTCCACCAATCTTCTTTGTATCTTTCGTANTTGTCATCAAATATNTCAAAGCTTTGAAACACNAGATCTCTTGAACACATCAATATTACACCACCCTCTATAGGACCATACTGACTTGTGTGTGCCTCACCATACGCAGCTAATTGAGTATAGTAATCTTGTACTTTAGAATAGTGTTCTTGGCATGGTTTATTAGTTTGTTTGAAATCCACTATGACTGGTCTGCCTTTATATAAACATACTAGGTCAGTTGCTCCTGCATATTTATCCGTATGATGTAATGAAACCTCTGTCCCCCATATCTCTGTAATAGGTTCAAAACCACGTTTAACTATTTCTAAGGCCATTTTTCTAGCTTGTTGACCCTCAGTGGTTGTAGATTCATACCTCTTATCTTGCACATAATACTCGAGGTATTTATGCATCTCAGATCCAATCAATGATGCTTCGTTTTTAATCCTCTCAGCTTCCTCTATACCAACTTTTTCTTGCCACTTTTTTAGCCAACTCGTGTCTTTTGAGGCATTAAGTATTGTTGTAACACTTGGTAATTTTTTGTTATCAACCAGATAAGACCTACCTGATTTTTTAGTTTCTCTATCGTAATGAACGTATTCGTATTTTTTTGTGAGCACGTAGTAGTAATACTACATATGATTTGAAAGTACAGCTAAAAGTATTGCACCTAATCCACCTACTATGAATTTTTCCATTCTAGCGATTCTTGCTTCCATCCTATCTATTCTGTCAAACGTTTGTTTTTGCATATATCTGCATATTCTTTCATGATGTTCTATCTTTTGTAATGCAGATTTTTTAGGCATTTTGATTTCTTTGATTAGCAATTAATTGTCCAATATCATCCTGTGGAAATGCAGCAGCAAATTGTTGTGGCTGTATNTGTTGTCGAATAGGAGCTGTCATTGGTAAGCCAGGTAATCTAGGCAATGCCGCGGTCAGCGGTCCAGGAGGCATTTCTCTTACAGCGTCAGCCATAATTTTTTCTTCGTCTTGATCAAAAGGTGGACCACCTATTATGTTAACAATGTCCTCATACTCAGGCGGTGGTAAAACTTTCTTTTGATCTTCCTCGGGAACTTTAGCAAATAATCTTTCATCATCTTCTTTGTTAAAATGAATATCTTGTGGAGGGGTTGAATCATATGCTTTTGAAGATAATCTATTTAATAATTCTTGAGTAGTCACATCTTCATTACCAAAAGTGATTGGGTCATTTGGGTATTCATTAGTATATTCTCTAAATAAATCTAATACTGCTCTTCTCATAATTGGTAAAGCCACACTTGGAATAGTGCCTTCGTCTAACATTTCAATATAAGTTTTAAATGTTGAACCCACTTTATCCATAATTTTTGGATTAGCTAAAATTTGAGAGGTTTTATTACCAAGAAACAACATTAATATCGTGCCCACTGGTCCCATTCCATACATTGCAATTCCTCCACCTATTGCTCCAGGGCCTGTAAGGACTAATCTTCTAGCTAAGAAGGTAGATGCACTTGGTATATCGTAACTATTTAATGCTTCAACATAACCTAATAAATCTTCTAATTGATTTACCATTTTTGTTCCTGCTTTTTTACCAAATATCATATTAAGTTTTTTCTTATATTCTTCTGTAGGGAATACTAGATTTCTAAATTCATCTGGATCAAATTTTAAATTTCCATAATAAATATCATCTGCCTCACCAGCTTTTTTAATATCATCTAATGTTTTGCCCGGTATTCTAGATAATTCTAATTGTTTTTGTCGTCCTAATATTTCCTCAATAAATGTATCACCTGTATTACGTCTAAATGATTTTTGATAAGCATCAGCTATATAAGAACTAAACAGTCTTCTTAATGAATCATTACCAGCTGCAGTTCCTCTTTTAATTAAATCAAAATCTCCAGTTTTAGGATTGTATTTATGCACATCTGCTTCGAGAAGTTTTTGCAAATCTGTAATAGCATCAAAACTTTGTCTACCTGCACCTGACTTAAATATATTGTTTGACAACATGGTGGCTAACTGATCTTTGTTAATATTACCAGACTCAATAAAACCAGCCAATTGTTTTTCCGTAAATAAATTTTTATCAAAAGATCTTCCTACTTTGTTGGCTAACGAAGTTGTAAAAGAAACTATATTATTTTGATAGAAGTTATTTGCATCATGTAATTGTTTTCTAAGCATATCAATTGCTTCATTATTTAATTTTCTGCCCATCTCAGCTTCTATGTCACCTACAGCTTTTTTTATAGGTTCTGCAGGCTCAAGTATTTGATTAGATATGTTAGCATTTTGCGGTGGATATTTTAAAAATACTTCTTCACCAGGATTTAACTTAATACTACTAAAATCTTTTTCTAAAGATTTTTTTAAATCTTTGTACGCACCAATTATTTCTTGGTTATTAGGTGAGTTAGCAACAGCTTTATTTAATCTTACTTGCAGTTCTAAAAATTCATTTGGTGATATTTTTCTATTATTTTTTAATAATGCCTCCAGCGATTGTCTAAACTGACCAATGGATGTTTGTAACATTTCATTATCAATCATCATTTTAAATTCTGCTGGTGCAAAATCATTNGCTANNAATGANTTATATAATTTTCTTGTNTGNGCTAANTCTATAATCATTGGATCGCCAAATTGTTTAGACATAGATCTAAAATTATCATACATAACATCCGACATACCTCTAAATCTTACAAAATTATTNGCCATTTGTTCTGCNGCTTCATTTGATACAGANGCTAATTCAGCNAAATGCATNTTAGGTTGTAAATTAAAATTACTTTCNAAAGCTTGTGTAAATTGTTTATATCTTTNAGCNTTNGCNGCTAANGCAGGNGNNCCNACAAANGGTAATTGTCCAAATACTTTTGTAAANGCTTTAATAACTCTACCACCAACTGAGTTCGGATCCGCCATTTCAAGGTAAGAAGCCTCCACACCATTTTTTTCTGCTATCCTTTTAATCTGTTTTGCATGATCACCTTCTAAACCTAAAAATTTTCTAACTAAATGCATTCCTCCAAATGTCATAGGTGCTAATAATTCAGCTCCTGCATTCCATGCNAGACCAGTAGCCATGTCATCAGCGGCTCTTAAAAAAGGGTTNTTCTCCANATCACCCTTATAACCTCTAGACTCAATACCTTCTTTAGCTCTTATAATATCATCAGCTACATCATATGCTAATCCACCTGCAGTGTACCCTAATGAACCTGCAATCACAGGTCTTATTACTCTAGCTAAGGGTGTTGGTGAGGATATTTTATCAGCAGCACTCTTTACAGCTTTTGCAAATTGATTAGTGCTTGGTTTTGTAAAAACTCCTTTTAAATTTTTAGCTTGCCCTGCATACTTACTTGGGTTTACAATTAGTTGTGCTAATCTTTTTCTGTCCATCATTAATTGTGTAGCGAAGAATCCCATGTCAAATATAGTTGCTATATTATCTCTGTTAAGTATGTCGGCAGTTTTAGCTCTTATAGGATCTTCTTCATACTCTTTTCGCTCTGCTATTGCATCAGCTACTTTTGCTTGCTCTTCAATAACCTGACCAATAGGTTTAGTTTGAATTACACCTTTTTTCTGTAATCCATCTAAAATTTGTAACCTTTCTTTATCTAATTTTCTAAGATCTATTTGATTACTATTAATCAAGTCTGTCATTTGTTGTGGCGTCATTCTTGAATTATTCCTTTCAATTCATCTGCATTAAATAAATTATTAAAAGTTTCTGAACTATTAGGATTGTTTTCATCATATCCTTTTACAAAATCATTAATTTTTTGCTGTTTTTCATCAGCTAGTTGTTCAGAATAAGATTTATCTATCGAATCTAATTCTAATGGATTATAGAAATAAATATCTTTCCATTGATTTCTAATACCTACTAATCTATTTTTAAATTTATCATTTACAACTTTATAAGCTGTAATAATTTCTGTTGGATTATTATCAATAAAAGGTATGTAACCTACAGTTCCACCAAGTCTTTTTTCAGCTCTTTGAATATCAGCAACAGCTAATCTATCTTTATCTTTTAGTGTTTGCGCTAATGAATATGTTGAAAGTAATTCAAGAGTTTCTAACAAGGCTTGAGCCTGAATTTGTTCAGAAGTTGATTCTAAATCGTCACCTAATGCTTCAATTTTTTTAAAAATGTTATCTATTCTTTCATCTACACCATCTTCTATAAGACCCCCCATGGCTTTATATTCTTCATAATTTTGTTTTTCATTATCTGCTAATTTAGCAATAGTCTCTCTATAAGATTTTGAATTAGTTGACATTTTTAAAAGCTCTGCTGCCTTTAATGTTAATTTTTTCCAACCACCTTGTGGACCAATTAAATCTGGGTTTGCTGCAGCTACTTTTATAAAAGTGTTTGTATAAAGTTCACCTGATTTTACTGCTTTGTATTCACTTAACAATTTAGACTTAACTTGTGGATTATCACCAATGTTTACTTGTCCGATCACTTGATCAGGTGTAACTTCTATTCTAACTGATTGGTTACCTATTTGATCGTAAACAATATAAGATCCTGTATCTGTGAGGGATGCAGGAACTGGATCAGATATTTCTCCATTAGGTAATGTATATCTAATTTTTAAAGTTGGTGGTTTCAGTTTTGTAGTTTTTTGATCTGCTTCAATTAATAGTTTAGCTAAATCCATCTCATCTTTTTCTCGCTCTCGTTCAAGAGCTATAGCCATTGGTATCACTTGCTGTCCTGCTTGACCTAGCACATCTAAAAAACCTGTAATACCTGGTTGCATTGTTTTACCACTTGCAAGTCCTGCTGCTAATTGTAAAAGCAATAACCTTCCTGATTTATCGTATCCTTGTTTGCCCATTACACCACGTGCTGCTTCTAATGCATTATTTAAAACAGTCATTTTACCTTGTTTTCTAGCTTCAGCTTCAATATTTGAAAATACCTGCTCTGATTTTCCAATAGTTTTTTTTTGATTGTGAACAGCCATTTGTGTGTCCTTTTTATTTTCGTTTTCATCAGTATTTTCAATGATAGGTTTTTGAGGTTGTAAGTCTGGTGTTTTGTTTTCTAATTTTTCAGGGCCCGTTTCAACATCATCCTNTTTAATTTTTACTTTTGATTTTTCTACAATGTCATTTGTTAATCTTTGATTTTCTGGTGGTATGTAATCTAGTATTCTGCCAAACGTAGGCTTTTNTNCAGTTTGAGATTTTTCCGCTTCGTTTTTTGCTCTTGCTTTTAATCCTTCTCTTCTTGCAAAATCGAAATCTAAATCACCAGCAGGAACATTTTCTGCTATAAACTTCTTTGTTGATTCTGGTAATAAACCATAAATGCCAGTAGTTGCCATGAGTCCAGCTACGTAAGGATTTTTTGGAATCATAGGGCTCATTATAGTTCTTACAGGCTTGTTTTTTAATTGATTAAATACAGAAATTCCTGATTGTTTTAATCCCTCTAATGTAAATGGCGATTTAGGTATTTCCATTTGACCTCCTAATTTCTAGGTGCAAACGCTGAATAAGCTCCAATACCAGTTGCCACAGCTTGACCAAAAGGCGAAGTTGTTGGAGCAAAACCCTGTTGCACGTTTGATTGAGTAGATGGAACACCTCTTTGAATATCTGATAAAAAAGATAATCTTTGAAACGGATCTGTAATTTCTTGAATTCTTGATTGTCGCTCGGCTTCCATTCTAGCTTGTTCCAAACTTCTTTGTAAGCCTCCTGTAGAAGCTAGATTTTGTAAATCTTGTTGTTGTTGAGTTTGTCTGGCTTGTGCTGCAGCTAAATTTGTTTGTGCCTGAAGTTGTTGCCCTGATTGAAAAGCTCCTAAAGCTCCTCTAAACGCTTGTTCTTGAGCTTGACCTATTTGTCCAAATCTAGCTCTTTCTAACTCTCCAATAGCAATACCCTCTCTACCTCCACCGAAGCTACCGCCTCTGACTGCGTTTGCAGCTAATTCATTTCTTCTTATATCAGCTTGACGATTTATTTCATCTGTAATGAAAGACTGATATGGATTTAAAAAATCTTGAAATCTTTGGGATGTAGGATCAACAAGTTGTGCAGCGTCTTCTGCTGCTTGTATAGATGGTAGACCTAAACCTGTTTGTTGTGCTTGAGTCACTGCCATTTGTTCACCAGCAGACATAGGAGCAACTTGAAATGCAGGTAAAGCTAAAGGATCAGCAACAGCTTTAGCAGCCTCATCCATTAATCCTAGTCTTCTAGCTTCTATTTCAGGAGCCTCTCTTATTGTTTGAACGTTTGTAGTGTTTGCGGGTGTTCCGCTTCCACCACCTCCTCCACCTGATGACATTAGTGTAATCCTCCTATAAATTTATCCATTTGTACATGAGTAAAATCATAACCTAATGGTTTAAGCATTTTACTCCAACCAGGTCTTCCATAAATTTCGATCTTTCTACAATCGCAATTTTCAAAAGCCCAGTCTTCAAAGTCTTTTATCTTATCTACCCATAAAGGTAAATCATGTCCTGTAGCTATTCTAACAAGACCTATGTTATAATTTTTTTGTTTCACTATCTGAGTAATACAAACACCATAAACATTATCTTTTTTGTCTACAATAACCCAAAGTTGTTCTATACCTTTGATACAATTTTGTTTTACATCTTCATGATCTCTAAAATTTTGATTTCTATCTAAAGCAGATTGCACATGTCCTTTCACTAATGGCCATATTTTTTCTATTTCATTTGCTTTAAATTGTATTAATTCCATTTAATCTGCCATCTTTTCTAGCTCAGCCATTTGTTTATAAAAAAATTGAGCTCCTAATTTTCTTTGTTCTTTTTTCGATTTACCCCCCATTGCTTTACCAGCTCCTAATACAGATTTTGCTTTTGTAACAAATTCTCCATCTGCTAATTGTGCTAGCATTGTATCTTTGTTACCTGAGCCTTTGCCTGTTTCATCAGTCACCATTTTACCTGATGTTCTTTTGTAATTACTTTCATCATTTTCATCTCTTTTTAATTTAGAGGGTAATACATCAACTATGTCTCCCTTATTAAATTGATTACTTGCAGGTTCATTTGATGCTCTAGATCTAAATGTGTCCATTAATTCTTGTACTTGTGCGGGTGCATCTTCAGCTTCAGGAATTCTTATATCAGAATCTTCCAATAAACTTGTTATGCCACGACCAGTGCTTATTAAAGTTTCTTCGTCTGTCATTTGACCTGATGCCATTCTTTGTAATAAATCTTTAGCACGTTGTACGTCAGTTACTGTCACTACGTCTTTATCTCTTGTCATAGTAGCAAGCTCAACGGCTGTTTTATCCGGATCTTCTTTAAATTTTATTATTAGTTCTGTTGGACTCATATCTGGCATTATTCTAGACATTGGTATTGTTTTAGGTTTTCGACCCATCATACTACGCATAGCTTTAGCAGGTGTTTTATCTCTAGTAAAACTTTCATCAAATCTTTCTCTTAAATAACCAACGATTCCTGGTCCGTCAGCCATTGATTGTTGTTGCATGTCGAATTGTAACATCTCATCATCCGGACTCATTACTTCACCACCTTCTTGCATACCAGAATAAGGTGAGCCCTCTGGATATTTACTATAATCTATTTCTTTACCACTGAATGGTTGAAACATTGAAGGGTCTGCTGCATAAAATCTATTGTAGCCAGGATACTTAGGATCTGGTGCTGGTTTAGGGTCAAACGCGCCTCCAGCAAATAATGCACCTCCTAGACCTGCTGCTCCAAGTCCAACTCTAAATTTTGATATCTCACCATCTCTCATAAAAGGTTTTTCTATTGCTTGGAAACCTTTTTCTATTCTTTGGCCAATAGTTGGCTTTGGCGTTGGCTTTGGTAAAGGAATTTTTGCTGCATCTTGACTAGCTGAAAATGAAGAGATTCCTGACTCAGCACCTGGTGTAGGAGTTTTCATTCCTCCTAATGCTGCTGCAATTGCAGTATCTCTTACTGTTGATTTTAAAAGATCAGATCCTCGTTTACCTTGTAATGCATTGATACCTCCTGATATCAAAGCGGCCATTAATATTGGTGGCATATTTTTCAGCTCCTGTTATAAATACGTATATTATTGTAATTTACTCAATTTTACCACATTCGTCAATAAACCTTCCTTTGAAGGGATAATTACCATGATGTGCTATCTCACTATCAACTAAAGCATAAATACGTCCCCCTATGTCTCTAAATCGCTTACAGAAGGCAAAATCCTCACCTATTATCTGTCCTGTTTCTTTGATAAACTCTGTATCCCAAAAATTATAAGAGTGCTTCGAATCTCTTTCTGATTCATTATGGTAATGTTGTTGTCTCACTTTAAGTTCAGGGTAATGTTCAATCATTTTGAGTATTGCTTCACGTTTAATTAACATGCAACCAGCAGGTCCCTTTTCTATTTCTATTAGACCATGTTCTTCTACGAAATCGTCAGGGTTAAGTATTTTCATAGGATATGTAAATCCACCCTTATTAACTGGTATGTTGTAATCTTTATACATGCCAAGTGCTTTTTTCCAATTAAACATTTTCATTGGATAAGGTATGAGTGTAACTTGTTTATCTAAATCAATCATTCTAAATATATCTTGCTCATTGAATTGTATGTCGGTGTCAACAAATAACATATGTGTGCAATCAGAATGTAAAAACGCTGCAGTACAAGCGTTTCTTCCAAATGTAACTAATGATCCTTTATGTAAATGTAATGTGATGTGCACTTTTCTTTTATGACACTCGGCTTGTAACAAAAATACAGAACGCATATAGTGTATATCTACCTGACCCATGGTCGGAGATGTAAGATATAATTTAATCGGCTTTTTCGAACTCATCCATATACCTTCCTATATACTGATGCTCACCAACATGCATGATATATTTATCGGCTAATGCAAAAATTTTACCACCTATGTCAGTCCATAGTTTACAAAAACCATAGTCTTCACCCATATATGTTTGAGTTTTTTCGTCATGGACAGTATCAAACAAATTATAATAATTAGGAACTTCTTGATATTCTCCGTTGATTACAGAATTTTGCACAATTTTTTTGTTAGGGTAATTTTGTATTAATTTGTCGAACACGATTCTTTTGATTAAAAGACAACCCGCAGGTGCGTGTGTGATTTCAGCAACGCCATTGTTGACTGTAAAGTTAGTTGAGTCTTTTATTCTTACTGGATAAGTGCACGCTCCTGTTTCTAAGTCCTCTGCATTTTTTATTTTACCCTTTTGCATCCTTTCGTAAAGTTTTGCCCATTGTATACTTTTTAAAGGATAAGGTATGCATATTACATCTTTGTCAGCTTCAATCATTTTATACACTGCATCAGGTCCTATGTTAATGTCTGAATCCAAAAACAAAAGATAATCTGCTTGAGTATCTAAAAAAGAGGCAACTGTTAAATTTCTGCCTTGAGTGACTAAAGATGATTTGTGCATTAAAAAACTTACATCATCACCTCTTCTCAACATATGTTTTTGTAATTCAAGCAAACATTGTGCATAGTGTATTGAAACTTCAGAATGCACTGGTGTGCCCACGCATAGTTTAATTTTTTTGTTTTGATCTTCATCATTTAACCATATTGGTTTAGATGGATCGTCAACCTTCACTTCTTTTATTGTTTGATAAGTGCCATCGTTGGACCATATCTTACTTGACATTAGTAACCCCTCGTAAAAAATTCCACCAAGTTTCTGCTTGTTTTTCCCAATTGTAAAATCTTTTATAAAAGTCTTGTTGCATATTAAGGTTATTTTGTATTACATCTAAGTGTAATGTATCTGCTGCAATGTCTATCGCTGTAGCAAATGATTTAGCTAATAGTTTGTAGTCCTCTAAATACTGAACATAAATCGGAAATTCTGAACAAGTTTCAGGCAACGCTCCATAATTAGTTACAATAGAATATAAACCAGCGGACATGCATTCGATTGCTGATATACAAGATGTTTCTTCCCAAATACTTGGGTAAGCAAAGATATGATAATTTTGTAAATTCTCTAAAATATATTCATTTGGTCTATAACCAATATAATTTACATTAGGTAGTTCTGATGCTTGTTTATACAAGGGCACCCACTTATCATCATTAGCTTCCTTAAAAGCATCACCATATACTTGGGTAGAGCTGTAAACATCTAGTTTAATATTTTTGTTTTTTACCATCTGCATTGCAGCTAACAATACATTCAATCCTCTCCAAGGTGTTGGTTGAAATATCATTCTAATAGGTTCGCCTTTTTTATATGGTTTTCTTATAGGAAAAGACGTGCATCCGTTTTTAATAACCATACATTTTTCTGTTGGTAAATTAAAAAGCATTCTGTATTTTTCAAATGTCCAATGAGAATTAAATACATACCAATCATATTTATGATGATTATTTTTATCTTTAAACCACGGATATATATTAGGTTGATCGTATGAGTTTTTTTGCCAAAGTATATTTGGTTTACTAGGATGTAATGGTATTTTTTCAGGTACTGAAGTTGTTATTTGTACCTTATCTAATAGATCATTATCTACGTGATCGTATAAAAATTTTAATTGTAACTCTGTACCACCTGCAGGATCCATTAGCTATTTGTACCAAAGATATCTAGAGAAGCAACTGTTATTTCTAAATCTTGTCTAAAATCATCTTCGGTTGTATCTGTATTTGGATCTGCAACATCAGCGTTAAAAGCTGCTTTATCAGTATAGATTTGACCTGTTCTTTTATTTTTAACTATTTCTTTTGCTTTTGCCGGTATTACTTTCATGATCTACCTTGTCTGTTGTAGGGTTTATAACTTCTTTTTTCTGATTTGGAAAGTGATTTTTTGTGACGACGTGGACGCTTTCTAGGTTTTGGTCTTGGTACAAAATTTACAAATTTTTGTCTAGCCATTTTCTTGAGATCTATCTAACAATGCATAAGTGATTGCACCTTGAATTTTGTTACTACCTGTAGCTGCCTGAACAGTAATTGCATCACCTGCCTCTAGATTTAAACCTGCTGGTGTTGCGTTCACTTGTGTTTTAGCTCCTACCTCATCTCTAAAAAATTCAAATTCTGCACTTGAAGCTGANGNGTCTACTAAGTTCATGTTGACTAAAATAGCNGATGACGCNTCATTGTTAACACAATAAACAGCTTTAATNATTATTGTAGCATCACTAGGNCANGTNAAAACTGTTGTNTTNCTNACGTCANCTTGTTTATANCCTTGATTTTTATATTGTATTGTCATGACATAAAGTAATTAAANGCATCTTGTTCATTTTTTAAATCTTGTTGNTAGGATGTATTTAATTGATTTTCAATTGTAGCTATTGATTGATTTATNTGTCTNACATTTTCCTGTGAATATTGTGGTTGAGGTTCTGGAATATAAACATTTATCTTTGCCATTAAACTTTTCTACTCCTTCTTATAGATTCTTTACCTCTTCTAAAAATAGAGGCAACCTGTGATTTACCCATGACTTTAGCTCTTTGTTCTCCCACAGTCAAGATTTGTATTTTCCTTGCAAATGGTTTAGATACCTTCTTAACTTTAGCAACAGTTTTACGAGCATCAGCAGGAGTCGCAAACTTAATTCCAACAGTATCTTTAGGATTCTCATCTGTATATAATCTCCTACCTGAACCTTTTGGTTTTTTACCAGTTCCTACTTTAGGATCTTTTCTTTTCATTATCTTCTGCCATCCACATTAACATCTGCTCTAAAAGTTCCATATCTCCAACTTTCATTTGTAGATGTATTTTCTATTTTTAAATTAGCTAGTCTTCCCCTTACTCTCGTATCTATTTTGGAAGTTGTTCCTGAAACGTTAAATTGTGTTGTGGTAGTATTTGTTGAAACAGGAAAGTCTTTTGTTCCCAACGTTATTGTAGCATTACCTTGTATATTTTTAAAATCAGGAAGAAACCTACTTATTCTTAAAAGAAATTCTCCATCTCCATCATTAGGTAAATCAAAATCTCCTGATTGCACAAAAGCAGCTATAGCTGTTGAATTTCTATCTAAATCTATTTTATTAATACCAACCTCTTGTGCATAATAAGTTGTAGCTCCAAAAGTATTAGTAGCCCCTGATAGTGTAGGAAATGTCGGAACACCAGTAGAACTATATTCAGTGGCATAGGGAACAGGGTATGTAGATGCATCAGCATAAGTGCTTCTAGCGAGTGTCATAGGTGCCCAAGTGTTCTCCACATAATTATAAACTGCAGTTCTATCATTTTGTTTAGATGGATCAGATATAGGTGTTCCCGCAGGATAAAACCAAACTATTTCATTATACAAAGAATTATGAGATGCAAAAATTATTTCACTAGAAGAGTAGTTAACACCAACATTGTTGCCTGTTGTAGTAAAAACAAAATCTTCAATTAGAGATGGTAGTAATTTGACTGTACCATCGAATACAAAAAAACCACCTGATTGACCCATCCAAAAAACTTTACCATCAGCGTATGCTGCAGCGTGCTGACCTATACAACCACAATTTGACCCGACTTGTCTTATTGAAAAAGTAAATGGTGGACCTACAAATTGCATTAAATATGCTGCAGTATCTGTCAGTATTAAATTATAATCTTTACCAGATATAGCTGTCACAATTTTGTTACCTGTATCTAATCTAAACGTACCAGCTGTATTAGTAGACGTTGGTGCGTATGTTGTAAAATCTTCTTGATCACTAAATCTTATAAACATTGGATCTTGTGTTCCACCAACACCTATACTTGTTTCAGTGCCTAAATGAACAACATGTCTGTCTCTATCTGAAACTATAGTCATTCTTGAAGCTGTTGGTGCACCTGTCATTATAGTGGCTCTATTTTCTAGAGGGTTAGCTGCACCTGCGTCCCATGTAAATGTTTTACCATTTTTTATTGTAGCAACTAATTGTTGTCCAAAATTATCTAATGACCATGAGCCAGGGTCAAGTATTACGTTTGTAGATGTGGATGCTTCTCCCCATTTGCCTGCAGACCAAGTATCTGTACCCCAACCATACCCATATGTTTGTTCTACTGGCCCTATTTTAACATATGGATTAATAGTGGCTGCACCAGCTGAAGACATACCTGTGCCTGTTTCTGTTATAGGCATTACTATTTGAAAACTATTTGTGCCTAAACTAGTTGATTGTATTTCAAATATATTATTTGTAAAATCAGTCGTGTTAAATCTAGTAACAGTAGATTCTCTTACGGCAGTTGCTGTGTCATGAGCAATAGCGGTTGTGCCCCCTGTTCCTCTAGTGCAACCTGTGAGATCGTTAGATGATTTACCAGAATAAGTAATTATTTCATCATTTATTCTAACTGAACCTGATGTAGAAAAACTTGTTGCATCAGCAAGAGTTATTGTAGTAGCTACAGCAGTTATTGCTCCATCTAGAGTGGATGTAGCTCCAGGTACTGTGACCGATGATAAAGTTATATAATCTCCTGCTTGAAATGTGTGTGATGTTTTATTGATAGTTACATTTGCAGAATTATTTGTAGATGTAAATGTGGCTCCTGTTACTGCTGCATCTAAAGGTGTAATGTCATAAAATGCACCTTCATAATAAATATATAATGCTTTACTACTTCCTAACGCTGCATACTTTTCACCAGCGATACTAGTCCAAGTATGTTGTGCTCTTACAGGACCTGATATAGTTGCGCTACCTAAAGCCTCAAACCCACCTATTTTTTCAGGTTGACCATATCTAAATCTCACAAAATCACTATCGATCCATTGTCCCTCTGCTCCAGATGGAGTATCTGATTTATTTATTCCTGGTGCTATTCTTACACTTCTTAACGCCACAGATTACTCCTACGTTAAAGTTTCACCTGTTATAACAAAGGTATTAGATGCAGTGCAAATTAATGTTGCAACGCCTCTAGTTCCTAAAGTTCTGTCTGCATTTGTTCCGTCTTTTGCGAAAAACATTGTTACTCCAGATCTACTAATTGCTATTGTTGATGCAGTGTTATTAAAAATTTTTATTTGTTGTCCTGCAGAAAAAACTCCTGAGGGTACAGTAATTGTGTTCTGTGCTATTATTAATTTACCATGATCTGCTGCAACTAGAGAATATGTAGAGGATTGTGAGTTTGCGGGTAACAATCTTACTTCTCCTTTTGAATCTGAAACAGTTCCAGCAGATGTACTGATATTATTTGTAGCTGCAACTGTAGAACCGAATATAGCTGATCCACTTGTTCTAATTGTATTACAAGTTGTTGCGGCAGTAACAGTTATGTTACTTACATTTATTGTGCCATCAGAACTATTGCCTTGATCTAAAACTGTATCTAAAGTGTTATTAGCTAATTGAATGCCTGATATTAAATTAAGATTTGTACCATCCGAATAACAAAAATGACTTTTACCTTGTGTAAGAGTAAATCCTGTTCCTGAGGAGGTTTTAAAAGTTAACGTATTACCCGAGTGCGTTGTGCCATCCACCACTACATAAAATTTTTCTAAAGAATCTGGTATTGTAACGACTCTAGTTCCTGTAAGAGTTCCTGTAAATTTAAGGACCATATTTCTTGCATTAGATATTGTGCCATCACTCATATCTAAGTCTACATTAGATGATCCCACGTTAACTTCTTGATAACCTGCAATTGCTTGTTGAACAAGATTAAGGTTTGTATTAGTTTTTGTTCCCCATGTACCAGCGTTTTCACCGGTAGCCATAAGTTCAAATCTTAAATCTGCTGAAAATGTCGATGCCATAATTTATTATAACTCCTTTAAGCTGCTATATCAACCTCCGTCCAAACGTTTGTAACTTCAGTATCTACATTACTCCATGATATTATTAAAGGAGAACCCACAGCTGATGTTAATTGTTGACCTGTTACATCTACTTGTTGTTCTAAAAATACAGTTGGTGATCCTATGGCAGATGTTAATGACACTCCTGTAACTGATGCGTTAATATCAATACTAGCTGTTGAATTACCTAAATTAATACTTAAAGCATTTCCAGTAACAGAAACTATCGCATCAGCTGTAGTTCCTACAGCTCCAATTGATGTGCTTAATTGTTGACCCGTAACAATAACATCTGGGTCCGTCTGCGCTTGTCCAACAGCCGTCGTTAATGAAGTGCCTGTTGGTTGAACAACACCAGTACCAACCACACTTAGAGATCCTGTGGAAGATGTTAAAGAAACACCAGTTGCTGCTGCAACTGTGTTAGGTGTTCCTAATGATGCGATCGCATCTTGTGCTATAGCTGTAATTCCTAAACCCATAAATCTCCTATTAGCGGACTAAGATGGTGGTATGTGGATAAATCTCAGCCCGCCAATTATTATACCATGAATTTATTTTCTTTTAAACCATGAGGGAAGACCCAAATGAGGACGTTTATCAAACATATTATCTTTGGCTCCCCAAGTCTTTCGATTGTTATAATGAAGAAAAACTTGAATACACTCTTTTCCCTTAAATTTTTCTCGCCAATGTTCTAGTTCTACCCCTCTATAAACTAACATATCTCCTTGATCTAGATCGACTTTAATTCCTTTTGCATTACTAAATGAAGTTATTTTTTTGCCATCAGGAGCTCCTACATTTTCATTAGGACTAAGATATATGGGCCAATCATCACCACCGAGATTCATTGTTGTAGATATTTCACAAGAAAATCTATCTTTATGTCTTTTTAATTCATCTCCTTTTTTATAAATTCTTGCGTAGCTGTAAGCTGGATATAATTTCAATCCTGTGTGTTTCTCCATGTCTGGTAAACATTTGAGCAATAATGTTTCCATAGCAACATCTGCATAATGAGAATAAGTATTTGGAATCTGTTCATCTTGACCTTCATAATATCCCATAATGGTTTCAAAAGGTGAAAAGTATCTAGTAGCTTTACAAGTATCATAAACTTGTTTTCGCATAGAAAANTAATTTGCAATAAANGTTGCTAGATCCTTAGATATTGCTTTTCTAATGACTGTGTATTTATTTTTTTTAAACGACATCTCTAGCCATTTCCTTTGGCACAGCTTGAATATTCCAATGTATAAATCTAAATGGTTCTTTACCAAAATCTACCGCAAATTCATGTTCTAAATAACCTGGAAATATTACCATTAAACCTGGTTTTGGTTTTAAATGAAATTGTTCATGACCGGGCCATACACCCTTNAAGTCTGGTTTCATTTTTAATTTTGTTGTTCTTGNACCNGTTTTNGGTTCATGAAATATAGGATANGAAGTTTTATCACTAGCCTTTAAAAAATAAAAACCTGATACATGTTGATTCCAGTGTATATGTGCTGAATGATGTCCACCACCTTTTTTAGCAAACTCNTGTACCCATAACTCACTAAACATGGTTGTATATTGTTGCATGTCATAACCTTGNTGATCTAAATATTCCCAAGACTTTTGNCCTACATAATTTCTAAAATCTAAAAAGTCATTATCANTTGTTAATGAATTNGAGTGATANGATCTTCCAAAATCACCATGCTCTCTTATAAANTTTTTTTCTCTTGCTTTAGCATCTTTAATATANTTATTACTTACNTGNTTTAAAGTTTTGACAAACTCTGGTTTTTCTTCTGTCCAAATTACAGTTGGAAAATAACTATTAATAAACATTATCTAAAAGGTGCTCCTAAATGCCAGACAACAAGACTATATCTTGTGCCAGCGGTTACTGGTTTAACTCTATGCCATACAAAAGAAGGAAATACAATAATAGAACCTTTCGGTAATATCTCTTTACATTGTATTCTATGCTTCGATTCATCTCGCATATGTGGATCGTAGTTTCTAAAATCAAATTCTAATTCACCGCCTCTGTATTCGGATCCATCAGTCAATTGACATGTCATAGATAATTTTCTAATTTTACCATGGTCAGGTGTGTTTGGTTTATTATATGGCTTATCCCAACTATCACAATGCCAATCATAATATTGATTTAATTTATATTTTGTAAACTGACAAGATTCAGATCTTTCCCAATCAAAATTCCAACCTGCAGATCTATTTGCTTCGTGGACATATGGGTGTAATTCTTTGTATATCCAAGTATCATTAAGCCATACTAAATCAGATTTTCTTTTACGTTGCATATTTTTAACTTCGTCTTCTTTTAATTTTCTATCACCATAGCCACCAGTTCTAGCCATAACTTCTTTTTGCGCGTTTGCATATTGTATTACTTCATCGCAGAATCTAGGTGGTAATACTCCGGAAAAAAACCAATAATAATTAGATAAATTCATAAGTTATAGTTTGTATAAAATTTAAACTTTCATTTTGATTATTTATAATATTATACATATTAGTAGATGGAAATAATATAAATTTATTATCTGTCAAAGGTATATCCCAANTTCTGCCTGCACGTCTATTATCNTCGTAATAAATTCTTACCATACAATTTTTTACTTTNACTCCATATAATAATGTATAATCAGGAGAATTTCTTAAATCGACTGGATCTATATTTGTTACAGGTAAAGACGTCTCTTTTGGTTTAAAATAATTACCCCATGTTGATTTATTAATTAACTGAAAGTTATAATTTAAGTGAACGTGTTCTCTTATGTAAGTATTTAACATATCAAATGTTCTAGAAAACGGAAAAGCTGAATCTGTTAAATTTGATTTTAGTATATCTTTTTGTAATTTATCTCGGTCAATATCCCAATCTTTGGGCATATCTACATCACCATAATATAAAGCTACTTCAGATAAAATCTTCTTATGCATACCACCTTAATTAATAATTTATGATTGCAGGTCTGTCAAATCCCAAGTTTGATTATCTTCGTTCCAATCATACTGCCATTTATTAGTACCAGCTTCGTTTTGTGAAGTTTGTTCTGCTGTTAATGCAGGAGCATCACCGATTGGTGATTCCCAATTTGCAGTTGTAGTATTTTTTACCCAAGATGCATATGGTTTTTTAGGGAAAAACATATTATTATCTTCATCCCATTCATAACCTATGCCAGCATAGTTTCCTCTAAATGCTTTTGAGTTATCTCCAGAATTATGTTTATTACCTGATGTGTTGTAAGAAGTTTGAATCCACATTTGAGCAGGCCAATTATTATGTGTTTCTAAATATTGTTGTCCTACTGATTCATCCTCAACGCCATCAGCATTTAACATGTCTTTATTATCAAGTGTTAATACTTGAATAACTTTTCCATTCATGCCTAATTTTGCAAAGTGTGCCATAATATTCTCCTTATATATTAATTTTCTTTATCATTCAACTATTGAAACTTATATCTTATTATTACTATTCCTGATCCTCCAGCACCACTTAAACCACCTATTCCGTTAAAAAAAGCATCAGCAGCAGCTCCTCCATTTGCACCACCACCGCCACCACCACCTGTATTTATNGTTCCGTTTCCTCCAGAAANTCCTCCTACNGGTNNNANTGCTCCACAAGATGCACCACCTGTACCACCGCCACCAGTTCCGCCTGTCACAGTTGTATTGTTATGTGCGCTTCCACTAGAGCCACCTCCTGCATAAGCGACAGGACTTCCTGTAATATTTGTTGTAGCACCAGCACCACCTGCAACACCTGGTCTTGGATTATTAGGAGTACAACCTGCATTTGTTTGTGCTGTTCCTGCAGCAGTAGCTCCACCTCCGCCACCTCCTGTGGCTCTAAAATCTGTACCTCCTGCACCACCAGGATTTCCTTGTGAAGGACTTACAGGAGGAGTGTTACCTAATCCTGCAGGGTTTCCAGCCATATCTCTAAGTCCACCACCACCAGATCCTCCATCTATTTGTGCACCACATCCTCTTCCTGGGTGAGTTCTACATCCACCTCCACCACCTGCTGATGTAATTGTGGAAAAAATTGAATTAGATCCTTTTACAGGCGTTGCAGGTGGGCTAGCTGTACCTCCACCCCCAACTGTAATTGGAAAAGCAGTTGCTGTTAATGTTATTCCCGTTGGTGTAGCTAAAGGACTAGCTGTGTATGAACCTGAAACAGGTGTTGAATGTGATTCTCTAAATCCTCCCGCACCTCCACCAGATCCTGATCCTTCGTCATCATCTCCTTGAGCTCCACTACCTCCGCCAGCAACTACTAAATAATCAACAACTGCAGGACCTCCTGCTGGTATGGTTGGAGAATTATTTCCAACTTGTGAAACACAAAAAGTTCCAGGTCCTGTAAACGTATGAATTTTAAAATCACCGCTAGTGGTAATTGTTCCTCCAGTAGCTGAAGTAAATAACGGTTCTTGAACAATATCAGATTTTTGAGCTGCTCCCACCACCAACCAACCTTGTGTACTATCTGCATAAACTAAAACTATTGAATCACCTTCTCCTGTGATATTATAATTAGTAGCTGTTCCTTGTATGTTTGACCCATTTCTAAGAATTGTAATGTTTGCTGTATCTGCGGTAAACTTGTAATCTTTGATTGCAACTATATTACCACTAGATGGTGAAGCTGGTAGAGTTACTGAAAACGCACCACTACTAGTATCACAAAAATAACCTTCGCCACTTACTGCAGTAAAACCAGAAGTTTTGATTGATGTTTGCCATGACACAGTACCAATACCAGACATTTTTGCACCAGAGGGAATAGCAAATGTATCTCCGCTGTCTCCTAATGTTAATGTTGTACCAGTTCTTGGACTTATTTTATTTACTTTAACTTCACTCATAATTTACCTATTGAAATTTATACCTTATTATTACTATACCTGAACCTCCTGTTTTACCAGGTACAGGATTACCATTAGCTCCACCTGCACCACCTCCCGTGTTAGCAGTTCCGTTAGATCCACAATTATTAGGAGTTTGTCCAGTTCCACCTCCGCCAGCACCCCCTGGACCTAAAGCTGGGGCACCACATTTATTTGTTGCTCCACCGCCACCACCAGCAAAAGCTGTGCTTGAACCATTAATTTCTGTTGTTGCTCCTGCTCCACCAGGACCTGCAATTGCACCTGGACCTGTTGTTGCTGTACCACCTACTGCAGTGGCTCCACCGCCACCACCAGCACCTACTCCTCCTGCAGAGTGACCACCTGGTCCACCATTATTTCCTTGTGCAGGAGAAACTGGAGGTGTATTTCCTGTACCTCCCGATCCCACACCTGNAGCATGCCCNGGACCCCCACCTCCACCAGATCCACCATTAGCTTGTGTTTGTCCTCCCCCTGCTGAAGTTATTGTACTGAATGTTGATACACCACCTGCTGTGCCTAAATTAGGTGTAGGCTCTGTTCCAGCCGTGCCACCTGCTCCAACTGTTATTGGAAAAGCAGTTGCAGTGACTGTTATCGGTCCTGCTCCCTCTAAAGGACTAGCAGTATAAGGTGTTACTGGACTTTTGTCTTCTCTAAAACCACCTGCTCCACCTCCACCTGTACCATATCCACCACTAGCTGATCCAGAACCTCCACCACCACCTACAACCATGTAAGAAACTTGATTGTTAGCAGCACAAGGATGAACTCTTGAAACAGTAAACGAGCCTGGGCCTGTAAATGTATGTATTCTACAGTTTCCACATGTAGTTATAGCACCACCTGTTGCCTCTATAAAATTTGAAGCAGTTTCTGTATCTTCTGCATTTTGAACATTTATCCAACCTTTTGTTGAATCAACGTATACTAAAGTTAATGCTTGACCATCAACAGTTAATGATAAGTCTTGTGCAATACCGCCAATTTTTTCTGAACCATTTGGTGATATTACAAAATTGTATGTTTGAAAATTTCTAGCATAATCTGCAAAAGCAACAATGGCTCCTGCTGATCCTGCAGGTAAGTTTGCTGTAATAGAACTTCCAGAATTTATAAAATACCCTTCTCCATCAGCAGCTGTAAACGTTGAGGTTTTAGGAGTTGTCTGCCAATTTACAGAACCGGATCTACCGAAACCTGTTTGTGATGCTCCTGATGCTAAAGCTATTGTATCTCCAGATGCACCGATAGTTATTGTGTTGCTAGACTCTTTTATGATGTCTGCTCCACATGTGTTTTGTATTGTATTTACTTTAATTGTGCTTGTCATAGTTATTGAAACCTATATCTAATTATTACTATTCCACTGCCGCCATTACCACCAGCACTTCCATTCATAGTGCCACCACCACCGCCACCAGTATTATCTGTTCCATTACCTCCAGAATCTGCACCACCACCTGCTCCACCTGTACCGTTTGGACTTCCACCACCTGCTCCACCACCTGCTCTTGTTGTCGGTGTACCATTAATACTTGTAGCTACACCAGCTCCACCATTTCCACCTGCACCTGTTGGTGCAGTAGGTGCAGCAGCTGAAGCTCCTCCGCCACCTGCTCCAGGGTTATCTGGAGGATTTCCTGTAGCTACTTTGAAGTTAGTTCCACCAGAGTTACCTTGTGGAGGTGTTACTGGTGGTGTATTTCCCGCTGCTCCAGTGCCAATAGATGCACAAGATGTGCCTCCAGCACCCCCACCACCTGAACCACCTGTGGCAGCAGCTGTTGGTGTGCCTGGTCCATTTGCAGCACCTCTTCCNCCACCTGCNGCAGTTATTGTTGAAAAAACGGAAGGTGAACCTGAAGTAGCACTTGGTCCTGAAGNNGGTGCTCCTGGACCACCTCCTCCAACTGTTATTGGAAAAGATGCTGCTGTTAAAGTTATTACATTTCCTGGTGTAGAAAAACCATCTAAAGGACTTGCTGTAAAAGGATTAACTGGATTTTTTACTTCTCTATATCCACCAGCTCCACCGCCACCACCAGCGTTACTAGTTGGAAAACTATGTCCAGCTCCGCCACCTCCAGCAAGGACTAAATAAGAAACTTTGTTATTTGTTGCACAACTTGCTGCTTGGCTAACTGCAAAAGTACCAGGGCTTGTAAACGTATGAATTTTATCATTACCACAAGTGGTNANTGTATTACCACCAGTTGCTACTANAAAAGCTTCACCTGCAAAAGTTGATNCATCATCTTGAGTTGCTACCCAACCTTGTGTTGCATCTACGTAAACTAAAACAATTGATGCTCCATCGGTATTTACAATTACATCTGCAGAGTTAGCTCCATTAATAGGAGATCCATTTCTAGCAATTGTNAAATTTGCTGTTGCAAAATTTCCNTTGTAATCTTTTACAGCAACAATGTTTCCAGCACTTGGTGATGACGGTAATGTCATTGTCACCGCACCACTAGCAGCAGTATCTACAAAATAACCTTCTCCATTTGCTGCTGTAAAAGCAAGTGTTTTTTTGGTTGTTTGCCAATCAACAGTTCCTGTTCTACCAAATCCTGTTTGTGATGCACCTGATGCTAAAGCAACAGTTTTTCCGCATCCGCCTACAGTTAATGTAGATCCTGATTGTGTTGTTATTTCATTTACTTCTATCTTACTCATTATACTACTACTAAAGTTCCTGTTATTGTTTGTGTGCCTGTAATTGTTACAGGACCTGCTAAAACTCCTGATTCAAAAGTTTGATCTTGAGAAATAGTTGAAGCTTGATTCATTACAAAATCTTGTGCTGCCATTCCAGGTGAAGGAGTTCTATTTGCTGGCACTGTACAAAATACATCTTTTGTACCTGCAGCAAAATCTATTTTAGAAGTATTGCCTGCTGAATTAGAAAGCACAGTGTCTCTTGAAAGCGTATCAGGGGCTGCATCAGTAACTGTACCAATACCCACCTCGAATTCTCCTGTTCCTGTATTGACGATAGCATAGAAAGTTGAATTAGTAGTTCCTACTCCCGCAACAAAAGTAATAAAATCCTGTGAAGCTCCAGCAAGATTTAAAGTTCCTTGACCGGTAGTGGTAGTAGTTTCCTTTACCCTATCGTTTATTACAAACGCCATTTAATCTCCTAACTTATTCTAAGTATAGCAGCACTCGTAGTAAATGCAGGAAACTGAATTGTAAACGTTCCAGCTGTAGCTGTTTTGTCTCCTCCGAAATCTAAAACTGCAACTGCTGTATTAGAATTTGATGTATTATAAATTAATGCACCTCTAGCAGTCAAAGTAACTCCTGTGAAAGATCTATCAGCAAAGTCAACAATAGCAACACTTGATGCTACTGATGTTTGTTGTGATCCTTTTGCTAATTTTCCTCCACCACTTGTGTATTGACCAGTGTTACTTACTTGATGATCTGTAGTAAATGAAGTTGTAGATTTACCTAAAGTTGCAGAATTTGTATAAAGTGCAATTTTAAATTGATCTCCAGATGTTTGTGTAAAGTCGTGTTTTGCTTCCAGCAATTCTTTTTTAAAAGAGTTTGCTATTGCATTAGTTGTTATTGCCATAATTTTTGCTCCTATATTAAGGTGATGGTGACGCTATTTTAATTCTTGGAACACCATCATCATATTCAGCTCTTCTTCTTCGACCTGTTTGTTGAAGAACAAAAGAGTTTATTTCCTCATTATACATGTTTTTATACAGATTGTACATATCCATCGGGCCCTTTAAAAAAGAAAAAGCCTCTGACAATACCCCATGAAGAAGCATAGCTTCTTGGTATGTTGAGAGATAAGTTGTATTTGTAGATGTAAAATGAGGCGGGTCAATGATATAATTTAGCTGAGTAGCGTAATTTATATTAGGAGTTGGAGCTACAACGATTGTATTATCATCCCAATTTGCATAATATTTTGGCTGACCTGTTGCTCCTGAACCATTGAATTCTGTAATAAAGCTTGTATCTCTTTTTTCCATAAAAGTTCTTTCTGAGGTGACAGTCGTATCAGCAAAAACTTGTAGAGAACGAATAATTAAGAAATCAGCTGGTGTAACTAAAAACCTTTTACCAGCAGTAAATGAAGATGTAGCATATTTTCTGATATCATCATAATCAACTTTTCCAGCAACATCTAATTCTGTATTTCTTATAAATTGATCAATGAGAGTATCACTTAAAACATTACTATCTACTTCTGTATAAGATCTTACTTGAGTTTGAAAATCTGAATAACTAATAGTCATTATGTAATACTCACTATTACGTTTCCTATTGCAGTTTCTGCAGAAAAACTTGTTAATGAAGTTCCAATAATATTATCACTTGAAGAAGGTAACATACTAAAGCTGTTAAATTGTGGTANATTATCTGGATTGTTATTTATGTATAAAGTAAAACTTTTTGTAAGATCTGGTTTTTGTGGNCTTGCATCTAATAANGCTTGTGGATCNGNACCATANACTTTNGGNGTAAGCTGNGGATGNTTAGCTTCAAATTCAGANATNTGNACAATAGATCCATTCCATTCTTTTACCATTTCAGAATATGGAAANGCTTGNCCTGAACGATCTGATATAGCTTGTGAATTTTTACCTTTTGCAAATCTTCCCATTAGTTCCTCGTTGGATAGTAATTAGCTGGTGATATAAATACAGAAGTTCTTTGACCATCTTCATCAAGAGCTCTTTTTAATTCATCTTCATAATATAATTTCAACGATTGTGTTCTTTCAGGTGAGTATTTTTGAGANAAATAAAAAGCTAATCCTGAAATCATGCAGGGTAAAAATCTAAAAGGTATGTCTGGGTTATTTGTGTAAGCTCCTGCGTCTTCTATTCTATTTAAAGTGTAATAACAAAGATGAGTATAAGTAGATGCATCAGGCGTTAAATATAATGTGATAGTAGGTGTTGTTTGTCTATCAACATAATATTGTGAAGGTTGTCCAGTTGCGCCTTTATTAGGTAAAGCAGCATATGTAGATCTATCTATTTTAGATAAAGTTACATCAGTCACATTTGTGCCAGGTGCAGAAGCTGTAGACACATAAGCTTCTAAGACATCGTTAGTTGAAGTTGGTGTAGTGTATGTTGCTGTACCAGCAGTTAAAGCTTGAACTTGTTTTTCGACTTTCCAAAGGTGAACACCTCTGTTACCCCATTCTGAAAACAAAACATTTAAACCACGTCTTGCTTTTTTTAAATCATAACCTGAATTTGTTGAAAGGCCACATCTNTCGTANGCTTCTTCTACGATATCATCAATCGATAAATCGAATGCTGTAGTTCCTGATGTAGCCATTCAAACATATTCCTATTTTTTATTTTTTCTAACTTTACGAGCAGCCTCTGCAACGCCACCTTTCATGTACATAGGTTTTTTAGACATTCCGCCACCCATCATTTTTTTCTTGGACATTCCACCGCCCATCATTTTTTTCTTTGCTACGCCGCCTTTCATCATTTTGCCCATAGCCATTTTCTTTTTAGGTTTTATTTTATCCATTAGTATACTCCTTTAAAGTTATTACCTC